>Ga0172368_10000096_pt1 | contig 112862 bp, 70 predicted proteins | sample Lak11m_FD_114540 | JGI IMG/M metagenome (GOLD analysis project Ga0172368, IMG submission 114540) | Freshwater microbial communities from Kabuno Bay, South-Kivu, Congo - kab_022012_11m | ecosystem: Environmental > Aquatic > Freshwater > Lake | place: Democratic Republic of the Congo: South-Kivu...
TCGAATTTATATTGGACTGAACGTTTCGCCCCTGTCTGAAGTAATCGGTAAAGTTTTTGACACATCTATTTGAATAGATGATTGTGTTAAACTAACCCCAGCACATCAAAAAAAAATTTTGCCAGGATGTATCATTGTAATAAGATTGTTTGTTATTATAATTATTATTTTCTACTTATTTTTGCATCAAATTAAAAACCAAATCCAATGAAAAAGTATTTTTTGCTTTTATTGATTCCGGTGTTTTTCGCCTGCGGTCGTGCGGCTGAGAAAAAAGCCCAGGAATTACAGGCCAAATCAGACAGTCTGATGAGCCAGACCATGCAAAAAGATGAAGCGATCAATGAATTTATCCGCTCCATCAACGACATCCAGGGGACACTGGATACCATTAAACAGAAAGAAAACATCATCAACCTTACCACGGATCGGGGCGGCGAACTAAAACTATCTGCCAAGGATCAGATCAAGAATGATATTCAGACTATCTATGGTTTGATGCAAAAAAATAAAGAGTCGCTCAGCGCCCTTTCCCGCAAGCTGAAAAATTCGAAACTGAAAGTCGATGAACTCAATAAAATGGTTGAACGGTTAAACAAGGATCTTGCCGATAAAGCGGTGCAGATAGAGGATCTACGGTCCAAGCTTTCCAAGCTGAACGCTTCCTTTGAGATGGCCAACCTGAAGATCGATACCCTGTCGCGTACAGTTAAAGACCAGGGATCCCAGATCAGCAATCAGTCACAAACGATTGCGTCGCAGGATGAGGCACTTCATACAGCCTATTATGTCATCGGGACTAATAAAGAACTAAAGAAAAGCGGGATCATCAAGAGTGGTGAGGTACTCGCTGATTTTAACAAGGATCTTTTTACAAAAATAGATGTACGTAAAGTGACCGAGATCTCAATCCTCAGTAAAAAGGCTAAGGTCATTTCGGTCCACCCTTCGAATGCCTATAAATTCAGCGGTGATAAAAAAATCATACAGGCTCTGCAGATCCTCGATTACAAAGCTTTCTGGTCGAATTCAAAATACCTGGTTATCGTAGTTGACTGATCAACTTAATCCGGAATAAAAGGGGGCCTCGTCAGGGGTGCCCCTTTTTTTTTGATCTTTGTAATGAATTAACAAGGTAATAATCTCTTCGCCTCAGAAGGGGCAAAGTCAATTTAACAACCAATATGATGCGAGTTTTTCTTATATCAGCTTTCCTGGTCATAGGTTTTCTTATCACGCTACAGGCACAGAAAGGGGATGAAAACCAGTTTAAAATTGTCTTCTACAATACCGAAAATATTTTTGATACCATTGATGATCCTTCCAAGAGCGATGAGGATTTTTTACCGTCTTCCAAAGTCGCATGGACCAGTGAGCGGTATGATCATAAACTCGGGAACATCGCGAAGGCGCTTATCGCAATTGACAGTACAAATTATCCCGCCATCATCGGGCTGTCAGAAGTTGAGAACATCACGGTGTTAAATGACCTGATCAACCGGACACGCTTACGATCAGGAAGCTATCAGGCTATCCTGGAGGAGGGCAGCGATCAGCGGGGCATCGACGTCGCTTTGATTTTCAGGACGAATGTCATGAAATATATCCGCCATCGCGCCTTTCCCTCGGCGCAATCGTTTAAAACCCGGACGGTCTTGTATGTATGTCTTACGGATGCCAAAAAAGATACTTTTCACCTCTTTGTGAACCATTGGAAATCGCGTACCGGTGGCGCAACGGAAACAGAATCAAAAAGGCTTGAAAATGCCATCATCCTTAAACACCTCTCCGACTCACTTCTGACAAGAAATCCGAAGGCCAACATCGTGATCATGGGTGATTTCAATGATGAACCCAACAATAAAAGTCTTACTGAAATGCTTCAGGCGAGGCAACCAGATAAAAAGTTCATCTCAACCATGTTGTACAACCTGATGTATGACAGGTTCCTGCAAGGAGAAGGCACCCTGTACTACAAAGATTGGGATCTGTTTGACCAGTTTATTGTTTCGGGTAATCTTCTGGGCAAAAAAGCCGGGAAAGGTGCACGGATCCTGCATCCGTATGCTTACATTTTCAAACCTGACTGGTTGTTGTATAAAAACAAATCCGGTGATATGACACCCAACCGTACCGCCGGTTCAAGGGAGTATTTCGGCGGATACAGCGATCACCTGCCGGTTTACACGATTATAAATTTTTAGCGACCGTCGCTACTTTGATGGTGCTGAATAGTCTACTTCTTTAAGCATACGGCCGTTTTCATCAAAGAAGGTCCATTTGCCAACACGCATATCCTCCTTGTAAAATCCCTCATAACGCACCTTCCCATTCTCAAAATAGGTGGTTCTTTTACCGTCTGACTTACCATTGGTATAGGTTCCTTCGCTCCACAATTTTCCATTTTCATACCACGATGCCCATTTGCCATCACGCTTGTTTTCTTTATAGGTACCCTCCATCTGGATGCGTTTATTCGGATAATAGGTGGTTTCCTTGATCAATTCACGGCCCTCACCCTTTCCCAGGTAAATACAAAGTCGCTTTACAGAACCATCGGGGTAGGTCTCTTCAACCACCTTATTTTCAAAACGGCAGGAGGTCAGGCTCAAAACCAGCCATGTGAGAAGGAGTAATTTTGTTTTCATTTGCAAATTTTCTTTCTTTAAGTTTTACCGATCAAAGTTCAGGCGCAGGCCTTTTCTTGTTTCATTGAATTTACCCCGGTCGAATACCAGGTGACCATTCACCCAGGTATGGGTAATTCTTGATTTAAACGTTACGCCCTGGAACGGGGACCACCCGCATTTATACAAAATATTTTCAGGTTCCACTGTCCAGGGGGCATCCGGATCGACCAATACCAGGTCGGCGGAATATCCTATTCGAATAAAGCCCCTGTTATGGATTCTGTACAGGATTGCTGGTGCATGGCACATTTTATCCACTATTTTTTCAACAGATATTTTCCCAAGCTGAAAAAAACCAAACATAGCAACCAATGAATGCTGGATCAGGGGGCCGCCTGAAGGGCAACTGGTATAAGGATTCTTCTTCTCTATCATCAAATGCGGGGCATGATCGGTTGCAATGAGATCGATTTCATTATTCAGCAGTCCCGCAAACAGGGCCTCCCGGTCTTTTGGACTTTTAATGGCGGGATTCCATTTGATCAGCATTCCGAGATCCTGGTAATCGCGGTCATCGAACCAAAGATGGTGAATGCAAACCTCTCCGGTGATCTTTTTCTCAGACAGCGGTATATCATTTTGAAGCAGGTCGAGTTCCTTTGCTGTTGATAAATGGGCAAGATGAAGTCGTGTATTGTGTTTAACCGCAAGATTCACTGCTTTTTCTGACGACTTAAAACATGCCTCTTCTGTACGGATCATGGGATGGGCCGATACCGGAATTTCGTTGCCATATTGTGCTTTGAACACCGCCAGGTTATGCTGAATGATGGATTCATCTTCGGCATGAACCACTATCAGTAGCGGTGATCTCGAAAATATTGCATCCAGCGCTTCGGTGTTATCAACCATCATGTTGCCTGTGGAGGCGCCCATAAAGAGCTTTACACCGCAAATTCTGACCGGATCAGCTTGTTCAATTTCAGAAAGATTGTCGTCTGTTGCCCCAAGGAAAAATGAGTAGTTGGCCAAAGATTTCCGGGATGCAATTTCAAATTTCTCTTCCAGGATATCCAGGGTAGTAGCTTGCGGCCTGGTATTAGGCATTTCCATATACGAAGTGACGCCTCCTGCCACGGCAGCCCTGCTTTCGGTATAGATATCGCCTTTTTCCGTCAACCCAGGTTCGCGAAAATGGACATGATCATCAATCACACCGGGAATGAGATATTGTTGTTTTGCGTCAACAGTAATAGTACCACCAGGCATTGGAAAATCAGCGGGAGCATTCCCATCAAATATTCCGGCAATCAGTCCATCCTGAATAAGGACGCTCCCGGAAAACCGTTTGCCTTCGTTTACAATCAGCGCATTATGGATAAAATAAGTATTATTCATTTGGCAAAAGACAATATTCACGGCAAAGACGCGAAGACGCTAAAAATATTTTTGATTATTAATTTGATGACTGCTTTCAGAAAGATTTGCGGCTTAGCGACTTAGTGGTAAAATGTGTTTATCCCTGGCGGGGTTTGTAGTTTTTAAACAAGCTTCTCCAGCGCAGGCTGATCACACCCAGCACGGCCTCTCTGAAGATCCCCTTGCTCATTTTTGATTCTCCCATGGTGCGGTCGGTAAAAATGATTGGAACTTCCATAATGTTGAATCCGAGTTTCCACGCGGTATATTTCATTTCGATCTGGAAAGCATAGCCGGTGAAGCGAACCTTTTCCAGATCGATCGTTTCAAGTACTTTCCGGGTGTAGCACTTGAATCCTGCCGTTGTATCCATTACCTGCATCCGGGTAATAAAACGCACATAGATCGAGGCTACATACGACATCAAAACACGGCCCATGGGCCAGTTAACAACGTTAACCCCTGTGATGTAACGCGATCCGATTACAAGGTCACCTCCCTTGTTTTTAGCAGCATCGTAAAGCCGGAGCAGGTCATCCGGGTTATGTGAAAAATCAGCATCCATCTCGAAGATGAAATCATAACCCCGTTTCAGCGCCCATTTAAACCCGTGGATATAAGCTGTTCCCAATCCCAGTTTCCCCTTACGTTCTTCGATAAAAAGCCGTCCGGGAAATTCGGCCATGAGTGTTTTAACGATTGCCGCGGTTCCGTCAGGAGAGTTATCCTCGACAATGAGCACATCCAATTCTTTTGGCATTGAAAACACCTTCCTCAGGATGCGTTCAATGTTGTCCTTTTCATTATAGGTAGGAATGATTACCAGGCAATCTGACACAAACGGATGGTTTAAGTGGTCTTACTATTTTCAAATTAACGAAAAAAGGGGTCTGGTATTGCACACTGCCCCTGTTCGTGTTTTATCTAACGATCAATTTCTGCCCCAGGTCTCCTTCCGGTGTTCGCATCCGTACCAGGTAAAGGCCCGGCGTAATCCCATCCTGGTTAACCTTCACTGAATTTTGCCCAGACTGAGTTGTTGCTTGAGATTTCCAGACAACCCGTCCGTCAACAGTCATCAATTCAAATGAAACGGGTACAGTGCCTTTGGCGGTAAAGCCAATGGTGAAGTTACCGGTACCCGGGTTCGGATATATGTTGAACTTTGAAACCAGAGGATTCTGTTCGCCGAAACCAATCCCGTACCGGAAAGTGATCCTGACGGTATCTGATTGGGTACCATATTGGTTTGTCACACGGCAATAAACCTTCTTTATTCCGTATCCGGTACCGGAAGAATCAACTTTGATGATCTGCGTCAATTCCCCTGTCGACCAGACATATGAATCGAAGATTTTGGCATTGAGGGTAACCGTATCGCCGGCGAAAACTGTTGTATCATTGCCAAGATCCAGAACCGGATGATCAACAAAAGGCAAAGCCAGGTCGAATCTTTTTTTGAATTCCTGGTAATATAGATTACAGATATCTGCCTGGTGGATCACGATCGAATTTTCATCATTGCTTACATTGGCTGCATCACTCCAGTTATGCGAGCCAGTCCAGACAAACGGGTCAGATGCAGCATTCCCCTGATCCACGATCATCGCTTTACTGTGTAGCAATCCTTGTTCATTGTAGACCCTGAAATAATTTCCAAGGGCTGCACCAAGATCATCCACGACCCCGGGATCTGAGGTAGCAATACTCGATATGATCACTTTTGCGGTGACCCCTGCATTTTTTCGTGCAATGATGGCATCGCTCATAATCTTCCGGGTGATCAGCATCGTGCCTATCTCAATGTCGCTATTGGCTGTGTTGATATGATTGACGATCTGCTGGTTGGTACCATCGCTCGGACTGAAAAAGACCTCGACTCGGTTTCCTCCGATGATCAGTTCATGCGGGGTATTGTCTGATTTTGCCGGCCCGAATTTCGCTGTGGCAAGGTTTGGCGTCGTGGTGGTGGAACCAAACATTTCATTAAACTCAATGTTGTAAACCTTTGCCAGGCTCGCGTCCTGGATAAACAAGACATTGTTGGCATCGGTATTCACATTCTGGTCGGTCCAGTTGCATGAACCGGTCCAGACAATCGGATCATTCGGATTGGTGGATTTTCCGTCGATGACCATGAATTTGTTGTGCATGATGCCGGTGGTAACCGGGCGACCGATCTTTCCGATGCCGGCCACCAGATCAGACAATGCCGAATTATTGGTTCCGCCATCCGTGACAATTCTTACTGCAACACCTCTCCCGTAGGCTGCATTCAATGCATTGGCAATGCTGCTGAGTCCTTCATTGTTGAAATTGTAAATGGCTATGTCAATGGTCTGTTTGGCACGGTTGATATAGGCAATACAGGTATCATCCACGGCGCGATAGATCTGAATGGCGTATGGCCCGGTTGCGACGCTTGTATCAACGGGTCGTGTAAAATAGGTCTTGATCGTTCCTGAGGAGGTTGATTGCGTAATAAAGGTTTTAAGACCGGAAAATCCGGTATCGGGTGAGGCAACTGAAAATGCCTGCACGTAAACCAGGTCGGAAGGATTTAGTCCGGTAATATTGATCGTATGGGCTGTTCCGGTGCCGGCGACGCTGAGAAGACCAAGTTCAAGTTGCGGTGTAAGGCCGTATAAAAGTTCTGTCGTTCCTTCTATATTCGTATTCCAGTTAAACGATAGCGAATTGGTCGTAATGTTGGAAACTGTCAGCGGCGTGGTGAACACGATCGAACTTTCGCTGATGATATCATTTTTATCGCGCAGCAGCAACTGGTAACCACCGGAAGGGCTGGTGTATGAAAATTGAGAACAGATGCCAACAATGGTAACCATAGAGGCAGGAATGATCTGGCCGACCAGGTTGGAAGCATTGTTTACGCGAACCTGGCATGTTTGACCGTTGGCGGTGACATTGTAATTCGTATTTCCGGAAAAAACACCGCCGGCATTGGCAAATGTTACATCCACCATCTTCAGGAGCTCGGCTTCGTATTGTTCGCTCATCTGGGCTGGAGTGACCACAACAGGAGCCGGCAGGGGTTTTGGGGCAATGGCATTGACAGAAGTGACCGGGTCTAATTCCAGCAGGTAATTGTAGTTTTTTGTAACACCGGTAACTACAACGGAATCACCGCGGTCAATACCGGTCATCAGTGAGCCGTAAGCAGCGATACCCGCAGTGGCATCCTGGATGTACCGGATAATACCCAACTCGGAACCATTGGTCACGACACCGCGTATGGTCACCGTTGAACCTTCTGGCATTGCTCTCGCTTCTGCAATATTGGCCTGGGAAAAACCCTGGACTCCAAGGAAGATCAGACATAAAAGGGATAAGGATATTTTTTTCATTTTATTTTTATTTCACTGTTTGATTTTTATACTTTTTCTCTATTCACAACTTTTTTTTAGAAACTGATTGCCACTGAACCATTGAATGTTCTTCCGATCCCAAAGAAAACCCCGGCGGAACCGGCGTCGAAATTTTTAGTAATGGTAGAGTAGGAATCATTGTTCAGGCCATCCGAGATATATACCCTGTCGAGAAGATTCAGGACAGTTGCCCTTATATCCAGTTTGAACCGTTTGAATGTGAACCTATAGCCTGCATTGATATCGACAAGATAGTATACCGGAAGTTCCCAGGAGTCCCTCGGATTCCCATTTTCATCCATGTAGACCGGAATCAGGGTGGCTGGATCCATATTCGAGAAATTCTTGGCAAACAATGTCATACTTCCCGACACATATAAGTACCTGATGATCTCCCAGCGCAGGCTTTCCATAAACTGGAACTGGGCAGCATCTCCGACATGAACCCCTTTGGCATTGAATATGAAGGTTGTAATCGAATCGCCGGAAGGAGAATATACATTTGCTTCTCCGCCTGAAGTCCATCGCCAGTCTCCAAAGGAAAGTACCTGATCCCATTGTAAAGATGGAATTGGTTTCCATCCGAATTCAACTTCTATTCCCTTGTGAAGTGCATTAATTCCGTTAACATTATATGAATAGGTTATTTCATTTTGTAAATCTGTATAGGTAGAAAGTGCATCCAGCGGTCTGTTATTCCAAAATGTAAGGTATGCATTTACATTCAATGAAACCTTTTTGGAATTATAGCTATAGCCTGCCTCAATGGCCTGAATGGTTTCATTTTTTGCATCAAGTACTTCCACGTTGCTATTTGTAAAAACGTTGTTGAATCTGGGTGCCCTCGAAAGGTATCCAAGGTTCAAAAAGATGTTATTTCTGCTATCAACATTGTAATTTGCGCCTCCTTTAATTGTAAAACCGGGGAACAATTTCCATTTAGTACGGGTATATTGTGCTTCAGGTGAATTCAAGTTATACTCCCTGGGATTTACAATAAAAAGAGTATCGGTCCCACCGGGAACCTGTTTAATCACAAAAACGGTATCGTTTGAACTATACGGTTCCGGTTGACCGTAAATATAAGTAAGGTTTTGTGTACCATTATAGTAAAAAATGTCGCCATATCCCACGACTTCAGTGAACTTCTCTCCATCGATTACAAGGTCCTTCTTTTTAAAATAGTCCAATCGCTGATAAGCGCTGAGTGAGGTGGTAAGATTCAGAAAGGCCGACCAGTTCCCATGTTTCCACTCAGCTTGTGCGAATATACCACCCCAGCGCACCTTTGCGTCGTTGGCATAGTAAACCTTATCCCCTTTGTACAAAGGGTCGTAGGTATTCCTGTTCTTGTTGGAATTATTAAGAAAATAATCGCCCCCAAGCAGGTCGGTAACCTCGCCATAATGTTCGCCGCGATAAGTTCTTGCGTCGAGACCTCCGGAGAGGGTCCAATCGGAGCTGATCTCCCATGTAAAGGTTGATAGCAGTCCATACCAGTAATGATTGTTTACACTACTCCGGATAATGGCGCTGGAACGTCTATTGGGGTCCTCCATGTTACCATCATAGAAGGTCTGGAAGTTGACCTGCCCGTTTGTCGGATCCAATGGAGGGGTTGAACTTCCAGGCGTCCCGTTTTTATCGCCAGTAAATGTTCCGGTTCCCCCTCCTTTTCCAAAAGAGGTGTATACTATCGTCGACAAATAGAAGTTATCATTGATATGCCAGAAATCCCGAAGGCTTATCTGAGGTTTGAAGTAATAATTAAGTGCCTGTGAAAGGTGTTCAGGACTTGCCTTGTAAATCTTTTCACCGTCCGATCCATAGGTCCAACGATTCAGGTATCCCCAATTCGCGTTGTATTTTATTCCCCAGGATTGGGTATAATTAGGACTTGCTTTGGAGGTATCAACACCCAATTTTGCAGCATAGGTTTTATCGAAAGTGGCAATGGATTGTTTATATGAACGCTGAGCATGTTTTTGGGGGGCTCCCATCGCGGAAAAAGTCAGGGTATGCCTTCCCAGTTTTTTATCAATGCGAATATACCCAAACCACCCTTTTGTCCAGGTATTATCAACCCAACCATTGCCTTGCTTGTATGAACCGGCAAGGGTAACTCCCCAACCATGTTTCATCTGGCCGGTTGTAACGCCAAGGGATGTGCGCAGATAGCCATCACTGCCAATATCCTGTTTGACAGTACCTCCCAGATTTGCATCAATACCTTTCGTGATGATATTCATCGTACCACCTACGGAAGGCAATGCTAGTTTCGACGCGCCAAGTCCCCGCTGCACCTGGATATTACGGGTTACGGCATCCAGTCCGAACCAGTTCGACCAATAAACCCAGCCATTTTCCATGTCATTCACAGGGATCCCATCAATCATAACGGCCAGGTTACGCTGGCTGAATCCACGGACATTGATACGGGCATCGCCATCTCCCCCACCAAGTTGTGTGGCATATACTCCGGGGGTCTTATTCAGGATCATCGGAATATCGCGACTCGCCAGTTCTTCCTGGATCTGGATCGGTCTGACTGTAGAGAATGCAACGGGTGTTTCACGGACTTTAGCGACGTCACCTACAACCTCAACTTCGGTCAGGGTGGGTGTTTTCAAATGAAAATCCTGGGTCATTTCTGCCTGTTGAACAACAACATCCACCTCCTGTGGTAAATAACCCACATATGAAACTTTAAGGTGGTAGGTCCCTTGTTCAAGTTTGAGATAATAACGGCCATCCATGTCGGTAACCACTCCTTTTCCCTCATCATACAGGATTGTAGCGCCAATGAGAGTCTCTCCGGAATTGGCATCGGATACGACACCCCGGATCATGTATTTCTGACCAAAAAGCATAACCGGAAAGAGGATGGATAAAATAATAACTGCAAGATGTTTCGCCATGTTTTCCTGGAATTTGATGATCTGTAAGCGATATGAAGGGACATGATATGTCATGTCCCTTCATTTTTACCATTATGAATATCTGATTAGAGAATGTATATTATTGTACAATGATCTTTTTAATCACCGTGTGGTTGTCGCTGAATTTCACTTTGACGAGGTAAATCCCATCAGGAAGTTTACCCAGCAATACTTTTATATTCCGCTGACGGGAGGTAAAATCACGGAAGTACACTGATTGCCCGACAATTGAAACAACTTCAACTGAGGCTATGGGCAAAATGGCCTGAACCGTAAACTGGTCATTGCTAACAGGATTTGGTGAAACAGTAAAAGAATCTTCATGTGTCAGTTTGCCAATACCCGAAGTGGATTTACAGTCACAACGATGTTGTCCCAGACTGTCAAAAAAGTTGGACGGCATTGAATCGTATTCCGCAAAGGCATTAAAGCTGTTTGGAAAACCACCTGTTATCGAGTCACCGTAATGACTCATGGCAATCTTGTCTACGCCAAATTTAACAGTATGCTTACGAATAAGTGTTTGATCTTTGGTGAGATAAGCACCGGTTCCGCGCCAATATGGTTTTGTATCGGTCCAGGCGCCAGCAGTTCCACCCTGCCAATCGAGCGGCCGGACACCGATTTCACCAAAAATATCAATGTCTTTCCAGGTATTACCTGATTGTTTTTTCTGAAGAGAAACAGCATCGTCGCCGTTCCAGAATACAACATTTCCACCAGGGGTTGTTCCGCCATAATCGTAAGGTGCACACCATGTTGCTTTTTTACGAAGCTCAAGCCAGACCATCGTATCCTGACCGGGCTTGGTTGTATCCTGAACCATGACCAAAACCTTGTATGGTTCAATGGTACCGACAAGCGGAAGAACATAAAGAGGGTCCTGATCAGATGTAGTGCTTCCGTTCGACCAACGGATGAGACGATAGTTACCATCCAGAGTTATGGCTGCATTTGTAGGATTGTAAAGTTCAAGGGATTTGTTGTTATACCATCCTTCCACATATTCCGAAATAAAAATGTCAGAACAGTCGGTTTGGGCAAAAAGTGCGCCTGATGTTAACAGGGCAGTAAAAAAGAGTATTAGTTTTTTCATATGTTTGGTTTAAAAGGTTATTAGCCGAATATGAGGAACAAAATTAAGAAAAGTAAGGGCAGGCGAGGTTAAAGAATCATTAAATGTTCGTAACTTTTGAAATTTGGAATGGTTCCAATTTAGAGAGTGCTTCGTTGATCCCGGGCACATCGCGGAATGTCATGAACAATCTGTTTTTTTCTTCGGTCATTTTGCACCATGACGGATGGATCTTCATAAAATCAAGAATGGCTGTGAACTGTTCGGAATGAAAATAGGCCGATTCAGGATTGCTGACAAAATAGGCTGTCAGCCGCTGATTTCGAAGTACCAATTTTTCGAATCCGATGCTGCGGGCCAGCCAGCGCAACCTGATGGTATGCAGCAGCGTTTCGGTCTGTTTTGGTATTGCCCCGAACCGATCGATCATCCGTTCCATGAACTTCATCAGATTTTCTTCTGTCTCAATGGAATCAAGCTCTTTATAAAGATTAAGCCGTTCGGTGATGTTGGTGATATAATGATCGGGGATCAGTATTTCAAGATCTGTTTCGATGACACAATCCTTAACATAGACCTTCCGTCCTTCATCAGGGAACAGATCTCTGAAATCATTCTCCCTAAGTTCAAGTAATGCTTCATCCAGGATCTTCTGGTACATTTCATAACCGATTTCGGAGATAAAACCACTTTGTTCGGCGCCAAGGATGTTCCCTGCCCCGCGGATATCAAGGTCGCGCATGGCAATGCTGAAACCGCTTCCAAGTTCCGCGAACTCTTCGATGGCACGTAACCGTTTGCGGGCCTCATCCGTAAGGGACGACATGGGCGGCGCGAGCAGGTAACAAAACGCCTTTTTATTGGAGCGCCCTACCCTGCCTCGTAACTGATGGAGGTCACTCAACCCGTAATGATGGGCATCGTTGATGATAATGGTGTTCACATTCGGGATATCCAGTCCCGATTCAATGATGGTGGTGGCGATCAGCACGTCATACTCCCCTTCAATGAAATCGAGCATTACTTTCTCTAATTTATGGCCCTCCATCTGGCCATGTGCCACAGCGACCTTTACACCCGGCACCATGCGCTGAACCATCACCGAGATATCCATGATGTTCATCACACGGGTGTTGACAAAGAACACCTGCCCTCCCCGTTGAACTTCATAGTTTATGGCTTCCCTGATCACTTCTTCGCTGAAAGAGTGGATCTCGGTCTGCACAGGATACCTGTTTGGCGGCGGGGTATTGATGATGGAAAGATCACGTGCACCCATCAGAGAGAATTGAAGTGTCCGCGGAATGGGTGTGGCGGTCAGGGTGAGTATGTCCAGGTTCACCCGCAGCATTTTTATCTTTTCCTTTGCCCCTACCCCGAATTTTTGTTCTTCATCAACGATGAGCAAACCCAGGTCCTTAAACTTAATATCCCTGCTGAGCAATCGATGGGTTCCGATCAGGATGTCGATCTTCCCGGCCTCCAGGTCTTGAAGCAGCTTCTTCTGAATAGTAGCCGATTTGAACCTGTTGATGTAGTCGACCCGGCAGGGAAAAGCCTTCAGCCGGTCGGAAAAGGTCTTGTAATGTTGCAGGGCCAGGATGGTTGTAGGAACCAGAACCGCAACCTGTTTGCTCTCCGTCACTACCTTAAAAGCCGCACGGATAGCGATCTCCGTCTTCCCAAACCCGACGTCCCCGCAGATCAGCCGGTCCATCGGACAGGTCTCCTCCAGGTCCTTTTTCACATCAATAGTCGCCTTGATCTGATCCGGTGTATCTTCATAAACAAAGGAAGCCTCCAGTTCTGTCTGAAGATAGGTATCAGGTAAACAAGCCAAACCTTGTGATGCACGCCGCTCGGCATATAGTTTGATCAACTCTTTGGCGATGTCCTTGACCCTGGATTTTGTTTTAGTCTTAAGCTTGTTCCAAACATCCGATCCAAGGCGGTTCATGGTGGGAGATGTTCCCTCCCTGCCAATATATTTTGAGATCCGGTGCAACGAATGGATGCTGACATACAGCAGGTCTTCATTTTTATAGATCAGCCTGATCGCCTCCTGCTCCTTGCCGTTGTTGATGATCTTTTCCAACCCGTCGAACCGTCCGACACCATGGTCGATGTGGGTCACGTAATCGCCCGGCCTGAGATCATACAGGTCTTTAAGCGTCAATGCCTCCTTGGCGCTGTAACCGTCGCGCAGATGGAATTTATGGTACCGTTCAAAGATCTGGTGGTCGGTGTAACAGGCAATCTTCAGGTCCCGGTCACTGAAGCCTTCGTGGAGAGAGAAGTTTGAGGTGATGTGGTACGTGGGACGCGGGACGCTGGCCGTGGTGTCGGGATCCGTTACTTCGTTTTCTTTCGTTGTGATGTCTTCAAAGATGCTCTGCAACCTTTCGGCCTGTTTTGGATTATCGGCCATCAGAATATTCTGAAATCCGTTTCCGGTATTTTTTTTCAGGTCCTGCATGAGCAGGTCAAAGTTTTTATTGAAGGATGGTTGGGGTGAGGTGTTAAAAACCACCGGCCGGTCTGCTTTAAAATAGAACCTGGGTCCAAATTCAACGGTCGGATGATCAAGGAGCTTTCTCAGGAATTCAGAGCCATGTATGAGGAGGTCTGAGGCCGGTTGTTTTTCCATCTGGTTGGCCATTGATCCTGCATCATCGAGCCATATCGCCGCTTTTTCCGGAAGAAAATCAAAAATGGATTCATATCCGATCTTTTTATCAGCATTTACCCGGATGTCGGGTACGATGCTTATTTCATTCATTTTTTGTATTGAAAGCTGGGTTGACGGGTCAAACGTACGGATGGTTCCCACCATGTTGCCCGCGAACTCAATCCTGAAAGGGTGGTCGCTGCTGAATGAATAAACATCGATCAAACCGCCCCGGAGAGAGAATTGTCCGGGTTCTGCCACAAAATCGGCACGTTCGAAATCATATTCCACGAGCAGGTCAAGGACAAATTCCATATTGACCTGTTCTCCGACTGAGAGTTTCAGGGTGTTTTTTTCGAGGTATTTTTTATTGACAACCTTCTCTGAAACTGCTTCCGGGTAACTGACCAGGATGAATTTCCATGACCGGCTGTTGAGTTTGTTCAGTACCTCCGTGCGCGACAACAAACCCTGGTTATCCTTGATACCTGTTTGAAACCCACGCTTGAACGAGGATGGGAAAAAGTAGACCCTTTCACCCAGGAATTGCTGGAGGTCATTGAAAAAATACGCGGCAGATTCCTTATCAGGAAGGAGCACCATGTGTGTCAGGGAGGTCGCCTCAAAAACTGCAGCCGTTACCAGGGAGCGGGAGGATCCGGTGAGACCCTGCAGGTGAAGACGAAAACATGAATACCTCTCCCTAAATCCCTCCCCAACAAGGGAGGGACTTACGCCCCCCTTCGCTTTTTTGGGAAGGGGGTCAGGGGGGTTGTGGTTCGGGATTTCGGACTTTCCAAAATGATAAACAATCTCCTTTACAAGGGGACTCTCTCTGAATAGCGATAAAAGATCGGAAGGCTTCAATCGATGTTCAATCGATTTTAAAATCGGGTGAATGTTGTTTCATCAGTTGTTCAGCTTTTTCAACCATCCATACAGGGCCGACAAACAATGGCGAGCGTTCATGCAACATGGTTGGCTGAATATCCAGTATTCGGCGGAATCCATCAGAGGCCTTACCCCCGGCCTGTTCGGCCAGGAATGCAACCGGATTGCATTCATAAAGCAACCTCAGTTTCCCTTTCCGGTTTTTTGTTGTTCCCGGATAGAGAAAAATCCCGCCCTGTACGATGTTCCGGTGAATATCGGCGACCATCGACCCGATATACCTTGTTGAATAAGGCCGCAAAGTCTCCTCATCCTCTTCCTGACAATAATGAATGTACTGCCTTACCCCTTCGGGGAAGGAGAAATAGTTTGCTTCATTGATGGAATATATACGGCCTTTTTCGGGATATTTCATATCCGGGTGACTAAGGATGAACAGTCCCACGGAAGGATCCAGCGTAAATCCATTGACTCCATAGCCGGTTGTGTAAACCAGCATGGTTGAGGAACCATAGATCACATATCCCGCGGCGACCAGGTTGCGCCCAGGCTGCAGGAAGTCCTCGAGCTGAGCGTTTCCGCGCACCGTACGCCTGCGATAAATTGAAAACAAGGTACCGATCGAAACATTCGATTCAATGTTCGAGGATCCATCGAGCGGATCCATGGCCACTACATATTTCCCATGTTTTGAAATAACATTGTCAAGGATGATGATATTCTCGTTTTCCTCAGAACCGATCGCGCAACACTGTCCTCCCGATTTCAACGCGGCGATAAACTGGTCATTCGCGTAAACGTCAAGCTTCTTCTGATCTTCGCCCTGCACGTTCACTTCACCGGCATAACCCATCACATCGCCCAATCCTGCCCGGTTCACTTCGCGGTTCACAAATTTGGCTGCAATCCCGATGTCGTTGAGCAGCCGGGATAATTCACCGGAAGCCTGCGGGTATTCAGCCTGTTTTTCAATAATAAACTCAGTAAGAGTCTTAAATTTCATAACAGGATATTTTAGCAAACAAATTTAAGAATTTCCGCCTGATTCCATGTTTCTTTTTCTTTACATTTGTGCCATGTACATCAATGTGTTCAAATTCGGAGGGGCCGCGGCCGACAGCGCTGCCGGTGTTAAAAAGGTTGCCGGAATTGTGAAGAAATTCACTGCCGGACCAATGCTGGTAGTTGTTTCTGCCATGGGGAAAACGACCAATGCCCTTGAAGATTTACTAAAAAATTACATGGCATATGATCCGGTCGCCCTGATCGGTTCATTCCGAAAAGTGCAGGATTTTCATTTTTCCATATTGGACGAACTTTTTGAAGATAAAAACCATGTTGTTTTTGGTGAGGTTGATTCCTTATTCAACCAACTACGTGGCTATATCCGGAAAGGTCACTTATACGATTCCAAAATCCATGAATATGACTTTGAATATGACCAGATTGTCAGCTATGGAGAACTGATCTCCTCCTCGATCATTCACCATTACCTGGTTGATCAGGGGTGCCGTTCAAGGCTATTCGATGTCCGCGATCTGATCAGGACCGATTCAACTTTCCGGGATGCCCGAATTGACTGGAAAACCACGGAATTATTGATTCAAAACGCACTTCATGATTATTTCGGTGACCATCATAAACCGGGAACCATCGGGCTGACCCAGGGTTTCATTGCCAGTGACTCTTCCGGGTTCACAACGACCCTGGGCCGTGAAGGTTCCGATTTTTCAGCCGCGATCTTCGCATGGTGCCTGCATGCCAGGGAGATGACGATTTGGAAGGATGTACCGGGTGTGATGAACGCCGACCCGAAATGGATGCCGGATTCAGTTTGCATTGATACCCTTTCTTACCGCGAAGCTATCGAGCTGGCTTATTACGGCGCCCGGGTTATACATCCGAAGACCATCAAACCCCTTGAAAATGCAAACATTGTTCTCCGGGTCAGGTCGTTTGCCGACCCCAACTCCCAAGGAACAACAATCAAAAACATACGGGACTGGAAAATTGATACACCCATTTATATCAGGAAACAAAATCAATTACTGATCTCGATCTCGCCCCGCGACTTTTCCTTTATCATTGAAGAGAACCTCAGTGAAATATTCAGGATCATGGCCGACTTCAGGGTAAAAGTGAATGTGATGCAGAATTCCGCGATCAGTTTCTCGGTTTGTGTAGATTCAGATCCCCAGAAGATCATTCCCTTGATCGGATTTCTGAAGAAAGATTATGAGACCAGGTACAATGAAGGTCTTGAGTTGATTACCATCCGTCATTATACCGACGAAGCGGTTCAACGGATTGTAAATGGCAGGAAAATAATGATGGAACTCAGGAGCAGGAGTACCATCCAGATGGTGGTGGAGTGAGTAGTCACTTTTTTTAAGGTATCACCACCGGAAAATCGTACCGGAAATCTTCGCAATCCGGTTTTCCAAGGATGTTCATCAAAAAATCCCTGTAGGCATCGGTAAAAGAAAATTTGCTGATGTCATAGTAATCCTCCGGCAATGGTTTGTTCCCTACTGCTCCCATATCGATTGATGTGGTATTGAACTCCTCCAGTTCAACATTTGTCACAACCTTTTTCATTACCGGCATCTGGCCATACTCTTCACGCAACAGAAGATCAACTACTTTGTCAGCCAATGTTGAGGTCAACCGGCGGTCATAATGACGGCAGTGTCCTGAACGGGGGTAATAGCCCGAAATTTGCGCACGCGACTCAATCCTGAGCCGGCTGCTTATCTCCGAGGCAACGATGCCACTTATGCCACCAAACCTCGGATGGCCGTATTCATCGACTTCAGAACTGGCATAAACCACATCCACCTTGCCGGTTTTTTCGTTATACCAGCGAAGCCCTTCAGATACCGGGATGACAAGACACCTTTTTTTTGAACTCATAAAGGCTTCTTTCACGGTTTCGAAAAAAACCTCCTTACGTTCTTTGGTCATTTCATATTCAGGAATGAGCCCCAGGGAAGCCCCGCCGAAAATGGTGGTCCCGGTGAGCCATCCGGCATCACGTCCCATGACTTCCAGAACCAGGATTCGCGAATGCGATTCAGCCGTGGTTTTTAAATTGGCGGTAAATTCCATCATTGACTGTGCGGCAGATGGGAATCCCGGGCACATGACCGACTCAATCTCCTTGCCGTTATAATGGTGAGTTGTCCGCGTACGCAGATCATTGTCAATGGTTTTCGGGAAACCGATCACCGGGATGCCCTCTGTTTCAAACAACCGCTTGGCCGCGCCATTGGTGTCATCGCCTCCGACGGTCACCAAAACATCGATCTTATACCGTTCAAAATTGCGCAACACTTGCGGAACACGGCTTTCCGGATTCTTTTTGGATGGGAAAGGGTTGGTGCGGCTTGAGCGAAGCGCAGTACCGCCATAATACCCGTCGTATGGCTGGTACGTAAGATCCACCACATCTCCATCGCCAAGGAGCCCCTTCCATCCCTGAAGGATCCCGTATACTTTAAATCCCAACAGTGATGCACGGTTCCTGATGGCTTCGATACTTGAATTGATTGCCGGAGTATCGCCTCCACCTGATAGTATTGCCAGTGTTTTACCCTGGAACAGTTTATGCTCGTATTTCATGTGTTAATAATTTGTTTTTTAATAGTCACATGGAATATCCATGATTAACATTCATGGTTTGCATGAACGTTGTGCTTATGGATATTTCATGAAATTTTTCGCTTCGCGGGTGCAAAATTAAAGAATTTTCCGGATCTTCTCCATCAGCACCCGTGCAAGTTTGACATTCGATTCATGCGTCCATCCCGCGATATGGGGCGTAAGGATCACATTCTCTGCCCTGATAAGGAAGGTGAGTTCTTCCGGCATTTTCATCGAGATCGATTCAAACGAGGTATCTTCATATTCCAGGACATCGAGTGCTGCTCCGGTCACTTTACCGGATACCAGGTTCTTCACAAGGTCAGCCGTGTTGATCACCTTTCCCCTGGATGTGTTGATCAGCCATATGTTCTTCTGAAACCGGCGAAGGAAATCATCATTGACGAGGTGCGTCGTCTCTTCCGTAAGCGGAACATGAAGGCTCAGGATATCGGTTTGTCCGAAAATCTCATCCATGGATGATTCAATGTTATTTTCGTCGGAGTAATTGTGTTTATACTTATCATATGAGATGACCCTGGCTTCAAATCCCTGCAACCGTTGTGCAAAAGCGCTGCCCATATTTCCATAACCGATGATGCCTACCGTTTTCCCCTTTATTTCCGTGCCCCTGTTGCCTTCCCTGATCCAGATTCCCTGGCGTACCTGCCGGTCGGCCCGGATCTGATGATTCATCAATGAAAGGATCATGCCAAGCGCGTGTTCCCCAACTGCATCGCGGTTGCCTTCAGGTGAATTGAGACAAACTATTCCCCTGCTTTCTGCACATTCAACATCGATATTCTCCATCCCTGACCCTATCCTGCCGATGAATTTCAACCGGCTGGCTTTGTCAAGAAATTGTTTGTCTATTCTGATCCTGCTGCGGAGGATGATGCCGGTATACTTGTGGGCTATTGATAAAAAATCCTCCCTGGAATAATCAGGAAAAAAATCACACTCCATACCCAGCCCGGTCAGCTCTTCGCGGATCAGGGGATGGACGGTGTCGGCTAACAGGATATAGTTCATAATACAAAGGTATATGAGTTTCCGAATTTTCAATAAGGTTTTTGTACTTTTGCGCCCTAATTGATCTGTTGTGTGGACTTTTCTGGTTAAGACCATTTTAAGGAACAGAATTACCATTTTGATCGTGATTGCGCTGATGACTGCTTTCATGGGTTACAAAGCAACACAGGTCAGGATCCAGTATGAAAGCGCCAGCATTCTTCCGGAAAAAGACTCCACCAATATTGATTATCAGCAATTCATCAACCGTTTTGGCCAGGACGGTACCGTGATGTTCATCGGTATTGTTGATAAAAACTTTTTTTTACTATCTCATTTTAATGCTATCCATGGCCTTACTGATTCATTAAAGAGGATCAGGGGTGTCGGAGAGATCGTTTCAGTGACCCGGTTGTTTAACCTGGTGAAAAACGACTCTCTTAAAAAGTTCGAATTCGTCCCGCTTTCGCCCGTTAGTCCTTCCAGTCAGCAATCGCTCGACTCGATCCGGAGCCGGATTTATGCCTTACCGTTTTATAACGGACTTGTATACAACCGGTCGACTTCTGCTTACCTGATGGCGCTTACCCTGGATAAAAAGATCATTGATTCAAAAGAGCGTGACAGGTTGATCCGGGATATCAAAGTGACAATGGAACGGTTTTCGGAAAAATCGAAGGTGGAAGTTCATTTTTCAGGACTTCCGTTTATACGTACGTTGATCGCTGCCAAACTTCAGAATGAATTGAAACTTTTCATCCTGCTGGCTCTTATCGTAAGCGCTTTATTCCTTTTCATCTTTTTCCGTTCTGCCAAGGCAGTCATTTTTCCGTTGGTCATCATGATCATCAGTGTACTCTGGGCTCTTGGGCTCATGGCCATCTTCGGGTATAAGATCACGATGCTTACCTCCATCATTCCACCGCTTGTCATCGTTATTGCCGTTGAGAACTGCATCTTCATTCTGAATAAATACCATTATGAATACAGTCACCACCGGAATCAGGCAAAGGCATTGTCGCGGGTGATCGAACGCATCGGGGCGGCCAACCTGCTTACCAATGCCGCTACTGCGGCCGGATTTGCCGCATTCACCATCACCAACAACGAACTTCTTGTTGAATTCGGGTTGATCGCGGCTATCAGCATCATGGTCATTTATGCCCTTTCGTTGACGCTTGTTCCTATATTCTTTAGTTTTCTGCCACCTCCCGAAGGAAAGTATACGAAACATATTGAAGCAAGTATTGCCAGGTCATTGATCGACAAAGCAGTTTATTGGGTTTCCCATTATCGCACACCCATCTACTATGCAATGGCAGTTTGCATCGTGATCGGCGTTGTTGGTGCACTCCGGTTGAAAACAAGCGGTACCATCGTCGATGATATCTCCAAACGTGATCCGATTTACAAAGACCTTATGTTCTTTGAAAAGAATTTCAAGGGGATCATGCCATTGGAAATTGTAGTGGATTCAAAGAAAAAAAAAGGTGTGCTGAACCTGGCTACCCTGAAAAAGATCGACCGTCTGCAGGATAGCCTGAGTACTTACATAGAGTTGTCGAAGCCATTGTCGATCGTGGAAGTGATCAAGACAGCCAGACAGGCATTTTATGCCGGTGATCCACAATTCTATTCACTGCCAAATTCCAACGAATTAACCTTTATGGCCGGATACCTCCCTTCGTTCAAATCAAAGAAGCGGTCGGTATTGGATAATTTTCTCGACTCCACCTACCAGATCACCAGGATCAGCGTTCAGATGGCCAATGTTGGAACTGTAAAGATCGACAGTATACAACAGAGTCTCCGGCCAACGATCGATTCCATATTCAATCCTGCAAAATACAACGTCACCATCACCGGGACCAGTGTGGTTTTTTTAAAAGGGACCAACTTCCTTATCCGGAACCTGTGGGAAAGTATTGCGCTGGCCGTGGTGGTCATTGCCCTGTTGCTTGCCTTTCTGTTCACTTCATGGCGCATGATCCTTATTTCGCTGATACCTAATCTGATCCCACAACTCATGACTGCCGCGCTCATGGGCTTCGCGGGTATCCCGATCAAACCTTCCACCATCCTGATCTTCAGCATTGCTCTTGGGATCTCTGTGGATAACTCCATCCAGTTCCTGTCACGGTACCGGCTGCAGTTAAAGCATACGGGTCATGACATCCCATCATCCGTGATCTCCGCGTTACGGGAAACAGGATACAGCATGATCTACTCTTCAACTGTCCTGTTCTTTGGTTTCGGGATCTTCGTATTATCGACATTCGGCGGAACCCAGGCACTTGGATTCCTGATCTCGTTCACGTTGCTTGTTGCAGGATTGCTCAATATGTTTATTTTGCCCTCCATGCTCCTGACCCTTGATAAATGGAGCACTACGAAAGCGTTTGAAGAACCCCTGGTTGAAATTTTCGATGATCCGGCCGACGTGGATTTACAGGATACTGATGGAGAAGATAAAAGTAAACAGTTGAAAATATGAGGAATTGAAACTTTGACGATCTGAAAAATTGAAAAATGAGTTTGTTTATTAACTTTACCTTCTCAATCCACATACCCAGCTTATGAAAGGAATCATTTTAGCCGGAGGAGCCGGAACACGCCTGCACCCATTGACCCTGGCCGTGAGTAAACAACTGATGCCGATTTACGATAAACCGATGATCTATTATCCCTTGTCGGTGTTGATGATGGCTGGTATTCATGAAATCCTTATCATTTCTACCCCGCACGATCTGCCACATTTCAGGCAACTCCTGGGAGATGGAAAATCGTTGGGTTGTTCCTTTTCATTCGCAGAGCAGGCAATTCCCAACGGGCTGGCTCAGGCTTTTGTGATCGGGGAGCCCTTTATCGGCAAGGATAAGGTTGCACTTGTTCTTGGTGATAATATTTTCTTTGGTAATGGCCTCTCACAGATCGTACATGAAAACAATGATCCGGCAGGGGGCGTTGTGTTCGCCTATCATGTTCATGACCCTGAGCGTTACGGTGTTGTGGAATTCGACGAAAATTTCAATGCATTATCCATTGAAGAAAAACCACAAAAACCAAAATCGAATTTTGCTGTGCCCGGATTGTATTTTTATGATAATACCGTTATTGAAGTTGCAAAGAATATGAAACCGAGCGCCCGGGGCGAATATGAAATAACCGATGTAAACCGCTGGTATCTTGAACAGGGTAAACTGAAAGTAGGTGTATTAAGCAGGGGTATTGCATGGCTTGATACCGGTACTTTCGAATCACTTTTGCAGGCTTCCCAGTTTGTTGAAGTTGTTCAAAACCGGCAGGGACTGAAGATCGGGTGCATTGAAGAAATTGCATACCGGATGAATTTTATCGACCGGGAACAGTTGAACCAGATTGCACAACCCCTGTTGAAAAGCGGGTATGGCCAATATCTCATTAATCTTACGGAATAACAAGTTATAAGTGTTAAGTGTTAAGCACCAGGCTCACCCGTTTACCCGTTCACCATGCACTCCCTGAAATCATTGCAGAATCGTATCAGCGAAGCCTTTTCCGGCACAAGGTTTCATGATGAACCGTACCAGCTTTACCAACCCATTGCTTACACGCTGGATCTTGGTGGAAAACGGCTCCGCCCGGTTCTGGTGCTGATGTCATGCGATATTTTTGGCGGTGATATTGAGAAGGCCGTTTACCCGGCCATGGGACTTGAGATCTTTCACAATTTCACCCTGCTTCACGACGATATCATGGACAATGCTCCCTTGCGCCGTGGAAATACAACGGTTCATCAAAAGTGGGACACCAACACGGCCATACTTTCCGGCGATACCATGTTCGTCATTGCCTATGAATATGTAGCAAAGACGGACTCCGCATTGTTACCCCAGGTACTTGATCTGTTCAACGATACGGCCAGAAAGGTTTGTGAAGGGCAACAATTCGACATGAATTTTGAGACGGAGCCAAACGTCAGCATACCCGGTTACATGACCATGATCCGGTTGAAAACCGCTGTGTTGATCGCCTGCAGTTTAAAACTCGGCGCCATCCTTGCCCATGCGGATCAGAGGGATGCCGAAAAAATTTATGAACTTGGAATTGAACTCGGGCTGGCTTTCCAGCTTCAGGATGATTACCTCGATGCCTTCGGCGATACAAGGAAATTCGGAAAAGCAATCGGAGGCGATATCGCTACAAATAAAAAGACATTTCTTTTCATTAAAGCTTTTGAGCTCGCGAAAGAAGATATCCTGATTAAACTCACAAATTACTATTTCGACAAGGAGATCTCCCGTACCCAAAAAACAGTAGGGATTTTAAATATCTACCGGACTTTGAAAATCGATGAGATCACCCGGCTTGAAATTGAACACCATTATGCGAAAGCCATGGAAATTCTTGATTCCCTGCATTTCGATCAGTCCAGGACATCCCAAATGGTCGTTATCATGCAGGAAATGCTTGGCCGTGAACGGTAATTCCTAATTCATAATTCATAATTCAAATTATCCTTCCAGTATCTCAAGTTCATAACAAAGCTCCTCCCATCGTTTCATTTCCCTTTCCGCAGCCAGTTTCAGATCCTCATATTCCTTATACAGGCTGCCATCCTGGATTTGTTTCTGATATTTTTCCGGTGAGGCCAGCATCCCCTCCTTTAGCTTCATTTCGGCCTCAAGCCTGCTTATTTCCGACTCACACCTGATGATCTGGCTCTTTACTTTCCTGATCTCCTTACCGTTCTCCCTTCGTTTCTCCCAATTGATCTTATTTTGTGAAACCTGATCAGTATCATCCTGGACCGAAACGCTTCTCTGCCCGCCTTCCAGCTCTTTCAGGGATTGCAGGCGGCGTTGTTCCAAAAAATCATAAATATCACCGATGTATTCTTTCATGGTTCCATGCCGGAACTCGAAAACGCGATTGGTTAATCCCTGTAAAAAATCACGGTCGTGCGAAACGATCACCAGCGTTCCATTGTATTGAACCAGTGCATTCTTCAGTACATCTTTTGAACGCATATCCAGGTGGTTGGTCGGCTCATCCAGAATAAGAAGGTTCGCCGGGGTCAGGAGCAGTTTTGCCAGAGAAAGCCGCGATTTTTCCCCTCCGGATAGTACTTTTACCTTTTTTTCGATATCATCGCCACTGAATAAAAAACCGCCAAGGATTCCTTTGATCCGTGTCCGGATATCGCCGACCGCAATGTCGTCAATGGTTTTAAAAACAGTTTTCTCGGGATCAAGATAGTCGCTTTGATTTTGCGCATAGTACCCTATCACAAGGTTATGCCCGTATTTAAGTTCACCTGAAAAATCGACCGCCCCGGTTATGACTTTCGACAAAGTGGTTTTTCCCTCCCCGTTCTTCCCGACAAATGCAACGCGGTCATTTTTAATAATGGTAAAACTGAGATCATTTAATACCCGTTTTTGAGGGTAATCCTTGCAAAGGTTCCTTGCCTCTAAAATGATCTTTCCGGAATGGGGAGCGGGAGGAAACCGGAAACGGATCCCGGATTCATCTACCAGATCCACCTCTACCAGGTCGATCTTATCGAGAAGTTTAATACGTGACTGCACCTGTTTCGCCTTCGTCGCCTTGGAACGAAAACGTTCAACAAACCGCTCTATCTGCCGGATCTGCCTTTGCTGGTTATTATGGGTCGCGAGTTGGCTTTCCATCCGCTCTTCGCGCATCAGTACATATTCCGAGTAATTTGCTTTATAATCGTAGATCTTCCCGAGTGAAATTTCGATCGTTCGCCGGGTAACATTATCCAGAAATGCCCGGTCGTGTGAAACGAGTACGACAGCTCCTTTAAAATTATCAAGAAATTCCTCCAGCCATTGAATAGAATCAATATCAAGGTGGTTGGTAGGTTCATCCAATAAAATAACATCATGCTGCCGAAGCAGGATCTTGGCTATCTCCACCCGCATCTGCCAGCCGCTGCTGAAAGTCGCCATTTTCCGTCCAAATTCCTCCCGTTCGAATCCAAGACCTAATAATACTTTCTCAATATTCACGTGGATCCCCTGGCCTCCGATCATGTGATACCGGTCAAGGGCGTCAGAATGCATTCTGATCAGTTTGTGATAGCTTTCCGACTCATAATCATCACGTTCGGCTATCTGTTTTTCAAATCCGGCGATCGTCCCTTCCAACTGTACTATTTCACCAAAAGCGTTCATGGTCTCTTCCAGAACAGTCTTGTCGCTCAGCGATTCCATTTCCTGGGGCAAATAGCCAATAGAATAGCCATCAGGAAGGATCACGTCGCCTTCGTCCGCTTTTTGAAGTCCCCTGATGATCTTCAGCAAGGTCGATTTTCCTGCTCCATTTTTCCCGACAAGACCGATCCGGTCCTTGTCATTGATGATAAATGAAACGTGGTCGAACAGCGATTCGCCACCAAACTGAACCGAAAGGTTGTTAACAGAGATCATAGAATGCAAAGATAAGAATAGAAGGGATAAAAAAGAGGGCTGACCCATGGCCAGCCCTCTTTAGGGATGTAGAAGGGGCGACCCTCCGGGTCGCCCATCCATATTAGTGTGTCACCGTGATCTTCACCGTGCGGATACCTTCAAGGGTTGAAACCTTTACAAAGTAAACGCCAACCTTGAATGTCGTGACGTTGAGCTTCGCGGTTTTCGAATCAACATTTCTGTTGGTATAAACCGTTTGGCCTACATAATTCATGACATCAACAGCGGTGATGGTGTAATCGCTCTTAATATTCACGACCTCATTTGCCGGGTTCGGATAGATCATGATCTGGCCACTGGTCAATTCATTGACACTTGTTGCCGGGAATGTAACTGAAACCGTATCAGAGGAAGATTCGCAAAGCGGTGTGTTATCTTCAGAATTATTGTATAAAGAAGTTACATAATACTTGAAGGTACCGGCAATGAGTGTTGATGGATAAGTATCAACATAAGTGAGTGCTGTCACAGGGCTGGCATTCAACTTTGTGTAAGGGCCAACACCTGTTTCATCCGTACGGTACACATTATATCCCATCAAAACACTGCTGTCGGCATCAATGTTGCTGTTAGCAATACCCGTCTGATTTGTAAAGAGATACGCAGGTGTGTTCTGAACGCTGCTGGCAGTTCTTGTATTCGCCAGAGCCTGAAGTTCATTCACATAAACTTTCCTTGGTTGTACAAGTTCCATTTTATCATCGGCAGGAATTTCAATCCAGAGATTCTGCAGGAAATCGCCAATCCCGGAAGGTCCGAACGAAGAGTAGTCTGGCAGGGTACCAAATACCGAAACGCCATCGGGACCAACATTATCGGCTGAGAAGCAAGGATATGCATCCGTCGGAGAATTACTCAACGGTTCCAGCATGATACCTAACATTTTCCCGCCAACACCAGCGACATTTCCAAGAAGAACGTCATTCTCCCATTTGTCATCACCTGTGGTCGATATTGGTCCGACCATGGCCAATTCAGTAAAGGTTGTCCAATCCACCACGTGGATGTTGTATTGCCAGATACCGGTTACCCCCCATGAAGCATGATGGAAATCGATCTTATTGGCGGCAGCGTCAGGATATGCACTCAGATCATACACCACGCCATAGGCCATGTTGTAATTCTGGTAGTAACCATTATCAGGAGTACCTGACCATTGGAACAGTTTCACCAGAACTGTCGGGATTGTACCAACGCATTCCGGAGCCACCCAGGTAAGGGTCGTTGTAAATTGTGATTGTGTCGCTGTAACTGCAGTCGCAGGTGTACAAATACCATATGCATGGATATTGTCAACATACCAGTGCAGCATATCACCTGAGTTAACGCCATTGGCAACAAAGCGGATCCTGAAGGCCTTACCCTTCACGGCGCTGATGTCAAGATGTTTAGGTACCCAGTTTGTCGAACCGTTGTTGGTTACTTCGAGCTTCTGGTGCCATGATCCATTGTAGAAAATGTCGACGGTCAGCTTCTCATCACCGGTATTGTTCTGGTCGATCAGTTTCAGATCGAAATCAAGCCAGATAGTTGCACAATTCCAGGGTGACGCGTCGATAATTTCACTGGTAAGCGGCTGCGAATAATTGGCAATCGCGGGCTGCCAGGTAAAGTCGGCACTAGGAGCAGGATTTCCAATACCGGTATTCATCGACCAGTGTCCGGTTGGCGCCCAGTTTTGGAATGCGAATGTTCCAAGGGTCCATTCTTCAAGGAATGGCAGTGGGGCACCGCAGTTCAGGGTAACGGTCTTTTCACCGGCGGTATTGCCGAGTGATTCGCCAAATTGTCCGGGGAATCCATAGGTGGTCAGGTCATATTTGGCCTTTACCTCATAATCATAGGTTCCCGGGTCGAGGTTATAATCATAGTAAGTAATGGAATCGGGATGCGGGTTGTAATGGATGAAAGCGTCATCGCGATAAATGTTATAACCGATAAGACCCACGGGGGTACCTCCTCCTCCGCCGCCGCCGGTACGAAGTTCAAGGGCGAATACCCAGTTCAGGTTCTGACTATTACCAAGCAGACCGAATTTACCTGCATGTTCGATGGTTTCCAAACCTCCTGCAAGAGCACCCGGAGGGGCTCCGGGTAGTGTAGAAGGATCGAATGTGACACCGGTATTGGTCAGCGTCGTCCCGGTAATTTTATATTGCTGGATTTCTATGTCTAAACCTGAAGATGTTTGCGAATGTACCCAGAGGAATGGACCTGCCGGGTCGTTGTCGTATGCCGAACCATAAACATTCACAACGGCAGGGGCCGTGGCAATAACTGAACCGGTGGTGGCGCTCACGAGCATCATAGTCGTCCAGTCACCAACCCAGAATCCGTTGTTAACCGGGTCATAGGCAATATGCCTGATGTTTCCGGCCGATGTTGTAAGGCTGGAAACAATGGCATGTCCCGGAAGATCAAGCTTATGGATGGTGCTTGTATAACCGGTTCCATACGCGTTGGTGCCGTCCCATGCAAAGTCACGAACTGCCGATAATCCGGAGATATCGAAAGTCTCAACCTGAACCCCTGTGGTTTTATTGTATTTATAATACCAGGTGGGTCCACCGGCCCAACGGCAGGTGAAGATAAAGTCACCAATACAAACCACTGCAACTTCCTGATTGGTTGTGGTCGGCCATGCAAACATCAGATCCCACATTGCATCACCATTGTCGATGGGGGCTGTTTTTGACATTTCGATGGCAAACGGAGAACGGTCAGTGATACTGTTCGGATCAACCGGTTGTTGGTTGATACTCAGAATTTGCGGAGCATCAGTCATGGTTTGCGGTTTCAGCCAGGTCAGATAAGCATTACATTCAATATCCGTAGCTGTAAGATCACGAGCCGGATAGAGGAAATGTGCCGTAAAGTTCACGCAGATCTGGGGACTATAACCACTACCGTAAACAGCTTTAACACAAGCCTGGTAGTTTTGTCCGTAAACCACCTGGTTCGGCGGAATGTTGTAGTTGGTATCCGGTGTAAATGCGCTCAGGACATTGTTCAGATAGAAATTGTACCCGATCACGCAAGGATTCGGGCCGGTTGTTCCGTCCGTGCTTAAAATCCTGACATTGTCAACATACCAGTAATCGATATCGACACTGTTGACACCTGCTGCATGGAAACGGACCTTGATGTCGGTGTTGTTGGTAACCGAAGTGATATCAAGTGTTTCAGAAGTCCATGGGATGTTGCCGGGAGTCTGGTTGTTGTAAGTTTTCAGTACAGTCCATGATGTTCCGTTCCAGAGTTCGACAGCCAATGTATTCAGGTTGGTCGTACCGTAGTTGTCAAGCATCATGTCATATTTCAGTTTCATCTGCGGGGCATGAACGCCTGCAACTGACTTGCTGGTAAGATACTGGTCATAATTTGTCTGCTGGGGTGTCCAGCTGAACCTGGCTGCAGGAGCAGGATTACCGATCCCGGTTGACATCTGCCAGTTGGTACCGCCTGATATTACCCATTGGTTGGTCGCAAAACTACCGGAGGCGAATGTTTCTTCGAGTTGATAAAGCAATGCCCTTGGCGGATTCCATTGAGCGTGAAGGCTCTGATCGTTCACCGTCAGGTTCGTGGCTGGTAATGCATCCTGCAGTAACGTCACGTTAAATGTGGCATCACCCATAATGGTTACGCTCTGCGTATAAACAGGATAACTGAAACGGGTCACTTCCAAATTGTAATTGCCTTTCCAGACATTGGAGAAACTCACGCAACCGGATGTATCGCTGACCTTTGTATAGTTCGTATCAGGATAATCAGCGTTGATCAGTTTAACCGTGGTACCTGCTTTTGGATTAGCGGCACAAGTCAATGTAACACAAACATTAACATTGGCGATCCAGCATTTTCCAAGTACATTGGAAAAAGTTGGTGCAGACGGACGCTGTCCCGGCGGTGAATAAATGGCCTTTACAGCCCAGCGGTAAGGACCGCATGCCAGTGTCGGCCAGCTATTGTCAACCATTGAGTTAACGGTCGGAGTTCCAATAGAAGTCCAAAGGGTTTGGTTTCCTTCCTGTCCCTGCTTCAACCGCCATACCTGATAGGTCATGGAACTTGTGGTAGATTGTGTTCCGGTGATTTTGAACGGAACTCCCTGACCATAGGTGGCGTTGATTGGAACATAACCTCCAACAGTACCTGTGTATAACAGGCCATTACCTGTTGTCGGGGTACCACTGATCGTAACATACGGGCACCATGGTCCTGAAGCGATGGATCCCAATGCTGCAAATTCGATCCAATAGTTACCCGCGGGCAGGCTGAGTCCGGAAGTGTTGATAACGATCTTCATGATCGGCCTCTGGTTGTTGCCTGTTACACTAACACGGTAAATATTGGTGAATGAGGTGCTCGACAACCTGTTGGTCGTGGTGTCGCCCCAAACAACGGTTGAACCGGGAACACTTGGATTACCATTCAGAATACGGCAATAGGCAGCCGTAAATGATGAGGTTATCGGAGAGCCTGTTTGATAACCGTAAAATTCCAGCGACGTCACTGTCCAGGGATTTCCTGTAACCGTAAAATCATCGGCAATACGATAATAGACTGCATGGTTGATGTTTGTACCATAGGAGCTCAGCGGAGCCTGGAGCATACTCTCATCGGCGCCACCAAAACCTGTTCCTGTGCTGGTGATCATCGGACCATTGTCATATAAAAGTGCAGCGGGAGCATCGGTGGGGATTATTGTTCCAACGATGTTCGAACCGACTCCTTCATCTGTCGCGGGTTGCATGGCAGTAACCGGGACCGTGATTTGCGGAGCTACATTCGTGTTCTGCATGGTTGTCCATTCAAATGGTTCAGTACGTGCAACACCTTCGTAACCGGTAACCGTGGTGACGGGAGATTCATAGATGAGACCGTTTACTGCTGACGCGGTAATGAGTTCCTTGTCTGAGGACTGATTATCGCTCAACATCGGACCACCGGTACCTTGTACGATGGCACGTATCATGAAATTACCCGCGGCAGGTACCCAGGGGCCGCCACCGGTAACGAATTTTGAGTAGCTGCGGAGCTGAGTATTGGTTAAATCAACACCTACACCGGCTGCATGCGGAGGAATACCACCTTGTCTCATCACCAGGTAGAAGTCGCCTGAGTTGATGGAGATGGGAGCTGCAAACGAGTAGTCGGCCCAGCCAAAACCAGCAGGGGTCACTTCAACGCTGTCGATCACGGTTCCGGGAACGCCACCGGGGCCATCGGCCTTGTAGGCGAACATCCAGAATTTCGTAAGCGGAAGGGCGTTGGAGGGGTAATTTGCAGCAGCGCCAAGGTTTACTTTACCACCTATGAGTTTTACAGGCCAGCTCAGCGGGGTGAATTTCAATGCATTAAGGTTATTGGCATTGGCCCAGATGGCGAAGTTATCCTGAGTACCATCATCATAGATCAACTGGTAAAATCCTTGTGGAACACCCCAGTTAAGATTGACCGAGGTCGGGGTAACAGGATTGTTTAAAACCGCGGTGAATGGACCGGGTTGAACGGCAGTAGGTAACAGGGAAGCATCCTGGGAAGCCGTGGTATTGGGCACCAGGTTCACAGTAGCCGTGAAGTCATCATAACCCGTTTTACCGATCACAATGGGCTGCGGTCCCTGAATGGAGAGCAACGGGCTCAGGTAGGAACCTCCGGCGATCGAGAGTGTCGTTATGGCATTAGGACCAGTACCAACCGTAATGAAAGCTCCTGTGATCGGCGCTCCGGTTGAAGCATCGGTAACAATACCACCAACCTTCGGGCCCGGGGCCATCAGAATGTCAAGATTGGTCACAGCGCCTGTAACAATTGTGGCGGAGGCTGACCCGCTGATGTAACCGGCAGCGGTGCAGTTCGCGGTAACAGGGCCGGCATTGAGGTTATAAATAATATACATTCCATTGGCACGTGACGTATCCCTTGCAGTACCAACTTGTACAATGGCGCCGGCGATCGGAGCCAGTGTATTCACATCTCTCACATATCCCATCAATACGCCCGGGCTGACAGGAGGAACACCAAACCGTATGTTGGGGGTGGTCGTCTGGTTTGCACCTGCATTGGTACCGGTACATCCGGCGTAGTTATCAGCATGGTTGTGCCTGGTTCTGCCGGTTATGGCAGTTCCGCGAACGGTGGAATTGGAAGTATAGAAACCATTATCACCGAAACAGATTTCAACGACCACATTAGAGGTTCCATCCCAAACGAAGGGTGTCGTAAGAGTGATATCCCTCCAACCGGTTCCCGGGACACTGTAGTTAGTTTGATACACGGTTGTTAATCCGGTGAGGTAAGCCGTGAATGTTGAAACTGCAGTATTACCCATTTTAACCGTAAAATTGGTCATAGTCTGGGAAGCAGCCGATGCGATATCGAACCCGATACTGGTAAAGTTACCGGCCGGTGCACCGCCAGCGGTGAGTTGTGCCGCAGTATAGATCATCTGCGTTCTTGAACCCATGTAAAAAGTGTAATAAGGCCAGCCTACCGCGGTTGTTCCTGTGCCAATTGTTACGAAAGCAGGAGGTGGAGGAGGTCCTGCGGTAACATGTACCAGGTCCATCGCGCAGTTGTTGCCATAAGCAGAGGTAAACAGGAAGGCAACGTAAATTGTGGCCTGGTTGTTGGCGCCGGCGGGAAGAACGACATTTTTTCCTTTCCACCCGGCCACGGCATTGTAGCGGTTGAATGTGCCTGCCGTATTCCAGGCAATACCATCGGTTGACCATTGTACATCAACTTTATCAGCGCTGGTTGGATAACCCGGATCTTCGTACCAGGCAAAATCAACCATGATAAAGGCTTTGTTGGTGGTGGACATGGCAACGGTCCTCTTTAGACGGGTTGAGCCACTGGAGATGTTGTACGAGTTGTACCTGACAAACTTCGTTCCATCATAAGCAGCCGAAATCGTCGGAAGGGTAGAGCTGGTGACAAAGGTAACACCAAGGGTGGTACCTGTTACTTGCTCCAGTTCCCATCCGGCCGGAGGAGTGGCGCCGTTACCTGTCTCGAAGCTTTCGGTTAACAGCATGGTCTGCTGTGCAAAACCAAAAGTAACGAAGACAAACATCGATACTGCAAAGAGCATCAAGGTTTTCAGCGTTTTGGTAACATTTCTCATAGTTTTGAAATTTAGGTTAATAATGATTTATTATAAATATAAAGGTATCAATAAACTTATTGATATATATAGGGAAAACACATGCAATACATTATTATAGTCCATGATAACATAGAAACAGTCATAATAGTTATTATGCTGATTATCAATGAATAATACAATTATACCCTTTTATATCTCAATGCAAAGATAAACACAAATTTTAATTTTCGATAAAATATTAAAAATTTTGTTTTAATTCATTCTTTGTAAAATCATGATATAAAAATTCACTATTCCGACGCGTTCCGGACAAGGAAGAAGTTGCTTTTCTTTTGCAGAAAAAGAAAGGGCTGACCAATAATGGCCAGCCCTTTCATGAAATCCGGTAGACCCACTTGGGTCGACCGGTCAGGATCAGTGTGTCACCGTGATTTTAACCGTGCGGATACCTTCTAAGGTCGAAACCTTTACAAAGTAAACGCCGACTTTGAATGCCGTGACATTGAGCTGCGCGGTTTTTGAATCAGCATTTCTGCTGGTATAAACCGTCTGGCCAACAAAGTTCAGGACATCAATACCGGTAATGGTGAAATCACTCTTAATGTTCACGACTTCAGTTGCCGGGTTCGGATAGATCATGATCTGACCACTGGTCAGTTCATTGATACTTGTAGCCGGGAAAGTAACTAAAACCGTATCGGAGGATGATTCACAAAGCGGTGAGTTATCTTCAGAGTTCTTGTACACAGAAGTTACATAGTACCTGAAGATCCCGCTTTCGGTTGTTGTAGGATAATTATCAACATAGGTTGTCGCTGTTATGGGGTTACCATTCAGCTTTGCATAAGGAGGAATTCCCGTAGCGTCTGTACGGTAAACATTGTATCCGGTAAGGGCGCTGCTATCGGCATCATCGGTTTCAACACCCATTACACCATAGTAATGTGTATCAACAACACGGTTTGTCGTAACCAGGTTGTTTGACGGAGCTGTTGCTCCCGGAATTGGTTGTGAACCGGGAACCAATGTCACCTCCTTCAGATCAGCGCCAACTAGAGCCTGAGCCTGAATAATGAAGCAACCGGTTCCAATACCGAGGCCGAGGCTGCTGAGTTTTACCCATACACCGGCAGCATCCCTGTACCAACCAAGATCCTGGGTGGCATAAGGTCCGTTGTTATCCCATCCGAAATAGTTGGTCTGTGTAGGATTGTTGTCCCACTTAACCATGGCATAGAAAGGTCCTGCAAAAGGAATATCCGGAGCAAGTACGGTCACCCAATCATCATTCGGCATCTGGAAGTTTGCACTTGAACCAAGCAGAACGTGAGCAGCATCGTAAACATCCACTTTCATGGTGAAAGGAGCGCCTGATGCATTTGCCATCCAGTACATTTTGAATTGCTTTAAAACACCGTCATAAGCAGCGGAGATCGGGAACTCGGTACCCAGCCATGCTACTTCGCCATTGTCAGTAACGCCGGATTCGGCTGTACCATCATCGAACACGAAGTTCATGATCTGACCCTGGCCGCCACTCCCGCAATTGGGTGCTGTCCAGGTAAGGGTGGTCGTGAACTGCGATTGTGTTTTAGCAAGCGCCGTCGGAGGTGTACAAATTCCATAGGCATGGATATTGTCAACATACCAGTGAAGAATATCAGCGGAGTTGACACCATTTGCCACAAATCGTACCCGGAAAGATTTACCTTTCACAGAGGTTATATCAATGTGCTTCGGTAACCAGTTGGTCGAACCATTGTTGGTTACTTCGAGTTTCTGGTGCCATGAATTGTTATAGAACAGATCGATGGTAAGTTTTTCTTTACCGGTATTGTTCTGATCAATCAGCTTAAGGTCGAAATCCAGCCAGATCTTAGCGCAGGTCCATGGAGAAGCATCAATAACTTCGCTGGTCAGCGCCTGTGAGTAATTGGCAATAGCAGGCTGCCAGGTGAAGTCGGCAGTCGGAGCCGGATTACCAATGCCTGTATTCATAGTCCAGTGACCGGTAGTTGCCCAGCTCTGGAATGCGAATGAACCCTGATCCCATGGTTCGTAGAATGGCAGCGGGGCACCGCAGTTCAATGTAACGGTCTTTTCACCGGCGGTGTTGGTAAGCGATTCACCAAACTGTCCGGGGAATCCATAGGTGCTAAGGTCGTATTTGGCCTTTACATCATAGGTGTATGTTCCCGGATTGAGGTTATAATCATAGTAGGTAATGGAATCGGGATGCGGGTTGTAATGGATGAAAGAACCTCCACGATAAATGTTATAACCAATAAGGCCGTCGGGTGTTCCCCCGCCGCCGCCACTGGTGGTAACCGGAAGTGTTGCACCGCCAATCTGATTGGCTGTCGCACTCATTAAAGTAGAAGCTCCTGTTGTCACATCAACGGCCCGGATTTGTCCCTGACCTGCTGTGTTATTGTAAGCAGCCATGGTAACTGTGTTGACTGCCTGATCAAAAAACATGCATTGACCGTAATTGGCATTGAAACCAAGTGGTCCAACCAGTGTGGCAAGCCCGGTCGACTTATTGATGGAGAAGAAGTTATCGTTCACGAGGTCATATCCCCAGATGTTTCCGAGGTTATCACCTGCCAAACTGATCATACCATCCGAGTTAACGGTAGCTCCGACCAATGTAGCGCTCGGAACTGCCGGGTTAATCTTCCAGAGTTTATCATTTGTAAGTCCGACTGCATCGGATGTAACGCCGTAGATATCGCCGTTGCTGCCGTCAATGGCAAGGTCAAGCATCTGGTCGGTCGTACCGTTGCCCATGCTGCCAAGGTCAGTAAACGCGCCTGTAGCTCTGTCAACTTTATAAAGATGGTCGCTGCCGTCCCTGATCGCATATGCAAATACAGTTTGATTTGCAGGCATTTCAAGATCATGCCAGAAATCAGATGTATTCGGAAGCGGAGCAATGGTGGCAAAACCGCTGACATTATCCACATCAAAATTGATGGTTGAGTAGATGGACATATTAATTCCAAACGCGTTGGAACCCAATGGCTGGTCAGTTGGTGTTGAAACGACTGCCGCTGATGGATTTAATGGTGCCCGTCCGGTAAAGGAAGGTGTATGTTCCACAACGCCTGTGAAGGCAGGAATCTGCGGTGAATCATCCATCGTGACCGGCTTTTTCCAGGTCAGGTAGGCGTTGCATTCAATTCCATCGGCCGTGAGATCACGTGCAGGATAGAGGAAATGCGCTGTAAAGTTCACGCAGATCTGGGGGCTGTAACCACTGCCGAAAACGGCCTTGACGCAAGCCTGATAGGTCTGGCCATAAACCACCTGGTTGGGAGGTATGTTATACGTCGTGTCGGGTGTGAAGGCACTCAGCACATTGTTCAGGTAGAAGTTGTAACCGATTACGCAGGGATTCGGACCCGATGATCCATCGGTGCTTATAACCCTGATGTTATCTATGTTCCAGTTGTTGATATCATAGGAATCGGTACCGGCAGCATGGAAGCGGATCTTAATATCAGGATTGTGGGTTACTGAAGAAATATCCAGTGATTCAGAAGTCCATGGGAAACTGCCGTTCTGGTTGGTGTAAGTTTTCAGAACTGACCAGGTTGTTCCGTTCCATAGCTCAACAGCCATCGTATTTACATTGGTCAATGCAAAGTTGTTAAGGAAGATGTCATAATTGAGCTTCATCTGAGGAGCGTGAATACCTGCAAGAGACTTGCTGGTCAGATACTGGTTATAGTTGGTGACATTCGGGGTCCAGTTGAACATGGCCGAAGGAGCCGGGTTTCCGATGCCGGTTGACATCATCCAGTTTGATCCGCCTGAAATAACCCATTGATTGGTCGTAAAACCACCAGTAGTAAATGTTTCATTAAGCTGATAAATCGTGGTCCTCGGCGGACTCCAGCTCGCGAACAGACTCTGGTCATTCACTGCCAGGTTCGTCGGCGGTGCCGGATCCTGCAACAAGGTTACGTTGAAAGTGGCATCACCCATGATGGTCACAACCTGTGTATATATAGGATAGCTGAACCGGGTCACTGATAAGGTATATTGACCTTTCCATACGTTGGTGAACTGAACGCAACCTGATGTATCGGTGGTTTTGGTATAGTTGGTATCGGGATAATCAATATTGGTCAGTGTAACCAGGGTACCTGCCTTCGGATTGACGGCACATGTGAGTGAAATACATACGTTCACATTGGCAATCCAGCCTTTTCCGATCACGTTTGAGAATGTCGGAGCAGACGGACGTTGTCCGGGAGGTGTATAAATAGCCTTTACAGCCCAACGGTAAGGCCCGTTCGGCAAGACAGGCCAGCTATTGTCAACCATTGAGTTGACAGTCGGTGTACCGATTGAGGTCCAGAGGGTCTGGTTACCTTCCTGGCCCTGTAACAGCCGCCAAACCTGGTATGACATAGATAAAGGCATATAATCGGCAACACCTTCATAACCGGTAACTGTGGCAACAGGGGTTTCATAGATGAGGCCTTCAACGGCAGAAGCGGTGATCAGTTCCTTGCTGGCTGACGGATTGTCGCTCAACATCGGACCACCAACACCCTGTACGATGGCACGCATCATGAAATTTCCCGCGGCAGGTACCCAGGGGCCGCCGCCGGTAACGAATTTCGAATAGCTGCGAAGCTGTGTATTGGTTAAATCAACACCGATTCCGGCAGCATGGGGAGGAATGCCACCCTGACGCATCACGAGGAAGAAATCACCTGAGCTAATGGATATGGGAGCCGCGAATGAGAAATCGGCCCAACCAAACCCGGCGGGAGTAATTTCAACACTGTCGATGATGGTTCCCGGTACACCACCAGGGCCATCGGCTTTGTACGCGAACATGTAGAACGCTGTAAGCGGAAGGGCATTGGTGGGATAATTTGCTGCGTTTCCAAGGTTTACTTTACCCCCGATCAGTTTTACAGGCCATGCCAGCGGGGTGAATTTCAACGCGTTGAGATTGTTGGAATTGGCCCAGATGGCAAAATTATCCTGTATACCGTCATCGTAGATCACCTGGTAAAGTCCCTGGGGGATGCCCCAGTTGAGATTAACCGATGTCGGGGTGATGGGATTGTTCAAAGCGGCAGTGAACGGGCCTGGCTGAACGGCTGTTGGCAACAATGCGGCATCCTGGTTAGCTGTTGTATTGGGGACCAGGGTTACAGTAGCCGTAAAGTCATCATATCCGGTTTTTCCGATCACGATGGGTTGCGTTCCCTGAATTGAGAGCAACGGGCTAAGATAGACCCCTCCGGTAACCGAGAGGGTTGTCATGGCATTGACACCTGTACCCACGGTAATGGCAGCGCCGATAATCGGAAGTCCGGTTGAAGCATCAGTAACAATACCGCCTACCTTCGGCCCCGGGGACATTAGTATATCAAGGTTGGTTACTGTACCTGTTACGATGGTAGCAGAACCTGATCCGGAGATATAACCGGCAGCGGTACAGTTCGCGGTAACAGGACCAGCGTTGAGGTTATAGATTATGTACATGCCATTGGCACGGGATGTATCCCTTGCTGCGCCAACCTGTACAATGGCGCCCGCGATCGGGGCCAGTGTATTCACATCTCTCACATAACCCATCAATACGCCGGGGTTGATCGGAGGAACGCCAAAACGGATGTTTGGCCTGGTTGTCTGGTTTGCTCCTGCATTGGTACCGGTACAACCGGCATAATTATCTGCATGATTGTGCCTGCAGGTACCCGTTGATGCAGTTCCGCGCACAGTGGAATTGGAAGTGTAGAAACCGTTGTCGCCAAAGCAGATCTCAACGATTACATTCTGGGTTCCGTTCCATACAAAGGGGGTTGTAAGATTGATATCTCTCCAACCTGTTCCCGGGACACTGTAGTTTGTCTGATACACGGTTGTCAAAGAAGGATCGTAAGCGGTAAAGGTTGCTGCCGAAGTATGGCCCATTTTAATGGTAAAATTGGTCATCGTCTGGGAAGCAGCCGATGCGATATCGAACCCAACGCTGGTAAGGTTACCGGCTGGAGCTCCGGCGGCAAGGAGTTGCGCTGCAGTATAAAGCATCTGTGTTCTTGAACCCATGTAAAAAGTGTAGTAAGGCCAACCTACCGCGGTTGTTCCTGTACCAATTGTTACGAAAGCAGGTGGTGCAGGTGGTCCGGCGGTAACGTGTACCATATCCATTGCGCAGTTGTTGCCATAAGCAGAGGTAAACAGGAAAGCAACATAAAGAGTGGCCTGGTTGTTGGCGCCGGCGGGAAGAACGACATTTTTCGCTTTCCATCCTGCTACTGCATTGTAACGGTTGAAAGTACCTGCCGTATTCCAGGTGGTACCATTGGTTGACCATTGTACATCAACTTTATCAGCGCTGGTTGGATAACCCGGATCTTCGTACCAGGCAAAATCAACCATGATAAAGGCTTTGTTCGTGGTGGACATGGCAACGGTCCTCGTCAGACGGGTTGAGCCACTGGAGATGTTGTACGAGTTGTACCTGACAAACTTCGTTCCATCATAAGCAGCTGTAATCGTCGGAAGGGTAGAACTGGTCACAAAGGTCACACCAAGGGTGGTACCTGAAACTTGTTCCAGTGCCCATCCGGCCGGAGGGGTGCTTCCGTTACCTGTCTCGAAGCTTTCGGTTAACAGCATCGTCTGCTGGGTAAAGCCAAAAGTAACGAAGACAAACATCGATACTGCAAAGAGCATCAACGTTTTCAGCGTTTTGGTAACATTTCTCATAATTTTGAATTTTAAATTAATAATTATTTGATATAAAAATATAAAGGTATCAATAAACTTATTGATATATATAGGGAAAAAAACTGCTAATCAGCACTTTGAATATTATCGAAATAGCCCGCAAGGTACAATTAATTTGGAAACGGACGACATTTTTACAATTATTTATTTATTTGACAATACAAATTTTAAAGGTGTTCATTCCCCGGTCATGACAGACCATGAGCATATACAGTCCTGGTTTAAATCCCTGAGCAGTGATGGTCATTTTATCTGAATCTTGCGGGAACCAGGTTCCGGCGATCCTTCCTGAAGACTCATAAAGTCTGATCTCCTTTAGTGTCGCTGAACTGTTGATGGTAAAATGTTCCCTCACCGGATTGGGAAACACGGAGATCCCGGAAGATTGAACAGCATCCAGCCCGGTTATGAAATCCACCATGACCGTGTCGGAATTGGTGACATTTTCACACTCATTAAATTGTGCCTGAATAAAATAGTGATATTGACCCGGAAGAAGTCCCTCATCAAACCACAGCGTATCCGTGACCAATTCCGTATTGACTTTGCTGAAGAAATTTGTGCCGGTCCCTTTCCTGTAAATATCATACCCGACGACCGGACGGCGGTGGTCATCGGCGCCGATCGAACAATCGTCGATCGCCCAGGGATACCATAACCCGTTACCGTCGCCATCAACTGCATGCCACGCGATATCGACCGTTTCGCCATCATACATTGAAAGATCCACATGATATGGCGTGATCCAGGCGTTGATTCCGGTGGTTCCGGGATATGGAGGAAGCGCCGACATATCCATCAATATATCCCAGGTGGTTCCCTGATCAGGAGACACCTTTATATAATAGTGATCCTGATGAAGCGATCCCTGGAAGGCATAACTCCAGAAAGTCAGGTCGCCGTTAATATATATGTCATTTGCAATGAGCCATTCATCCTGATGGTTGTAATCCCAGTTTAGTCCCGCGGAAAAACTGCCATGGTGAACCCCCATCGGCGAATTGGCCGGAATATGGGACCACGTGGACGATGGATTTGTCGTTTGCATCATCCATTGAAGTGGAGGAAAAAAAATCTCCTCAAATCCTTCATTCAGAAGGTTTCCCCCGTAACATGCCGGCGGACGCCATGTAAGCCTGACCATATTCCCGATGGATCCGGCTGTGAGATCGGTTGCCGGGTAACATACCGGATAAATATTGACATTATCGATGTACCAGCTCAGGATCTCTGACGAATTCAGTCCCGTCGCCCTGAAACGCATCCGGAATCCTTTCCCCCGCACCGGACTGATATCAATATGATAATTCGTCCATGGAAGGCTCCCGGTATTTTTAATTTCGGCTTTCTTATGCCATGTATTGTTATAATAAGCCTCCACGACCATTTTTTCAGTGCCGGTATAATTGCGATCATTCAGCTTGATATCAAAATCAAGCCAGATGGCTGCGCAATTATATGGCAGGCCGTTGAATGGAGGACTTTCGAGGGAGAAGTCATAGTTCACCACAGGAGGTTGCCATTTGAATCTGGCTGCAGGAGAAGGAAGTCCCTCGTCGGGATCAATGATCCAATTTCCCTGTGAAGGGTTAAACCTCCATTCGTTGAAGGAGAACGTTCCTGCATTCCATGATTCATAAAATGGAAGCAGGCGGCCCCAGTTGATCGTGATATGCAGCGGTCCGGCCGGCAGGCTTTCTCCGAATTCACCCGGGAACCCATATCCGGAAAGGTCGTATTTTGCAGCAACGCCATACCTGTAATAACCAGGTTCCAATCCGAAATCATAGAACGAGAGGGAATCCGGATCGTTGATCGTTGCGATCAGGCTGTCATCACGAAAAACGGTATATCCGACCAGTCCCGGAGGTGTCACAAAAGAACTATCCGTAGGTGCCATTGGTTTTTCCCAGGCTACATAGGCCACATCTTCAATGGGATTTCCATTGATATTCGTGACCGGGTAAAGAAAATGCGACGTAAAGACCGTGCAGGCAAAATCGGAATAACCGCTGCCATAAAGCGCTCTTACACAGGCATTGTAGGTCTGTCCAAACTGGACCTGGTTCCCGGGTATTGGATATGCATTTTTGGTCGTATAACCGATGATGACATTCCCGAGATAAAAATAATAACCAAGGATACAATTGGCCTGCTCCTGTGCCGGTTCAGAAGCGATGATCTCTATGTTGTCAATATTCCAGTTATTGATATCAAAGGAATCGTCGCCAAAAGCATGAAACCGTATTTTGAAATCCACACCAGTATACCCTGATATATCAATATCCTCCACGGTCCAGGCTATATCACCACCACTGCTGGAATAATTCTTCAGCATGTGCCAGGTAACGCCGTCCCAGATCTCAACAGCCAGTTGGTTGATGGTTGTCGTACCATAGTTATCAAGGAAAATATCGTATTTCAGTTTAAGTAAAGTCGAAAGTTGTCCGGAAACAGTTCTGCTGACAAGTGATTGTGAATAATTTATCTGTTGAGGCAATGATCCGAACATGACCGAAGGGGTCGGATTGCCAACAGCGGGGGAGATACCCCAGTTCATGCCTCCTTCAATGGTCCATGAATTGGTGTTCAGCGAGCCACTGCTCCAATTTTCCGAGAAGATGTGTTGTTCAAAGTGGGGGACGTCCCAATGCGCCATCAGGCTGCTGTCGTTTACATCCAGGTTGGCAGGGGGAATTTTGACCTGCTGCAGATACAGTTCCAGCGTAACGGGCCCGGTGACAGGAACAGATTGTAAAAGCGTGTCATACCCGAATTTTGTAACGGTCAATTGGTAAGTTCCCTTCCATACAAGGGGAAATGACGCATATCCTCCTGAATCAAAGTCAGCCGTGTAAATGGAATCGGGATATGCCTGATTGACCATCCGGAGTGATGTTCCTTCCAGCCTGGCGCTGTCGCAACTTAAAGTAAGGTGAATGTTCACGGGAGCGGTCCAGCATTTTCCAAGGATGTTTGAGAAGGCAACTGCAGACCATCGGTTTCCAGGGTACTGGGTTTTCACGCCCCACCGGTAAGGGCCGCAGGGTATCGAAAACCAATTACTATCAGTTATTGACGTGGTACTTGTTGATCCAACCATGATCCAGGCCATGGGATTTTGTTCCTCACCCTGCCGGAGCCGGTAAATGTTGTTAACACCGGCAGTTACCGGTTCATCGTCCATGAAAACCGGTCCTCCCGGGCCTTCACATTGTGCGCGTATCATAAAATTGCCACCGGCGGGGAACCAGGGTCCACCGCCACTGATGAACCTGGAATAACTCCTGAACTTAGGGTTTGTTTCATCGATCGCGATACCGGCGGCGTTCGGGGCATTTCCTCCCTGAACCATCGCGATGTAAAAAGCCCCACTGTTAATAATGACCGGTGATGGAAGCGAAAATTCGATCCATCCGAACACAGCCGGAGTTATATCGACCGGACCTGCCATGCTGTTCCCGGGAGTTCCGCCTGGTCCGGTGGCATCAAATATCTGCACCTGGAATGGGACCAATGGATTGCTTCCGGCAGGATAATTAGACTGGATACCGATATGAACCGAACCGCCTTTCAACAGGGCAGGAAAACCTACCGGTGTAAACTTAAGCGCGTTCATATTTCCCTGGGAAGCCCAAACCGTGAAATTTTCCTGTATCCCGTCGTCATAAATCAATTCGTAATTTCCTGATGGTGCATCCCATGAAACAGGAACATTTTGCGGAACCGTGTCAAGATAAACAAAGACATTTTTTGGAGGGTTGAGATTTTCCCATAATTGAATGTTCAACAGTGAAGGGACGCCTGGAAGAAAAATAACAGGGAGAGAGGTAAAGTTGACAAAGCCTGCTTTTGAACAGGATACCGGAAAAGTTCCAGCCGGGGTGACTGTAAGAGTGTAAACACCCCCGGAAGCAGAATATGTAAAATTCCCGTTTACGGTCACCTTTGCCCCGACAACCGGCGAACCAGTGGCTCCGTTGGTGACGATCCCCTGCAGAATGGCCGGTGACGACCGGTTTGATTGGGAACATACCTGAACTGTTATCAGGAGCATAGCTGATAACAGACCAATAACAGCCAGGATTCGCCGGAATGACCCAATCGCCCGGTACTTAATAACTTTCATTCGTATACTTGAACGTTAAAACTCTTTATTAAGTTACAAACTTACGTAAAATATGGGTATATTCCTATGTTTCATTATCCACTGACCAAATGGGCTAATTCATTAATTGATATGCTGGTGGAATAAATATGGCATAAATCGGCGAAAAAAGGATCAACTTAAGGAAATGGACGAAAAAATAATTTCATTTTTTGTATTACCTTTTCAGTTTAAACCGATTAATGTATTGAAAAGGATTAGTGTCTTTTTCTCGCAGAGTTTCGCAAAGTTTATCGCAAATTTTCGCAGAAATGAATGAAAATGATATTTCCTATCTGATTCGCGGGGCTGCCTTCAAAGTTCATTCAGCCCTTGGTCCCGGTTTATTGGAATCGGTTTATGAAGTTGCTCTTTCCCATGAACTAAAAACAGTAGGCCTTGAGGTACAGTTGATGACCTATTTGAAGTTGACGAATAAGAAACTGGGACTTCTTATCAATTTCAATATCGTTTCTTTGAAATACGGTATTGTAAGGATAGTCAATAATCTATAGTTCTGCGAAACTTTGCGGTAAACTTTGCGTAACTCTGCGAGAATGATTTAAATGTTTCGAAATTGCATTGGACTAAACTCTCAGCCACAGGCTAAAGTAATCGGTAAAGTATTTGACACACTTCTTTGAATAGTTGAATGTGTTAAGCTATCCCCAGTACATCAAAAATAAGATTTAACCATCGAATGAACCTGAAGAATATTTATATACATTTTTTAATGTTTTGGTTTGATAATAAGAAAAAAATTATACCTTTGCACTCCCAAATTTACGAACATCAACACATTATAACATGTATGCAATCGTTGAAATAGCCGGTCAGCAGTTCAAGGTAGAACAGAATGACGAAATTTTTGTTCACCGGCTCGAAGGTGATCCCGGAAACAAAATTGAATTCGACAAGGTATTGCTCCTTGATAACAAAGGAAAGATCACCATTGGCAAACCACTGGTTGAAGGTTCCAGCATCACAGGTCAGATCGTTGAACATGTAAGGGGTGATAAAGTCGTTATCTTTAAGAAGAAGCGTCGCAAGGGATATGAAAAAGAATCAGGTCACCGTCAGGATTTCACCAAAGTCCTGATAGAACACATCACTGCGAAAGGCACAGCCAAGGCTAAAAAGGCCAAAGAAAAGGAAGAAGAACCTGCAGAAGTTTAATTCATAACTCATCATTCATCATTCATCATTCATAATTCATAATTAAATAATTTGGTATGGCACACAAAAAAGGGGCAGGTAGTTCAAGCAACGGCCGCGAATCACATAGCAAACGTTTAGGCGTTAAAATTCATGGAGGTCAGTATGCAAAATCAGGCTCCATCATACTCCGGCAGCGTGGAACAGTTCATAACCCCGGACTGAATGTCGGTATCGGCAAGGATCATACCCTTTTTGCACTGGTTGAAGGTATTGTGGAATTCAGGAAAAAAAGAAGCGATCGTTCCTATGTTTCGATCATACCAATGGAAGAGACTGTCAATTAAGATCTTTCAACACATAATATCGTACGATTTTAAACCTTCCAGGTTTTAAAACCTGGAAGGTTTTTTATATTATTCTGGTCGTATTTCGCTATTTTTACCGTTTAAACATTTTTTTATGCTCTCTTTGAATTTTATCCGTGAACATACGCAGGAAGTTATTGACCGTTTGGCCATTAAAAATTTTGATGGGCTGGAGATCATCGGGCGGATTACCGAACTTGACAACCAGCGCCGCGAAACCCAGAAAAAGCTTGACGAGGTACAGTCCCGAAGCAACACGCTGGCAAAAGAGATTGGTATGCTATTTCAATCTGGTAAGCCGGCCGAGGCAACCCTGTTAAAGGAAAAAACCGGGGAACTTAAAATCACTGGTAAAGATCTGGACCTTGCACTCGAAAATATTAAAACAGAATTGGATGCATGCCTGGTTCGCGTGCCAAACCTCCCCCATCCCTCGGTTCCCCGCGGAAAGACTCCCGAAGATAACCTGGTGGTGCTCCGGGAGGGAGAAATTATACCGGCTGCAGCAACAGCAGTTCCGCACTGGGATCTTTCAGTACAGTATGATATCATTGATTTCATCACCGGAAATAAAATCACCGGTGCAGGGTTTCCACTTTATAAAGGTAAAGGAGCCAGGTTGCAAAGGGCGCTGATCAATTTTTTCCTTGATGAGGCACAAAAGGCAGGCTATTCGGAAGTACAGCCGCCATATATGGTCAATACAGCATCGGCTTATGCTACCGGGCAACTGCCCGACAAAGATGCGCAGATGTACCACGCCGGGCTTGATGATCTTTACCTCATTCCTACAGCCGAAGTCCCTGTCACCAATATTTACCGCGATACCATCCTGAAAAGCCAGGACCTTCCTTTGAAAAATGTAGCCTACTCGGCCTGTTTCCGGCGTGAAGCGGGTTCCTACGGTAAGGATGTGCGTGGATTGAACCGGTTGCACCAGTTTGATAAAGTGGAAATCGTACAAATCGCCCATCCGGATCATTCTTATGAAACCCTTGAAGAAATGCGTAATTATGTATCGGGGTTACTGCGAAAATTAGAACTTCCGTTCCGGGTGCTGAAACTCTGCGGGGGTGACATGAGTTTCACTTCGGCACTCACTTACGATATGGAGGTATGGTCGTCGGCGCAGGCCAGGTGGCTCGAGGTCAGTTCTGTATCCAATTTTGAGACTTTCCAGTCGAACCGGCTGAAACTGAGGTTCAAGGATGAATCCGGGAAAATGCTTACAGCCCATACGCTGAATGGCAGCGCCCTTGCACTTCCGCGAATTGTTGCAGCATTGCTCGAAAATAACCAGACCACGGATGGGATCAAAATTCCGGGGGTGCTTATTCCCTACACGGGATTCGAGATGATTAATTAGAATATTTATAAATAAGATAATAATTTACGAATTACCCGGTTAATTAAAAGAGATGTCGAAATTTTTCTGTGCCAACTGATATTAAATTTCTAATTTTGACTAAAATCAAATCTTATGAAAAAGATCATTTTTATCCTGCTTTTTTGCCTGCCGTTGTTCTTCTCTGCTGAAACAACTTTCGGGCAATTAAATCTCGGTGTAAAAGTAGGCTACAATGCCTCTAAACTTTCCTCTGACATTGATTCTGTCAAGACCAGTTTTAAATCGGGTTTCCAGTTTGGCGCTTTCGTCCGTATCGGGAAAAAGCTCTATGTGCAGCCCGAACTTTACTATACCACCCAGGGAGGCGTATTTACCAGCAATACTCAAAACTGGAAACAAACTGTTAAAATCGGGTCAATGGATGTACCTGTTCTGATCGGGTACAAACTGATCGATACAAAATTAGTAAACCTTCGTATCCTTGCCGGCCCTGCGGCCTCCTTCGTGGTCAATAAAAGTATCGCAAACGGAGGGACTGATCCCGCACCGATTACAGATGGCGATCTTAAATCGGTGAATTGGTCGATACAGGCCGGGGCCGGTGTTGATGTATGGATGCTGACACTCGACATCCGTTACCAGATCGGCCTGAACAAATTGGTGAATGAAGTGCAGAACTGGCAATTTAATTCGACGAACAACGTATGGGTGGTCAGCCTGGGATTTAAAATTATTTAAGCTTCCCATCCCTGTTGACGCCTGAATTATGACCCTATCCCCCCTGACCCCCTTCCCCAATAAGGGAAGGGGGAGCAAGTCCCTCCTTTTTTGGGGAGGGATTTAGGGTGGGGTCCTCCCAAGGCAGGAATTCAGGGTGAATATTTTCTATGATAGTCGACAACGTTAATTACCGCACAGTCTGGATGAAAGGAACTTCGGTTTTTTTCATCGAACAGAACTTGTTGCCTTTTCAATTCAAGATCGGGGAGGCAAAGACCTATACCGAAAGTTGTCACGCCATCCAATCCATGATGATACGCGGGGCAGGCGCCATCGGCGCCATGGCGGGTTTTGCCATGGCACAGGCGGCACTGGAAGCGCCTGAGCAAAATTATCCTGCATTTCTGGTTCAGGCTAAAACCGTCATCGAATCGACCCGCCCGACTGCACGGAACCTGTTTTATGCCGTTGAAAAAGTATTTGCAGCAGCTCTTACTTCCCGGGTTTCGGCTGTAACGGCCGCACAGCAAATTGCCGATCACGACGCTGACGATTCGAGGCGGATCGGTGAGTTCGGGAACGACCTCCTGAAGGATGGAATGAATATTGAGACTCACTGCAACGCAGGCTGGCTGGCCTTTGTGGATTATGGCACTGCTTTGTCCCCCATCTACCTTGCCCACCGGCAGGGTAAGAAAATCTTCGTTTATGCTGATGAAACCCGGCCACGGGGCCAGGGGGCCCGGTTAACTGCCTGGGAACTTGAACAGGCAGGTGTTCCGCACGCCATCATTTCAGATAATGCCGGAGCATGGCTGATGTCGCTGGGAAAAATTGACCTGATGATCGTTGGCGCCGACCGTATCGCCTCAAACGGGGATACCGCCAACAAAATAGGTACCCTTGAAAAGGCAATTGCCGCAAAAGAATACGGCATCCCCTTTTATGTTGCAGCCCCGACATCAACGTTCGATATGGATTGTGAGGATGGAACACACATCCCGATCGAAGAACGAAATGAAGAAGAAGTTCTCTGTCAGGATGGTATGACCAGCGATGGCCGTCATGTGAAAATCCAGGTCTGTTCACCTGGTTCTTCCGCGTATAACCCTGCATTCGATGTCACACCTGCCAAATTCATCACTGGTATCATCACCGAAAAAGGGATCATAAAACCAGGAAGAGAATCGATCCGTTTGCTTTTTTAAATCAGTGTATTAGTTTTATATTTGCGGTTCTCTGCGAAAAATCTTACCCTTATAAAAAATCAATTATGAAATTATTACGATTGTTCCTATGGCTACTCCCGGTAATTTTTATTTTCAGCCTGCTGACTCCGGCTTTTCCAGCGTATCAAAAGGTGAAGGACAAAAAAAATGAGACGTTAAAGGAGAAATCAGACGAAAAATCCAGGGATAAAAAGGATAAGGATAAGGATAAGCCAAAGGAAGACTCGGTTTATAATTCGGGCCTGGTGAGTGGCTTGAAATTCCGGAGCATCGGTCCTGCATTTTGCTCAGGCCGGATCGCTGATTTCGCCGTAAACCCGAAAAATCACAGCATATGGTTCGTGGCAGTCGCATCAGGGCATGTCTGGAAAACGGTCAACAACGGCACCACCTTTGAGCCCGTTTTCGATAACAACGGAACCTACTCCATCGGATGTGTGGTCATTGATCCGAACAACAGCAATATTGTATGGGTCGGTACCGGCGAAAACAACCATCAGCGCTCGCTTGGTTACGGGAATGGTGTTTACAGGAGTTCCGACAACGGGAAGAGTTGGAAAAACATGGGGTTGAAGGATTCGCGCCAGATCGGTCAGGTACTTATCGATCCGCGCAATTCAGATGTCGTATATGTTGCCGCAGAGGGCTCCGTGTGGGGTCCGGGTGGTGATCGCGGCCTTTATAAAACCATGGATGGAGGTAAAACCTGGAAAAAAGTCCTTGAAATCAGCGAGAATACCGGAGTTAACAACGTGATCCTTGATCCGAGGAATCCGGATGTCCTGTATGCTTCATCGGAACAGCGGCGGCGTCATGTGTTTACCAAGATCGGTGGCGGACCCGAAACTGCGATCTACAAATCGACCAATGCAGGAGAAACGTGGGACAAACTCTCGTCCGGCCTTCCCGGAAGTGACATGGGAGGGATCGGACTGGCTATCTCTCCGGTAAATCCGGATGTGGTATATGCCATTATCGAATCGACTCCGGAATCAAAGGGATTCTATCGCAGCAGCGACCGTGGCGCCTCCTGGCAGAAGATGAGCGATCATACAGCCCAGGGACAGTATTACAATGAAATTTATTGTGATCCGACTGATGTGGATAAAGTATATTCTGTCGAGACCATATCGCAGTTTACCGAAGATGGCGGGAAAACATGGCAACGCGTTGGCAACAACAAGCGTCATGTGGATGATCATGCCTTGTGGATTGATCCTGACGACACAAAACATTTCCTCATTGGCAGCGATGGTGGCGCGTATGAATCTTTTGATGGCGGTAAAGAGTTCATTTTCAAATCGAACCTGCCCGTTGTTCAATTCTACCGGGTTCAGGTAGATTATACGGCTCCATTCTATTATATATATGGAGGAACCCAGGATAACAACAGTATGGGTGGACCTTCCCGTACCACAGCCGGGGTAGGCGTGCTTTCCGACGATTGGTTCAATACCAATGGCGGTGATGGTTTCTGGTCACAGATCGATCCTGTGGATCCCAACATCGTGTATGCCGAATCTCAATATGGAGGTATGGTGCGTTATGACCGTAAAAGTCAGGAATCTGTCGATATCAGACCTGAGCCCGGTCCGGGCGAAGACAGTTACAAATGGAACTGGAATACCCCGCTAATCATCAGCCCTCATTCACATACACGCCTTTATACCATGGCCAACAAAGTATTCCGGAGCGATGACCGGGGAAATACATGGCAGGTGATCAGTGGTGATCTGACTGCCAATATCGATCGCAATACCTGGCCTGTGATGGGGAAATACTGGCCGATCGATGCGGTACAGAAGGACATTTCAACTTCGCTGTACGGTACCATTATCTCTTTTGACGAGTCGCCCGTGAAGGAAAACCTGTTGTATGCCGGAACCGACGACGGGCTGATCCAGGTATCTGAAGATGCGAAGACATGGACAAAGGTGAATAAATTCCCGGGAATACCTGAAAACACTTACGTGAGCGACATTTTTGCCTCCCGGTTTGATGAAAACGTCGTGTTTGCCTCCTTTGACAATATACTGCGGGATGATTTCAAACCATACCTCCTCAAGAGCACAGATAAAGGAAGGACGTGGAACTCCATTGCCGGGAATCTTCCGGAAAACGGAACCGTTCACAGCATCATTCAGGATCATGTCAATCCTGAACTTCTTTTCGCTGGTACTGAATTCGGTTGTTTCTTTACCATCGATGGCGGGAAGAACTGGATCCAGTTGAAATCGGGACTTCCTTCGATATGCGTTAAAGACATGGCCATTCAGAAACGTGAGAATGACCTGGTACTTGGCACTTTCGGCCGCGGATTTTACATCCTCGACGATTACTCCCCTCTGCGTAACCTGAAAAAGGAGAATCTTGATCAACCAGGATATCTCTTTCCTGTGAAGGATCCGCTGATGTACCTGCCAACCGATACAAAGGGGTCGCAGGGATCGACGGTATTCGTGGCCAAAAACCCGGATTTTGGCGCTATCTTCACTTACTATATCAAGGAGGTTCCGAAGAATAAAAAAAAGATACGCAAAGAAAAGGAAACTGAGTTATTCAAAAAAGGAGAGCGTATCCCGCAACCTTCAGAGGCCGACCTTCGGGCCGAAAAGCTGGAGATCGAAGCTTTCCTAACTTTTACGGTTACCGACGCGAATGGTTCCCCCGTGAGGATCATTCGCAAGAGCCCATCGAAAGGCATCAACCGGGTCAACTGGGACCTGAGATACCAGTCAACCCGCATCGTGGAGACCGAAAAATATGATCCGTTAGGGACCAATGGCAGTGGCGTATTAGCCATGCCCGGAAAATACAAGGTCAGTATGACCATGACGGCCAATGGCGAGACCAAACCTTTAGCTGGTCCTGTGGAGTTTGATGCGGTAGTACTTGGCAACACAACCTTACCTGCCAGCGATCGAAGTGCCATGGCCGGCTTCCATAAGAAAGTTGCTGAAATCACTCGTGTCATGCAGGGAACTGAAAATTATGCCGAAGCCTTGAACAAAAGGGCAATAAGCATCCTTCAGGCATTGAACAGCACTCCTGCCGCAAGTCCGCAAATGATGAAGAAAGCACGGGAAGTACAACTTCAGCTTGATGAGATCCTCCATGTGAAATTCAACCGCAGCTCCATCAAACCCAGTGATGAAGAAAATCCTCCGGGTCCTGTACCACTGAACAACCGGTTAGGGAAACTCAGTTGGATCAGCTGGTCATCAACTGGCGATCCTTCGCAAACCCAGAGGGAAGCTTATGCCATCCTGGAAGCAGAATTTCCACCCGTGTATGATCAGGTGAAACGCATCGGTGAGACAGACATCCCGGACCTGGAAAAGGAACTGGAATCCCTGAGTGCACCGGTAACACCGGGGAGACTGCCGGAGTGGAGGAAATAAATCAACTATTTACTCACCAGCACCTTCTTTATGACCTTGTGTTCCTTGTTTAGAAACACAATTGAATAGATGCCATTGGCAACCGGGCGGAGATCGATCTCCTTTTCGAAGGTGCCATTTACCGGTACATCGCCAAGTTCACAGATATTCGCGCCGGCCTGGTCGTATACCATGATGGTAAAGGTTTCCTGCATCGGACTGGTGATGGATACCATAAACCTCCCGTCGTTCGGTACCGGGAAAATGCTGAAATTGCTGGTTTCCAACTCCTGCTGACCAGTTATCACCACCCAGATCATGTTGGAGACTTGTGACGAACAACCATTGAGAGTTACGACACACCAGTAATAACCCGTATTTGAAGTTACCGTGTAGCTTTGGCCTGTAGCGCCGGCAATTGCAGTGCCTTCATAATACCACTGGTTGCCCGTCGGGGCGCTGCTGGTAAGCACATTACCAACTGCCGTAACAACCGGGACAGCAGGAATGGCATTCATGGTGACACTTAAGTTTGGAGAAACCGCACCATTACCACATGAATTAGTCCCCATCACCGTGATCACACCCGTACCCGCTGACGGGCCAAAGGCGACCTCGATATTCATCGTCGTACCACCGGATGTAATAGTTGCTCCGGCAGGAACAGTCCACACATAGGTCGTGGCGTTGAGGATGGCTGGCACACTGTATGCACCTGATGTGCCGGCACAAACCGATGCAGGACCTGTAATGGTTCCGGCTGCTGCAGGCAATGGATTCACCGTAACAGCATGAGTTGAAGCAGGTCCGTTGCCACACTGGTTTGTACCTGCCACCGTAACATTCCCGGAAACAGTAGTCGCACCAAAATCAACAGATATGCTTGTGGTTCCTGTACCAGCTACAATGACGGCCCCTGATGGCACTGTCCATGAATACGATGAAGCACCCACAACGGGGGTGGTTGAAAACAGGATCCCGCTAGAACCGGCACAAACGGATGCAGTACCGGTAATGGCACCTGCAGCATTTGGCGGTGAGTTCACAAAGAGGGTGTAAATCGCCGGTGATGCAGCCATGCAGCCAGTGGTATTCGTATACGTCACGCTGACTGTCTGCATTCCCAACTGGTTCCATGTTGCATTCAGGGTGCTTGTACCCTGTCCGGAGACAATCGTTCCGCCGCTTGAGACCGTCCATACATACCCGCTCATTCCGCTTTCGGTGTAATAGATGTTGTTGGTTGACCCGACGCAGGGATTGTTCGTACTGCCGATGGTAGGCACAGGAGTCGGATTAACAGTCACGTTGAGTGATGTGGCTGTTGATGCGGCACAACCACTTGCATTGGTATAGTTAACAGCCACAGTGTTGGTTCCTGCACTTGTCCAGGTCACGGTAACAGTGTTGCTGGTAACAGTGCCTCCGGCAGTGATGGTTCCTCCCGGGGAAATGGTCCAGATATAGTTGGTCATCCCCGCCTGGGTGGTATAAACCAGTCCGGCAGCACCCTGGCAAACAGTACCGGTGCCTGTAATGGTCGGTGTTGGCAGCGCATTAACGGTAACCGGAAAAGATGTCGGCGCTACAGCGGTACATCCGTTTGCATTGGTATAATTGACGGTTATGGTCTGTGCGCCCACGGCGGTCCAGGTCACTGTGATGCTGTTGGTTGCCGCCCCGGCAGTTATGGTGCCTCCGGCGGATACCGTCCACGTATATCCTGTCATTCCTGTTTGGGTCGAATAGAGATTGGTGGTTGTTCCAAGGCATGCCGGATTGGGCCCTGAAATGGCCGGAACAGGCAGCACGTTTACAGTTACAGGAAGGCTGGCAACAGCGCCATTCATACAGGCACTGTTCCCGTATACAGATACGTTCCCTGACGTTGCACCAAATGTCACTGTGATACTCGTGGTATTAGCGCCGGAGGTAACCACAGCCCCGGTGGGGACGGACCATGTATAGCCGGTTGCATTCGGAATTGCAGCAATTGAATATATTTTCCCTGCAGATCCGCTACAAACACTGATTGGACCGGTTATCACCCCGGCAGGTCCCACGGCAGGACAACCTGCGGTGAAAGTCAGGTCGTTACCATATGTTGTCCCGCCTGTATTGACACCAACGCAGCGGTAATGGTAAATAAGTCCGTTGGTCAGCCCGGAAATGTTTGCACTCACCGGTGCCGGTACAACGCCTGTAACAGGACTTGGAATAGCTGCCTGGTTATTACCGTAAGCAATGGTCAATCCCCAGTCGAAAGATACCACCGTGGAGAGATTATTTGCCGTGACAGTTCCATTAAGAGTTGCTGAAACCGGCAGAACATTTGTCACGGGATTAGTCACTACCGTCGGTGGGCCGGCTGTAATAAAAGTTATGTCATTCCCGTTTGAAGTACCTCCCGAATTGACACCGATCACCCTGCAATGATAGGTTGTAAAGGGCAACAGCCCTGTAATTGCTGCACTCACTGGGGTTACCGTGGTACCGGTTACCGTGGGAGGAACTCCGGCAACCACAGATCCATAAGCAATGGTCAGGCCATATTCAAAGGAAACAGCCGTAGAAGCCCCGTTTGCATTTACAGTACCGTTCAGTGTTGCACCGTCTAGAAGCAGAGTTGAGGCGGCAATTGTAACAACTGATGGGGGCGCAAAATTTGTCGTGAAGGTCATATCACCCCCGTTGGCAGTACCATTTGTGTTTACACCGACAATCTTGTAATGGTAGGTAGTATTCGGGAGTAATCCAATGATATCGGCACTGACAGGCGTGACTGTATTCCCGGTGACTGTTGCCGGAACACCGTTGACAACACTTCCATAAGCTGTGGTAAGGCCATATTCAAAAGTGACGGTGGTAGAGGCATTGTTCGCATTGACCGTTCCATTTAAGGTTGCGGTCGTACTGCCAATATTCGTGGCAGCTGTCGTAACCACCGTTGGACCGGTAACCAGCGGCAAAGGCTGATTCCATGTGGCGGTAATTTCAGCATCCAGTAACGCCCTGTTGTACAACCTGAACTCATCCATCATGGTGCCTGCAGTAAAACTGTTGCTAGTGCTGTAGCCTCCGACTAAAAACGGACCGGTACCATTAAAGTTAATAGCTGGTTCTGTGACTTCATTACTAAAAACGCCATTTTTATATATCTTAATGGCAGAACCCGTGTAAACAATATGGATAACAATCGGGCCCGGGGAAATGGCATTGATCGATACATCGGTCAACCCTGTTGCACGTAAACGAAGGTTCCCGTTACCGGCGACCCCCCCGGTAAAACACCGGAACGATTGTGCAGATGCATCACCAAAAAAATAATAGGTTGTTGCCGCGGTAGGCGGAAAGTTATTCAGCCAGAATGAGATCGTCCATCCTGTGTTCGGTAAATTGGTTGCCCAACCGGTATTCAATCTGTTGGAGGTTGAGGTTAGTCCATTCCCGATGAGCGCGGTTCCGAACTCACCGGTTGGACCAACCGAAAGGCCTGTAAGCAATGCAGGGTTCGTACCAACAGGTGCGCTGCCGAAATTTTGCTGATCCCCGGGGGCATCGAACTTGTAGTACATATATTCCGGAACCGTCTGTGCAAAAATCATATTGCTGATGATACCGAATAGCAGAACAAGAATTCTCCTTACGCAAAGGAAATTTGTAATTAATGTTCTCATGTTGTTGAATTTAGGTAATATTTAAAGTAAGGGCAGTAAATATACAGTTTATTCATCCTGATTCCAAATAAAATGGGGTTTTTTACTTCCTGATAGGAGTCACTAAGGCTAAATCTTAGTCCAATACAAATTCGAATCATTTAAATAATTCTCGCAGAGTTACGCAAAGTTTCTCGCAAAGTTTCGCAGAACTATGGATTATTGACTATCCTTTTTGATCTCAATAATCACTTTATCATTAACGATAATATCCTGCCGAAATCCTATGTCAAACTTGATTTCTGAATATATGAAAGGAATTCCGACCTGATTCCTAACCTCAAGGCCCACTGTTTTTAGCTCATGGGAAAGAGCAACTTCATAAACCGATTCCAATAAACCAGGACCAAGGGCTGCATGAACTTTGAAGGCAGCCCCGCGAATCAGATAAGAAATATCATTTTCATTTATTTCTGCGAAACTTTGCGATAAACTTTGCGTAACTCTGCGAGAAAAAGACACTAATCCTTTTCAATACATTAATCGGTTTAAACTGAAAAGGTAATGGCAGCAACCTGGTTCATCCAGGGTATGGAACGAAAAAAATCAACGCTGAAATTGAAAGAAAAGCCTGATTTTACTGACAACAAAACGAATCTCGTTCCTGGTGAGCCTGTTATAGAAGGGCAGTCTGAGGATGCAGTTACTAAACCGGTCAGTATTCGGCAGGGAACGGCCATCGTGTTTATCAACAAAATAGGGACTCGAATGCAGTGGCAGGTAATGAAAGAGTGCGCTGATATCGTGCATTTTTAAGAATGTGATCAGGTTGTCCCTGGTCTCCTCCGATTTAACGGTAATATAAAAGATGTTGCCGTTGACCGTGGCATAAGGAGGAATGATCGGGCGCTTCAGGTATCCGTTTTGCTCAAGCGGAGCAAGTAATTCAAAATAATTCCACCATACTTTTTTACGATCGGACTGGATTTTATCAAACCGTAATATCTGTGAAAATAACATTGCGGCAACTGCATCGGAAGGAAGGTAAGAGGAGCCGATATCCACCCAACGATATTTATCAATTTCACCTCTGTAGAAGGCCGCCCGGTTGGTCCCCTTTTCCCAGATGATCTCCGCCCGCTGAACAAATTTCCGGTCGTTTAGGATCAGCAAACCGCCCTCGCCCGATATGATATTCTTGGTTTCATGAAATGAAAAAGTCCCGAAATGGCCGATGGAACCCAATGGTCTTCCACGATAACAGGAATCAATGGCGTGGGCGGCATCTTCAACCACATATAATCCTTTCCGGTTCGCGATCTCCATAATCCGGTCCATATCGCATGCAATTCCGCTGTAGTGGACGACTACAATGGCTTTTGTTTTCGGTGTGATCAGATTTTCAATTTCAGCCGGATCAATATTGGGAACATCGTGCATGGTATCGGCAAACACAACCCTGGCACCGCGTAACAGAAATGCATTGGCTGTTGACATGAAGGTAAACGAAGGCATGATCACCTCATCACCTGGTTCTATCCGGCTAAGGATCGCCGTCATTTCCAGTGCATCGCTGCAGGAAGTGGTCATAAGCACTTTCGCAAAACCAAATCGTTTTTCAAAGAACTCATGGCATTTTTTGGTATACCTTCCATTACCGGCTATCGTCTCCGACATTGCGTCCCGGACAAGGTACCTGAAAGAAAACCAGGGGATGAATGGTCTGTTGAAAGGGATATGCATATCTTTAAACAGCGAAATAGTGAAATAGTGAAATAGCGAAATTACGAAATAGCGAAATTAATGCAATTTTTCATACTCAGGGATCTGGAGATAAGAACTTAGGTTCGGGATATCCACAACCTTACGTCTGCAATCTGAGAAAAAGGCAACAGTCGGACGATTTTGCAATTTCGTCGGTGAATTATTCAAGTTCGTCTAATTTTTGAATCTGTGATTCATTTAACAAGTAAATTCGCCATCAATATTATAAGCGCATTAGGGAGTTTTCTTGGTTTTCCGTCTGCGCAACTTATTCAGCCGATTCGCTAAACTTTTTTACTTGTAACTCTGCCTCTTACTATCCTGAAACCGACTGTTGGGAATCGTTCTGATCTAAAACCAAATAGAAAACTCCCTTTTTTTATTCTATGAATCACCGGGTCCTGCCCGGTTTTTTTTATTCCTTCATCAGTTCACAGCGATTGTATACTTTTGTGATATTGAGTTTGTAGCAAAAAACAATAAATCAGATCATGGGAGTTCCTTTTTTTTTCATCCTGGGCCGGCCCCGTTCAGGGACCACCCTGCTTAAAACTCTTTTTGATGCCCATCCGAATGTAAAGATACCTGCTGAATTGCCAATATTTCTGCCGCTTTATCAGAAATTCAAACATGTTAAAAAGTGGGACCAAGAACAGATTTTATCCTTTATCGATCATGTTTTTCAACCCAACGGATCAGAAAGTCCGCAAATCGAAAATCTGAAGATCGACCGGGATATATTTACGGCAGATCTGCTCAAACTTCAGAAAAACTGCACCATCCAGGATCTGCTGATCAAACTCAACGAACATTCCTTTTCGGTGTTTCCAAAAAAGGAAATAAAATTGGTCGGTGACAAGAACCCGGTCTACTCGGTGTATATGAAGAGGCTGATCAATATTTTTCCAAAAGCATGGTTTATTTGCATCATCCGTGACTACCGGGATAATTATGTCTCAATGAAAAACCTGCAGGATGTAAAACTTGAAGCTCCCATACTCACGCTTCAGATGGCCCGCTGGGTTTATGTAACGAAGCTGTTCCTTGCATGTCAGAACAAATTTCCTGACCGGTTTTTTATCATCCGGTATGAAGATCTGGTGACGAAACCGGAGGAATCTTTCCGTGAATTATGTTCCTTTCTGGGCATTAGATATCTTCCGGAAGTATTTGACTTCTATAAAAAAAAGGATGAGTTGATGAACTCCTTTCCCAGTCCGTTGATCGGAAAAATTCACAAAAGCCTTATGGACCCTGTGAATACCGGAAGGATGGACTTATGGAAGAACCAGTTAACCGACCTGGAGGTGAAAATTGCGGACCAGATTGCCGGGAAAACAGCCGAGGCAATGGGTTACAGCAGGAAGTCCGTGAAATTCAGTCTGCTGGTATTTTTTAAATCCCTGCCCATGGCGATATATGGAAGAGTGCTTTTCAGATTGATGCAGTGGGGCTCGCTTCTGCCATATAAAAGCAGCCGCTGGATCGTACCGGTCATTCCCATGCTCAGAACTCCGGACCACAGATAATTCTCTTAATTTTGTTTACGCAATTGTACTTTGTTATTTCCTGACGATTGGCTAAAAGAACCTACCTGCGCGATATCCTGAGCTTCCTTGGAAGCAACCTTACGGTTACCCTTTGCAACCTGGCGATCGGCGTTATCCTGACACGCTGGCTCGGTGCAGCAGGGTTCGGTCTTTATTCAGCCATTATTGTCGTACCCATCATGGTGATCGGTTTCACCCAACTCGGTATAAAGCGCAGCACCATTTATCATATTGGCAACAAACTCGTTCCCGAAGACCATATAGTTTCCGCACTGTTCCTGCTTCTTTTGTGGACCAGCGTATTAAGCATCCTGATCTGCGGGTTTGTATATTTCTTTTCCGACAGTCAGCCATTCGATCCGCTGATCATTGTCCTGGTGCTGGTCACCATCCCGTTGCTGCTTACCAATATCTTTGCCGGCGGGGTTTTCCTTGGGAAGGAGGACATCAAAAGGGCCAGCATCGTCAATGCAGGACCCACCATTTTAACTTTGCTGCTCACGATCCTGTTTGTATGGGGTCTGAAAATGTCGGTACTTGGCGCATTTGTGGCCATTGCCCTGGCCAATTTCATCATGTTTTTCATCACCTACCGGATCTTCATCGTACAATTCAGATACAACATTACCTGGAAGTACCATGAGGGGATCATGAAAAGCATGATTAAACTGGGACTGGTAAATGCCATCGCGGTTTTTATCATGCAGCTCAATTACCGGCTGGATATTCTGATGCTCAAGAAACTCTCGACCCTGGAAGAGGTCGGGTTTTATTCGCTTGCCATGCAGATCGCCGAACAATTATGGCATGTCCCGATGGCCATCGAGACCATCATTCTCAGCCGCAGCGCAAATTCCAATGACAATAAGCAGGTTAACCGGACGGTAGCCTCCATTTTCCGTGTTTCGCTGATCCTCGGTTTTATTGCAGGAATTGTCATATTCCTGATCGCCCCTCCGGTCATACCGCTGATATTCGGGGAAGAATTTTCTCACAGCGCCAGGATGATCCAGGTTGTTTTACCCGGTATTTTCCTCCTGATCGGATTCCGCATTCTTAACAGCCGCCTCACCGGGATGGGAAAGCCTCAGATCGCTATCTATGCATTTCTTCCGGCCCTGATCATTAATTTTATCGCGAATCTTTTCCTGATCCCGCGGTTTGGAGGGATAGGCGCCGCCTGGGCTACCAACATCAGTTACGGCATCGGTTCTGTCGCCTTTATCCTGGTGTATTCCCGGTTGATCGGAATGCCCCTGACAGAGATCCTGAGGATCAGGAAAAGTGATTTCTATTTTATACGAGATTTTAAAAAGATCTTTTATGAGCCCCGACGATCTAAGTAAGATTCCGATGTTTTTTATTTTAGGCAGGCCCCGCTCCGGAACCACGCTGCTCACCACGCTGTTCAACGCTCATCCGAATATCCGTATTGCCCCTGAATTTCCTGTCATGCTATTTTTATATCAGCGGTTCAGGAGGGTTAAAAACTGGGATGAAGCCAACATCCGATTGTTCGTTGATCATATTTTTTACTTTTCAAAATTTCATACCAGGAGGGTAGAAAACCTGAAACTTGATAAAGAATTCATGATCAGTGAATTATTGAAATACAAGGATATTGGTTCTATCCAGCTTTTTTTAAAAAGCATTAATTATTATGCATTTTCAGTTTATAATAAAGAGAAAACACTTTGGATCGGCGATAAAAATCCGGTTTACTCCATATCGGCACACCGCCTGAGTAAGATATTCCATGACGCTAAATTCATTTGCATCATCCGGGATTACCGTGATAATTTTATTTCGATCAAAAAACTTGCTGAAAAAGAGGTAGCGGTAGAAGCACCGGTAGTGAGCCTGCAGGTTGACAGGTGGCGGTACTTTACACGTATGTTCCTTGGTTTGAAGCATCGTTTCCCTGATAAATATTACATTCTCCGTTATGAGGACCTGGTAACTGAACAGGAGAGCACATTCCGGTCCCTGTGCGACTTCCTTGGGATTGCATATGATCCTGCAGTATTCAATTTCCATAAAAAGAAGGATGAGACAGTAAATACTTATGGAAGTTTTATTTATGAGAAATTCCACGAAAACCTGTTGAAACCGGTCAATACCGGACGAATGAATACCTGGCAAAACGTTCTCACTGTCAGGCAGGTCAGGCTGGCGGATCAGATCGCCGGCAAATATGCCGAACTGTCAGGGTATGAAAGACAATATAAGGGATTTGACATTTGGCTTTATCTCAAATCAAGGCCTATGTTAACCTATAACTATTTACTGATAAAAATGATGATCTTTGGCACCTACCTTCCGCACAAAATAAGCCAATGGTTGTTTATAAACTCCCTGATCCTGTTAAAAACATACATGTGGTTCTTTGGCAGAAAAACCAGTCCCGGGAAATGAAATACCACCAGGAATATATTCTACCGGTATTCCAGATCATTTGGTGTAAGCGCTTGTTCATCAAATTCTCCATGAATATACCGTTGCATCAGCCTGAAACGCTGTAATTTACCACTTGAGGTTTTCGGTATCTCATTCGACTTTATCATAACCAGTTCATCCACGGTAATACCAAGGTTACTTCGCAACATCGCTCTGAGGTCACGGAAAGTATCCAATCCTTTCTCTTTCGGAAGACTGGCAATAAAGGCGATCACTTTATCCTGTCCGGTTTCCCTGCTTGTTGTACCTCCAAAACAGACCTTTCCATATTTAACTTCATCAATGGTACAAGCCATTTCTTCGAGGTCGTTGGCAAAATAATTCCGTCCGTTTTTAAAAATGATATCTTTATAACGGCCGCTGATATACAATCTGCCTTCAAAGAAAAATCCGATGTCACCGGTACGAAGCCAGTCATCGCAAAAATTCGCGGCGGTTGCATCCGGGTTATTATAATAACCGCTGGTTACAGAGGGTCCTTTCACCTGGATATGGCCGGCTGTCGCATCTTCAACAGACTTATCGTCATCGTTCACGATCCGGATCCCGATGTCATTCAGAGCCACACCAACCTCCGACAGTACCCGGGCCGATGGATCGGACAGTTTGATAGGTCTGGCTTTGTTTTCGCGGTCGAGAAGGGAGGCATCAAATGCCGTGATCACCGATGGTTGCAACAGGGGGGCAAAAGAGATCGCCAGGGTGGCTTCAGCCATACCGTAAACCGGCATCATGGCATCATGACGAAAGCCGGACAGCATCAGCGCTTCAACAAACTCATTCATGATCTTTACCGAGATCGGTTCAGCACCGTTGAGCAATCCCTTGATACCGGAAAAATCCCAATCATTCACTGGTTTACTCCGCTTGAAATATCTTAAAACCAAAGCCAGGCCAAAGTTTGTACATCCCGAAAGAGTAATCTTTTGCAGGCTCATCATATTCAGCCATAATCCGGGTTTCATGATGAAATCGATGGTCTCGATATGGTACTGTGAAATGAGACAGTAGATGGGTATGAAGTGGGTTCCGATCAATCCCATATCGTGAAAAAGCGGCATCCAATTCCCGAATTTATCAGGCATGCGGATGTCGGCAGCAATCCTGATCGCCTCCAGGTTCACCATCAGATTCCTGTGCGAAAGCATGATCCCTTTCGGATCGCCGGTACTGCCCGACGAGAACTGGATAAATGCCAGATCACCAGGTTTCAGAACGGGTTTGACATAGGAGCCCTTAAAATCCACTTCTCCCATATGCTTTATTTTTCCAACGGGGAAATCGCCGGAATCCTTTAAATCCGCACTCATAAAAATATATGGGGCATCCAATTGATCAAATACATTCATCAGTTTCACAACCGACGGGTTGTACCCTGAAAACGTCAAAGGAGGCTGAAGAACGGTGGGAATAATCCCCAAAAGAAAACTACCCCAGAGGAGTTCAATCGTTTCCTGATTGTACTGGGTGGCAATGATGATCTTATCTCCTTGTTTAAGCCCCAGGTTCTGAAGTCCAATGGCAATGCGTTTTGCTTCGTTCAGTAAATCTTTATAAGTCTGGATCCTGATGTTTCCATCTTTATCGGAATACCCGATAAATAAATCAGGATGGCTGATGGCAACCCTTTTCAGCAGGTCAGGCAAGGTCAGGTCAGGCTGGTAAAAGGCACTTATCTCAGGCATGGATTATCCTCCTTTGGTTCAATAAACCTGCAAAGTAACGCAAAAGTTGGTTATGTGGCATTTGCGGAAATTTCTTAACTTTGCTGCCAAATTGCAAGTACATGAAGATTGACGATTTCATTTCCCGGCTTGAAGAGGAATATGAAGACCTGGTTCCTGGTACGCTTACTCCCGGGAGCGTTTTCAGGGAAGTTTTTGAATGGAATTCCATCAATGCGCTTATATTGATCGCCATGGTTAAAACCGAGTACGATGTCACCATCAATGCCGAAGATATTGCCACCTCGAAAACCGTTGAAGATCTTTTCCAGATCATCAGATCCCGTGTACAATAATACCGGGCTGTTTATCTCTCCTCCATTAATTTGATTCCTTCCGATGCCAGTTGGGCAATGGAAATCTCATCGAAAAAGAGATAGGGTGCCCATTCAAATCCAAAGAGATTCCTGGTTTCCTCACTGAGTTCAACTGCCCTCAATGAATCAATTCCATAAGCAGGCAGACTATTGGCTGTATCTACCGGCAAGCCATGATTTAGCCTGAGGGAGGTCCAGGCAACGAGGAACTGCTCCAGGTTTAATGCATCCTCGCCGTGAAAATCAGGTCGGGGTATCTCCTCTTCTCCGTACAGATGGTCCGCGATCACTTCAAATCCACCGGAAAGCAACGATTCCCTGTTGGCATGCCGCATGATCTTACCGCTGGAGGTCTTTATGACAGAACCCGTCCTTATCAGTGCAATGCGAACAGGCCGGATTTCAAATTCACGCGATACTGCAGCAACTATGGCTTCCAGAATATTCCCGGTATTCGGGGGCAAAACAGAACGCCGTAATTCAGCCACGATGGCCAGCCTCTCTTTCCCGTTGAATTCGACAGGAAAGGCCGCCGAACACGATTTCCTGATTGATGCGTGGCTTGCTTCGACGACTTCTTCAATGTCCTGCGGATAGAAATTCCGTCCATGGATGATGATGAGGTCTTTCAGCCTTCCGGTGATAAACAACTCCCCGTTGTACAAAAATCCAAGATCACCTGTACGTAGCCACCTGGGATCGTTCCGGCCCGGAGGGCTTACCCTGAATAATTTTTCCGTCAGGAGCGGCTTGCCAAAGTAACCCATGGCGATCGTACTCCCGCTTGCCCAGATCTCGCCGATTTTATAGGGCTGCTGAATCTCGCCGGTTTCAGGGTCGGCAATCAGGATGGAGGTATCCACACAGGTTTTCCCGTTGCTTGCAATCCATTGGATGTCGTCGTTATGGTCATCGCCGGTGACCGGAACCACCAGTTTTTTTCCGAGTGCCGATGCACTCACGGGCAGATAAAAGGTAGGCCTGGGAACAGTCGTACCAGTAAGGATGAGCGTTGATTCTGCCAGTCCATAAGCCGGGATAAGGGTTTCCGGATTCAGACCAACCGGGGAAAATGCTGATAAAAACCGGTCGAGGGTCGACTTCCTGACGGGTTCCGCTCCGCTGTACATGACCCGGAGAGAAGTCAGATCCAGAAGGCTCCGGTGTTCCTCATCGATCTTGTCAACGCAGTGGTTAAAGGCAAAGTCGGGCTGTCCGCTTACGGTTGCCCTGTATAGGGTGATGGCGTGCAAAAGGGAAAAAGGGTTAGCAATAAAGATAAACGGCGGGATCAGTATGGTATGCGAACCTGAAAAAACCGTTTCCAGGACGCCGAAAATCAAGCCAAGGTCGTGGAACTGGGGCACCCAGTGTACGGCAACATCATCGGGGGTGATCTGAAAGATGATCTGCAGTGAACGCAGGTTGTACATGATATTCCGGTGGCTGACCATCACCCCTTTGGGGTCGCCGGTCGAGCCTGAGGTATACTGCAGAAATGCCAGATCTTCAAATCCGGGTTCTTCCATACCCGGGACTGAACGGTCTGATACAGGCCAGTCATCCGTCGCATGCCATGGCAGGCCGGAGAGCAGCGGATCTTCTGCAAAATTACGTTCAAGCGAACGGGCGATAGCACCGGTTGTAAGGATGGAATTTGCTTCACAATCGGCAGCAATGGTACGGATCCGATGTACCGAACGGTTCTTTCGGGGCGGATAAGCGGTCGCAGGTATCGTACCTGAATAGAGACATCCGAAAAATGCAAGGATAAAATCGAGTCCCGGCGGATAAAACATCAGGATATTTCTGCCTTGCAAACCCAGTGATCTCAGTCTCATCGCGATATTGCGCGCACCGGTATCCAGTTCGCCATAGGTCAGTGAGCCCGTTTCATCCTCCCCGTTTACCAGGAAAGTAAAAGCCTTCCTGTCGGGATGCAGGACAGATCGCTGCCGCAATACCGAAACGATCGTCGCCAGGTCCGGCTTAAGAGAAAGGTCTCCCGGGACAGGCTCCGGGTTCGTTAAATTCATAGGTTCAATCATTTAAGGAAACAGAAGTCCCTGCTTCCCTCACCGGGCAAAATTAGAAAAAGGAGCCCTATAACAAATAAAAAATGTACTTTTGTGTAATTTCCTGTCAGAACAAGCGATCAACCGAAGTTAGACATGGCCATTTTCGAAATACCCGATGTGCGGATTGCCGGCCTTTCCGCATGTGTTCCGGCAAAGAGATTGTCAAATCATGATTACCACTGGATAACGCGGAAAGAGCGTAAGCAGTTGATCCAGATGATCGGGGTAGAGACCATGCATGTGGCTGAACCCGGACAAACCACCTCTGACCTTTGTTTCCAGGCAGCCGAACAGTTGCTGGAGAAACTGGGCTGGGATCGTGGTGAAATCAACCTGCTCGTTTTCGTGTCGCAATCGCGCGATTATATCATCCCGTCGACGTCTGCTATATTACAGGACAGGTTGAAACTGCCCAAGTCATGCATGGCCATCGATATTAACCTTGGCTGTTCGGGATATGTTTATGGCCTTTCGGTCGCCGGCAGCCTGATCAGGACCGCCGGCATACAAAAAGCCTTGCTTCTGGTCGGAGACCTTTCAAACGTAACTTCCAACTACCGCGACAAAAGCACCTATCCTCTTTTTGGTGACGCCGGAACAGCCACGGCGCTGGAACTTAAACCGGGTTTTGCCCCCATGCAATTCAACCTCCAGACCGATGGAAGCGGGTTTGAGGCGATCATCATTCGTGATGGCGGCGTGCGTAACCTGGTTACCAAAAAATCCTTTGACATAAAAAAATATGGAGAAGGAATTTATCGCAACAGGATGCAGGTGGAACTGGACGGTATCGAGGTGTTCAATTTCTCTTTGCGCGAGGTGGTTCCCAATATTAAAATAACGCTGAAACATTTCGACCGTCAGCTAGATGAGTTCGACTTCCTGGTGTTTCATCAGGCCAATCGGCTGATCAATGAAACGATCCGGAAAATGTTGAAAGTTAATCCGGAAAGAGTCCCTTATTCGTTGAAAGAGTTTGGGAATACCAGTTGTTCCTCTATTCCGCTAACGTTGATCAGTCAGATAAGGGAAATACTCTGCGACAAGCCGCAAAAACTGCTGCTTTCAGCTTTTGGGATCGGCCTTTCATGGGGTACTGTGCTGATCGAGACCGATGGCATCGTTGTACCCGAACTCACAGAACAGGTACATATTCCAAAACAATCTCGTCAGAAATGAACGCATTTGATCTGAAAGGGAAAACAGTATTAATCACAGGTGCTTCATCAGGCCTGGGAAAACAGACTGCCATTACAGCCAGTGAATATGGCGCCAGGGTCGTGATCACCGGGCGCGATGCAGCCCGGATGGATGAGACATACCGGTCGCTTCAAGGGGAAGGACATCTGCAATTTCCTGCCGACCTTACCATCCAGGCAGACATTGACACGCTTGTCGCCGGATTGCCGATGCTGGATGGCCTGGTGCACAGTACAGGTATTTCTGAACTTACACCTGCCCGGTTTATCACCAAAGAGGTCATTTCCAAGACCTTCCGGATCAGTTTCGAGGCCTCTGTCCTTTTGACAGCCGCTATTTTAACCAGGAAAAAGTTGACAAAAGGGAACAGTTCCATCGTTTTCATCTCCTCCATCTCGACACGGTATCCATTTGTAGGTGGCGCCATGTATATCAGCGCTAAGGCTGCTCTTGAATCATATGCCCGGGTCCTGGCGCTTGAGCTGGCCTCCCGGGGAACCAGGGTCAACTGTGTAGCTCCCGCATTCGTTCGTTCTCCCATGCTTGAAGAGACTGCCGAAAATTTTTCCAGGGAAGTTGTCGGGAAAATTGAACAAAGGCAATTACTGGGATTGGGCGACCCCGTGGATGTTGCCAATACCATTGTATTCTACCTGTCGGATGCATCAAAATGGGTGACCGCAACAAACCTGATCTTAGGAGGAGGATGAATGATATGAGCAAGAACCATCCTGAATATTCCATTGTTGTTCCGGTATATAATAGTCGTGATTCACTCGCCGAGCTTTTTCACAGGGTAGAAGATACGATGAACCGGCTGGAGAAATCGTTTGAGGTAGTGTTTGTGGAGGATGACAGCACCGATGATAGCTGGAGCAAGCTTGAACTGATTCAAAAAACAAATCCTGATCATGTGACTGCCATTCGCCTTGCCCGCAATTTTGGTCAGCACAACGCTACTATTTGTGGTATCGCGCAGGCTTCCGGAACCTATATCATAACCATTGACGACGACCTGCAAATTCCTCCGGAGGAGATAGCGAAACTGATCAGCACCATGGAAAGCAGTGATGCCGATCTTATTTATGGCATATTCGGGAAAAAGCAACATTCCCTGGTTCGTAATATCGGCAGCGCGACACTTAAAGCATCTTCACGAAGTATATTCCGGACCAAAGGCCATGGATCCTCCTTCCGGCTGATGAAATCATCGCTCGGGAAATGCCTCCTCAACCACCAGATCAATTTCATTTACATTGATGAACTGTTCAACTGGTACACAAATCATATCGGGTTTGTATTGGTGGACCATCAAAAAAGGCCATACCAGAAATCGAACTATACTTCCCATTCGTTGTTTTCACTTTTCTCAAACCTGGTGATCTATTACACAGCGATACCCCTGCGGATCATGGTTTACACCGGATTTATATCTGCTTTTCTGAGTTTCATCATCGGCATGCTGTATATCTACAGGAAAATTGCACATGATGTACCGCTTGGATTTACAGCGCTGATCGTAGCAATATCGTTTTCAACCAGTATCATTTTGCTTTCCCTGGGAATTATCGGTGAATATTTAAGCCGGATCTATTCAGTTCAGAACCGGAAGCCTCCTTATTCCATTAAAACCATACTGAATCATGAAATTATTTAAATATGGGATCACCCTCGAACGACTCAGGGAGGAGGATATAGAATTAGTCCGTCAGTGGCGTAACTCTGATCCGGTAAGGCTGAAAATGAAATACCAGGAACTCATCAGTCCTGAGCAGCAACTCAAGTGGTTTCGGTCTGTCAACAACCTGCGATTCAATTATTTGCTGATTCACTACCAGGGAATGAAAATCGGGCTGCTGAACGATAAAAATATCGATTGGGAGGCACGGACCTCTGAATCGGGTATTTTTTTGGGGAGGACAGAATATTACAATACTTTCATTCCTTACCTGGTATCTGTTGCAGGTATTGAGACCACATTTTACCTGCTGGGCTGGAAAAAGCAATATGCACATATTCTGCGCAGCAATATCAACGCGATCAGATTCAACCTGCAACTCGGATATCAACTGTGTGAAGGACAAGAGGATATCGATTACCAGCGGTATGAAATGACACGCGCAGGTTTTGCAGAAAAGGGAGGAAAAATAAGAAAGGCTGTGCATTCACTTGCCGGAAATGAAAAAAATATCAATGTTTTGTTTGAACCCGCCGATTATGACATAGGGCTCGCGCAAAAGTTTGAAAAATTATTGAACGAATCTCCTCATTCACTTGAGAAGGAAGTAACCAGGGATGGCACATGGTACCGTGGGAACGGGAATTGATAATATTGCGAAATAACAGACCGTAAATATATGCTGTTCAATTCCATCGGATACCTCTTTTTCCTCCCGGTTACTGTTTTGCTTTATTATCTGGTCCCATTCCGCCGGCGCTGGGTGGTTCTGCTTGCGGTAAGCTATTTTTTTTATTTGATATGGCGGGTTGAATTTGTCCTGGTACTCATCAGTGCAACACTCGTCTCCTATTTTGCCGCGCGTAAAATGGGACAAATCTCCCAAAAAAAGAAACGGATCAAATACCTGGTCTTTTCGCTGATCGTCAACCTGGGAATGCTGGTTTTTTTTAAATACCTTGGATTTTTCACAGGAATTTTCAATCAGATTTCGGTGATCACCGGAAGTACACACATGATCCCATACTATGGTATCCTTTTGCCAATAGGTATCTCTTTCTACACATTTCAGACCCTGGGGTATGCCATTGATGTTTACAGGGGAGTGATCAAACCGGAAAAAAATATCGGAATCTATGCCCTGTTCGTTTCATTTTTCCCTTTGGTATTGGCAGGACCGATTGAGCGGGGGCGCAGGCTGATCCCTCAATTTCACGTCGAACATACCTTCGATCCCCAACTGATCACCAGCGGACTCCGGCTCATCTTTTGGGGGATGTTCAAGAAACTTGTCATTGCCGATCGCCTGTCAATTTTTGTACAGCCGGTTTACAATGAACCCGGGAATTTTCATGGTATTGCCATTGCGCTCATTGTTATAATGAAGATGATGCAGGTGTATGCTGATTTTTCAGGCTATACCGATATTGCCATCGGATCGGCCAGGCTTATGGGATTCAAACTCAGCCCGAATTTCAACCGGCCTTTCAGCGCCCAATCGATCACAGCATTCTGGAGTCGTTGGCATATCTCTCTTACTTCCTGGTTACGTGACTATGTATATTTCTCCCTGCCTTTCAAATATCACGGCAAACCGGTAAACTGGCGGATCAACCTCAACCTGTTCATCACGTTCATATTAGTCGGATTCTGGCATGGCCCTTACTGGAATTTTATAATTTTCGGGTTATTGCATGGCGCCTTTATGGTATTGGCTAATTTTTCCAGGCCCTTCATGCTGAACTTCAACCGTGTCAGCGGATTGGTCAAAGCCCCCGGGTTGCTGAAAGGACTGAACATCCTTGCCACTTTCCTGCTGGTTTGCTCCACCGGATTTTTCTTCGGCCAGCATCCCGTCCGCGACTCCTTCCTGATGATGGGGAACCTTGCCGATCTCAGCCATTCCGGGAAATCCTTAGTATTATTTCTCACAAATAACGACTTTTTGATGGGCCTTGTGCTGATCATCTTTATGATATACTTCGAATACCTGATCGCGGTGAAGTCGTTTGCCTCGAAATTCATGAGCCAACCAATAATAATAAGGTATGTCGCCTACCTTACCCTGTTGTTTTTCTTACTGGCTTTCGGGGTATTTTCGAGCCAGAAGTTTTTCTATTTTCAATTTTAACATGAACCGGAATAAACTGTTTTTTAAGAAATTCTCTGTTTTTATCATCCTGGTCCTGGCATTGAATATATTGCCGAATGCCGTTTATAACCATTGGATGTACTATTTCCGGCTGTGCAGGACCCAGGACGACCAGTTTCAAGCTTATTCAGATACCCTGAAATACCTCATGATGGGCAATTCACATAACAGGATTGATCCCGAAGTCCTTGGAAACGGATTCTGTTATATAACCCCTAAGGAAATTTACCTTCAGACATATTACAAATTAAAGTATATCCTCGAAAAGACGAACAAAAGACCTGAAAATATCCTTCTTCCCATCGATCCGGTAAACTTTAGCCCAAAAGCCGAAAAGGAACTTACGTTCGACGGATATTGGCGAAAATACCTGGATTATTCAGAGCTGGCAGGTGAATATCATAATCCCGGTTACCTTTTGAATTGGGTTACCGGCAATTTTTTCTCCTATGTGGGAAATTATAAATATGTATTTATGTCGTTGATTTTTTTTAACTACGACCTGAGTCATATTAAAAATGGTTATATCCCGGCTAGGGATTATAAGAATTTTGCGAAAGAACCCAACCGCGAAGCGCTGGGCCTTGGAATAGCAACAGCCTACCTGGGCAGTTATTCCGAAAAATCAACACTTGGCGATACGAAATACTATCGTAAAATACTTGCCCTTTGCCGGCAGTATCATATTCACCTCATCTTATTACGCATGCCCCTGACCGATGAATATTTAAAATATGCAAGAAAGCTGGTCGACCTGGATAAACTTGATCGCGATATTATGGATGTCACCCGCGACCATTGTGATGATTTCGAGGTTTTTGATTACAGGAACGAATTTCAGGGGAAACCGGAGTTTTTCTTTAATGCCGATCATGTAAACCCAATTGGAGCAATGATCATCAGCAGAAAAATTAAAGGAGCTCTCGAAAAAAATTAGTAGTTTTGCCAGGAAGAATATATCAGTTTATCAACTAACTAATTGGAATAAACCCAAATGACCTCAACTCCCTCCCCTTCTCCTTGAAGGAGAAGGGGTGCAGGGGATGAGGTCATTATAATATAAAAACATAATCCATGAAAACCTATTGTTACTTCATTTCACGAAACCTCCGATTGATCCTTTCTTTGACGGTCATATTATTTTTCACAACCTCATCTGTCTTTGCCCGGGAGCAGGGAACCGGAATGGGCCGTGGTAATGCCTCCCCGGAGGATCGTGCCAAACGCCTTACCCTGGTGATGAAGGACCGGTTGTCGCTCACCGCGGCACAGGAGCCCAAAGTTGCTGCCATAAACCTGAAGTTTGCCAAAAAGATGGAAGAGGCCAGGAAGATAAAAGACCAGGCAACACAAGACAGGACAATATTGGATCTGAGCAAGCAGAAAGACGCAGAATTGAAAGCCGTTCTCACGCCCGACCAATTCAAATCCTACCAGAAACAGCTTGGGGAAATGAGATCCAAGAAGCGTTAGATGCATTGATTATTTGATTATCAGCATTTTACTCGTGATTGTACCGGATTCGGTAGTGAGCCTTAACAAGTAAATGCCAGATGCGGGATGCGGGATCCGGGATTGGTTCAACTCAATTTCGTGATCGCCGGGATTGAGGTTTTCGTCCACCAGCACCCCAATCCTTATTCCCTGTAAATCATACAGTTCCAATGTTACCGGGCCGGTTTCCGCAACGTGATAAAAGATCGTGGTTGATCCGGAGAAAGGATTCGGGTAGTTCATGAGTGTACCTGATTCAGGTTCACTTATATCATCAACAGCGGTGATGGGCGAGCAGGGTTCGAATTGAACGCCATCCACCCAAAGGGTATAGCCATAATCCCATGTATCTGCATGAATTTCAATGTAGTTTACCTGGTTCAACGTCATGCTTCCCGTAGTACTGCGCGAGAATTGAGTGTTGCCTGACAAGGGGAATTTATATTGCTTCCACACGAGGTTTGCTGCATTCAGCAGAGTCGGGGAGGCAGTGTATTTGTAATAATTGCCATGATCATCGCCGATGCGAACGGAAAAATACTGAAATCCGTACTGTGGCTGTTTGATAGTCCGGACCCAGAAATACAGGGTGTCGATATCGGAAAGCGCCCAAACCGATAAAGAATCTCCCGCCGGCCGGTAATTTAGGGCAAGATCCCACCCCCGGCTGGTGACCAGTTTGACAGAGGCGGTTCCGATCACCTTTTGTGCGGTATCGAAAAAGACTGAATCAGGCGTCTTCACCTTGGCAGGGTAACCCGTTTCGGGATAGGCATACCAAATGGAGACCGGTTCTGCCAAATCACAGGGAGGTACGATTTGCAACGGCGTGGGTGGACCGGGAGTAGCGGGTCGCCAAAACACCTCCCCTTTGGATCCGTTGTCATATTTATCAAAGATCTTCCCGCTGATCATCCCGGTATCTGAAGGAATGAACAGGTTCCCGACCGCATATTTCGTATTGGCGGAATTGTTATAAACATGATATCCCGTGGGCATCCGGAACGTGTTCCCGGTGATCGTATCGGTGGCTGATGTACCATCAAAGAATATACTGGCAGCCTGGTTGTAATTGAATTCATTGTTACGGATCAACGCGTGTTTTGTGGTGGTGGCGGAGACAGCACGCGTGTTCCCATCAAAGAGATTGTTATTGATGGGATAATCCTGTGAATGAAAATTGGCATAACCTGAGATCGGCGAACCCTCCCACAGCTCAACACCAATGGGATTATTCGTAATCTGATTGTTTGATATGATGTTGTTGAAACCGCGATCGACGGCGATCCCTGACTGGTAATTTCCAATGATCTCGTTGCTGTCGACTACCGAGTTGAACGAATATCCAAGCCACAGACCGTAATGGCTGTAATTACAATTGTTGTGCTTGTAAACATTGCCATCGGCAAAGGTGGCCTCGATGGCGTTATGCGGTGAATAGGAACACTCGTTCCATGCAAAGTAATTGTTGTTCGGGATGTTGGAATGCTGGTATTGTCCAAGGAAAACGCCATCGCCGGAATAGGAAAGGTCGTTGTTCTCGACCCGGTTTGCGTTGGAGATGATCATAAGCAGGGCGGCACAGTCGCTCGGGTCGGTGAGAGGGCGGTTGACATGAGCACAATTGTTCTGGTAAATATGACAGGTGTCGGTCCAGAACATCCGGATGCCATAGGAAGTATTCCAGGAAAAATCGTTGTCGTGAATTTTGATGCTGTCGCAGTGATACAGTGCCACGCCATCGTTTTGCATCGTCATGATGTTGTCGAAGATCTGGGCTGCACGGCTCTGATACATCAAAACCCCGCCACCGAGCGCCTGAGTATAGTCTGCCCAGACATCGATCCATCCGGCAGAATCGACTTTATTCGTACAAAACACATTGCCGTTGATGGTAATGTGGTCGGAGTTCATGATATGCACCGCGTACTTGTATCCGAATACCGAATCGAAGTTTTTGATCACGATGTTGTGTGAATTGGTGATCTTGATCATGTAACCGGTTTTCCCGACACCATTCACCCGGCAACTGTCTCCATCGAGCTTGACATTCTGTACCCCGTTAAGCTGGATCACCCCGTCGGCTGACACATCGGGAAACACATAATTGCCTGCAGCGAACTTGATGTTCGAAAAACTGCTGATCACCATGTTATCGGTGATGGGGATGTAGGTTTGGGCAGATACCGCCATACCAAGCACAAAAGTAAAGCAGAAAATAAATAATCGTTTCATGGTTAATCAGGGTTAACCAGACAAAGGTAATACCGAAACCGGGAAAATAGTGAAAATTACCCTATTTTTGCTCCAATGAGTCAGAGTAAAAAAACCGTTAATAAAAAAAGACAACAACCGCAGCGGATGGAATCCAAGAAAAATCATGGTTCCATTAAACCGTTGATCATTGGGAATGTGGTGATTGTCGTGATTGCTTTCATTGCTTTTTCACCTTGCCTCACCGGAGATCTTCTGAGTTGGGACGATTACAATTATATCAGGGATAATGCCCTGATCAGAACTCTTTCCTGGGATAACATCCTGCACATTTTTAATTATAAAACAATCGTGGTCGGTAATTATCATCCGCTGACGATACTGAGCTATGTTGTTGAATACCAATTAGCAGGATTGAATCCGTTCCTTTACCATTTTGATAACCTGATCCTGCATCTCTTCAACATCCTTCTTTTCTCGCGGCTGATGTGGCTTCTGACAAAAAAGAACCTCGCTACACTCATTGCCACAGCCCTGTTCGCCATACACCCGATGCGGGTTGAATCGGTGGTTTGGGCAGCTGAACGCAAAGATGTGTTGTACACCTGTTTTTTTCTGCTTTCCCTTATTTTTTATGTCTGGTTCGTACTGAAAGAGCATGGAAACAAAAAATACTATCTGATTTCCATTGCTTTTTTCATTCTTTCAATTTTAAGCAAAGGCCAGGCTGTTGTGCTGCCGCTTGTTTTATTCCTGGTGGATTACTGGTACTCAAAAAAAATCACCCTGATCAGAATCCTTGATAAATTGCCGTATTTATTCCTTTCCCTGCTGTCGGGAGTCCTTGCCCTCGTTGCGCAGCATTCGTCGCTTACAGAACAACGACTAATGGTGTACTCGTTTTTGGACCGCCTGGCAATTGCCGGCTTTAATATCACCGCGTACCTGTTCAAACTGATTTATCCGTTTAACCTAAGCTGTTTTTATAAATATCCTTCCGCTGATGATATGTTCTGGGTTTACGCGGGTGCCTTTTTTGCAATTGCCCTGATCGTAGCTGCTGCAGTCTTCTTCAGAAAAAACAGGACGGTGGTTTTCGGCTCGCTTTTCTTTTTATTTACCATTTCCATCGTATCCCAATTCCTGCCGGTCGGAAATGCAATTATTGCCGACAGGTACACCTACATCCCTTACATCGGGTTGTTTTTTATCAGTGGGATCATGCTGGACCAGGCAATAACGGCGACAGGAAAGAACAAACCTTACTTGCTCGTTTGGTTGGTCATCCTGGGTATCATATTCATGACCAAGACCTACTCACAGTCCATGACCTGGCATGACAACCTGTCGTTATGGCAAAATGCCATCAGGCACGATCCTGAAAATGGGGTGGCCTACACCAATCTCGGCAAGTATTATATCGATAAAAAAGAATATCAAACAAGCATCGACCTTCTGAAAAAGGCGATTCAAAACGAAGCTGCTTATTCAGGTAGTGACCAGGCTTATGAAAATCTCGGGGGAGCATATGCCAAGACAGGACAATATGACCAGGCGATCAAAAGTTACTCCACTGCACTTTCCCTTCGGCCCACCTTTGTCGATGCCTTTTTCGGAAGGGGACTTGCCTATACCTCGGTTGGCAAAAATGATTCAGCGGTGGCCGATTTTTCTACGATCATTACCAAACTGTATCCGTTACATACCCGGGCATATTACAGCCGGGGAATTGCTTATAACAAACTGAATCAGCCTGATAGCGCCATCGCTGATTATACTGATGCCATCAGGATTGATCCCGGTTATGGCGAGGCATACATAAACCGTGGAAACATATATTATACCCGAAACCAGTTTAACGACGCTATGGCAGATTATAACCATGCAATCGGGATCATGCCAAACGAAGGAAGGATCTATTTAAACCGTTCCTTTGTCTGTTTTAAACTGGCACGTTACAGGGAGGCGCTTGAAGATGCACTGAAAGCAAAGGATCTGAATACAAAAGTCCACCCGGATTATATCAGGGATCTTAAGGCTGCAGTCAAATCACCATAATCCTGTTCACGGTTATCTATTACTGGCCGCAAAATTTACCCAGGAGTTCACCGGCTTCCCCATTTCCCAGGCTGGATGCTTTCATCCAATCAGCGCAGGCGCCTTTTTTATCCTTCACATTGAACCTGATCTTACCCCTGTTCATATAAGCAGCCGCATTGGTGCTGTCGAGCCGGATGGCGCTTGAATAATCATTTTCGGCTGCAGCAAATTCTTTCAATTGATAATAAGTCATGCCCCTTGCCGTATATCCCTGCACGTAAGTTGGATTTAATTTAATGGAAACGCTGTATTCCGCGAGTGCATCCCCGAATAATCCTGATTCAAATTCGGCGTTTGCCTTGTTAAAGTGAGCCTGAAAAAGTTCCGGATCATACCGGATCGCTGTATCATACAGAGCGATTGCCCCTGACTGGTCATTCAGCATAACAAGCGTGACTCCCTTATTCACATATGCCTGTGCATAATCGTGTTTGATGCCTATTGCCTGATCGTAATCGGCAATCGCTGCCTGGTAATCCTTAAGTTCTGCCCTGATCAACCCACGGTTGCTGAATGCCATGGCAGAGGCGGGGTTTGACTTGATGGTATGGTTATAAAAAACCATCGGATTTTCATAATTCCCTGTGTAAAAAAAAGCGTAAATACCTAAAACGGCAGCAAAGAGGATTGTGTAACCGGCAACCCGATCCTTCATCCTGCCTGCAGGGATATTGTCTGTAACGAAATAGAGCAACATGACGATCCCGGCCATTGGCAGGTACGAACGGTGTTCAAGGTAATCATAGGCCGCACTCCCGAGTTTGTGGCTGTACATGACCCCGGGCAGGACAAATACCAGGAACCAGGCAAGTCCAAAAATCTCCTTTGTAAAAGGCCTTCGGGAATACCTGAATAAAAAAACGCCCAGGCCGGCCATCACCAGCAATCCCAAAACCGTGTTCAGTATTGTAAAACCGGCCATGGGTGAAAGATGAACAGGTATGAAAAATTTCGCCAGGTATTCCGGCAGGGTCCTTAGATTGTGGAATAACGGCATCAGGCCAAACTCTGCAGCCGGCGCTGAAAGCCTGACAACCTGGAACCGAAGGATAAAATAAAGCAACATGATCACCAGAAACCCGCCAAAGACAATTAATATGGCCGGAAGATGACGATTCTTTTCCTTATTTAGAAAAAGATAATAAAGTAAGATCAGCAATGGTACAAAGACAGCCGTTTCCTTGGAGAACATCGCCGCTAAAAACGCAAGGAGGGTAAACACCACAAATCTGTACTTCCCGGCGTTTATCAGTTTTATGAAGAAAACCAGCGAAAGAATGCCGGTCAACCCGATGAGCAGGTCACCCCGTGAGGGCGCCCAGGCGATGGCATGAACAAACAACGGACTGGCAAGGAACAGCAAAGTAAAAGCAAATGCAGTCTTCCTGTTGTCGCCAAGCAGGGTCAATAAATAAAACAGTGCGGAACAAGTCGAGGCATGGAGCAGGATGTTGGTAAAATAATACACGGATCCTCTTACTTGAAAAAACTGGGCATCAATCATATAGGTCAGTGTTTGCAAAGGCCTGTAAAATGACACCCCTTTTTCACTTAAAAACGCATCCCTTAAAAACGCCATCTTTAAGTTGGCCAGATCCTTTAAAAGATTCAAATTCCCAAGGATGACCAGGTCTTCATCGAATTTACCAAGGAAGTATCGCAAAACCTGCCCGTAGATCAGGAATGCAAGGACAAAGAAAACCAGGTAAACCAACGGTATCCGTGTGATCTGGTTCCAGACGCCCGATTCCGGTTGCTTTTTTTGCCTGTTTTTCGGCGCTGGTTGTTTCGACATCAGTGGTCTTTTTCTATTAGTTTTCCTTCAGGATAAAATCATCATACTCCACTTCGAAGGCGAGTTTATGCCTTGATTCTTCCTGGGCAAGATTTAAAAACATTCCTTTTATCACAGGATCTTCTGCCTTTTCGGCCAGTTTCGTATACATCCTGAAAGCGGCTTTCTCCTTTTTCATGGCAAGGATGAGCGCATCCTGGTAAGACATGTTTGAAGAGGGTTTCACATCAACAAGATATTCAGCGATTTTGAGATCCCTGACCTTTGCATCCGGTATTATAAAGTTGCCGCTTTCCTTGATGGATAATAGTTTGGTCTTATGGCGCATCTCCTCCCGGGCATAATCTTCAAACACCTTTTTGGTTTGCTTGTTTTTTGACTGGGAAGCTAATTGAAGGTAAAAATCTACCGCCGCCTGTTCCTCCCCGATCGCAAAGTCAAGGATGTCATTAATGTTACTGAACTCTTTCATAAATTTAGGATTTTTAATTTACGCTCTGAAATCTTCCTCTAACCCTTTTGTGACTGCATCGCAGCCGTACAAATAATGGCGTTTATTGTTATCTTCTTTGGTCGGACGCATAAGTTGTGTGCCAGGTTCCTGCTTTGAGGGCAACAATGTGATGATCTCCATAAAAATATCGCGTGGGTTTTCAGGTGTATTGATCCCGAATTCCCTGAGAATCCCGGTGAACTGTTGCAAGGATGTCATTTCAACGCGGGAAGTTAACACTTTTTCAAATTCCTGGATAACTTTCTGTGAATTAGTGAAGGTTCCCCCTGTTTCTGTCGGGAATGACGCCGGCAACACGAGATCGGCTGATCTGGCCGACTCTGTCATAAAATAGTCCTGCACAACTTTAAACGAGGCATGGTCAAATACTTGTTCAATGGCATCGCGGTCGATGGCACAGCCTATGGGATCCTCCCCGAAAATAAAAAGGTTTTTCACTGTACCCCCGGTCAGAATGCCATGCAGACATTCTGATTCGCCGGGTGCTATTTCCGTCACACCCCATGTCTCTTTCAATTGCCGGGTATAATCAGGATCACCGAGTTTCTGTCCGCCGATACCCAGATGCGGGCTGACACCCATATCGAAAACACCCTGGGAATTATTTTTCTCCTTCAGGGCGATGAGTCCATTGGCCGTTTTCCCCAATTTTCCCGTGATCCTGGCCAGGTTGAACAACTCCTTGGACGTATTGCCAGAAGCCTCCTTCTCCGAAAAGATCAGGATCGCATTCAATTCATTGTTATAGGCTTCTGCGAATCTGGCAATCTCGTCTGATGTAATACCTGAAGAGGCGACCAGAACATGGAAATCCTCTTCCAGAAGCACCTTTTTATATCCTTCAAAACCCTCAACATGATCGCGAAGAAACAGTGCATTTTCCAGTCCACTGGTGAGCAGGTAGTGGTTTACGGCCTTGACAAAATGATAATAGGATTTAACCACGATCTGCCGGTCAACTTTGTGTGTCATGGAGTTCTCTGCCTTTTCGGTGACCATAATGACCGGGATCTTCTTCAGGAAATGTGTATTCTGGACCATGAATCCGGCAACGGCGTGATCCATATTTATCTCAGTTCCGAGAAGATAAATGGCGCTTGCAGCTGCAATTTCTGTCAAAGACGCGTTGAGGTCGCAATTGGGCCTGTATCCTTCTCCCCTTCCAAGGTAATGAAAACTGCCAATATTGTTGGTCTTTGCACCTGCACGAGCCAGTTTGTGGATCAGGTAGAGTTCTTCATTCGATAACCGGGCCCCGCCAAAGAAGGCATTTTCATCGGGATTTACAGATCTGACCTTGTCACCGATCAGGCGGAAGGCGGTTTCAAAGGGGATTTCTGTGAACGTACCATTGACCTTCAGCATTGGTTTGGTGATGCGGCTGACATCGTTGAGATACTGATATCCAAATTTAGGGTATCTGCAGATGTTGCCATCAGTATTTACGATGCCGTTTTTGCCTGTCACCCTCATCACGAATCCGTTTTTATGATGCAGACTGATGGCACATCCTACAGAACAATAGTTGCAGATGGAATGGACAGCATCAGATTTTACAGGCCCTGGTTTAAAGAGCACATTTTCGGTGATGGCGCCCGTGGGACAAGTGGAGATACACATGCCACACGATTCGCAATGTGTTTCCTGCAATGCTTCACCCATACTTGGAGCGACATAGGTATGAAATCCCCTGTTGATCAATCCCAGGGCATTCGCACCGACCACTTCATTGCAGATGCGCACACAACGGGCACATAAGATGCACTTGTTGTTGTCAATCTCTATGTATGGATGCCGGAAATCAACCTTATACTCCCTGTATTCGCCTTCAAATGATTTTTGCATGGCATCGTACTCACCGGAATATTTCTGCAGGTCGCAATCAAAGAAGGCGACACAACCACATTCCAGGCAGCGCTGGGCTTCATGCCGTGCTACTTCTGCACTGTCATATCCCAATTCCACTTCCCTGAAATTAAAACGGGCGCCGGCAGGAAGAGTGGGCATTTCCTCGCGTACCTGGGTTTCAAAACTGCCCGCGTACTCTTCTTTCTGTTGTTTTTTAAAATTATCCCGCCTGCTTGTGAAGGGCTTTTTAAGCGGTTGTACCGGTAATCCCATCAGGTACTGGTGTGCGCTGACAGAGGCAATTTTTGCCTGGGCGATGGCTTCAATAATGGTGGCAGGGCCTGTCACGCCATCGCCGGCCGCGAATACCGAAGGAATCCCGGTTTGAAGCGTATTCCTGTCGGCATCAATATCGCCCCATCTGGTCAACTTCAACTCGCCACCATCTGCATGGGTGTTGATGTCGTCGATGAAATTCACTTCTGTCTTCTGTCCTATCGCCGCCAGGATATAATCGACTTTAATGTTGAACTCCGTGCCTTCAACCGGAACAGGACGGCGGCGTCCGGATGCATCAGGTTCGGCGAGTTCCATTTTGATGCAGGTGATCGATTCCACTTCGCCGGCCGCGTTTTTATTGATCTTCTCGGGCAGGGTCAAAAACAGGTACTCCACCCCTTCCAGCTTCGATTCATGGATTTCGATCGGGTTAGCCGGCATCTCATGTTCGGTGCGGCGGTAAATAACATAAACCTTATCGGCGTTGCAGCGGATGGAAGTACGGCAGCAATCCATCGCCGTATTGCCTCCACCAACCACCACGATGGTCTTTCCACGGAAATCGTAACGCTGACCTGTCACCTCCATGTTTTTAAGGAAGTCGATGCCCGAAAAAACATTCGCTGCATCATCGCCTTCGCAACCCACACCCGTGCCTTTTTGCGAACCAATTGTCAGGATCGTCGCATCATATTTTGATCCCAGTTCCCGGTAGGTAATATTATCACCGAGCTTCATATTATAGAAGATGTTGACTCCGAGATCGGTAATATTCTTCACCTCCTGATCAAGTATGTCGTTCGGAAGGCGGTATTCGGGAATCCCGTACCGCAACCATCCGCCCGGTTTAGAAGCTGCTTCATAAATATCAACCTGATGTCCTTCTATCTGCATGAAATGACCCGCGGATAATCCGCCCGGACCAGCGCCGATCACGGCAACTTTTTTACCTGTCGATGGCTTTACAACCGGAACAAATTTATCAGGGGATCCCAGGTCGAAGTCTGAAGCAAACCGTTTCAGATAATCGATCCCGACAGGAGCGCCTTCATCGAGCAGGTTGCGGCGGCACTCGGCTTCGCAGGGGCGCACGCAAACTCGGCCACATATGGCAGGCAACGGATTCGTTTCCTTGATCAGCGCCACAGCCTCACTGTACTGACCTTTATCGATCAGGGAGATATATCCCTGTACGTCGACTCCTGCAGGACAGGTTTGCTTGCACGGTCCGATGCAATCGGCATAATGATTGCTGAGCATCAGTTCCAGCGCCATTTTCCGTGACTTCCTGATTCCTTCATTATCGGTGATGATCTTCATCCCTTCCGTAAGTTTCGTTGAACAGGAAGGTTGATGACCGCGCATCCCCTCCACCTCCACCACACAAAGATAACAGGAGGTAAATGGTTCGAGCCGGTCATCATTGCACAGGGTCGGGATCTCAATCCCGTGACGGGTGGCTAAAGTCAGGATGGTCTCGCCCGGAAATCCCTTAACAATGTTTCCGTTGAGTATGATGTTTATTGTATTGTCAGGCATAAAAAAATAGTGAAATAGTGAAATAGCGAAATAGCGAAATATTAAGATAGCAAAATGGATTCGAATTTACATTTGGAGAAGCATACGCCGCACTTCGTGCAGATATCCTGGTCGATATGATGCACTTGTTTACGCTCACCGGTGATGGCTTTCACGGGACAATTTTTAAGACAAACCATGCAACCTGTACATTTCTCCTCATCCACCTTATAGGTCAATAGCGGGCGGCATACCTTTGCCGGACACTTTTTATGGTTGATATGCGCTTCATATTCATCCCGGAAATACCGGATGGTCGTAAGCACCGGATTCGGCGCCGTCTGTCCCAGTCCGCACAACGAATTATCTTTGATCTGGTAAGCCAGCTCTTCAAGTTTTTCAAGGTCCCCCTCCCGGCCATGACCATTGGTGATCCGATGAAGGATCTCCAGCATGCGTTTGGTTCCCATACGGCAGAAGGTACATTTGCCGCAACTCTCCTTGCAGGTAAAATCGAGAAAGAATTTAGCCACATCAACCATGCAGGTGGTCTCGTCCATCACGACCATTCCACCTGAACCCATGATGGCGCCGGTGGCATTCACCGAGTCATAATCAACAATTGTGTCGGACAAGAATTCCGGGATACAACCACCCGATGGACCTCCCATCTGCACAGCCTTGAATTTTTTATCGTTCTTGATGCCGCCGCCCAGTTTAAAAATGACATCCCGGATGGTCATCCCCATGGGGACTTCGACCAGCCCTGAATGACGGACTTTACCCGCCAGGGCAAACACTTTGGTGCCTTTGCTCTTCTCAGTGCCAAAACGGGCATATGCTTCGGCTCCATATATGATGATCCAGGGAATGTTTGCAAAGGTTTCAACATTGTTGATGTTGGTCGGTTTTTTCCATAATCCGGAAACAGCAGGAAATGGCGGGCGTTTTCGAGGCATACCCCGTTCACCTTCGATGGAAGCGATGAGCGCTGTCTCCTCTCCGCACACGAAGGCCCCGGCACCCTCTTTAATATAAATATCAAAGTTAAAACCCTCTAATCCAAAAATGTTTTTCCCAAGATATCCTTTATCATGAGCCTGTTTAATGGCGATGTTCAGCCTTTTGATAGCCAGAGGATATTCGGCACGGCAATAGATCACACCCCCCGTGGCTTCAATGGCATAGGCGGCAATGATCATTCCTTCGAGTACCGAATGCGGATCGCCTTCAAGTACCGACCGGTCCATGAATGCTCCCGGATCTCCTTCATCCGCGTTGCAGATCACGTATTTATCGGAGGATTTGTTGGCATGGGCAAATTTCCATTTAAGTCCGGTGGGGAATCCCCCGCCACCTCTGCCACGTAATCCCGATCGCAGGATGGTGTCGATAATTGCTTCACGACCGGATCTTTCTGTGGCAATCTTTTTAATCGCCTGATAACCCTCGCGGGATTCATATTCTTCAATGGATTCCGGATCCATGTACCCGCAATTGCGTAACACGATCTTTACCTGGGCTCCGATAAAATCGTTCTCCGGGGCATCGAACAGGTCGGTGTACACGATATAATCACGAATGGGATCCTGCTGGTTGATGTGTTTCTCAATGACTTCAATGGCACGGTCGGCATCCACCTCACCATACAGGTAAGTTCCTGTTTCATCCGTGATCTCCACCAATGGTTCACGATAACACATCCCCACACAACTGGTTTTTCTGAGCACGAAATCGAGTTTGTCGGATTCCTTAAGTGCTTTTATTTTTTCATAGGTCTTATTTGCGCCGGCGGCAATCCCGCAGCTTCCAAGGCCAACAGTGACGGTAGTACTCATGTAGAATTATGAATTATGAATTATGAATTATGAATTATGAATTCCTGCATTGTCAGTTTTCCGCTGCCAGCCTGATGTTCTTCACGATCTTAACGGCTTCATTTCCGGTAAGTTTACCATAAGTCTGGTCGCCGATCATCATCACTGGTGCAAGCGAACAACAGCCGAGGCAGGCGACTGATTCCAGGGTAAAAAAGCGATCCTCGGTTGTTTCACCATCTTTCACTTTCAGCATCTCTTCAAGAGATTCAGAAATTTCGACTGCATTCTGTACATGGCAGGCAGTGCCATGACACACTTTGATTATATTTTTCCCAACCGGGCTGAGCCGGAACTGGGCATAAAAGGTAGCAACGCCGAACATGCTGCTCAGAGGGATCCCTGTTTCGCGGGAGAGTTTCTCAAAGGCTGCTTTCGGGATATAGCCATAAAGTTCCTGCGCACCCTGTAAAAGGGGGATCAGGTTGCCTTTCTTTCCTTTATGTCGGGCTATGATCGGATCAAGTAAACCCAGGTCAGGGGTCTCCCCGTTGGGGACAATTTTATCAGGGGTTATTCGTGTTATGCGCATGAAAAAAAGTTTTAAGTGTTAAGTGTTAAGTTTTAAGTTTGCCAGGTGATTACAGAGATTCCTTTTTTTCCGTCCATACGGACTATCAAAGGTTTGTCGAATTTCACGATCGAAAAATATTCAGTCTTTCTGATATTTTGTTGTTTTTTCAATATATCATAACGTATAAAACTATCAGATAGTTCCGGTTGAACACAGAAATAACCAACATTCATGGAGGTAACATTATGAAAGAAATGAGATCCCGAGGAGGCATCCAGCGGGAATTCTTCCAGGCTGGTTTCCACGATCACCTTTGCATTGCTGATCTGGGGCCAGACAACGGGGATCCCTATCCAACGATCACGCGTGCCCCAGCGCCCGGGACCGATCAGAATATATTTTTTTCCCGCCTTTCCCAATTCTGAATTGATCCTGTCGATCTCCGCTGCCATTTCAACCGTTTTTCCTTTGTCAAAAGTATCAGGATCCACAAATACCACCTCGTCAATGGTGTCGATCATTCCATTGCCCATCTCTTTTTCGGAGTATAAAAGGATCTCGTCCTTTTCGACCTTATCCATGTCGATGACATAATCGGCCACGTTTCCTATCAGAGGTTTGATCTGGAGAAGGTAGAATGATGCATTATTATTTTCATCCTTATTCAGGTCTATTGCAAATTCTATTTCCACAGGCGAACCAAGTGCCTCTTTCACCACATCGAGAACAACTTCAATGGTTTTGGCCATCGGGATGTAGTTATATTTCAGAATATCGGCAAAGTTGACCACCCTTGGCCCCGGGTCGCGCAGTCCGGCTGATATCCGGTCATTTTCAAGCGAGTAAACCGAAGCAAGATGTTTCATGGTGCCATGCATTTCCGCATCGTAAATATCAAGTTTGCGTAACCCGGCCTCCTCTCCTTCGAGCAGGTTGACATCCTCTTTCTTCAGGTCAACGGCGTAAAAATATACTTGGGATCCTTTATACTGATCCTTTGCAGAATTTATTTCAAGGTTCGGATAAAGCGGGGCAAACCGGAAAGCTTTCTCCCCCTCCACCACATACCGGCCAAGGCCAAGTGCTGCAACTGCAAACCCTTCCTCGGGCTTCATATGTGCAAATGGATAGTAGTTATATGATTGAGCCACCCCGCTGATATGCGGATAGTAGACATCGTCATACTGGTGTCCGACTACTTCCTGGATAACAACCGCCATTTTCTCCTGTTCGATCCGGTAGTTGACCGCTTCAATATACCCTTTTGCCGATGGGGAATACACCGAAGCATACACCAGTTTAACCGCCGCCATCAGTTGTTCCAGCCGAACCTTGGGATCAGGGTGGTTATTCGGTATAAGATAGGTTTCAAAAATACCTGCAAAAGGCTGGTTTTGCGAATCTTCAAAAAGCCCGGATGACCGGATAGCCAGTGGTTTTGTGATATTCCTGATGATGAGTTTCAATTTACGGATCAATGTTTCCGTCAACCTTCCTTCGATGAACCAACGCCGGATCTGATCATAATCGGTTTCAAAAACAGCTTTTTCCCGCAACTTGTTACGGTCGAGGAAATATTCAAATTCAACGGTGCCGATGATGGAGGTCTTGGGTGTCCGGATGTTGATATTTGGCACATGTTGTGAAAAATCGTAATTGTAAATCAGGGTATTGACAAATGCAAGGCCCCTTCCTTTTCCTCCCAGGGCTCCTTCCGTAAGGGTAAGGATGTTATGTTCATCGGTAATGGCTGATTCCTCAAACGGGATTACCTTACCTACATTCTGTTCGTTCCTGAAATTCTGAATGACGTTGAAAAGATATTCACGCAGGGATGCCGGATCTTTGAAATCGGTGACCTTGGCAGGATTAAGTATTTTAGCCACCTGTATCTCTCCGCGAGCCATGAGCCACAGGGAGAAATGATCTTTGCGGGCATGATAAAGCAACGATTCTTCCGGAATTGTTTTAAGCAGATCTTCAAATTCTTTCAGCGATTTGGCAACAGCGATCTGACCCCCTTCCTTATCGCGATAAATAAAATTCCCGAATCCCAGGTAATGTGTGATGAAACTCCTGAACTCGACCAGGAGGGTCTCCGAATTTTTATTGATAAAGGAGGCTTTTAGTTCGTATGCTTTCACGGCATTCTGTTCATCCGAAGACTGCAGTACGATCGGAAGGTCAAAAAGTTCTTTCCTTGTTTGTTTAACCAGGCTGAAACCCGCGGAATCGTTCAGTTTTCCGTCCTTTTTAAACTTGACATCGGAGATGAGGCAAAGGATATTGTCGCGGTATTTGTTGAAAATATAAACGGCTTCTTCGTAGGTCGAAGCAAGCAATATCTTCGGTCGGGCTTTCAAACGCAGGATACGGTACAATTCATCGGTTGTGACATCCTCGATAATATTTTTTGTCTGTTCAAGCACGATGTTATAAAGCATCGGCATGTACAGCGAATAATATTTCGATGAATCTTCCACGAGCAGGATCACTCTGACCATTCCAATGGTCGTATCATTCTCAACATTGATCTTATCCTCAAGATAATTGATCATTGCAAAGAAAATTTTCGAATCACCGTTCCAGACAAAGATGCGATCGATCCAGGTTAGCTTTTCAGGTTCCACTTCATAAATTGCAATGTCTGAATTGCTATTAAGGAGCAGAAAAACAGGAATATACTGAAATTGGTCTTTCACCTTTTTACTAAGTTCAAGCGGAAATTGCTTATCGGAACCGATCATAATGATGATCAGGTCGTAATGTTTGGTATTAAGCTGTTCCATCACCTCTTCGGTTGTAGAAACACCGGTGATACGTGGCATCGTGCTCAGACTGAGCGAATAAAACTCACCCAGCACATGTTCCGAAAAACGCCCTTCCTTTTCAATGCTGTATGCATCATAAAGGTTAGCGACGAGCAATATCTCTTTGACTTTAAAGGGCATCAGGTCATGGTAGAGATCACGGTTGTAATTCGTCCGGTTCAGGAAGGTTTGTAAAAGCTTGCGGCTGTACCTTACCGGGGTTGCCGTGTCCTGTGTACGTTCTCTGGTTTCCTGATAAGCCGTTTTCCGAAGAATGGCTTTGCCCTTTACCGAGTTCAGGTAACCGGTGATGATATTTGCAAGGTTGATGATCAGGTGTCGTTCCTCTTCAAGGAAAGGGCCTTCGAACGAAGGCTGAAATGCCTTCAGGTAGCAAATCTGAATATATCCCTGCTGGTTATCAATGGTCTCAAAACCTTGTTTTTGCGACCATTCCGTTTCCCTGAATGCAGGGGTTTTCACTTCTACATTTCCGTATTTGATACGGCAGGCCGTATATTCGGGGTATTGCCAGGCTTTTGGTAAGATCAGGCATATCTGGTGTAATGCTTCCTCGATGGGTTTGCCGGTACGAAGAATGGCCGTGGTCTGGTTGATCGCTGCCAGTTCTTTAAGACGTTCCCGGGTGATGTACCGTCCTTCACGACCTTTCACTCCATTGATGTAACCTTCAATCAGACTGGCCAGGTTAATCACCAGGTTACGTTCTTCCTTCAGAAACGGGCCCTCATCGCATTCTTTAAACTCTTTAAGATAACAAATCCCGATGGTACCATGGAGGTTGTCAATGGTTTCAAAATTCTGTTCCTGTTTCCATTGGGTTTCAATAAAACCGGGACTAAAATACTCCATCTCCTCGAACCGTATGGTCGCGACGGTATATTCAGGATACTGCCATGCATTGGGCAATATCTGGCAAATTTCATGAAGTGTTTCGGGGATTGATTTTCCGGCCCTGATGATGACCGTGGTATCGTTTATTGCAGCTAATTCCTTGAGACGTTCCTGGTTATCATAAACCAGTTGTTTCAGGTCAACCGATCCGGGAATCACATTCCCGGAACTTTTGTTTTCGTCGGAGAGTAACATGAGGTATCATAGGATGACGTGCCAAAATTACCACAATCTTTTCATCTTTTCCAAATCCTTTTATACCTCCGACGTTTGAATCTGTAACCTATTTTGGATATATTGTTTTCGAGATCAGCGCTTGTGATACTTTATCGGGCATGACCAGATTTCCAATGGCCACCTGGCAGAATACACTTTTCATGGTCTCTTTTTTCTCCGTTTTGTTCAGAAATCCCATCACTCCCAGTTTAAACATTTTTACCTGCCATCGCAAGGAATCCTCCATTGTAAGTATGACAATGGGTATTGATGGAAATTCTTTGCGCAATTGCCTGAAATTTGTAACAGGATCACTATCCTTGAGGAACAGGTCCAGTACAATAATATCAGGTTTGGCACCGGGAATTTTTTTTATGGCCTCATCGATGGTAAATGCCGAACCTACCAATCCAACATCACCGGTTTTCGGATTGAATGCCTGACCTAATCCTTCTATGATCAGAAAATGATCGTCAATTGAAAATAACTTTATCATGCCCGGTTGGTTAAAATTCTTTTCAAATATAATAAAAAATCCCCCGGATGACATACAAAGAACCTTACTTTTTTGAAATTAAATTAGACCTGAAAATGGGCTTCACCACGATACGTATATTTCGTATTTTATATACGTGTTTTACTTGTTTTAACTTACGTATTATTCTTATAATGTTGAATAATAAATATTTATCAAAAAAAATCAGGAATTTTTGATTCTGTGTCAGAAATTTTGCTTAATCTTGTGAATTATTTCACACATTATTGAAAAACAGCATTCAATCATTAATTTAATCAAACAACTATGAACAACGACATGTTAAAAAAACTGCTCGACGAATTTATGGCCAGGGTTGTTGCCAAGAATCCGGGTGAAAAAGAATTTCATCAGGCTGTAATGGAAGTTGCCGAATCATTGATTCCTTTCATTGAAGAAAATCCAAAGTACAAACAGGCTAAGATCCTCGAACGGATGGCAGAAGCCGAACGGACCATCATTTTCCGGGTACCCTGGTTGGATGATAAGGGAGAAATCCAGATCAACCGCGGTTTTCGTATTGAAATGAACAGTGCTATCGGTCCTTACAAAGGCGGAATGCGCTTTCACCCCACGGTGAATCTTGGAATCCTGAAATTCCTTGCCTTCGAACAGGTTTTAAAAAACAGTTTGACCACATTGCCCATGGGTGGTGGAAAAGGTGGAAGTGATTTTGACCCCAAGGGAAAAAGCGACAATGAAGTCATGCGTTTCTGCCAGAGTTTGATGACAGAACTGCAACGCCACATTGGTCCTGACACGGATGTACCTGCCGGTGATATCGGAGTTGGCGGACGTGAAATCGGATTCATGTTTGGCCAGTACAAACGCCTCCGCAATGAATTCACAGGTGTGCTTACCGGTAAAGGACTTGAATGGGGCGGATCATTGATACGTCCTGAAGCGACAGGGTACGGCCAGGTGTATTTTGCCCAGGAAATGCTGAAAACCCGCGGTCTTGATTTCAACGGCAAAATTGTTACGGTTTCCGGTTCGGGAAATGTGGCACAATATGCAACACAGAAAGCTACCATACTTGGCGGCAAAGTCGTTACCATGTCCGATTCCGAAGGCTATATCTACGATCCGAAGGGCATCGATGCCGACAAACTGGCATTCGTTATGCATCTGAAGAATGTGAAGCGTGGCAGGATCAAGGAATATTGTGATAAATATCCCGAAGCGAAATATGTTGCAGGCAAACGTCCCTGGGAAATTAAGTGCGACATCGCCCTCCCAAGTGCGACCCAGAACGAAATCGATGGAAATGATGCCAGGACCCTGATGACAAATGGTTGTATCTGCGTTTGCGAAGGCGCCAATATGCCCTCAACACCTGAGGCCATCGAGATTTACATCGAAAAGAAGATCCTGTACGGCCCTGGCAAAGCAGCCAATGCCGGTGGGGTCGCCACATCGGGACTCGAAATGTCTCAGAATTCCATGCGCTTGTCATGGACACGCGAAGAGGTAGACATGCGCTTGCACAACATCATGATCGACATCCATAAAAATTGTGTTAAATACGGTACCGAGCCCGATGGATTCATCAACTATGTTAAAGGAGCCAACATCGGCGGATTCGTAAAAGTAGCCGATGCCATGATGGCACAAGGCCTCGTTTAGGAGCCAACCACTACAGTTTGATTCAGAAAGGGATTCAGGCAACTGACTCCCTTTTTTATTTCCCGCTAATTTCTTTGGAGAATCTTCGTCCTGCAAATAGGCAGAGTACTACTATAAAACCACCATAAAGAAGGGTTGTAAACAACAGGATCAGTGAAGAGGACATCAAGCCGAATGAAGGTACAAAGATCACATTCAACAGTATATTAAGCAACACGCTTACGCCTATGGCAATAAGCAGATAAAGAGGGCGGAAAAAAAGTTCAAGGAATCTTTGAAAAAGAAGGGCAACCTGCCAGATAAAAGCTGACAGGACAAGCGGAAGATATATAAGCCAGATATCCATTTCGGGAATTTTCAGAACATCCTGGAATAACATCTGTTTCACCACCATGAAAACGATAAAGAAAATAATGAAAATAAGCATTTCAAAACTTAATGCCTCTTTGATGGATACCCAGGCTTCATTACGATGCCGGGAATTCCAATGATCCTGAATCTTTGCCTGATACGATATGTAGATCGGAAAACAGGCTACGGTAATACCTTTAAACAAAAGGTCCTTCAGCGCCGAATACATCCCTGCATCCTGATACCCCAGGTATTGCATAATAATAAAACGATCCATGGCCATCAGAACATGTGAACAAAACAGCCATAAAGTGATACCAAAACCGAATTCGACAACTTTTGCTGAAAAGCGGTAATCCCAATATAGATGTTTCAGATCAACCGTAAGGAGACCTTTGACCCGGATAAACACTCTTAAAATCAAAACGCCTGCCAACCCTATTACCAGGGAAGTGAATAAAAGCATGGAAGATTTCCAATGGAAAAAAAAGAGGCCGGCCACCACGGCGATCAGGATAAGCAACTGGTCGGTCCCTTCGAGAATTGCCGTCCGTATCGATTTGTGATATGCCTGAAGGATGGCCTGGTGGAACAGATAGAAATGATTGAGAAAGGCAAAAAGTCCGACCAGGGACATTTCCAGGAAAGACAGATGAAAATACCAGTAACCAATCAATACAACAAGGATTGTAGAAATCAGTGCACTGAACACGGTAAGGTCAAAAAAACGACTCATTACCACGTTTGTTTCGCGCGACATTCCGGAAAGAAACCGGAGAATGCTCACCTGGACCCAATGAAAACTCAGGGTGGTCACAAGCAAAACAGCATAAAAAAGCACCGAGAACCGTCCGTATTCAACCGGACCAAGATAGCGAATGGCAAGAACGATGATTGCTAAATTTACGATTGCCGGAATAAACCGGCCGGCAAGATATTTTATTACTTCTTTATTCATGGCATCGTGTTGCCAATGATCACAACGGGTTTAATTTGCCGAAGCCGTATCTTTCATAAAAAACGGCTTTGGACGTAAAACCTTGTCAAATGAAAAATATTGTATGATGGTGAAATCCAGTCCTTCATTCACCGATGCATACAATCGGTCGAGGTCGTAAGGAAGAGCCCTCCCCTGTGGATCAGTTTGCCCGTCAGGGCCTTTTTTATGGTAGGTCGTTATCGTTTTACTGATACCGGAGGTGTCGGTAAGGGTGATGATGATGAAAGGCTGAGACCGCAGGATCGAATCTTTACGGGTCTTGTCCATGTCGTTCAGTAAGGCTTCATAATTAAGGTTCCTGAATCCGGATAAAAAATTCAAAAGTCTTAGGGTATCGTAATTCATCACCGGTTCATTATCAATCAGTGAGATCAGAGCGAATTTATTATTCCCGGTGTTTTTTACTTCATAAGAATAATCAGGCGTTGCAGGAATTTCAACCCTTACGGTTTGAATTTCGGGGATGGTTTTATTGAAAATATTGTAATTACGCCAGTATTTTTCAATGGGGCTGTATCTCGGGGAAACAAATCCCCTGAAACCGGGCAGGAAAACAATGAATGGTTCTGACGAATCCTGCATCAGCATGAAACAACCCAGGTTACTTTGTGTGGCACCGCCAACATAATATACCCTGGTTAATTTTTCGTGAGGGAACCAGTTAATTGTTCCAAAAAGATCGATGCGGTAAACCTGCTGGTAAATTTCAACTTTAACTGCATTTACGGCAAGCTCTTTTACAATGTTATCATGTGCTGCTCTCGCTACCGGCTGCTGGACCTCGATTTCCACCATGGTCTTCAACAACAGGTCAATACTCTGGTTCTGTGCAGGATACTTGTCATTTACCAGCCATTTTCCCGGAGCTTTCCTGGAAAGTGTGACCGTATTGTTGTTTTTGTCTGTCATGAAAATCCTGGTGACGCTGGAAGAATCGTCGATTTTGAAATCACTCAGCGATCGTTTGAATGTCGTCGCGGACCGGGTCAGCCAGAGTACCAAAGCAATCAGGACCAGAAGAATGAATGCAATAAATATGGTTTTGTTCTTTTTCATAATTTACTTTTTCTGCCAGGGTCGGAATATGCCAGTTTACGCACCCTGTATTTTGCAATGCCGAAACCGGAGATCAACAAGACCGGAAGCAGGATGTTCAATAATTGCCAGAATAGTCGCTGCTTTGCAACCCTGGCGGTATCGAGCATCCTGAGTTTCAATTCGCGCGACCTGACCGAAATAAGCCCCGAATCATCGCACAAGTAGTTTATTGCATTCAAGGCCAGGTCTTTGTTTCCAAATGTTTGCTTCGTGTACTGATCAAATCCGAGCGGCAACGGATAACCCTGGGAATAATGGAACTGGTTTTTTACAATATCCCCGTCGGCAATGAAGATCATTTTGGTCTTTTTACTTTTTGATTTGAAGTCTAATGCAGGGTTGCCTGCAAGTTCGGGAGGAATCCGGAAGAGGTATGAAGAGGGAAATTCCCCTTCCAGCAGTACTGCCACGGGAAAAGGCCCTTTATTGAATATCCGTTCATCCGGTTGCTTTTTCAATATTTCCAGGTCGATCAGTGCCGGGGCGTTGACTGTTCTCGCGTAGGGTGAGGTTTCAAGCAGGATGGTCTTTTTGATGCCGGGTGCAGTCACGGTATCAATGGTACTTATGAATTCAGTTTTTATTGCATTCAGGCCGTTCACGACCGGGTGGCTGAGCGATGGCATCAGGACAGGGAAAAACCACCATTTAAAATAATCAAACTGCGGCTGGTTGCCAATCTGGCCGGTCTTAACGGGAATAGGCAGGGCATTCAGATCCTGAACGAGGTTGACATTTGCACGGACCCCATAATTGAAAAGCATATCTTCAAGGTTGATATCATTGGGGATACCCATGGTCGTATTGTATTTCTGAAGGCTATCCATGCTTGCAAACACAGGATCGATCAGCCACAATACTTTTCCTCCGCGCATGATGAACTGGTCGATCAGGAATTTATCCCGCTCGTCGAATGGCTTGGTCGGCCTGGCAATGATGATCGCCCGGAACTTGTTGACCAGTACATCATTTGTAGAGTCGGTTTTAAGACGGACCGCGAGGCTGGTGATCTTGTTGTTTATGGTCACCCGGTCGACACTGTAAAAATCGGAAAGTGAATTCTGCAGGTCGATGGTTTCCATCTGATCAAGCTCACCCTGACCTTCGATGATGGCAATGCGCGGTTTAATCGCGGTCGTCAGGTTTTTAATGGCGCTTGCAAGGTTGTACTCCAGTGATTGAATGCTGACGTTCAGCACTTTGTTCGGATCCTGTTGTAACTGTGCCATCAGCAACTGTACAGGAATTTCATTTCCATGATAGGAGACCATCGCTCCGGGAAAGATAATCAATTGTGAGGACTCTCCTTTTTTATTGACCCGCAGGTCTGTGGGTTGCAGTCCCCGCTCAACAAGCAACCGGTAAACGTCGTTACGGTCTTTGTTGTTTGGATTTTCAGACGGATTTACAAATTCGTACTGAATATTATCGCTGTAAGCCCTGAATTCATCCAGCATTTCCCGTGTTTCATTGGATAATCGCTGGAATCCGGGGGGGAGATCGCCTGACAGGTAGACCTTGAAAAACACGATATCGTCGAGCTTTTTGAGCAAAGTCTTTGTCGCTGGGGCAAGCGAATAGCGTTTTTCGGAAGTGAGGTCGATCCGTGTAAAAACAAATCCCGCGATCACGTTGACAAGAACAACAATGCCAATACCCAGTATCAGTCCGGTAATGTTACCTCGTTTGATATTTTTCTTCTTATCCGGCATAATTCAGCTCCCTGGGGAGTAACGCGGTTATCTGTTGTGAATGTTCCATCATCTCACCATTTTCTACTCTCCAGCGACAATTTAGTCATCAGGATAAAAATGGCCGTAACGCTTATAAAATAGATCAGGTCTCGTGTATCGATCACGCCGCGGCTCATGGAAGAGTAATGCGCGTTGAGCCCCAATGACTGAATGATAAGTCCTGTTTTTCCCGAGACCAGGAAAGAATATACGAACTCAAATCCCATGTACAGGATAAAGCTTATGAAAACAGCCAGGATAAAGGATACAATCTGGTTATCGGTCAGGGAAGAGGTAAAGATCCCGATGGCCACGAAGCTGGCGCCCAGGAAGAATAAACCGGTATAGGATCCCCAGATACTGCCTGAGTCAAGGTTTCCCGGAGGAAGGCCAAGCCGGTAAACCGAAAAATAATAAACCAGGGTCGGCAACAGCGAGATCACGACCAAAACGACACCGGCAGCATATTTCGCCAGGATCACCTGAAGATCTGTAAGAGGTTGGGTCATCAGCAATTCAAGGGTGCCGCTTTTCTTTTCATCGGCAAATGACCGCATGGTGATTGCCGGGATCAGGAACAGAAAGACGAACGGGGCGATAATGAACAATCCGTCCAAACCGGCGAAACCAAAATCGAGTACGTTGAATTCCAGGGGAAAAACCCAAAGGAATAGCCCGGTCATCAACAGAAAGACGATCATGACGATGTAACCGATAAGCGAGTTCAGGAAACCATTGATCTCTTTGTTGAAAAGCGTCAGCATCAGCACGTTCATTAAAGGCGTGCAAAATTAACATTTTTCAGGCATCAAAATGCATTTGGATTGAAGATTTTAAGGCACGTGGCGTGAAATATACCGGGAGTAATCGACCAGGCGGGGATGATATGTTTCTCGAAGGAGATGGGATGAAATCATGAAATCGGCAGTGGAGCGGTTGCATGCCGTTGGGATGTTATAGACCACGGTGATACGCAGCAGTGCTTTCACGTCCACATCATGGGGCTGGGGCTGCATCGGATCCCAGAAAAATATGAGGAGATCTATTTTCCCCTCCGATATCATGGCACCCAGTTGCTGGTCGCCACCAAGAGGTCCTGATTTCAGCATCATGATATCAAACGTGATCTTCTCCTCCTCCTCCAGCTTGTTCATAATGGTTTCTTCAACAAGTTTACCTGTGGTACCGGTGCAGATCAGCTTGTGGGCCAGCAGTGTTTTGTAATTGAATTCGACCCACTCAACAAGATCCTTTTTACGGTTATCATGGGCAACAAGAGCGATGTGTTTTGATTTTTCCATCAGGATACTGATATTATTCCAATTCAACTGTGACCAACTGATCCATTTTTAACCCGAGAAGGCTACTGGCTTTTCCTTCACGGATGGCGATTTCGATATAGCCGCTGGTCGAAAAAAGTGCGAGCATATCGCCCTGGTTCACATCCTTATATGATTTACTGATCCCGGTGATGCGATAATTCAGAGAGCGAAAGGTAATTGCAAATTTTCGGTTTTTCACGACCGATTTGAACAGGGACTCGGTAATGTTGATAAATACATTTTCATAATTGTCGATGTAAATAACTTTTCCCTTGATAAGGTCTCCCTGTATCACAGGCTGGAAGGCCATTTTCTCCTGGATATTTGATTTCGCGAATCCCAGTGCATCAATGGGCTGACCACCGGCGATATGGCAAGCGGCTTTTACAAATACATCGCGTGTTGAAAAGGTAAAGTAATCCGAATCCTGAATGATATCCAGCTCGATGATCTTCTCCGGTTTTTCATCGAACAGCAGTGAAAAAATACCATTGTCGGCACCGATAAAATAATGACCATGATGGAATACCAGGGTATGAGGTGATTCAACCGCTGCTTCGGTGTTTATGGCGAGGATGTGGATGGTCCCTTCAGGAAAATTCGGGTAGAAATTCCGGACAATGAACGCGGCCTGGTTCAGGTCGAATACTGGTATGTGGTGCGAGATATCTACAATTTGCGTGTCGGGAAGGAGCCGCAGGATGGCACCCTTGACGGCACCGGCATAATGATCCTTAAGTCCCCAGTCGCTGGTCAGCGTGATGATAGCCATTGAAATATTTGTACATTTGCGTATTCAAAGGTATAAATATTTCATGAGTGAGAAGTTAATTAACATTGATTCCTTTAATCCTGTAGATATTTTTGGAGCCAATGACCAGAACCTGGAGGTGATCCGTAATTTTTTCCCAAAGCTTAAAATTGTTTCCCGCGATAACTATATCAAAGCATTCGGGGAAGGGTCAGACCTGGTAGAATTTGAAGAAAAGTTCACCACGCTCTTGCTTTTTTTTGAAAAATTTGGCCGGTTGACAAAAACAGACATCGGTTTGTTGCTGAATCCAGAATCAAACGGACCAGCCATGCCTGCTGAAGGACAAAACGATGTCCTAGTGCATGGTAAAAACGGCCTGCTGATCAGGGCGCGAACGACGAACCAGCGTAAACTCGTTGAAAGCAGTCATAAAAATGATCTGATCTTCGTTATTGGCCCGGCAGGAACCGGAAAAACTTACACGGCCGTAGCACTGGCAGTCCGTGCCCTGAAAAACAAGGCGATCCAGCGGATCATTCTCACCCGCCCGGCGGTGGAAGCAGGTGAGAATCTGGGATTTCTGCCCGGTGATTTAAAGGAGAAACTGGATCCGTATATGCAGCCGCTTTACGATGCACTGGGAGACATGCTTCCAACGCAAAAGCTCCTGCAGTACATCGAGGAACGTGTGATCGAGATCGCCCCGCTTGCCTTCATGCGAGGAAGAACGCTCAACAATGCATTTGCCATCCTCGACGAAGCGCAGAACACCACTCCCAGCCAACTCAAGATGTTCCTCACCCGGATGGGCGCTTCGGCAAAATTTATTGTAACTGGCGATATTACTCAAATCGACCTTCCTAAAAACCAGATCAGCGGATTGCTGCATTCGCAAAAAATTCTGTCGGATATCCCCGGGATTGACTTTGTTTATTTAGATAAATCCGATATCATCCGGCATAAACTTGTGGGGAGGATCATTGAGGCGTATAGTAGTGAAAATAGCGAAATGGTGAAATAGTGAAATGGTGAAATTATGACCAATGTGCTTTTGAAGACCAATTTTGAATTTCCGGGCCAGAAAAGCCTTTACCAGGGTAAAGTTCGCGACGTATACAATATTGACGATCAATTCCTGGTGATGGTTGCCAGCGACCGGATCTCTGCATTTGATGTGGTCCTTCCCCGGGGTATCCCTTATAAAGGACAGGTTCTCAACCAGATCGCGGCAAAATTCCTGGATGCCACCGCGGATATTTGTCCCAACTGGAAACTCGCATCGCCCGACCCTAATGTGACCATCGGCCGGTTTTGCAGGATCTATCCGGTTGAAATGATCATCCGTGGCTACCTCACAGGGAGTTCATGGCGTACCTATCAGAAGGGTATCAGGGAAATTTGCGGTGTGCCGGTCCCGGATGGAATGAAAGAACATCAGCGGTTTCCGGAACCGATCATCACGCCTACGACCAAAGCTCCCGAAGGGCATGATGAGGATATTACGGAGGCAGAAATTCTTGCAACGGGTTTGATCCTGGCTGATGAATATGCCATGATCAAAAAATACACGTTTGCCTTATTCAGGCGTGGTACCGAAATAGCAGCAGGCAAAGGGCTCATCCTGGTCGATACAAAATATGAATTCGGGAAAGGGGCCGATGGAAGGATCTATCTGTGCGATGAGATCCATACCCCTGATTCGTCGCGTTACTTCTACCTTGAAGGGTATGAAGAACGCCAGGCAAGGGGCGAGCAGCAACGCCAGCTTTCAAAGGAATTTGTACGTGAATGGCTTATGGCCAATGGTTTTATGGGACAAGAGGGGCAACAGGTTCCGGAGATGAGCGATGCATGGATCAGGGAAATTTCTGAACGGTACATCGAACTCTTTGACGGTATCACCGGGGAAAAATTTGTTAAGGAAGAAAACACTGATCTTCTCCAGCGAATTGAATCTAATGTTTTGAGATTTCTTACTAACCATCATGGTTAATTTGAATCTATTGTTGCACCTGAAGTTGAATTAACGTTGTTTTTTATAAATCCCACCAAACAAAGCCAATTTTAATTTTTAAAGAAACATGAATGTCCACAGGATTGAACTGATTGAACATTTCCGTAAGAGAGTTATAGGAGCAAACAAAGAACTCACTAAAAAAGAGCTTTTTAAAGATTTACTTCATCGTCTATACCAGGGATATGGTCAGGTTGACAAAATTCTTGACGCATTCAGTTTGGGTTCAGAAAAAACCATTTTAAATATTCCACGAAAAGACAAATTGCATCGTGGCAGTGCTGATACCCTTTACAACAGAATTATTATTGAATTTGAAAATGATCTGCGGTATTCATTGATTCACGCAAAAGAGCAATTGGCGGGCTATCTCCTGGGTTCATATAATAGCGGTGAAGGATATCACTTTACCCTTATTGCTTCAGATTTCATCACCTGGAAATTATTCTCACCAGATATAACATGTATCGAACACCTCGATACGCTTAAGGAAAATGAATTGATCCTGAATGAAATACCAGGTGCAACCTTTATGTTAACCGAAAATAATTCAGAAGATTTCTATTACTGGATTGACCGGTTCTTGTTTAAGGAGGAAAAACAACATGCTTCCCTGAGGCAAGTTGAAGAATCCTTTGGTTATCAAAGCACTACCTTCATAGAATGCTACCGTCACCTGACCAATGTGTTTCAGGAAGCCAAGAAATATGGGGAAGTGCAGGTTTCATATGAACAATGGCTTAAGTTTTTGAGCATTGCATATGGTTCTTACGAAGACAAGGGCAATGATTTTATTATTCACACCTATCTGAGTGTTTTTTCCAAAATGCTTGCATATGCAGTTGTCAGCAATGATGATTATATTGATGAACAGGAACTTAAAGGTATTTTAGACGGGTCGATATTTCATAAATTCAATATTGTCAATTTCATAGACAATGATTTTTTTCACTGGGTCGGATCGGAACGAAACTTCCGGGAATTGAAAAAGGTATTCAGGATGTTGGCACAGGAGATCGCCACATTTGATTTTTCCTCGGTGGATGAAGATATCCTGAAAGGTGTTTATCAGGAATTGATTGATCTGGACACACGTCATGCACTGGGTGAATATTACACCCCTGATTGGCTCTGTGAAAGAATTATAATGGAATTTGAGTTCAAGCCGGGTGAGAAAATTCTGGACCCCGCGTGCGGAAGCGGTTCATTTCTGCGAGCAGCAATCCACCGAATACGGGAATTAAATCCGGGCATCCTGGTTGATGAGTTAAATCAGGCTGTTTATGGAATTGATATTCACCCGTTAAGCGTCCAGATTGCTAAAACGACTCTCTTGCTGGCACTTGGAAAAGATATTATCCATGCGAAACGACCACTTCACCTGAACATTATTCAGGCCAACACTTTACTCGCCCCTGAAGGAGTGCAGAATCTTTTCGGTGGTGAGTTTTCTATATTTATCGATAAGCAGAAATATCATCTGAACACACAGATTTTTGAAGATGTCCTCCTGTTTGATGTCGCTTTGCAGGTATGTGATGAATTGGCTGAAACGACCTTCAAAAAGAAGGCAGAAAGCATACGGGTATTTGAGACGATCTTACGGAAACAATACAAAAACGGCGGGTTATCACAGCAGGTCATTGAAAGTTTTTACAAACTTTACCTGGGTTTTAAAGACGTCAAGGAAAAAGGTCGTGACAGTATCTGGAAATTCATTGTTCAGAACCTGTACAGGCCTTATTTCTTTGCCGGGAAATTCGATTATATTATCGGGAATCCACCTTGGTTAACTTTTAGTAATATCCGAAATGAAGAATACCAGAATACGCTCAATGTCATTGCTGAAAAATACAAGGTAAAGCCTGATAGAAAAGCAAACTTTCCGCATCTTGAGATTGCAGCCATATTTCTTTCCTATTGCTGTAGTTATTTTTTAAAGGAGAAAGGGCGGGTAGCCTTTGTCCTTCCCCGAAGCTTTCTGAGTGCTGACCATCATGAAAATACGCGTGCCGGGAAAGCGATTGGATTCCGGCTTACCCATATATGGGACCTTGAAAAGGTTAAGCCCTTGTTCCGTATTCCCGGTTGCGTATTATTTGCCGATAAAAGCAACGGGAAAAACCAGATTTCTCCGGAAGGAACAGATGGCACCACAATTTCAGGTAACCTCTCATTTCATAATTGCAATTATCTCTCAGCTCAAAAAACTCTGACCGAAAAGAAAGTTTCATGGTTCTATATTAAACAAGGTAGATCAACAGCATTTTCAACAAGCAGGCGCAGCCAATCAAAAAGTGTGAATCACTATAAAAAATTATTTAAACAAGGTGCTACCATTGTTCCGCGTGCATTCTATTTTGTGGAATTGGATCAAAAAATGCCATCCGACTGGCATGACCGTATTGTAAATCTGAAAACTTCTGCCGAGATAAAAACCGATGGTAAAAAGCCATGGAAAGGCCTTGAACTCAAGGGCAAAATGGAGAGTACATTTCTTTTTCGTACCGCACTTTCAAAAAGCATCCTGCCATTTGTACTGCATAAACCGGCGGTGGTAACATTACCAGTAACTATTTCCAACGATGATGAAAATGGTAAAAGAATCAGTTTGCATACTGGTGAAGAATTGTTACAGTCAGGCAATCTAAATGCTGCAAGATGGTTTAACAACGCTGAAAATATCTGGAATGTTTATAAAACCAATAAATCGAAAGATATGTTGGTAACTGACCGGTTAAATTACCAGCTTGGATTGAGTAATCAGAATCTGAAAGCACCATTTCTTGTTCTATATAATTCATCAGCCAAGGATGCCAATGCTGTTGTCGTGAAACGTGAAGATTTTGATCTGCCATTTATAGTCGAAAGTGTTACGTATGTTTTTTATACATTAAGCCAAAATGAAGCACATTATCTCACTTCGGTTTTAAATTCAAGTATCCCAAATGAGTTAATGAAAGATTTTCAAGCCAGGGGTTTATTTGGAGCCCGTCATGTTCATAAGAAAATACTTGATGTTGTTTTTCCAAAATATAATGAGAAGAACAAGAACCATATGAAGCTGGCACAACTTGGCATAAAATGTCATGAACTTGCCACTCTGTTCCTGGAGGAAAATGTCCCTGTACCGAACCTCACTGCATTTCACCTTGGCCGGCTTCGACTTCAAATTAAACAATATGTTTCCAATGAAATGTTTGAAATAGATGCACTTGTTAAAAAAATAATCTAGTTTACCACAACGAAACGCTGTGTGGCCGATAAATTGCCTGATGTTAATTTACAAAGATAAACGCCGGGAACAAGTCCCTTCACATCCCAGGTGATCTTGTGGTATCCTTCCGTCATCACGCTGTCGAGTACTGTGTCTGTCAGTTTTCCACTGTCATCATAAATTTTCAAAGTGACCGGTTTGTCGGTTTCCGGGACAACGACCGGGAAACAGACTGTTTGCGAGACCGGATTAGGGAAGATCCTGAGCAGGCGCGGCTGATCCGGATTTTCAGGTTCCTCAATCGCGTTTGGATACATCATCGGACTGCCGGCCTGCACCCAGGCGGTGTAAATCAGATCGGCCAGAGAGGCAGAAGCATTTCGCATCAACAGGATGGTGAAAGTTCCTGTTTTTTCCCATAAGGCCTGATAGTATGCATCGGAAGAAGTGTTCCCGGCCAGTGTTTTCGCGTAGGAATCGGCCAGGAGGACACTGTCGACATATTTGTAATCATAATAGAGATATTCAAACACATATGCCCCGATATCTTCAATGTAATGCGCCGGATCGGCCGGGTAAACAAGCTGTGTTTCATAACGGGATATCATGGATGACTCATACCTGGAATGAACGCCGGTCTGTCCGGTCATCTGGCCGTTGTAATTTTTGGTGATGTGCAGCGGCATGTGTCCATCGCCCACATAATGGCCCAGATCGGCGGCAAACATTGCTGACCTGTTCCAGTCCCGGCGCTGAAAACAACTTTTCAGTGAATCGAATGTGATCATGGTCGACCATGGTAAAATCCCCTGGTCGATCACGAAATAAGATCCGTATTTTGCCAGGATGGAATCATAGGTTTGCGGGATGCGTCCGTTTAGCACGAATTCCGGATAGTTATCAATATCAATGTAATGACGTGGCGCTTCATCCGGGTCTGAATCCTTACGATAATCGGCATCAGATGCATGGCTCCCGACATAATTCGTCCAAGCCGGCTTCAGGAACGACATTTCTGCCGGCAGGCAGGCGGCAAAGTTCTGGCTGATCTTTTTATGTCCTTTTGATCCCCAGCCTGAAAGAACAAGAGCAAGGAGTAACAGTAAAACAGGATACAGGATATATTTCATTTGAACGCGGTTAACAGGGTTTGTAATTCTTCGATTTTTTCGTTTTCTCCTGACTTATTGGACAAGAAGATCAGATCGCCGATCAGTCGGCGGATGACGTCGGCGTTATTACAGGGTGCAAAATATGACTTTTCGGGGAGTATCTTCATCTGGCCGATAAACAATTCAATTTCACGACGCGTAAACACGGCTCCCCGGTTAAAGGGATTGATGTAAAAAAGAACATCATCTTCCCCGGGATTCTCAATACCGGTATTGATAAGGTAAGCAAGAATGAAATGCTGGGGCAGATTCACGCCATATACAGGTAAGTCCAGTTTTTGTGCCAGGATGATGAACAACAATCCAAGTGATAAAGGGGATCCTTTTTTACTTTCAAGCAAGTTATGGATATAACCTGCCCGCGGTGAGGCCATGTCACGGGTGTTCCCTTTAAATTGATGGATATCGAAGATCAGATGATTCATCACTTTGATATTTTCAAGGGCTGTAAGATTTTCGTGCAGTTCAACCCAGATATCTATTTTTAATTGTTCGATGGTGGTCACGATCTCATGTTCATCCAGCGAGGGATGCTGTGATTTCGTGACCAGGATAAAGCCTTTGAGTAGATCTTTTGAACCGGTACTGATCCAGTTTGAAAACTCATCATAAAGGTGATCCCGGTTCAGCCTCCTGATGATGGCCTGGATTCGTTCCTGAACCATACTGTCGAATGTGTTCTCCCGGCATTTTTCCAGGGGGGCAATGGCATCGGTTCCCTGTAATAAGATCTGTTCCCGGATCAGATTGAAAGCATTTTCATCCGGTTCATCCAGAAGATTGATCAATGCAGACAGGGTGGTATTGTTCATTTGGGTGGATATGGTTTGTATGTAGAGACGCACCATGGTGCGTCTTTACATCGCGGTATGCCTTTACGCCGTGATGTTTTCAAGTACCAGAGTTATCAGTGAGCTGACCACCTTTTTATGATCGGGGTTATAATCGCCGGTTGCACGGTTGGCGATCAGGGCGCAGATGGTGACCATTTCATGACCCATCAGCGCTCCAAGACCATATAAGGCAGAGGTCTCCATTTCAAAATTTACAATGCGATGTCCCTGGAACGAAAAACTCTGAAGTTTTTTGATCATATCCGGGTCGGTCAGCGGCAGCCTCAGGTATCGTCCCTGGGGGCCATAAAATCCGGGGGCGGTGGCTGTGATCCCCGCGACAGCAAAGGGTCTGAACAGATCGATCAGCCGGTCGGAGCCCCTGACGAAATACGGTTTCGAAAGGTCCGTGGGCCAGGAAGCATGCCTCGCAAAAGCCTCTGTCATTTCCCTGTCCATAATGCCGGGACTGTCTTTATAAAAGTGAAGCAGGTTATCAAGCCCGATGGCATGAGTGGATAATCCATAACTGTTCACAGGCACATCGGCCTGTATGGAACCCGAAGTACCGATACGAATGATGCGGAGCGATCGTTGGACGGGCTTTTGAACCCTGGTCTTCAAATCGAAATTGGCTAATGCATCCAATTCGTGCATCACGATGTCACAATTATCCGTTCCTATCCCGGTTGAGAGAGCCGTGATCCTTTTACCATTGACATAGCCGGTGCAGGAATTGAATTCACGATTTGAAGCCTGGTGGTCGATCCCCGTGAAATGATCCGAAATTTCATGGACACGTTGAGGATCGCCGACGACAATTACCGTATCGGCCAGGTTTTCCGGCTTCATACTGATATGGTAAACACTACCATCGGCATTTACGATCAGATCCGGTTCTGTAAGTAAGGGCATCTTGATTAAATTTTGGCAAAGGTAACAAATATGCCATTCAATCATGATTGTTCGTCCGGCCGCGGCATTCCTGCCGGAAAAACAAATTTCACTAAATTTGCAACATGAAGGTAGAGATCATCAACATCGGGGATGAACTGCTGATCGGGCAGGTCATCAACACCAATGCAGCCTGGATGGCGGAGCAACTGAATCTGTCGGGATTCAGGGTTTACCAGTTTTCGGTCATAAACGATTCGCGCCGGCATATTCTGGAAGCTATGACTGAAGCAGAGAACCGTGCGGAAATCGTCCTTATTTCCGGCGGTATCGGCCCGACCAAGGATGATATCACCAAGCATACCCTTTGTGAGTATTTTAATACCCGGCTCGTGTTTAACGAAGAGGCCTACCGGGATGTTGAGGAGTTGTTTTCGCGCCGCGGATACCAGGTGACCGAACTGAACAGGCAGCAGGCTGAATTGCCTGAAACCTGTACCGGGATCCCGAACAGCCTTGGTACGGCACGGGGAATGTGGTTTGAAAAAGATCGTGATGGCGGAGGCAGGACAATTTTTGTATCGATGCCCGGCGTACCGTATGAAATGAAGGCCATGATGACCGGTTATATAATCCCCCACCTGAAAGAAAGGTTCAACACCCCGTTCATTTATCATAAAACACTGCTGACGCAAGGAATCGGGGAATCGTTCCTGGCAACCCGGATCGAAGCCTGGGAAAATTCACTTCCGGCTAATATAAAGCTGGCCTATCTGCCGCAACCCGGTATGGTCAGGTTACGGTTGACCGGCGAGGGACCCGATGAATCGATGCTGCACCGGCAGGTTGACGCGGAGGTATTAAAACTGGAAGCGCTGATCCCTCAGTATATTTTTGGTTATGACGACGAAAGCCTTGAGATGATCATCGGAAGGTTATTAATTAACAACCAGGCGACCCTGGCGACTGCCGAAAGTTGCACCGGCGGCGCCATTGCCCGTCTGATCACAGGTGTCCCTGGAAGTTCGGCTTATTTTAAAGGATCGGTTGTGGCCTATGCCAATGAGATCAAAGAGCGTATCCTGGGCGTAACCGCCGGGAGCATTGAACAATATGGCGCTGTAAGTAAACAGGTCGTTACTGAAATGGCGGTCGCCCTAAGGGAAAAATTCAAGGTTGATTATGCCATTGCGACCTCCGGTATTGCCGGACCGGATGGCGGGACTCCAGAAAAACCCGTTGGCACGACCTGGATTGCCATTGCGGCGCCGGATGAAGTTGTGGCCATGCAATATCATTTTGGCGACAGCAGGGAACGGAATATCCGGAGAACAGCATTGCAGGCGCTGAACATGCTGAGAAAAAAATTATTACAGCAGTAGTTTGCGGATTCCGGAATACGGAAAAGGAAATCATTCAACAAAAAGACAATCTATGTTAACATAAACAATGCGTAGAGTGCTATTTGGCAGATTTTTATATTTATTTTCCTGACTTCTGACATTTAGTGCGGTACAACGCGAAGTACGATGTACGAATGACGAAGTACAAAGTTTGGGATTAGCCAGCCGTTGTTCGACCTTCGAACTTTGTACTTCCCACTTTCGTTTGTACTTTGTACTTTGTACTTCGTACTTTCTTTTGTACTTTGTACTTAAAATGGGCGTTAGTGCCGTAAAAGTCACAATTATGAATTTTATGTCATTCAAATTCAATTACTTGGGAAATGTCAACGCACTAAAATTACGAACCGTCAGAAGTCAGGACATTTGGTAGATCTTTATATTTATTTTGAGTTAATCCGATCAGATTATTCCTGATACTGATTGCTTAAAATAAAAAAATCCTCCTTTGGAATACCATATCTAACACCTGTTTGGATAATCTGATCCGTCGAATATTTCTTTGGAGATTTAATTCCATATGCAGACAGAATTGTTTTGGAACAACCCGATAGACTCCATAAAAAAGACAACAGGAAGATGAGTCTGAAAAAGGATTTTTCTGTATCTGATTAACAGGAATCATACCGACGAAATTTATTGATAGAATTTTAATTCCAAAGAAACGTGGGAGGGTCATTTAAATGTATACTAACAGTTCTTGATTGTATCTGGTATGTGATTATTCATTTTAATAAGGACCGGAATGTTATAGTAAACCTTACCTGAAAATTATCTTCCCTGAATAACTCTTTTTGCCATTACTAAGGATGGCGTTATACATTCCCTTCGCCTGCGTTTCAATGTTCAGTGTTATTTTTCCGTCGGTTATTTCCACCGGCGCCTGTTGCACAAGTCTGCCCTGTGAATCGAAAACCTGAAGGGTAAGTTGTTTCTCATGCTCAAAATCGCCGGGGATGGTGATGGTGCATTTGCCGGTGGTGGGGTTGGCGTAGATCTCCAACTGCCGCGCAGGCGCCTCTGATTGCTTTGGGATGCCGGTGATCGCGTCGTGTTTGGCAATAAAACCATCCTCATTTCCCAATGATGTCAGGTTGCTTTTTCCGAAATTGGTAATTCCTGAAAAACTGCCTGCTACAAAAAAATCGCCATTTTCAGTTTTTTCAAAACATGTGTTATAAGCATTTGATGAGTGAATTACTCCCACGCAATTGCCATCCCTGCTATATTTTGCAACAAATTGTTCGCCTTTTACATCTGCAGGTATTAATTGCTCACCAAAAACAGCATTTCCGGTAAATGTTCCCGATAACCATGTTTCTCCCTCTCCATTCGTGTTATGGGTTATTCCTGATACACCTTCGGAAATATAAAGTTGTATTGCCCAGTGGACGGTCCCTGCACTATCGCATTTGGCAAGAAAAACATCATCCTTGTCAATATTGTTCAGGGTGATATTCCCGAAAGTCGCTGAACCGTGGAAGATGCCGCTAATATAAATATTATTAGAATTATCCTGATATATTGTTCCGCAAGCCTCCGTGCCAGGTCCTCCCATTATCCTGACCCATTCCAGATCGCCGTCAAGAGTAAAACGTGAAAGAAAGACATCCTTACCTTGACAATTGATCTGCGTACCACCGATTGACAGAATATTCTCTGCACTAGAGCCACTCACCAGCAAACCGGAGTTGGTTGAAATTATATCATATAGATATCCACCCGGATCCATGATTTTCTTTACCCAAACCAGCGAACCGTCTTTTGTTCTGAATTTGGCTAAAAACCCTCCAGGCTGGATGGTTATGGTTCCATTGTTAAAATGAGAAGTGTAATGAGTATTGCCAGTCATATAAATATTTCCCAATGTATCAGGGAATATACTTATCAGGGATGGATCCCCGAGCGATGCTTCTGTACTAGCCCAAATACAATTCCCCGCAGTATCGAGCTTAGAAATAAATAGCGAGAGATACATGGTAAGTTGACAACTTCCTATTTGGGTATTATCTCCAGTCATCACACCGGTAGTTATTATGGTATTGGTTCCCCGTTCACAATACATATCCCATATAATCTGCGCGCCTCCTTCATTATTGATTCCTCCGGCTCTTCCTGTCCAAAGGAAGTTTCCCTGTTTATCTTGCTTGGAAAGGAAGATGTTGGAGATTCCCCAAATCCCGAGAGTATCCCGCCCATACACCGAGTAGGGATGCATGCAGGTGCTGGCTGTGTAAAGGTTTCCTGCCTGGTCGAGGCAGATTTTTGATGGTCCATCGCCGTTTGGTCCTCCAAACGACTTCGCCCACAACCAGGTTTGTGCATTAGAGGCAAGTGCCTGAAGTAGTGCGATTATTATTGTAACACTGAAAATATAATGGGTTTTCATTTGCTTGATTATTGAATGATTAACTTCTTGACGAATTGTGACTGACTGTTATAAAGCCGGCCAAGATAAACTCCCTTTTCCAACCGTGAAAGATCGAGGATAACTTCGGATTCGGTAATTCCGAATTCGAGTTGTTTCCGGCCAAATAAATCCATGATACTCAGTGTGAACGACTCTTGATCAGCTCCTGCTACCCGGCAGGTGACCGCTCCGCCGGTAGGGTTGGGAAACAACACGAATTCGACCGGACTAGTTTCCGGCTTGAAAAGCAGTTCGATCGTGGTTTTCGAATTCTGGCCGGCCGGTTCAACAATGGAAACCTGCTTCAAATAGCCTGAAAAATCGGTACATTCGGGAAATATCTCATCCGGGTAAAGATATACTTCACTTCCCACAGCGGCTTCAAATTCCGATTGAATAAGGATTTCCTGCCGTGCCACTGCTTCACAATGGCCGCCCGGCTGTACCTTTGCATCGGTAAATGTTACCGAATTCCAGCCTTGAAATTCTGCATAGGTTCCGAGGGGGATTATCGTATCGAAAGCCTTGTTATCGTATGCCAACATGGCATTTTCAAGAAAGTATGTATCGTTCTGAAAAATCGGTATCGCATCAGGATTGTAGGCAGACCTCCATCCTCGTTCTATTCGCTGGCAACCCGGGTATGAAACCTTTAGGTCATCAATGGTGGTTGGCTGTCTATCATCAGGAGCCGGGTATGCATGAAAAACACCTAATTCGTTTGAAAATGAATAATGAGGTAAAAAAGAAATGTATGGGGGAATCGTATATGTTGGGTGATTATATATTTTGCTTTGGATGATTACGGGTGCATCCATGAAAGACGATCCGCTATTTGAGTTAATGACTGTTCCATTTTTGGAATTTATATCCGTCGAATCAAAATTATAGGGATTATAAAACAGGCTCGATTGTTGCGGAAAGCTCCCGGGCGGCTCTTCCGGATCAAACGCCTGGAACAGACTTACGGCCGGTTTACGGAAGGTTGAAAAACCCGAATTTGTATTCCATCGTCCGGGATTCAGCAAACCGAAGAACGAAGATTGGTATCTCTCCGGTTTCATCCCGACAGGGTTTTGGCCATACCAGGAATCCTGATATTGCCACCAGGAAATACCCGAAGCTCCGCAATCACGAATCAGCTTTAATGCCGTATCGGCAAAGGCATATTGTTCGGCGGTCGTACCCATGATATAAGGCCGGTGCGAGTAAAGCGAATCCGTATAGGGAGAAATATTGAACGGCGGGAATTCATTGTCGGTGCCTGCAAAACCAAACTCCCCGATGATCCAGGGCCGTGGTATATTCCGGGCCGTCCAGATCAACTCATCACGAAAACGGTTAATCGCTGAACTTATGTCGAAGTTTTCATAGATGGAAAATGCCGGATAAATGTGTTCGGATATAAAATCCACCTTCATGATCCCGGGGTCCCATTCGATCACATCGTTGTAATTGAACGTGCCCAGCCCAATGGTCACCAGGTGGTTAGTGTCGTTTGCTTTGATAGAATCGTACCATTGGGATACAAACTGGCACACTTCGAACTTAGTGTGATTCACCTCCGGGTGGTTTTTCCAGACATCCACCCAGGTGGGCTCGTTGTAGAGATCGTATGCCAGCACGGCAGGGTTGCCGGCAAAATGGGCGGCGAAGCAGGCCAGATAGCGGGCTACATCGGCGGCAGCATTGGCCGACCGGGCCATCATGCCCCGCGAAGGGACAAGGATGACTTTCAGACCGCATGAATCGGCGATGGCAACGATGTCATTCAGCATCTCCAGATAAAACGTCATATCGGGATCCGAACCGAACGGTGCTGAAAGAAACTTCTTTATCTGATAGGCTCCTATGGGGTTGTACCAGAAATTGGAGATAATGTTTAATCCATATTCCTGCAGGGTGTCTTTTTCGGAAACCGGACTCATCAGTCTGATGGCATTGAAACCCATGTTATGGATCTCGGTGAAGTCATTGCGGATGCCCGGATAGCTACAACTATCGAATGAGTTATAATCATAACCCCACCGCCAACCGTAAATGCCCGACGGTGAAACGTGATAAAGCGTATCGGAACCCGAAGTAATATGAATGATATCGGCGTTATAATTGCAAACCATCGGAAAAAAGTTTTCCCCGTTACCGTCTTTGAACTGCTTCCCCTCCAGCGTTATATATTGTCCCTGTCCGGTTATCACAAAGATACCGGAAATAACAAGGATTAAGGCCGTTCGTTTCACTTTTTCTCCTCCCTTTGTAAAGAGATGAGCTCCCTGAGTTCGTCAATCTGACGTTGCAGGGATATTATGTAGAGGGCTTGCTCTTCAATCTTAGTCAGAAGGGATACCTGAAATCCGCCCAATTCTATGCCGTTGTCGTTATTGACCTCCATGGCGGTTGGAATTCCGGGAAGATGCCGGTTTTCTTTAACATAAGTGGCCAGGTCTGGGATGGAACGCAGTTTATAATCATCATCAAAAACATAATCGGCAAAATTACCCGAAGTCACTTTTACCGCCCTGGCATAAATGCCGCCCTCAACATTTAGTTTATATGTTGACAATGAGGAAGGAACATCTGTGCCTATTCCAATGGCTGTTGCCCGAAATGAGCCGTCCACTTCCAGTCTTGCCCGGGGCCACGAAGTTCCGAGACCTGTCATACCGTTGTTTAAATCCATATAGAATTCCGCTTTTCCTTTTCCATGCTCATCCAGGAAACTCCAGATAAAAAAAGAGCTTCGCCCATCCCAAATGGAATGTCCCATGGAAAATTGAGACTCAATCCCTTCATCCGTATTTTTGTTAAATAATATCTCGCTGCCATGTTCCTCGTCAGTTAGCATTTGCGTAATCGAAATCCCGCCGGGTGTATCGGTATGGTGAATATCAAGTTTATTTTTGGGTTGCTCTGTTCCTATCCCGACATTCTTATAATTTGGATCCGTCACAATATTCTCATCCTCTACTAACCATGGTGATATTACTCCTTCAGGCGGAGTTACCCAGCTTGCATTTCCCTCACCATCGCTGACCATAATTTTATTTGCCCCGGCCCCTGTAATCATTTGAAAGTCGTCTGTCACCAGGTCAGATCGCACCCTGATCCCTGAAATATTTACAGATAAGGGTGTTACCGGATCACTGGGAGGTTGTCCGGGATCAAAAACAAAATCAAAGCTGCTAACGATTGGATCAAGTTTAATTACCGCAGTATTATTAGAACCCGTTTTTAATGTGAAATTACCTGTTTTAACTGGGTCTTGGAAATAATTTAGGGCACCTCTAAAAACCAATTGTTAATATATACAACTGATTGTTAATAACATAACCATGCTTATATCGTTGGATTTTCTATATTTGCAGTAGAAAAAAGCAAGTCATGAAAAACATAAACCCTCTCGGACTTTTTGACGATCATTTTTTATTGGAAACGCTCAGTAAACTTGGGGACCCTTTGCTAAA
>Ga0172368_10000100_pt1 | contig 112355 bp, 118 predicted proteins | sample Lak11m_FD_114540 | JGI IMG/M metagenome (GOLD analysis project Ga0172368, IMG submission 114540) | Freshwater microbial communities from Kabuno Bay, South-Kivu, Congo - kab_022012_11m | ecosystem: Environmental > Aquatic > Freshwater > Lake | place: Democratic Republic of the Congo...
AATTCAGGCATGCAGCAATCAATTGTCAGATCTTTCCCGCTGAAATTATCACCCCTCGTCGGAGGCCAGAACCGGAAACTGATGATGAAAGTGTTCAACCCTGCCAAATGGGATATGGAGCATCCTGAGCTTTACGAGGTTCTGATAACCCTCAGGAATGGAGGAGAAGTTCTGGAGTCGGTGAAATATAAAATTGGATTTAGGGAGATCCAGGTGGTTGGTAATCAGGTGTTTGTTAATGGAAAACCGATTAAGTTGAGAGGCGTATGCCGGCATGAAGTGCATCCAACCAAAGGACGAAGCCTCTCCATGGATGAATGGCGGGCTGATGTCAGGCTCTTCAAGGAGGCCAATGTCAATTATATCCGTACGTCCCACTATCCGCCAGCCGAAGAGTTTATAGCACTCTGTGATTCAGCCGGTTTCTTCGTTGAACTGGAGTCGCCGCTTTGCTGGGTCGGGCATGGTGCCAATATCCATTGGGCAACAGCCAATCCGCACGATATGAAGCTATACCAGCTGATCCGGCTGCAGGTGCTCGAGTCTCTGGCACAATATAGAAATCACCCTTCCGTGCTGATGTGGTCAATGGCGAATGAATCACAATGGGGCCCGATATGGGACTCCATACGCAAAGAATTGAACCTCCTGGATCCCACCCGCCCCGTCTCATTCCATGACCAGGCTTATGGTGGATATAACAACAACGGAAGTTCATCCGTTCAGGTGGCTAATTTCCATTATCCTGGTCCAGCCGGACCGGAAATGGCGCGTAATTTCGAAAGGCCTTTACTGTTTGGCGAATATTGCCATCTGAACTGTTATAACCGCCAGGAAACAGTTACCGATCCGGGCGTACGTGATGATTGGGGCAGAGGCCTGGAATCCATGTTTGAAAATATGTACCACAGCCGGGGAAATCTTGGCGGCGCAATTTGGTCGGGCATCGATGATATTTTTTATCTGCCCGGTGGCAAGGCGGTTGGTTATGGTGAATGGGGTCCGATCGACGGATGGCGCAGGCCGAAACCTGAATACTGGCACCTGAAGAAAACCTATTCCCCGGTGAAAATAGGAGTCAAAGCCCTTCCACTACCCACTTCGGGTAAACCGTTGAGAGTTGCCTTAGAAAACAGGAACCTGTTCAGTAATCTCAATGAAATGGATATCCGCTGGAAGATCAACAGCCAGTCGGGTGTTGCTTCCGTTTGGGCTGAACCCGGACAAACCGGTGTGATGGTCATTTATCCGGATAAGCAGCTGAACCAGGGCGACCAGCTTGAAATACAAATCTGGTCACCCCAAAAGTATCTGGTTGACAGTTACATTATCCGCCTGGGTCACCAGCAGGAGCGTTCGACGGGCAATTTTCTGGGATCAGGCTTACCTTCTTTCAGGCAGGAGGGCGGGAACCTGACGGTGACGGCAGGAAATTTTGTTTGGGTATTTGACACCAGCAAGGGTAAGTTGATTGAAGCCGGTCAGAAAGGCGGTCTGGTACTCGCCGCAAGTCCTGAACTTCAAATGCTCCCGCTTACCACAGGTCCCTGCGTTACCGATTATAAGCTGGATATTGATCCGCTCAATGACCTCTGCTCCAACCCTTCTTATAAGCCCTTGGAATCGGGGGTAGAAAACGGCAGGGCCTGGGTCAGGACCACATGCTCCTATGACCAGGCCGACCTGAATGTTACCTGGACATTTGATAATAGCGGGAAAGCCCGGATCCAGTATGAGATCAAATCGAAGGTGGAAATGAACCCAAGACAGGTGGGGCTCGTATTTTCCGTGCCAAGGGAGATAGAGATGCTGAGCTGGGAAAGGGAAGCTCTTTGGACCGTCTATCCGGCAGATCATATCGGCCGTCCTGAAGGTCATGCAATACCTTTCGCAGCTGATGACAAAGGGATCTTCAGGTTCGGAATCCAGCCGGCCTGGAACTGGTCGGCCGACAGGAATCCCCTCGGTTCCAATGACTTCAGATCTACCAGGGAAAATATCTACTGGGCCGAATTGACCAGTCTGAATAGCCATGGTTTGAGAATTGATTCGGATGGAAAAGATGCTGTAAGATGCTGGGTGGATCCGTCAGGTACCTATATGCTTGTCGCATCATTCTTTACGGGCGGGGGGGATATGTTTTTCTCCGGCCACCATCAGAAAGAGCGCAAACCTATTAAGCCTGGCGATGTCTGGAAGGGTGTCGTTCACCTCTCACTGAAGTAAAAATTTATCAAAATTTGCTATTTTCAACCTCTGATTATGTGCGAAAATGGGAGGAAGGATTTTAGCCGTAACAACAAGAATTCTTAACTTTTACATTGACGGATTCAGGAATATGTCATCCTGGGGGCGCAGTGTGTGGATCATCATTCTGATCAAGCTGTTCATTCTTTTTGCGGTTATCAGGATCTTTTTGATGCCTGATATCCTCAAAAAGAACTTCAAAACCGACCAGGAAAGGAGTATGCATGTCCTGGAAAATCTAACACAAAACCAACAATTATGATACAATCCATTGACTGGTCACTGGTCGATTGGTCAAGGGCTCAGTTTGCCCTGACGGCAATGTACCATTGGCTTTTCGTGCCGCTGACCCTGGGTATCACCTGGATGATTGCAATGATGGAAACCATCTATGTAAAAACCGGTGATCCTGAGTGGAAAAAGATCACACAATTCTGGATGAAACTGTTCGGAATCAATTTTGCCATCGGCGTAGCCACCGGAATCATCATGGAATTTGAGTTCGGTACCAACTGGTCAAACTATTCCTGGTTTGTCGGTGATATTTTCGGAGCCCCCCTTGCCATTGAAGGGATCATGGCCTTCTTCATGGAATCCACCTTCATCGCAATTATGTTCTTCGGATGGAATAAGGTGAGCAAGAAATTCCACCTGGCAGCCACCTGGCTCACTGCCCTTGGCGCCAACCTGTCCGCTTTGTGGATCCTGGTTGCCAACGCCTGGATGCAGAACCCTACCGGTACCACCTTCAACCCGGAGACAGCCCGCAATGAAATGACCAATTTCTGGGATGTCCTCTTTTCACCGGTCGCCATTAATAAGTTCCTGCATACTATCACCTCCGGAATGGTTCTGGCTGCCATTTTCGTGATCGGCATCAGCGCCTGGTTCCTGCTTAAGAAAAGGGAAGTCAGGCTTGCCCTCCGGAGCATAACAGTAGCCGCTGTTTTTGGGTTGCTTGCATCTGTTCATGTAGCCCTCACCGGCGACGGATCAGCCAAACAGATCGCAAAGGTGCAGCCGCTTAAACTTGCCGCAATGGAAGGACTTTATCAGGGAACGGACGAGGCTGGACTGGTCGCAATCGGAATTCTGAATAGCAAGGAAAAAAGGGAGGCCGGCGATGTGTTTGCCTTTAAGATTGAAATGCCCAAGCTTCTTTCCTGGATGGCCTACGGTGATCCCAAAAGCTTTGTGGCCGGGATCAATGATTATAAAAACGGAAATCCTGAACAGGGAATTCTTTCCACACCTGAAAAAATTCAGAGGGGTAAGGTTGCGAGAGACGCACTGGCACAGTATAAAAATGCCCGTGCGGCCGGTGATGTAGCCCGCACCGACAGCATTAAAACCCTTTTCCAGGATGCTGCTTTCAAGGAAAGCTACTTCCGCTATTTCGGCTATGGCTTTATGGATGATGTTAATTATTACCTGCCAAATGTGCCGCTAACTTTCTATAGTTTCCACATCATGGTTATCCTGGGATTCGGCTTTATGGTCTTCTTTGCTCTCATCCTGTTCTTCACAGCCAGAGGGGAGATGCAGGACCGTAAATTCTGGCTCCGGCTGGCACCCTGGATCATCCCGATGGCCTACATCGCTTCACAGTCAGGCTGGATTGTGGCAGAACTTGGCCGCCAGCCCTGGACCATCCAGGATCTGCTACCCACAGTGGCTGCTGTATCAAAAATTGATGCAGGAGCCGTAATGGTGACCTTCGCGCTTTTTGCCGTAACCTTCACGGTGCTGGCAATCGCCGAAGTTAGTATCATGCTGAAAGCTATTAAGAACGGACCCAAAAATCACGGAGGAACCAAGTAATGTTTGAATCATTGTCACATCTGGTCTTGCAGCAATACTGGTGGATCATCGTATCCCTCCTGGGAAGTGTCCTGGTTTTCCTGATGTTCGTTCAGGGCGGACAAACCCTGATCGGTCACCTGGGAAAGAATGACCTCGAGAAAACACTGTTGGTCAACTCGCTGGGAAGAAAATGGGAGTTTACCTTCACCACGCTGGTAACCTTTGGGGGTGCCTTTTTTGCCTCCTTTCCCCTGTTTTATGCCTCCAGCTTCGGAGGTGCCTACTGGGTCTGGATTATTATCCTCTTCGCTTTTGTGATCCAGGCAGTTGCATACGAATTCAGATCAAAAGCCGGCAACTTCCTCGGTAAAAGGACCTATGAATCCTTCCTGTTCATCAACGGCCTGTTGGGCACGATCCTGATCGGGACCGCCGTTGGAACCTTTTTTACCGGTTCTCAGTTCTCAATAAATGAACTTCGCCAGGTTACCTGGGAAGGACCCGCCCGTGGACTCGAAGCAGCACTGAATATTCAGAACCTGGCGCTCGGATTGTCAGTATTCTTCCTCTCCAGGGTGCTTGGCTCGCTCTATTTTATGAATAATATCGATGAGTCAACCATATTCACCAGATCCAAAAGGCAAGTGATGATCAGTTCAATCGCATTCCTGGTGGTCTTTCTGTTTTGGCTGATCCGACTGATGTTTCTCGAGGGATTTGCTTACAATCCCGTGAACGGCGAGGTCTTCCTTGAAAAAAGTAAATACCTCCACAACATTCTTGAAATGCCTGTTGTTCTTGTGTTGCTCCTCGTGGGTGTGGTCGGTGTGCTTTATGGAATTGGGATCGCAATATTCAAGGGAAGCAGAAAGGGAATCTGGTTTGCCGGTCCCGGAACAATTCTCACGGTGCTGAGCCTCTTTCTGATCGCAGGTTTCAATAATACCGCCTTTTACCCTTCCTCTTCCAATCTTCAGTCATCCCTCACAATCGTCAATGCATCCTCAAGCAAATTCACACTCACGGCAATGTCCTATGTTTCGCTCATGGTGCCTTTCGTCATTGCATACATGTGGTACGCATGGCGATCAATGAACCGAAAGCCGATGACCCGCGAAGAGCTGAACCAGGAGGACCATGTTTATTAACTAATCCGCTGAAAATCTGCAAACTATGTATATTAAGGAAATACTCTGGCTTCTGACCTGGCCGCTGCTGATCGGCTTGTCCTATTACCTGATCCGTCTGGCCCTGAAGAAATTCGAGGAGCATCTGCCTCCTGAGGAAAAGTAGTCCTAATGCCCCGCCTGACCCTTTAAGCGGTCAAGCATAAAGGTGTAAACAATGTAGGCCGGGACTGCAAGAAACAGTCCCGTTTGCCTGAATGCTGCGGTCAGGATCAAACCGATGAAAACCAGCAGATAAGTGTACTTGTTGCTGCTCCAGCTAAATCCTTTGATTTTAAGTGAGTACAGTTTTAACGGACTGATCATCAGATAGGATACCACCACCGAATATACCGGTATAAGATAGGGGGAGGCTATCCAGCCTGCCAGAAATCCGTCGGGCTGATACCTGAGCACAAGCGGCAGCGACAAAGCCATGATCCCGTTGGCAGGTGTCGGCAATCCGATGAATCGTTCAGTCTGCCGCTCATCAACATTAAACTTTGCCAACCTGTACCCTGCCGACATCACCAAAAGGAATGGAATGAATCCGAGAATTAACTTACCCGGATCTGATCCGGCTGTCAGTTCTTCCAAGCCCCCTTCCGGCAGTCCGAGGTGAAACAGAATCGCCGCCGGGGCCAGGCCAAAAGTGATTACGTCTGCGAGGGAATCGAGTTCCTTGCCTATGGCCGACTGGACCTTTAATAACCTGGCTGCTAATCCGTCCATCACATCAAAAAGATAACCTGCAACCATCAGAAATGCCGCAGTAACCGGATGCCCGAGCAATGTCAGGGTAACTGCCAGTGATCCGCTGAGCAGATTGAGCAGCGTTATAAAATTGGGCACGTGTTTCATGGGTGTGTGTTTACAGTTGAAAGGAACAGCCGGGCAATATTTCCCCTTAAAAATAGTTAGAAAAGTTAGTTTGCTTAACTTCGGCACCCGATGGGTACAACTTTACAAAAATTCGCATTCCTCGCAGCTTTCTCAATGCTGTTTCTCAACCTGGATCTGGCAGGTCAGGTAGCCAAATATTCAAACGATTTCCTGTCGATAGGCACCGGTGCCCGTTTGATGGGAATGGGAGGTGCCGGGGCCGCTTTTGTCGATGATGCCACCTCTGCCTGGTGGAATCCATCCAGACTCACAAACCTCAAAGGCCGGATGGATGCTTCTCTCATGCATTCTGAATATTTTGCAGGACTGGCAAAATACGACTATGCCGGCGCAGCTTTCAGAATCGACGGGAACAGCTATGCAGCACTTTCAGTGATCCGGTTTGGTGTGGATGATATTCCCAATACGCTGGAGCTGATCGATGAAGAAGGCAATGTGCGGTACGACCGGATTTCCACCTTCTCTTCCGCCGACCTGGCCATAATGGGCTCTTATGCACGCAAAACAAAAATTGAAGGCCTTCAGGTTGGAGGTTCAGTGAAAATATTATACAGGCATACCGGAGATTTCGCTAAAGCCTTTGGATTCGGGTTGGATGCTTCAGCTTCCTACAGACTCTCGGGTTGGGACTTCGGACTCGTCCTGCGTGATGTTACCGGCACATTTAATGCCTGGAGCTTTAATAAGGAATTGCTTGAAAAGGCCTTTGACCTCACCGGCAATGAACTTCCCGAGAATAGCCTGGAAGTTACCATGCCCGCAGCCACACTGGCCGCATCCAGGAACTTTAACATGAATGATAAATGGTCGGTTACCCCGGCAGCAGATCTGCGTATCACCTTCGATGGCCGCCGTCATATTCTCCTGCCACTCGGCCCAGTCGGCATTGATCCTTATGTAGGTGCAGAGTTCAGGTATTCCGACTGGCTCTTCCTGAGGACAGGTGCCGGAAGTTTTCAATGGGTAACCGGTTTGAATGGTAAAGGGAATCTCAATCTTAGGCCTTCCCTTGGTATCGGCATTCAGTACCGCGGAGTGTTTATCGATTATGCAATCAACGGATTCAGCGATCTTGCCCTTGCCGGATATTCCAACCTGATATCTCTCCGGTACCTCCTTAAATAAAAAACCCCAGCCTCGGCCGGGGTTTTCTATCAGATCAAATTGAACTTATTTCTTCTTCTCGGCAGTCATTCCCTTGCATGAAGCAGCTTCTTTGCAAGTGGTGGCGCATGATTTGCCTTCTTCTTTTGTGGCACAGGATGACTTCTCTGCTTCGCAGCAAGCTGATTTTGCTTCAGCTTTTGAAGCTTTGGTAGCTTTTTTAGCTTCAACCTTCACGGTCTTCACCTGATCCTGCGGCATACTCATAGCCGGAACGGCATAAACTGCAACAAAAGCCAGCAGCGAGAAAATGGCCAATAATTTTTTCATGTGATTCTTTTTTAAAGTTTTGTACGAAGGTAAACGACTTATACCCAATATCGGTGTTAAAAAAAAGTTAAACAAAACAGATTTGAGTGTTTTTTAACAAAATCGGCTTCAGCTTCAATTCCACACGGCAATTGGTGTGACATTACCTTTTGTTTTATCACCCTTTTTAACCAGGATCTCGGTTCCTTTGGGGAAGAACAAATCAACCCTTGATCCAAACTTGATGAAACCTAATTCACCACCAGTGTAAACCTCTGTTCCAACCTGCGGATAGGTAATGACCCTCCGGGCCATTACTCCGGCAATCTGCCTTACCATTAGCTGATTCCCATTGGAACTTTCGATCACAAGCGTGCTCCTTTCATTCTGATCGGATGATTTAGGATGTTTGGCAAAAAGATGCCGGCCGGGATTATACCCCAGGTACCTCACAAATCCGTTCAGAGGGATCCAATTGATGTGAACATTGCCTCCCGACATGAAAATGGAAACCCGGATGCAGTAATCCTGGAAAAACTCACCCACAAAGAACTCATCGATATTTAAAACGGTGCCATCCGCCGGTGCAATAACAAATTCGTCGGCAAAGGGAGCCGGCCTGGTGGGCTGACGAAAGAACCACCCAACAAAGGAAACAATGACAACCGATATCGAGAAGGAAATCCATTTTCCCGGTCCGTGCGGATAGGACTCCCAAATAATTAGATTGACCAGTAGAAGGAATGCCAGGATTCCTGTCAGCGTTTTATATCCTTCTCTATGAATCATTTTACTGTATCAGTCTGATTAATAAATAAATAACGGGTCCGGCAAACAATAGGCTGTCAAACCTGTCAAGAATGCCTCCATGCCCTGGCATGATCTTGCCGGAATCCTTGACCCCGGCGGCTCTTTTCCAGGTGGATTCCACCAAATCCCCAAAGGTTCCGGCAATTACCGCAGCCGGGGTCAGAATCCATATCATTCCGGACGGAATTCCAGGAACCAGCGGGTGTATCAGCCAGGCCGCCAGCAATGAGATTACCAGGCCTCCAATCAGCCCTTCCCAGGATTTCTTGGGTGATATTCTCGGAAACATTTTATGCTTTCCGATGAGCATTCCGGTAATATACGCACCGGTATCATTCAGCCAGATAACTCCAAAAAGGAAAAGAGCAATCTGATAATCAAATCCTTCATTGTAAGGGTTAAACACAAGGCCGCTGAAAGAACTCAACGGCAATGCAACATACACAATCCCGGCTAGGGTTATTCCCAGCGATTGGAGGGCATTGACCTGAGGCACAAACATGGTTAATGCCATCACAATAAGCAGGCAAACCACCGGGATTCCGAGGTAGATATCCGGAATGCCCAGGTAATATTCTAAAAAGACGACACCGAAAAGCAGGACACCGGTTATGATTCCCGGTATCTTCATTGGTTTTGATTCCCCCGAAGGCACGAACGAATAAAATTCATGCATCCCGACAATCAGAACAAACAGGAAAACAGCTGCAAAGATCAGCGGATGGATCATGACCGCAGCAATCATTAATCCTGCGTAGGTTAAGCCCGATATCGTTCTGGTCAGAAACTCTTTCAAGGGTTGCTTTCATTTAAAAGGAAAACATACAAATCATGCGGGCCATGAACCCCCATTACCAGCGTCTTTTCAATGTCAGCCGTCCGGCTGGGTCCGGTGATCATTGAGATCTGGGAAGGCATCTCACCGTATTTACCTTTCATTGCAAGAAGTGCATCGCCGATTTCCGGCACAAGCTGCCCCGAGCGTGCAATCACTACATGAATGGGAGTATGTGCAAAAATCCTTCTGCCGGATCCCTGGGCTGAACTCACCATGATGCTTCCGGTACGGGCAATCAGAAACTCACATCCCGTAAAAGCAGCCTGAACATCAAGGATTTGCTCATTTTCTGCAAAAAATGGAAGTCCGGCCCTTTTAAGAAAATCCTGGATGGCCGGCTCACCGCAATAGATCTTTTCCCAGTTTTCCTCATGATATAGCACCCTGAGGCCCAAAATCAACTCCTTCTGGTTCGGACAAAAAACGAATTTGCCCTTAACCTGAATCAGGTTACGGGCAAACTCAACTTCGGGCAGATCCTTCAGCGGCGGAAGATACTCACCTGAATTATGCTGATGTTTAGGAAAGGAAGTTTTAATCCTCTCGTCATGGCTGATTTTGGCAGCCTTGATCTTTTCAAGGATATGCTTTCTTGAATCCCTTTCCTCCATTATGATTCTGACTTTATCGGTTCCAGCAGCTCAGGCTTGTGGCCTTTCCTCGGACCGAACACCCTTTCGAGATCCTCGGCAAACAGCACCTCCCTGTCGAGCAACATTTCAGAAATCTCGCGATGCCCCTCCTTGTGTTCCGTCAAAATATCTTTAGCCCGCTGATAAGCCTCGTCAATAATCTTTTTTGCCTCGGAATCAATGAGCTCAGCGGTCTTTTCACTGTAAGGCTTGCTGAAACCATAATCAGTCTGACCCGATGAATCATAATAGCTTAATTTCCCCACCTTTTCACTCATGCCGAAATAGGATACCATGGCATAAGCCTGCTTGGTCACTCGCTCAAGGTCATTCAGCGATCCGGTAGAGATTTTGCCGAAACAGAGTTCTTCTGCTGCCCTTCCTGCCAGTGCCGAAGCCATTTCATCCAGGATCTGATCACTGGTTGTCAGGGATCTTTCCTCTGGCAGATACCAGGCAGCACCCAAAGCTTTTCCTCTGGGTACAATCGTGACCTTAACCAGCGGATGAGCATGTTCCAGCAGCCAGCTTACCGTGGCATGACCGGCTTCATGATAGGCAACCGCCTTCTTCTCATCAAATGAAATAATCTTGTTCTTCTTTTCAAGTCCGCCGATAATCCTGTCAACAGCATCCAGAAAATCCTGCTTCTCAACCATCTTTTTGCCCCTGCGTGCGGCAATCAGGGCAGATTCATTGCACACATTGGCAATGTCGGCGCCACTGAAGCCCGGAGTCTGCTTGGCAAAGAAATCAATGTCCAATGTCGGATCATATTTTACGTTGCGCAGATGAACCTTGAAAATATCCTTGCGCTCATTCAGGTCAGGAAGCTCAACATGAATCTGACGGTCAAATCGTCCGGCCCGCATCAGAGCCTTGTCAAGGATATCCGCACGGTTGGTTGCTGCCAGAATAATTACCCCGGAGTTTGATGCAAAACCATCCATCTCCGTAAGTAATTGGTTCAAAGTATTTTCTCGCTCGTCATTGGAGCCGAAATTGGGATTCCTGCCCCTTGCCCGACCGATCGCATCAATCTCATCAATGAATACAATACACGGAGCCTTTTCCTTGGCCTGCTTGAACAGGTCTCTTACACGGCTGGCTCCAACACCTACAAACATCTCAACAAAGTCAGATCCTGACATTGAAAAAAATGGAACGTTGGCTTCACCAGCCACTGCCTTGGCGAGAAGGGTTTTCCCTGTTCCGGGGGGACCTACGAGCAGCGCTCCCTTAGGAATCTTACCGCCCAATTGAGTATATTTCTGGGGATTCTTAAGAAAATCAACAATCTCCATAACTTCAGTCTTGGCCTCTTCCAACCCGGCAACATCTTTGAATGAAACATTGATGTTGTCCTCCTCTTTGTTGAAAATCTTAGCCTTGCTCTTTCCAACGTTAAAGATGCTACCTGCTGCACCCCCTCCGGCTGCATTGGACATCCGCCTGAAAATGAACAAATAGAATGCAATCAGCAACCCTATGGGTATGATCCAACCCAACAGCGTCATTAAAATATCCGTCCTTTTGTCAGAAGCATAATCGACCCGCTGGTCTTCAGGGAGTTTTGCATTGGCCTCAGCCAGCCTTTTGTCGAAAATCTCAACAGTCGGGATTTTGTAGAAAAACTGCGGACCATGGGTCGGGATCACGCCAAAGCCTCTCTTGTACAGTTCTTTAAATTTTGGATCACTGATCCTGTCGGGCTTAACAAAGATTTCCAGAATCTCGCCGTTTACCACAACCAGCTTTTCAATCTCCCCGGGTTGCAGCAACTGCTCTTCAAATTGTTTCCAGTTGATTTCCTGCGGCTTATTGGATTTGTTGAAATAACTGATTGCCAAAATTCCGAGGAATATCAGGGGGTAAATCCACATCACATTGATCCTGGGCTTTTTCCGAATGGGATCTAATGGTTTTCCTTTGATATTCTTATCTGCCATTTTTTCAGTTTACCTTTCCTTATCTGAAGATTAATAATCGCGGGAGGTTTCCCCAATAATTATACCATACTCCGGGTATAACAATCAGCCAGGATAATCTGTTCTGTGCCCGTCAGCCCAAAGTTCCTCCAGATCATAGAAATCCCTGTGATTCTTCTGAAAAACATGAACAATTACAGATCCGTAATCCAGCAAAATCCAGTTGGAATTCTCGAATCCCTCCCGGTGATACGGTTTGATTCTCATTTTATCACGAACCTGATCCTCGATCCATTCAGCAATAGCCCTCACCTGAACAGTGGAGCTCGCATGCGTGATGATAAACTCGCTGCAGATGGTTGTGTTTAGATGGCTTAAATCAAGCCTGGTTATCGCTTCACCCTTCTTATCCCGTATGGATTCAATGATAAGGTCCGTCAGATTAGTCTCCGGAACCGTTGATTTAACTCTTTTCCTGGTTTCTTTCATTCGTATGATTTGCCGAATCTTATGCTTCCTCCATGATGTCGCTGACTGCACATCAATTTTGGTAAATTTAACCAGTTAATCCATCATCCATGCAATCCGTCATCAAGATTTTTCATAAGCAACTGGATTCCACAAATTTGTATGCCAGCAAATACGCCGGGAAGAACGAACCCGGAAATCCGGTCTGGATCCGAACGGATGAGCAGTTTGAAGGCAGGGGTCAGGGCGATCACACCTGGATCTCAGAGCCTGGAATGAACCTGACAGGATCGTTCCTAATCTACCCGGAGCACCTGAAAGGTCCCGACCAGTTTTACCTGAGCATGGCGGCCAGCCTCGCCGCTGCTGATTTTCTCGAACTTTTTCTCGATGAGGTCCGGATTAAATGGCCTAATGATCTGTATGTCAATGAGAAAAAGATCGGAGGAATTCTCATTGAAACTTCTGTCATGGGTGCCCGTATCAGCCAGGCAATCATCGGCCTGGGTATTAATATTAATCAGGTTAAGTTCAGTGAGACTTTGCCAAATCCTGTATCAATCAGTCAGATAACCTCTATTATCTACAATGTTGCAGAACTGGAGGACCTGCTCATCGATTGTTTCCTTGCAAGATACAACCTCATTGAAACAGGCAAAATGACCAGTCTTAAAGCCTGTTATCTGAAAAAATTATTCAGATATAAGGAGTTCGCTCCTTATAAAGCAAATGGTAAATGGTTCAGGGCCAGGATTCTGGATGTAACCCGATATGGACATCTGGTACTGGAGGACGAATCAGGCAACCGCAGGGAATATGCTTTTCAGGAGGTGGAATTTATCCGCTGATCAGCTGTACCCGGCAGGATTCTCACGCCATTTTTCAAGCATGGGCAACTGGTCCCTCGAAATATCACCCGTCTGAAGTGCCAGCTCTAGCAAACTTTGATAGTTGCTGAGCGTATCAACCTTGCAGCCGGCCCTCCTGAAGTTTTCTGCAGCCTGGGGAAATCCATAGGTGAAGATGGCAAGCATGCCCAGGATATCAAGTCCGGCCGATTTAAGGGCATGGAAAGCGCCCAGACTGCTGCCACCAGTGGAAATGAGATCCTCGATAATAACCGTTCTCATCCCGGGTTCAAATGAGCCTTCAATCTGATTCCCCAATCCATGAGCCTTGGCCTCAGGCCTGACATACACAAAGGGCAGTTCCAGCGCTTCAGCTACCAGAACGCCGTGGGCTATTGCCCCGGTTGCCACACCGGCTATCAGTTGAGCATCAGGATATTCCTGCCTGATCCGTAATACAAATTCATCCCGGATGATCTTCCTGACCGCCGGAAACGAAAGGATCTTGCGATTGTCGCAGTATATGGGTGATTTCCAGCCGGAAGCCCAGGTGAACGGGTTTGCCGGAGATAGCTTTATTGCTTTAATTTGCAATAACTGGGAAGCGACCATTTTTCCTGTATCCATCATGGCTCTAAAATACAAAGTTTTCTTTAACGTCTGCATGCTCTCGTTCTCCACTCCAGACGGAGCTCCGGAGGGCTCGTGCAGGGAATTTATTGAAAAACCCGATCGCCGGTACCTCATGAATCTGATCAGCGAATTTGAAGCTTCCGGCGTCCTGAATTACTCCGTGTGCTCCGGAGACCCGGAATCCCTGTTCGGTATCTTCAGATCCTGCTTTGTTGAAATGGAGGCGGCAGGAGGATTTGTAAGCGACCGGGCCGGACGCTACCTTTTCATCAAAAGATTTGGCAAATGGGATATTCCCAAGGGAAAGATCGAAGTGGGGGAGAGCCCGTCAGATGCAGCAGTCAGGGAGGTAATGGAAGAATGCGGTATCGGTAAACCCAATCTGGTGGATGCACTTCCCACAACATACCATACCTATGTTCTTGATGGACAGCGAATCCTTAAAAAAACCTGGTGGTTCGCAATGGAATATGAAGGTGATACCTCCACGCAGCCTCAAAGGGAGGAGGGTATCACGGAAGCCGTCTGGCTGAAGCCCTCGCAATTTGATATAATCCTGGAGAATACCTACAGGTCCCTGTATGACCTGATCGGGGAAATCAACTGGAAAAAGTAAAATCAGACCTCATCCAGCATTCCGTCAGGAAGAAACTGACCGGCATCTCCTCCGTGCCTGAGAATATCCCTGATAATGGTTGAATTAACAGGCGTCAGCTCAGGGATGGTCAGCAAAAAAACCGTCTCTACCCTTGGATTCATCTTCCGGTTGATCTGGGCTATGGCCCGCTCAAATTCAAAATCTGCGGATGTTCTTAACCCTCGCAGAAGATAACCGGCACCCACAAGGTCACAATAGTCAATGGTGAGACCTTCATAATGCTCCACCCTGACTTTTACGTTCCCTTGATAGAGGCGACTGATCATCCGGATCCTTCTCTCAAGCGGAAAATAACTTTGCTTCTGTGAGTTGTGTCCGATAGCAATGATTATCTGATCGAACAAAGGCAAGGCCCTCTCAACCACGTTTTCATGCCCTTTGTTGAAAGGATCAAATGATCCCGGAAAGACCGCAATCTTTGACATAGCCGTGTTGTTATGCGAATGCTTTTACATCTTCTGAACTGATCTCCTGACCCCCCAAAATGATGAGTCTCTCAATCACATTCCTGAATTCCCTGATGTTGCCTGTCCAGGGCTGTTTTTTTAATTCTTCAATCGCCTCATTGCTGATCTGCTTAAGCGGCATTCCCATTTCCCCGCAGATCTGCTCAATAAAATGGCTGGCAAGCAAAGGTATATCCTCCGTCCTTTCGCTAAGCGACGGCACATGAATGATGATCACACTCAGACGGTGGTACAAATCCTCCCTGAAACGATTCTCGGCAATCTCCTCCTTCAGGTTTTTGTTAGTGGCAGCAATCACCCTGACATCCACGGTGATGTCCTTATCCCCCCCAACCCTTGTGATCCTGTTCTCCTGCAATGCCCGAAGCACTTTGGCCTGAGCCGAAAGACTCATATCCCCGATCTCATCCAGAAATAACGTGCCTTTGTCGGCCAATTCAAACTTGCCCTTCCGCTGCTTGATGGCTGAGGTAAAGGATCCTTTCTCATGCCCGAAAAGCTCGCTTTCAATTAATTCAGAAGGGATAGCGGCACAATTAACCTCAACAAAAAGACCGGCACTGCGATGGCTCTGTTCGTGCAATTGCCTTGCTACCAATTCCTTGCCGGTACCATTTCCTCCGGTGATCAACACTCTGGCATCCGTTGGCGCAACACGGCTGATCATATCACGTACCTTGAGCATGGCCGGTGATTCTCCAATCATTTCATATTTCCGGCTCACCTTTTTCTTGAGAATGCGGGTTTCGGTAACCAACTGGGTCTTGTCCATCGCGTTGCGGATAGTGATCATCAGTCGGTTAAGATCCAAAGGCTTCTCAATAAAATCGTAAGCACCCTTTTTGATAGCCTCCACGGCTGCATCAACGGTACCATGACCGGAAATCATGATGACCTGGGGATCCGAAGTGAATTCAAAGATCTTTTGCAGAACCTCAAGCCCGTCAATTCTGGGCATCTTGATGTCGCAGAGGACTATGTCGTAATGGTTTTCATGAATCATTTCCAAACCCACCACACCATCCTCAGCAAGATCCACCTGATGGTTTTCGTACTCAAGAACCTCCTTCAGGGTATTCCTGATGCTTCTTTCGTCGTCAATAACCAGTATCGATGCCATGCAATCTAAAAGTCAGTTGTCAGTTCTTGTATCGGATCCACTTCCAAAGTTCAGCATAATTTACCTTTTTCCCGTACATCAGAATCCCGGTCCGGTAAATTTTAGCCGCCAGCCAGATGGTCCCAAGGAAGGTGAGTATCAGTAAAATTGCCGAAGTGGCCAGCTGCCAGTTGGGAACTCCATAGGGGATCCTCGCCATCATAACAATCGGAGAGGTGAGCGGAATGAGCGAGAATACCACACTAATGGTGCTGTTGGGTGTTTGCATGGCATTGATCATTACAAACAAACCCAAAACCACAGGTATCGTGATGGGAAGCATGAACTGCTGGGTATCTGTGTCATTGTCAACGGCAGATCCCACAGATGCGAACAGTGAGGCGTAAAGCAAATATCCGCCGATGAAAAAGAAAATAAAGCAACCAATGATCAGCGGGAAATTAACAGAACCGAATTTTTCCGAAATCTCATCAAATATTTTCTGATATCCGGCAACATTGGCGGGCGCAGCCGCAGACGCTGCATTTGTGTCCATAAGACTTTGGGTGACCGAGGTCACAGCCTTGCTGTTATTGAGAAGTACTCCCTTGGCTCCGTAAATCAGACCGAAGGTCAGTGCGATCCAGATAACAAACTGGGTAAGTCCGACGAATGCAATCCCTACCACTTTACCCATCATCAGCTGAAACGGCTTGACCGAAGAAACGATCACTTCCACGATCCTGTTGGTCTTTTCCTCCATTACCCCACGCATCACCTGAGTACCGAACATGAAAATGAACATGTACATCAGGAATCCGGATATGTACCCGATTACCGCCACGATCTCGGCTGATCCCTCTTTTTCCTCCCCGGTGCTCGTCCACTGGATCGTATCAACGCTGATTGATGTTTTGATCCTTTCCATGATATCCAGCGGGACATTCTCATTTTTCATTTTTATCTGGGTGAAAAATCCCCTAAGAGCCGATGAAATATGTTCACTCACCTGCATGGTTGTCTGCTGGTTGGAATAGAGCTGAACCCGGCTGGCACTGAGCACATTTTCAGGTATGAAAAGAATGGCGTAGTAACCGCTTGCCTCAAAGTTCCTTTTCAGTTTTTCAATGTCAGGATCCTGTATGTACTCAAATTTCAGGTACTCCGTCTGCGGAATTGCTCCATCTGTAATGTGGGTGTTGTCAACCACGGCAATCACTTTTTCCTGATTGTCTTCCTTGGAGGCAAGATATCCGGGTATCACAATCATGGCTGCCATCAGGATGGGCGTTAAAATCGTCATGATGATAAAGGAGCGCTTCCTTACCCTGGTGGTATATTCCCGTTGTATGATGAGGCCTATTTTACTCATGGCTTTGAAATTTAGTTGGTTTGGGTTCGATTCGTTTCTTCAACCGCACGGATGAAAATGTCATTCATAGCCGGGATCATTTCATCGAATGATACGATATCAACATTATCATTGATGCTCCCGATCATAGCCCTCAGTGATAGTCGCTGATTGGGTTTGATAATCACATGTTTGACATCACCGCGGGTGACCTCCTCCTGAAAGGTGACACCTGAATTCAGGACTTCCTTCAGCCTGGCTGAATCACCCCTGAACCTCACCTCATAGGTATCTGGTTTAAAACGGTTCCTTACCTCGTCGATGTTCCCGCTCAATATGTTCCTGCCTTTATTGATCAGGGCAATATGGTCACAAAGTTCCTCAACAGAGGCCATGATATGTGTGGAGAATATGATAGTGGCGCCCTGTTCTCTTAATCGGATAATTTCATTCTTGATCAGATTGGTATTGATGGGGTCAAAACCGGTGAAAGGCTCGTCGAAAATCAGAAGTTTGGGTTCATGCAGCACGGTTATTATGAACTGAACCTTCTGCGCCATACCTTTTGACAGCTCTTCCACCTTTTTGTCCCACCACGACTGGATCTCGAATTTTTCAAACCAGTACTTGAGCTTCTTCAGACCTTCCTGTCGGGTAAGTCCTTTGAGCTGGACCAGGTAAAGGGCTTGTTCCCCAACCTTCATCTTTTTGTAAAGGCCCCTTTCCTCCGGAAGATATCCGATATGAAACACATCGTCGGATGTCAGCTTCCGGCCTCGAAGATAGATTTCCCCCTCATCCGGAGCTGTGATCTGGTTAATGATCCTGATAAGTGTGGTTTTCCCTGCACCATTCGGACCAAGCAGACCGAAAATACTTCCTTCAGGCACAGAAATGCTGACCTTGTCAAGGGCCCGGTGATGGGCAAATTGCTTGACAACGGAATTCGCGCTAAGAAAATCGTTCATATGTTGGAGTTGGTTTTGTTCAGTTTGACTTGAAGTGGGCTGGTTCGTTACATTTAAAAAAAGATGCTGTCAATCAAACATCTCTTTCATCCTGCGGAACACACTTTTATCGGCTGCCGAAGGTGCGGGGGCGAAATTGGGCGACCTTGAAAGGTCTTCCAGAAGTTTCTTCTCTTCTTTGGAAAGTGACCTGGGCACCCAAACATTAATCCTAACCAGCAGGTCGCCTTTTCCATATCCGTTAAGATCCGGGATCCCTTTTCCCCGCAACCTGAGAATCTTGCCGGATTGAGTTCCGGATTCAATTTTCACCTTCACCTTGCCGTCCACAGTGGGTATTTCAACCGCATCCCCCAGAGCAGCCTGAGGAATAGAGATGAAGAGGTTGTATATCAAATCGTTGCCATCCCTCACAAGGTCAGGATGTTCGGTTTCTTCGATCACAATGAGCAGATCACCGTTGATACCGCCACGACGGGCTGCATTCCCCTTTCCCGACACGGAGAGCTGCATCCCCTGCTGAACTCCTGCCGGAATGTTAATTTTGATGATCTCCTCTCCCTGTATGATTCCATCACCATAGCAGGCAGTGCATTTCTGGGTTATGATCCGGCCATCTCCGCCGCAGGCAGGGCAAACCGATGAGGTCTGCATCTGCCCGAGGAATGTGTGCGTCACCCGGGTCACCTGCCCCCGGCCGTTGCAGGTAGAACAGGTTGAATAGGATGATCCGTGCGCAGCTCCGGTTCCGTGACATTCACCGCACGGATTATACTTGTTTACCTTGATCTTTTTTTCAACCCCCTTAACAACTTCCTCCAATGTCAGCTTTACCTTGACCCGCAGGTTTGATCCGCGGTTCACCTGCTGCCGTCCCCGTGAAGACCCAAACCCTCCGAATCCGAAATCACTGAAAATATCACCGAAATGAGCGAAAATATCTTCAATGTTCATCCCGCCGCCACTGAATCCTCCGGCTCCCGAATTGCCGAGACCTGCATGACCGAACTGATCATATCTCGACTTTTTATCCTGATCAGAAAGAACATCATAGGCTTCTGCTGCCTCCTTGAACTTCTCTTCTGCATCCTTGTTCCCGGGATTTTTGTCCGGATGCCACTTCAGGGCCTGCTGCCTGTAGGCTTTTTTGATCTCTTCAGCGGTGGCGTTTCGCGAAACGCCTAATACTTCATAATAGTCTCTTTTTGCCATCTTCTTCCGGTTTAATCCCCCACAACCACTTTTGCATATCTGATAACTTTATCATGCAGATAATATCCCTTTTCAATCACATCAACCACTTTGCCTTTTTGACTGGGGTCCGGTGCCGGGATTTTTGTGATCGCTTCCTGAACATCACTGTTGAAGTCCTGATTGAGACACTCAATCGGTGTTACGCCGTTCTGTTTTAGAAACTCAGTGAAATTATTGTAAATCAGCTCGATACCTTGTTTAACAGCATCGATTTCAGTGGTTTCACGGATTGAATTGATCGCACGTTCCAGATTGTCGACCACTGGCAGGATCTTGAGTAACACTGATTCACCTCCTGATTTGACCAGCTCCATCTTTTCCTTGAGCGTCCTCTTCCGGTAATTGTCAAATTCAGCAGAGAGCCTCAGATATTTATCATTAAGCTCAATGATCTTGTTTCCAAGTTCTTCTACCTCTTTTCTGTGACTCTTTATCACAGGTTTCTTCTTCTTTGTATTCTCCTCATGAGCGGTCTCACCCGCCTGGTCATTTGACTGACTCATCTCTTCATTCAGGTTCTTTTCTTCTGTATCCATAGGAATTAAAGGGATTTTAAATCAATACGCGGCTCTGCAACTTCAAATATTTTGCCAACAGGCGTTGCCGACATTTTGGCAGGAAGCAGGACCTGGGCTTTCAGATCCTTCTGATGGAGGCGCCGATTAGATTAAGCCGGGTGTCAATATCCTGATATCCCCGGTCGATCTGTTCTATGTTGTGCATGATGCTGGTACCGTTGGCGCTGAGTGCGGCAATCAGCAGGGCTACCCCTGCCCGGATATCTGGCGAAACCATGGTGGTCGGGCGAAGCGGATTCCTTCTGTCAAGCCCGATGACCGTAGCCCTGTGCGGATCGCAAAGGATGATCTGAGCCCCCATGTCGATCAGCTTATCTACAAAAAATAGCCTGCTCTCAAACATTTTCTGGTGAATCAGGACCGATCCCTTGGCCTGAGTGGCCACAACCAGGAACACTGACAACAGGTCCGGGGTCAGTCCAGGCCAGGGAGCATCCGCAATGGTCATGATGGAACCATCCATAAAGCTCTCAATTTCATAATGATCCTGGGCAGGTATAAGCAGGTCATCGCCCTTCGAAATAATCTTAATTCCCAGTCTTTCAAAGGAGTAGGGTATAATACCCAGATTTGCCAGACTGACATTTCTGATCGTAAGCTCCGAACGCGTCAGAGCGGCCAGCCCGATGAAACTCCCCACCTCAATCATGTCAGGAAGTATGGTATGGTCTGTCCCACCCAATTGATCAACACCCTGAATTGTCAGGAGGTTGGATCCCACCCCTGTTATGATGGCTCCCATACGCTGCAGCATTTTGCATAATTGCTGTACATAGGGTTCACAGGCCGCATTGAAAATGGTTGTGGTCCCACGGGTTAAAACTGCAGCCATGATCACATTGGCCGTTCCCGTTACAGAAGCTTCATCCAGCAGCATATAGGCGCCCCTGAGATTATTCCCGGTTACGACAAACTGCTCCCTCGTATCATCATATTGAATTTTTGCACCCAGTCTGGCGAGGCCGTTAAAATGGGTGTCCAGCCTGCGCCTTCCAATTTTATCGCCACCGGGCTGCGGCATCAATGCCTTGCCGTATCTTGCGATCAGCGGACCGATCAGCATAACTGATCCCCTCAGACGGGTAGCCTGTTTGCGGAAGGCATCACTTCCTAAATACTCCGGATCAACATGCTCCGATTTGAAGCTCCACGATCCATTACCAAGCGGGTGTACCTCCACTCCCATTTCCTGTAATAGCAGGATCAGGTTCCTGACATCGAGGATCTCGGGGATATTATGGATGGTGACGGCCTCCTTTGTCAGGAGGGCTGCACAGATAACCTGTAATGCCTCATTCTTGGCGCCTTGCGGATGAATTTCCCCCTTTAGCGATTTTCCGCCGGTGATCTCAAACGTGGCCATCCGGGGAGGATTTAATATTTTTTCTTGAAATTGTGTCCCTGCTTGTTCGATGGTTTCTTCCTGGCAGGTACGGTCTTGGGCGGCAGCTCCTTGACTTCAGAAAGAGTGGTTCCCGGGGGCAGGGTCAGCCTGCCCTGTGATAACTCTCTCAGGGAATCAAGAATGATCTCATCAGTTACGTTATCCTTGTTCCAGGTCAGATACGAAAGCTTCATGTGATTCGCAATCTGCCGGGTAAATTCCTGCCTTTTGTCTTCCTCGGGAATCTCCAGCGCCTTCTCGATCAGCATCTCCACAATCTTACCGTAGTGCCTGATCTTGATCCGTGTAAAGGGATAGGGTACCCGGTCGGGTTTACCCAGGAAATAGTCCATAGTAGGAACTTCAAAAGGCGAATCAATATCCAGTTTGAAATCAGCTATCAGATGCAGATGATCCCACAGTTTATGCTTGTAATCACGATTGTCCCTGAGGGTGGGATTTATATTGCCCATCACCTGAATAATGGTGTTGGCTGCAATATTCCTCTGATCCCTGTCGGGTATTGAAATTGCATGATCCACCATGTTCTGGATGATTCTGCCGTATTCGGGCATCCTCAGCCTCTTGAGTTTATTGTTGTATTCCATTGGGAGAGTCTTCTTTATGCGACAAAGATAATTCTTTTAGCCGGCTTCAGGTCCTCACGATCTGAAGACGGGCGAATTTCAGCAGCAACTGCTTTTGGCCGTGATCTTTAAAGAAAACGGTGGCTTTCCGGCTGTTTCCTTCTCCTTCAATCTGGAGAACCTTACCCTGGCCAAACCGCGAATGTTTAACATTCATCCCGGTCTGGATCTGGGCCGGATCATCTGGCTCAATGGACTCATCCTTCGGAAGCGGAGGCAATCCCGGGTTTCTTACAGGGATGGTCCTCCGCAGAGGAGGCCTGATCAATGCCGGACTTTCGTCATCTTCCTCTGTCTCCCTTACAGGTGTTTGCCGGGCACTATTATTGGTCCTGATATATTTCGGATCAATCTCCCTCAGGAACCTGCTGGGGCGACAATCAATCAGGCTGCCCCAGCGATAACGTGTTTTAGCAAACGTGATCAGAACACGCTTCATCGCACGGGTGATGGCAACATAAAACAACCTTCGCTCCTCTTCAATCTCCCGGGATGTCCCGGTTGAAAACTGAGACGGAAACAGGTCTTCCTCCAAACCGGCAATAAAAACATAACTGAATTCCAGTCCTTTAGCTGAATGGACAGTCATTAAACTTACCTTATTCCGGTCTTCGGGTTTATCTGTGTCCTGATCGGTCATCAAACTCACATTTTGCAGGAAGAAATCCATCCCGTTCAACGCTCCTTCCTCACTCTCCTGATTGCCCTGATCCACAAATTCCCTGATTCCGTTAACCAGTTCCTGAACGTTTTCAAACTTTGATAACCCCTCGGGAGTTTTGTCGTATCTTAATTCCTCCAGGATCCCGGTTTCCTGCAATACCTTCATGCACAGATCATAGGCATCTGCATTAACCGCGAATTCTCCGAATCCTTCAATCAGCCTTCTGAACTGGATCAGCTTTTCAGCTGTGCCTTTGTTAAATTGGGGGACAAACCCCGTAGGGTCACCGAGAACAGCCCACAGTGGCGAACCGGCCTGATCGGCTGCCTCCGCCAGACGGTCGAGGGTGGTCTTCCCGATTCCCCTTGCCGGGTAGTTGATGATCCTGCGAAGAGACTCATCATCCCTGTGGTTCAATATCAGCCTGAAATAGGCCAGGACATCCTTGATCTCCTTCCTTTGGTAAAATGAAATGCTCCCGTAAATTTTATACGGGATATTTTGTCTCCTGCAAGCCTCCTCAATAACCCTCGATTGGGCATGAGTGCGGTATAAAACAGCAAATTCACGAAAATCAGCCTGCTGCCGCAGATGAATATCCAGGATCCTGTTTGAAATGATAAACCCTTCCTCCTGGTCCGTCAAAGCCTGAACCACATCAATAGGCTCCCCGGTCTCATTTTCAGAAAAGATCTTTTTTGGAATGCGCCCCTGATTGTTGGAGATCAAACTGTTGGCGGCTTCAACGATATTTTGGGTCGACCGGTAGTTCTGCTCCAGCTTGAAGATCTTATATTCCGGATATTCATTTCTGAAGTTCAGGATGTTTTCAATCCGGGCTCCCCTGAAGGAATAAATACTCTGGGAATCATCACCCACCACGCAAATGTTACGGTGAATACCGGCAATCTGATTTACAATGCTATACTGAACATAATTGGTGTCCTGATATTCATCAACCAGTACATACCTGAATTGCGACTGATATTTCTGGAGAATATCGGGCCTTGTGGCAAACAGCTGATGGGTATTGACCAGAAGATCGTCAAAATCCATGGCATCGGCATTTTTACAACGCCTTGCGTAAGCCTGATAAATGCCAGCCATCTCCGGTTTCCGGGCTGAAACATCCGCGGAAATCCATTCACTTCGTGCCTGGTAACCCTCTGCAGTGATGAGGTGGTTTTTTGCATTCGAGATCCTGCGCTGAACCTCCGCCGGCTGATACATCTGGTCGTCGAGCTTCATGTCATGGAGGATGCTCCGGATGAGGCTTCTGGAATCATCGGAATCGTAAATGGTGAAATTCTTCGTATAACCGATCGCCTCAGCTTCGCGCCTGAGAATTCTGGCAAAAAGGGAATGAAACGTGCCCATCCACAAATTTCGGGCAACCGAGGGATCTGTAAGCTTCTCGATCCTGTCTTTCATTTCCCTCGCTGCCTTGTTGGTAAAGGTCAGGGCAAGAACATTCCAGGCAGAGATTCCGGTCTCCAGCAGATAGGCAATTTTAAATGTCAAAACCCTGGTCTTTCCTGAACCCGCACCGGCAATGACCAGCATCGGGCCTTCAGTGGTTGTAACGGCTTCCTTCTGTACAGAATTCAGATCTTCCAGAATTTTATTCACTTTTCGCAGATTAAATGTATGGGTTTGAGATTTTAAACGTTTTAACAGCCGGAATTCGGATCCCGGCCAAAAATAGCAATTGTCGCCAACAACAGGGAGAAGGCCTGATCCGTTTTCTGAAGCAGAATTAGTAATATTGTAGTTTCATTCCAGAAAGAACTGATATTGATGAAGAAGCGAATTCATACTGTTGAAAAAGTCTTGGTAAGTTGCCTTTTTTTCCTCCTTCCATTCACCTTTGCATCGGCACAGGAATCTGATTATACAGTAAGAGTGATCCAGCCGGGGAAAGATACGGTCAGGACCTGCCCTGGCAAGGCTGTCATTTTTATGGCCGAGGGACTTAATGCCGATGGTTCTGCTTTTGACCCGAATCAGGTCATTTTTACCTGGGATTTTGGCTACAACGGCCAGATACTTACCGGCGCTAACGTTTCTTTTACCTATCCGGTCGGCGGACATTATGTGGTTCGGCTTTATGTTACCGGTAAGAATGGACCGGCTGCAAAGAATATCCCCGAAATCCATTTTTATGTCGGCATGAGACCCCTGTTTACCGGAACAAGATCCAACCAACCCTCGATCTGTTCGGGCTCTGAAATAACCCTGACAGGTTTCGTCACACCTGTGGAATGGACGGGTGACGAATATGGATTTGTCAACAAATTCGCCCAATCGGATTATAAATGGAACGGGTCCGGGATCCAGTCCGACCGCAACGGGATCTCGAGAGTCACTCCTCCGCTCGACGAGGGGCATCTTGAGTATATCTTCAGGGTTTCTGATGATTTTAGCTGCTTTTATGATACAACACTGACTCTTTATGGCGTTTACGCTGAATATTCAATGAACCCTCTTACCGGCGAAGCTCCCCTGGATGTGACTTTCGCAGTCGATTCCTCTTCAAATGGTGGTTCAGAAAACAGCATCACCTACGACTGGGAATTCTGGGAGGTCACTGATACCAGTACTCTTGACAAAAAATCCGATTATAAGGTCACCATCGAGATGCCCGGGCAGTATGCCACCAGGGTTATTGCCAGATACCAACAATGCACCTACAGGTTCGCCAGCGAAGAGTATATACGAGTCGACTCCTCACTTTTGGAAATTCCAAACGTATTTACTCCGAACGAAGATGGCGCCAACGACTTTTTTCAAGTGAAGGCAAAGTCCCTGCGCTCATTTCACGGGATTATCTATAATCGATGGGGCAGGCCGGTTTTTGAATGGACGGATGCCAAAACATACGAGAACGGATGGAATGGTAAAATGAACAACACGGGCCAGGACTGCCCATCCGGTACCTATTATTATGTAATCAAAGCCGAAGGGTACGATAAAAACAAACTGGAACCCGAGCCATACCCTTTCATTCAATATGAAGGGGGCGTCTATAAAGGCTTCCTTACCCTCATCCGATAAAAAAACCTGTCAGCTTTTTAAAAGCTGACAGGTTTAATCTCATCCTTCTTACTTACCCCTTCACCCTTTATTCTTCATCATCTGCCGTATAGGCTGCCTGAAGCTTGTCCTGAACATCAGGCGGGCAGAGCGAATACTCGGCAAACTTCATAGTGTAGGTGGCACGACCATTGGTAAGCGAGCTCAGTGAAGTTGAATATTTGTTCAATTCAGCCAGAGGGACTTTAACCCTTAGCTTTTCATAACGTCCCATTGAATCCATTCCCTGGATCATGGCGCGGCGTCCCTGGAGGTCACTCATAACGTCACCCATGCGGTCACCCGGTACAAGTACTTCCACATCGTAAATCGGTTCAAGGATTTTCGGGCCGGCTTTTTTGAATGCCTCTGCAAATGCCTTGGCACCTGCCAGCTTAAAGGAAATCTCGTTTGAATCCACAGGGTGCATCTTCCCGTCATATACATAAACGCGGATGTCCCTGGCGTAAGATCCGGTGAGCGGACCATTTTCCAGTTTCTCCATCAGACCTTTCTGAATGGCAGGCATGAACCTTGCATCAATGGAACCTCCAACGATGCAGTTATAATATACAAGCTTGCCTCCCCATTCGAGCTGGATCTCTTCCTTGCCCCTGAGCGAAAGGATCATGTCCTTTCCGTCAACCTTGAAGTTGGTCCTTTCGGGGGCACCCTCTTCATGCGGCTCGATGATCATGTGAACCTCACCGAACTGTCCGGCACCGCCCGACTGCTTCTTATGACGGTACATGGCAGCGGCAACCTTTGTAATGGTCTCACGGTAAGGAATTCTCGGCGGAAGATATTCTGTTGCAATTTTATGAACGTTGTCGAGCAGCCATTTTACGATGTTCAGGTGATATTCACCCTGGCCATGGAGAATAATCTGCTTCAGTTCCTTCGAGTACTCCACGATCAGTGAGGGATCTTCCTCATGCAAACGGTGCAGGGCTTCACCCAGCTTTTCGTCATCTGACTCCTCTTTGGCTTTGATTGCTGCCCTGTATTTCGGCTCCGGCATCTCGATCGGCTGGATCGGTGCATCAAAGTTTTTATCTGCCAGGGTTGTGAATGTACGCGTATCCTTCAGTTTAACAGTTCCTCCGATGTCACCAGCAACCATGGTGTCAATTTTCTGACGGTTCTTTCCTGCTACCACAAACAGCTGTGAAACACGCTCCTTTGCTCCGGTATTCAGATTAACAAGGTCAATGCTCTCAGTCAGTTTGCCGCTGATCACCCTGAAATAGGAAATCTCGCCAAGATGCTGTTCAGTGAAGGTTTTAAATGCGAAAGCAACATTCGGACCGGTAGCGTTGGTCTTAACTTCTGCGCCGGCTTTGGTTTTATAAACGGTGCTTTCTGGAGTGGGTGCATAATGAATCAGGAAATCGCACAGGCGCTGTGTTCCCTGAACATTCTTTGCAGAGGTGCAAAGAACCGGGAATATTCCCCTTTCAAGAATGCCCTTTTTCAAACCCTCTTTTAACTCTTCCTCGGTAAGGGTGTCATTGGTAAAGAATATCTCCATCAGATTCTCATCTGCTTCTGCTGCGATTTCTACCAGGCGCGAATAATAGGTGTCGACCTTGCTGTTTTCAGATGCCGGAATCTCAGATTCAACCGGAGCTCCTCCCCCGACAGGGAATTTGATTGCCTTCTTGCGAATTACGTCAATTACCGTGTCAAAGCTCTCTCCTTCGTTCAATGGATACTGAGCCACAACGACTTTTTGACCGAAAGCTTCGCGGGCACTGTCAACAGCCTTGTCAAAATGCGATTTCTCATGGTCCAGCTGATTGACCACAAGAATCACCGGCTTATGATATCTTTCCGTATATCTCATCTGGGACTCTGTGCCGGTTTCAACACCATTCTGTGCATTGATAAGCAGTACGGCAAAATCAACTGCACTGAGGGCTGCTACTGTTGCACCAACGAAATCATCGGCACCGGGAGTGTCAATGAAATTGATCTTGTGATCCTTGTATTCGGTATACAAGACGGTGGAGTAAACAGAATTGCCCCTTTCATGCTCAATTTCATTACAATCCGAAACCGTGTTCTTGCTTCCTACATCTCCCCGGCGGCTGATAACACCTCCGTCAAACAGAAGCGATTCGGACAATGTGGTCTTCCCTGATCCGGAATTACCAAGCAAGGCAAGGTTCCGTATCTGATTAGTCTGATAAACTTTCATAACTCCCTTGATTTCTGATAAAATGATGAGATAATTAGCTCGTCTTAAATTTGGTCTGCAAAGCTAAGATTTTTTTTAAATTCTTCAAGAGACGGATCACCCTAATGCCTCTTTTTCAGATACAGCCAGAAAGCTGCCAGAATGATCAGAAGAGTCGAAATGCAGATTGAAATAATCCCCCATGGGGTATTGTGCCTGATGGTCACCGGTCCGGGATCACCGATCAATATTTGTGCGGCCCAAAAATAAGGAGATGATAAGGACAAGGGAGATTCATTCAGGTAGCTTTCCCGTGCTGAACGCAGGGCCTCCCTCCGGTCCATTCCGCTCTTCAGATTTCTGTAAAAAAGGCTTGACAGCCGGGCTGAGGCCCTGTCATCAACCGTCCAAAGGGTGGTAATCAGTGAGGGGACTCCGGCAAACTGAAAACCCCTTGACATGCTCATGATCCCTTCTCCCGATTGCAGATAACCGGTTCCCGTATTGCAGGCATTGAGGAAAACCAACGGACTGTGGACGCTCAGAGCCAGCATCTCAAAAATGTATAAACTCCCGTCTGATTTTTTGGGACTTAAAAGCAGCCTGGTTTCCATAGGATTCAGATTGTTCAGAATTCCATGGGTTGAGATATGGACAATGACAGGTGCATTGAGTGAATGCATTAGCTGATTTTCAACCGCTTTGCCCCCAATGTATTTTTTCGTAACGAACTCTTGGGATATCTGTTTGATTTCTTCAGATGTTTCATTTAGTGCTGGCAATTCCTCCAAACCGACCTTGACACCCTTGTACACGAAAGGTGCAAACGCATCAATTCTGCTGACCACAACAGGATGGGTATTCTTCCGAATCGTGTATAATTGCTCATGTGATGAGATGTAACTAATTGAATATCTATGATTCAGATATTTCAGTTTACTGAAGTCTGATTTAGCTGGCCTGAGGCTATCGGAAATAAAAGCTTCAAAAGGAATAAAACCGATTTCCTCATCAGGCAGGATGATCATTTTATCGATCCCCTCAGGCACCCTGGCAGGAGCGAAAAGTTTCTGGTGCAGGTAAAAGGAGCTTTTAATGAATTGATCGTAAATTTTTGAACTAACATCGGGGGTCATGCTTGCCTTAAAATCTTCAATCTTTCCGATAAATTTCTTTGAAACCGTATCCCTGTGGTATAGGATCGTATCTCTGGTGAGAGTGAATGAGATCAGGTTTAGGGTGTCGATCATGGTGTAGTCCACCATGGCTTCACCCGGTTTGAGCAACTTCCTGATCGAATCAATGGGATAGCCGACGTTGGAGTAAAGCAGCCGGTAAATTTCAGGATTGGTTTTTCGGATCTTTGACTGAAGAGTCCTCAGGTTATCGGTCAGGGACGAAATTTTATTGTTGAGGTTCTGATCCAGTGAGTCGCTGATTTGACCAGACTCCCTGAGGAAGATTAGATTCGACTTAATTGAGTTGATCTGCTTTTTGATGCTGTCTTCCCGCGCCAGGAGAGATCCTTCGTCACCCAGGTACTTTCTGGCTGCGTTCATCCTGATAAACTCGTTAAGGGTTGCTGATTTATTTCTTCCGGATAGCTGAAAGGCAATATCGAGGTACTTCTGTTCCCCTGAATTTTCATAAAGGTCAAGGGCCATTTCGAGGGCATGGAAATAGTGAATCTTAAACTCTTTGCCCAGCAATGGTTTGCTCTCGAAGGAATACATATATCTTAGGGTATCCATCATTTCGAGAGATATCATGTAGGTTTCCAAACCTTTGCGCAAATCATCGATGTTGTGGTCCCTGATGAACCTTTTATTAAAGGCATGCGCCTTATAGGAAGTGTAATCGGCTAGCAACGGTGTTGCCATACTGACAAGGGGATTGGCATCCGGATTATTTCCATCGCATCCGGGATCCAGACTCGCGATGGCCTTCTGAAAATATTTCAGTCCCTGGTCCAGATCACCGGTAACCGAATAGTTAACCCCAATATTTACGTAAAATGAAGCAGGATTTCTCCGGGTTTCCTTTGAGAACTCAATGGCCTGAATAAAGTAGGCCATGGAACTGTCAATCTTTCCCAGATTCAGGTAGGCAGTGCCGATGTTATTCAGTACAGTCAGCTTGTCGGCTTGCCGGTATCCCGGAATGGAATTCTTCAGAGCCAGGGATTGCAAAAGGTAGGAAAGTGACTGTCTGTATGCCAGGCGGTTGGTAGCCAGAGCGGCCATCTCGTTGTAGACTGAGGATTCCGAAGCCAGGTCACCCATCCTCCTGAAAATTATCAAGGCTTCGCTCAGAACAGAATCAACCCTTGGATCATTGGAATTGATTGAATAAATAACACTGCTCATGTTGGTGAGGTCATCCCCTGCACACAATGTCCGGCCTAATTTTCTGTTGATTCCCAGGGCCTGCTCAAAATTCCTCAGCGATTCATTCCTGTCGCCCATGTCCCTGTTGATCCTGGCAAGTGCCCTGTAGGATTCTGCAAGCATGATGCTGTCATAGGTATTTCGGATCGGCCTGAGTGAAATGGAAACCAGCAAGGTGTCTATGGCATCCCTGTATAGGCTGCTGAATGATAATTGAAGTGCCTTGAAAAGAATTGCATCTGCTGATTCATCCGGGGTAACACTTTCTTGTTTAGCAGCAACTCTATATATATTATATACTTTCTCAGCCTGGAGCGAAGAGTCAGCCAGGTACCAGAAAACGCCAGCTGTGAGGAGGTTCCTTCTGTCAGCATCACTCCTGATCTCACTGGCTTTATATGGTTCCGGAAGAATTGATTTTGCCGCTTCTGCCCTTTGTCCATTAAACAATAATTCAATACTTTTGGGCGTTGGCTTGAAATCACTTATAGTTGAAGATGTGGCAATTGCCAAATTGAGCAAAAAAAGTCCGCTGACCAAAAAACAAATTGTGCATATTTGTTGTCTTAGCTTTGCCATGCGTTCACAAAGATACTTAATATAACGCTCAATCATTCAGCACCTTTTTTTAGCATTTGGTCAAAAAGTAAATGAAATACAGATAATGTATCAGGCAGAGGGGTTACTTTTAACACGAAAACAGGATTAAAACATAAAAGGAAGAGTTCGAAGTTCGCTTAAAGAATTTAGGTTATGAAAATCAAGTCCGTCATAATTGCCGTTTTAGCATTTGTTGTAACGAGTGCATATACCCCTGCCACAGAGCATAATTTGATGCCAAAAGGTAAAGCCGGGTCCTTTGGTATTATCAAAGGTCACCTGATTGATAAAGGAAACGATGGTGTTTGGGACGTGCTGTCGTTTGGCCTGAAGTCCGGAATAAGTAATGGTTACCGGGTTACCAAGGTTGAAGTTTTTCAAAATGAAAATGAGATTGCCACCTTTTCTGACTTTGGTGATTTCAAGGACAATGGAACATCATTCTATTTTCTTGATATCAGTGACCTCGGCATAGTAGGTGACTTCTATACGAGAATCTTTATCAAGGCCAAATTCGGCGGATTGATCACCCTGGCTGCAGCTGCAGTTTCAGATGGAACCACTCCTGAGGATCCTGATGAAACCGTGATCGTTGTGAGGTGGCCGTAACAGGATTTGCCTTCATAGAACTTATAGAAATCCCGGGCTTCCGGGATTTTTTTTTGTTTTCTTGTTCAGGTGTTCGTTTTATTGAAAAATTCTTTTACCTTTGCGAACCATTTTGTTAACAAAAAGCGGGATAATAAAATAGTCGATAATGCCTACGATTCAGCAGTTAGTAAGAAAAGGTAGAACCAGTAAGAACGACAAGAGTAAAGCTCCGGCTCTGGACTCATGTCCGCAGAGGAGGGGTGTTTGTGTCAGGGTTTACACTACCACGCCGAAGAAACCGAACTCGGCCATGAGGAAAGTTGCCAGAGTTAGGTTGACCAATCAGAAAGAAGTTAACGTGTATATTCCGGGCGAAGGCCACAATTTGCAGGAGCACTCGATTGTTCTTGTTCGTGGTGGCAGGGTGAAAGATCTGCCGGGTGTCCGCTACCATATGGTTCGTGGTACCCTGGATGCAGCCGGTGTTGACGGTCGCAGGCAGAGAAGGTCGAAATACGGAGCCAAGAGGCCGAAAAAATAATAGGGTACAGTAAGCATATTTCTCATGAGAAAAGCGAGAGCTAAAAAGAATATTCTACTCCCGGATCCCAAGTTTGGTGATATTCGGGTTACCCGCTTTGTGAACGACCTGATGCACAGCGGTAAGAAAAGTGTAGCCTTTAAAACCTTTTATGAGGCATTGGAAATGGTGAGCAAAAAGACTCAGGAGAGTGGTTTGTCACCAGTAGATGTTTGGAAAAAGGCACTGGAAAACATCACGCCTTCGGTTGAGGTTAAAAGCCGCAGGGTGGGTGGTGCAACTTTCCAGGTTCCGATGGAGATCCGTCCAGACAGGAAGATTTCGATCGGTAATAAGAACCTTATTGCATTTGCGCGGAAACGTGCAGGTCGCTCAATGAGCGAAAAATTAGCTGCCGAAATTGTGGCAGCCTTTAATGAAGAAGGCGCAGCTTTCAAGAAAAAGGAAGATACGCACAGAATGGCCGAAGCTAACCGGGCATTCGCACATTTCCGGTTTTAACCGGACTACTGTTCTTTGACACGTTGGGATGGCACCAGATCTCTCTTATACCAGGAACATCGGTATAATGGCCCACATTGATGCGGGGAAAACCACTACTACCGAGAGAATTCTGTTTTATACCGGTGTAAATCACCGGATGGGAGAAGTTCATGATGGTGCTGCTACGATGGATTGGATGATCCAGGAACAGGAGAGGGGAATAACAATCACCTCTGCTGCTACTACTACCTGGTGGAAATATGGCGGAGATAGTTACAAGATTAACATCATTGATACTCCCGGCCATGTTGATTTCACTGTGGAGGTTGAAAGATCACTCAGGGTACTTGACGGAGCGATAGCTGTTTTTTGCGGTGTCGGAGGGGTTGAACCCCAGTCGGAAACTGTATGGCATCAGGCCGATAAGTACAAGGTTCCAAGAATTGCTTTTGTCAATAAAATGGACCGCCCCGGAGCCGATTTCTTTGCCGTTCTGTCAGAAATGAAGGATAAGCTGGGTGCAAAACCTGTTGCCCTTCAACTGCCAATCGGAACGGAAGATAAATTTACCGGAGTTGTTGATCTGATTAATAACCGGGCCCTCATCTGGCCAACCGGAGATGCTCTTGGTGCACACCCTGAGCTGATGCCGGTTCCGGCTGAAATGACAGACCAGGTAAACGAGTGGAGAAATCACCTGATTGAATCGGTTTGTGAAACCGATGATACTCTGCTTGAAAAATTTCTGGAATCAGGAGAATCCATTGATACAAATGATCTGATGACGGCACTTCGCGAGGCTACCCTTAAAATGAACCTTGTGCCTGTGCTTTGCGGATCTGCTTTTAAAAATAAAGGTGTGCAGCCTCTGCTTGATGCAATTGCTGCTTTCCTTCCGAGTCCGATTGATGTTGGAGCTGTTTCAGGCTTCGAACCGAAGTCTCACCGGCCGATCGAACGGAATCCTGATGAAAACGCACCTTTTGCAGCACTAGCTTTTAAAATTGCCACGGACCCATTCGTAGGCCGGTTGGCCTACCTGAGGGTTTATTCCGGGAAGATCCATTCGGGAGCCACTGTTTTTAACATGCGAACCGAAAGAAAAGAAAGGATCACCCGACTCTATCAAATGCATGCCAATAAACAGAACCCCCGTGACCTGGTAGAAGCCGGTGATATCTGTGCAGCCGTTGGGCTGAAAGATATTCGCACCGGAGATACACTCAGCGATGAGGATCACAGGATACTTCTGGAAACCATCACCTTTCCCGAGCCAGTACTGGGCATTGCCGTTGAGGCCAGAACCCAGGAAGATATAGCCCGCCTCACGGATTCCCTGCAGAAAATGGTCGAAGAAGATCCGACCCTCAGGGTTAAGATTGATGATGAGTCGGGACAAACAGTGCTCAGCGGAATGGGTGAATTGCACCTCGATATCGTTTTGGACCGACTTAAAAGAGAGTTCAAGCTAGATATCAATAAAGGTCTGCCGCAGGTTGCCTATAAGGAAGCAATCAGAAATGAGATTGAACAGCATACCATTTTCCGTAAGGAAGGTGGTGGACGCTCACTCTTTGCTGAAATTAAGGTTAGAATAGCCCCGCTTCCGGGCGGAAAAGGATTGGAATTTCATTCCGATATTCCAGTCGAGAAATTCCCCAGAGCTTATGTTGCCGCTGTTGAACGCGGTTTCAGAAATGCCCTGAATAATGGTATCCTCGCTGGTTTCCCTGTGATAAGCCTGAAAGTTGACCTCCTTGAAGGAGTCTCGCATCCAACCGAATCCGATGAGCTCGCTTTTGAAATAGCGGCTCAGAAGGCTTTCAGGGAAGGTTGTGAAATCGCCCGGCCGGTTCTCCTGGAACCGATCATGAAACTGGAGGTTGTTTCCCCTGAGGAATATGTAGGAGATGTAATTGCCGATCTCAACAAGCGACGCGGACAAATTTCCGGGATGGAAAACAAACCCGGCGGCCGTGTGGTAAGTGCAACCGTTCCCCTTTCTGAACAATTCGGATATGTGACGGTCCTGAGGACACTTACTTCCGGTAGGGCAAGTTCGGCCATGGAAGTATCCCATTATGATGAGGTACCCAGGGAAATTGCCATCACCGTGTTGCAGAAAGTATTTGGAAAAGTGGATTTATTGTAGATAAAACATATACTAATGAGTCAGAAAATAAGGATTAAGTTGAAGTCTTACGATCACAACCTGGTGGATAAGTCCGCCGAAAAGATCGTAAAAACGGTGAAGAGCACCGGTGCTGTTGTCAGCGGTCCTATACCGCTTCCGACACATACGCGTGTGTTTACTGTTCTGAGATCAACTTTTGTGAATAAAAAGTCGAGGGAGCAATTTCAACTCAGCTCCTACAAGAGGCTGATCGATATCTACAGTTCCACAGCCAAGACTATTGATGCGCTGATGAAACTGGAATTGCCCAGCGGAGTGGAAGTTGAAATTAAAGTTTAATTCTAAGAGCGAATAAAATGCAAGGCTTAATCGGGAAAAAAATCGGGATGACTTCAGTCTTCGATGCCGATGGAAAAAACGTTCCATGCACCGTGGTTGAAGTGGGTCCTTGTGTGGTTACCCAGATCAAAACCCATGATATAGATGGGTATGAAGCTGTGCAGGTGGCCTTTGACGATAAAAAGGAAAAGAACACCCCAAAACCGATGTTGGGTCATTTTAAGAAAGCCAACACCACACCTAAAAGAGAACTGGCCGAGTTCCGCAAGGACAATGGCGAACAGGTAAATCTGGGAGATGTCATCACAGTGGAAACATTCAGTAATGATCGCTATGTTGATGTTACCGGCGTTACCAAGGGAAAAGGATTCCAGGGCGTAATCAAGCGTCATGGATTCGGAGGAGTAGGGGATAACACCCATGGTCAGCATAACCGTTTGAGAGCTCCCGGTTCACTGGGCGCCTCATCCTATCCGAGCCGCGTACTCAAAGGTATGCGTATGGCCGGTCAGGATGGCGGAAACTCGGTTAAGATGATCAGCCTCCAGATCATGAAAATCATTCCTGAGCATAACCTGATGATTTTGAAAGGTTCTGTTCCTGGAGCCAAAGGTTCTTACTTAATAATTGAGAAGTAATGAAAGTAGCAGTATACAAGACTTCCGGTGAAGAGACCGGACGGACCGTGGAGCTGCAGGATGATGTGTTTGCCATCAGCCCGAACGATCATGCCATCTATCTTGATGTAAAACAGTTCCTGGCAAATCGCAGGCAAGGCACTCATAAGGCAAAACAACGGAACGAGGTTGCCGGCAGTACCAAGAAACTGAAAAAGCAGAAAGGTACCGGCGGAGCAAGGGCTGGCAGCATCAAATCACCGCTCTTCCGTGGAGGCGGCCGTGTATTTGGACCGGTTCCCCGTGACTACAGTTTCAAACTGAACAAAAAGGTCAAAATGCTGGCCAGAAAATCAGCCTTGACCTACAAAGCTCAGGGATCACAAATTCTCGTGGTTGAGGACTTCGATCTGAGTGCTCCAAAAACCCGGAAAATGGCTGAGATCAAGCAAAGCCTGAAATCCAGCGACAAAAAAATGCTTCTGGTTTTAAATCAACCAAATAAAAACGTATATTTGTCGTCTCGAAATTTACAGGGTATTAAAGTCGTAACGATCTCAGATCTAAACACTTATGATATATTAAATGCTTCAACTGTGGCTTTTGTAGAGAGTTCGATTGAAGCTTTGAATGAAAATTTCGGACAATAAGAGAGGGTAAACATGGATATTCTGATCAAGCCGATAGTAACCGAAAAAATGACAAGTCAGACTGAAGTTCTGAAGTGTTACGGTTTTATTGTGGACAAAAGGGCCAACAAATATCAGATCAAGAAAGCGGTCCAGGATATGTATGGTGTGACGGTTGCTTCCGTTAATACCATGCGTTATGGCAGCAAGGAGAAATCCCGTTTTACCAAGACCGGTCTGGTTCGCGGTAAAACCAACGCTTTTAAGAAGGCTGTTGTTACCCTGAATGAAGGAGATGTAATTGATTTTTACAGCAATATTTAATTAGACAATGGCAGTTCGCAGCTTTAAACCCGTAACGCCGGGGCAGAGAAAGAAAATTATAGGAACCTTTGAGGAGATTACTCAAACGGGTCCTGAAAAATCTTTGTTGAAGCCTGTCAGGAAATCAGGCGGACGGAACAACAATGGCCGCATGACGATGCGTTACATCGGCGGTGGTCATAAGCGGATGTACCGTATGATCGATTTCAAGCGTGACAAAGACGGTATCCCGGCAAAAGTCTCAACAATAGAATATGATCCGAACCGCACCGCACGCATTGCCTTGTTGGTTTATGCAGATGGCGAAAAGCGTTATATGCTTGCTCCCAACGGACTGACCGTGGGGCAGCAGGTTCTTTCCGGTGCCGGTATTGCTCCGGAGATCGGTAACAGCCTTCCTCTTGGTGAAATACCTCTCGGTACGATCGTCCATAACATTGAACTGAGGCCAGGTCAGGGTGGCGCAATGGCGCGCAGTGCCGGAACGTATGCTCAGATTGTATCGCGCGAAGGCCGGTATGCCATTATTAAGCTTCCCTCAGGTGAAACGAGGTTGATCCTTACCACCTGCCGCGCTACTGTTGGAACCGTATCAAACTCCGATCATGGTCTGGAGAGTGATGGTAAGGCAGGTCGCAGGCGCTGGATGGGTCGCCGCCCGAGGGTCAGAGGGGTTGTAATGAACCCGGTGGATCACCCGATGGGTGGTGGTGAAGGTCGTGCTTCCGGTGGACATCCGCGTTCAAGGAAAGGTTTGTTGGCTAAAGGTTATAAGACCCGCAGTCCCAAAAAATCCTCCTCTAAGTTCATTCTTGAAAGACGTAAAAAGTAACCGTAAATAAACGAGTGTATGAGCCGATCACTAAAAAAAGGTCCGTTTATCGATTTCAGCCTGGAGAAGAAGGTTGGGACTTTGAATAACAGCGGCAAAAAATCTGTTGTTAAAACCTGGGCCCGCAGAAGTATCATTTCTCCTGATTTTGTGGGGCATACCATAGCTGTTCATAACGGGAATAAGTTTATACCGGTTTATGTTACGGAAAACATGGTAGGTCATAAACTAGGCGAATTTGCCCCGACCCGTCAGTTCCGCGGTCATGCCGGGAACAGGAAGAAGTAATTATAATGCTTAACCGAGAAGAATAAAATCTAGAATAATGGGATCCAGAAAGCAAGAACGGGCTAACCGGACAAAAGAAGAGCGCAAGGATTTGTTTCTGGCGGCTCTGAACAACAATCCGACTTCTCCCCGCAAGATGAGGCTGGTAGCCGATATGATCCGCGGTATGGAAGTAAAACGTGCCCTGGATGTTCTTCGGTTTAGTCCGAAAGAAGCTTCCCGTAAGATGGAAAAACTCTTAATGTCGGCAATCTCAAACTGGCAGGCCAAGAATGAAGGCGTCCGGATCGAGGATAGCCACCTGTATGTTAAACAAGTTTATGTGGATTCTGGCAGAATTCTGAAACGGCTTCGCCCTGCTCCCCAGGGACGCGGTCACCGGATCAAGAAACGCTCCAACCATGTGACAATTTACCTTGACAGTCGTAAACAAGTCGAAAAAACGGACGCATAGATGGGACAAAAAGTAAACCCGATTAGTAATCGCCTGGGCATCATTAAAGGTTGGGATTCCAACTGGTACGGCGGTAGTGACTTCACTGAGAAACTGGTTGAAGACTATAAGATCCGTGAATATCTGAATGCCCGTTTGGCCAAAGCCAGCGTATCAAAGATTGTTATTGAGAGAACCCTCAAACTGATTACCATTACCGTTAACACCGCTCGTCCGGGGATCATTATCGGGAAAGGTGGACAGGAAGTTGACAAGCTGAAGGAGGAACTTAAAAAGATTACCAGCAAAGAGGTTCAGATCAATATCTTCGAAATTAAAAGGCCTGAACTTGATGCAGTGATTGTTGCTACCAACGTAGCTCGTCAGCTGGAAGGCAAAATCGCCTACCGCCGTGCCATTAAAATGGCCATTGCCTCAACCATCAGGATGGGCGCTGAAGGAATAAAAATTCAGATCTCAGGTCGTTTGAACGGCGCTGAAATGGCCAGGTCAGAAACCTACAAGGAGGGCAGAATACCGCTCCATACATTGCGTGCGGATATTGATTATGCTTTGGCTGAGGCCCATACCAAGGTAGGTACTACTGGTATCAAGGTTTGGATCTGCAAGGGTGAAATTTACGGTCGCCGTGATCTTTCCCCGAACATCGGAGCCAAAGCCCCGAAAAAGACTTTCAAGAAGAGAAGAGGCTAATCACTGAAGATAAAAGCAAATAGCCATGTTACAACCGAAAAAGACTAAATACAGAAGGCAGCAAAAGGGCAGAATGAAAGGCAATTCACAGCGGGGAAACCAGCTCGCCTTTGGCTCTTTTGGGATTAAGGCACTTGAAACCTGCTGGATGACCGGCCGTCAGCTTGAAGCTGCCCGTGTGGCCGTGACACGTCACATGCAGCGTCAGGGTCAGATCTGGATCCGCGTTTTCCCTGATAAACCCATAACCAAGAAGCCTGCCGAGGTTCGTATGGGTAAAGGTAAAGGGGCTCCTGAAGGATTTGTAGCCAGAATCACACCAGGCCGAATTCTTTTCGAAGCAGAAGGTGTTTCCCTGGAAATGGCACGTGAAGCTTTGAGGCTTGCTGCCCAGAAACTTCCGGTGAAAACCAAATTTATTATCGCTCGTGACTTTGTAGAAGATTCAAACAACGAATAATGAAAAACGTAGAGATTCGCGAACTGACGGCCAAGGAGCTGAATGAACGGATTGAAACAGAAAAAAGCAATCTGGTCAGGATGGAGATGAACCATACGGTTTCACCGCTGGATCATCCACATAACATCCGGTTTACCAGACGTCTGATTGCCCAGCTGAAAACTGAATTGCGCCAGAGGCAAATAATCGAAAACCAGAAAAGCGAATAATCCATGGAAGTCAAGAGAAACCTGCGCAAGGAACGTACCGGTGTGGTCGTCAGCAATAAGATGGAAAAGACCATCGTCGTTGCCGTCAGGAGAAAAGTAAAACACCCGATCTACGGGAAGTTTGTCAACAAGACCACCAAATTCGTTGCTCACGACGAACAGAATACCTGTAATGAGGGAGACCTCGTAAAAATCATGGAAACCCGTCCTCTGAGCAAGCGGAAAAACTGGAGATTAGTTGAAATCATTCAAAGAGCTAAGTAACCATGATACAGCAAGAGACCAGAATGACCGTGGCCGATAACAGCGGTGCAAAAGAAGTTCTTTGCATCCGGGTATTGGGCGGAACCGGCAAGAAATATGCCACTGTGGGAGATAAAGTGGTTGTAACGGTAAAATCCGCGCTGCCGGGCGGTGACCTGAAGAAAGGAACCGTTTCCAAAGCAGTGGTTGTCCGTACATCAAAGGAGATTCGTCGCAACGACGGTTCATATATCCGGTTTGATGACAATGCGGTCGTTCTCCTTAATAACGCAGGTGAGATCCGGGGTACCCGTATTTTCGGACCTGTTGCCAGGGAACTTCGCGAAAACTACATGAAGATTGTATCCCTTGCTCCCGAAGTGTTATAATCATAAAGCACGGAACATGCAGAAGAAAATGAATATCAAAAAAGGAGATACCGTGATGGTTATTGCCGGTAACTCCAAGGGGCAACAGGGCCGGGTGCTCGAAGTGATCCGCAAAAAGGACCGCGCTATCGTCGAAGGCGTTAACATGTTGTCGAAACACACCAAAGCCGACAAAAATGCTCCGCAAGGAGGTATTATTAAGAAAGAAGGATCCATCCATGTTTCAAATCTGATGCTGGTTGATCCTACCAGCGGAAAACCGACCCGAATCGGCCGCAGACTGAATGAAAAAGGCCAGCTGGTCCGCTACGCCAAAAAATCCGGAGAGGAGATCAAGTAATGAAATACACACCGAATCTTCAAACGAAATACCGGGAAAACGTTATCCCGACCTTGGTTAAAGAGTTCAACTATAAGTCAGTGATGCAGGTTCCGCGTCTTGAAAAGATCGTGGTAAACCGTGGGGTTGGTAAGGCTGTGGCTGATAAGAAACTGATCGAAGTTGCCCAGGAAGAGCTTTCCAATATCACAGGGCAGAAAGCCATGCAGACCTTCTCGAAGAAGGATATTTCAAACTTCAAGCTTCGTAAAGGCATGCCGATCGGTGTGAAGGTTACCCTTCGCCGTGAGAAAATGTATGAATTCCTTGAGCGACTGATTGCCGTGGCATTACCCAGGATCCGCGATTTCAACGGTGTAACCGCCAAGTTTGACGGCAAGGGTAATTATACTTTGGGAATCACGGAACAGATCATTTTCCCTGAAATTGATATCGACAAGATCCATTCGATCATTGGTATGGAAATCAGTTTTGTGACGACCGCCAAAACCGATGAGGAAGGATACGCTTTACTCAAAGAGTTCGGAATACCTTTTAAAACAAGTAATAAGAAGTAGGTATGGCAAAAGAATCCATGAAAGCCCGCGAAGCCAAGCGGCAGAAAATGGTGGCAAAGTTTGCTGAGAAAAGGGCCAAGCTTAAGGCTGAGGGTGATTATGCTGCTCTTGACAAGCTTCCCAAGAACTCATCGAAGATCCGCCTTCACAATCGCTGCAGCCTGACCGGTCGTCCGAAGGGCTATATGCGTCAGTTTGGTATTAGCCGTATTCAGTTCCGTGAGATGGCTTCACAGGGATTGATCCCGGGCATTAAGAAAGCAAGTTGGTAATTAAAATACTGTATAGAAATGACTGATCCGATTGCAGATTACCTGACGCGTGTGCGTAACGCGATCATGGCCAAGCATAAGGTGGTGGAAATTCCTGCATCGAACCTTAAAAAAGAGATCACCAAGATCCTGTTCGATAAGGGTTATATCCTGAGCTACAAGTTTGAGGATAATGACCAGCAGGGCATCATCAAAATTGCTTTGAAATATCATCCGATTTCCAAGGTGCCGGCCATAAAAAGCCTCAAGCGCATCAGTAAACCGGGATTACGCAAGTATTCGGATGTCGATAACCTGCCGAGGGTATTGAACGGAATGGGCATTGCGATCCTTTCCACCTCGAAGGGATTGATGACCGACAAGGAAGCCCGCAAGGAAAATGTGGGCGGTGAGGTTATTTGTTACGTTTATTAGAAAGGATTGACAATGTCACGTATTGGAAAATTACCGATAACATTGCCCAAGGGAGTCACGGTCACCGTTCACCCTGATAACACTGTAGAAGTAACCGGTCCGCTCGGAACACTGAAGCAGACCATGGATCCTGATATCCAGGTTAAGATTGAAGAAGGGCATCTTGAAGTTACCCGCCCGACTGACCAAAGACGGCATCGTTCACTTCATGGTCTTTACAGATCACTGATCCAGAATATGGTTACCGGGGTATCAAAAGGGTATGAAATCAAGCAGGAATTGGTGGGTGTCGGTTATAAGGCAACCGCCGACGGACAGCTTCTCGAGCTGCACCTTGGGTATTCACATCCCATCGTACTTCAGCTTCCTCCGGAAATTAAGGTTGAAGCAGTAACCGAGAGGAGAAGTAATCCGATTATTACCCTGAAGAGCATTGATAAACAGCTCATTGGACAGGTTGCCGCGAAGATTCGCTCATTCCGTCCGCCAGAACCTTACAAAGGCAAGGGTATCAAGTTTGTTAACGAGGTTCTCCGTCGTAAGGCTGGAAAAGCAGCAGGCAGTTGATGCCAGGTAAAACGAGTTTAGTAATTAGCTAAAAAACTATAGAAATGGCTTTTTCAAAGCGTGAACGCAGACTGAAGATCAAGAACAGGATCCGGAAGAACCTTATCGGTTCAGCCGCTAATCCAAGGCTCACAGTCTTCCGCAGCAATAAGCAAATCTCTGTTCAGATCGTGGATGATACCGTTGGTCAGACATTGATTTCAGCTTCCTCCCTCGAAAAGGAGATTGCTACGAAGACCGGAGTAAAGAAAATGGACCAGGCTAAGCTTGTCGGTAAACTGATTGCCGAAAAAGCACTGGCAAAAGGTATCACAACGGTTGTTTTCGACCGTAACGGATACTTATATCATGGTAGGATTAAATCTTTGGCAGATGCAGCCCGTGAAGGTGGGCTTAAATTCTAAAAAATATGGCTACGAGCGTACGCAAGGTAAAAACAAGTGATCTTGAATTAAAGGACCGTCTGGTTGCAATCAACCGTGTTACCAAGGTGACCAAGGGTGGTAGAAATTTTAGTTTCTCAGCCATTGTGGTGGTTGGAAATGAGGATGGAGTAGTAGGCTGGGGACTTGGCAAGGCAAATGAAGTAACCACTGCTATTGCAAAGGGTGTTGAGGCTGCAAAGAAGAACCTCATCAAGGTTCCGGTCATCAACGGTACAATACCGCATGAACAGGTTGCCAAATTTGGCGGTGCAACCGTATGGCTCAAGCCTGCATCCGGGGGTACCGGGGTTAAGGCAGGTGGTGCAATGCGTGCGGTACTTGAGAGCGTGGGAATTCACAATGTGCTAGCAAAATCAAAGGGATCATCTAACCCTCACAACCTTGTTAAAGCCACCATGGCTGCACTGGTTGAAATGAGAGATGCCATTACCGTTGCGCAGCACAGGGGTGTTAATCTGGACAAAGTTTTTAATGGATAACCTGGTTACTGAAGAATATCATGGCCAAAATTACAATTACACAAACAACAAGTAAGATTCATACGACCGAGAGACAGAAAAGAACTCTCGAAGCCCTTGGGCTGAAGCGTATGCATGCAGCTGTTACCGTGGAGGCAACTCCGCAAATTCTCGGTATGGTTGAGAAAGTTCACCATCTGGTAACCGTTGAAAAAGCCAAGTAATAAACCTGAAAGAAATTTTATCCAATGGAACTACATAATCTGAAACCGGCTGAGGGATCTGTACATAGCGAAAAAAGGATCGGACGAGGACAAGGATCCGGTCACGGTGGTACTTCTACCCGCGGTCACAAAGGTGCACAGTCAAGATCTGGCTATTCAAAGAAAATTGGTTTTGAAGGTGGTCAGATGCCTCTGCAGCGCCGGCTTCCGAAGTTTGGATTCAAGAATATCAATAGGAAAGAGTTTAAGGGGATCAATGTAAGTGCATTGCAAATGCTCGCCGAAAAACGGAATCTCACTGTTATCGATGTTGACATCCTTATTGGTGCCGGTCTGGCTCGTAAAGATGACAAAGTTAAAATCCTCGGGAACGGGACTCTTACTGCAAAACTTGAGGTGAAAGCCCACGCATTTTCCCAGTCGGCAATAAAAGCAATCGAAGCTCAGCAAGGAACGGTCGTAATACTGTAACCCGATGAAGAGATTTTTTGAAACCCTGAAGAATATCTGGAGGATTGAAGACCTCCGCGCCAGAATCCTCACCACCCTGGGGTTGGTCCTTGTTTACCGGCTTGGTAGCTTTGTGGTACTGCCGGGAATTGATCCCACCCAGTTGGAGGCGCTTAAACAGCAAACCGCCTCAGGACTGGAAGGTTTGCTCGATATGTTTTCCGGTGGAGCATTTTCCAATGCCTCCATTTTTGCTCTGGGTATCATGCCTTATATCTCGGCATCAATTGTTGTACAGCTATTGACAATTGCCATTCCCTATTTCCAGAGATTGCAAAAGGAAGGTGAAAGCGGAAGAAAGAAAATGAATCAGATAACACGGTGGCTCACAGTGGCTATCACCGCTGCACAGGGACCGAGTTATCTTTACAACCTGCATGTTCAGTTGCCAGAAACGGCATTCATCATGAATGGAACCTTCTTTACCGTTTCTTCTGTAATTATTATGACGGCAGGTACCTTGTTCATTATGTGGCTTGGGGAAAGAATTACGGATAAAGGCATCGGGAATGGTATTTCTCTGATCATTATGATCGGGATTATTGCACGACTGCCATTTGCGCTTTTTGCTGAACTCGCTTCAAAACTCGAGCAGCAGGGCGGTGGTCTGGTCATGATACTGGTAGAATTGATATTGTTGCTGGTTGTTATCATGGGCTCCATTGCATTGGTTCAGGCAACCCGCCGGGTACCTGTGCAGTATGCGAAAAGGATAGTCGGTAACAAACAGTACGGGGGCGTTCGTCAATATATCCCTCTTAAGATCAATGCTGCCGGGGTAATGCCAATTATCTTCGCTCAGGCATTTATGTTTTTGCCTATGGTTCTCGGAAGGTTCAATTCCGACGCAGCCAGCAAGTTTGTACAGACTTTCGGTAATTATGGCGGATTCTGGTACAACTTCACCTTTGCTATCCTGATTATTGCGTTTACCTATTTTTATACTGCCGTTACGGTGAATCCGACTCAAATGGCAGAAGATATGAAAAGGAACGGCGGATTTATCCCCGGTGTAAAACCAGGTAGAAAAACCGTTGAGTTTCTGGATACCATTATGTCAAGAATCACTCTCCCGGGATCTATCTTCCTCGCTATCATTGCCATTTTACCGGCAATGGCAAGGTTGATCGGGATTAACAGTCAGTTCGCCCAATTCTTTGGCGGCACTTCACTGTTGATTCTCGTTGGTGTTGTTCTTGATACCTTGCAACAGGTTGAAAGCCATCTGCTCATGCGTCACTACGACGGTCTGATGAAATCCGGCCGGATTAAAGGGCGTACAGGCAATGTGACTTCGATCTAGTTGCGTATTGTGTTCTTTGTATGTTTCAGATAAAGTCAGACGAGGAGATTGAATTGCTGCGGCAAAGCAATCTTCTGGTGTCTGCCACGCTTGCTGAACTTGCCGGTATGATGAAACCGGGGATAACTACCCTTGCAATTGATAAGGTTGCAGAGGAGTTTATCCGGGATCATGGAGGAGCGCCTGGCTTCAAGGGTTATCATGGTTATCCTGCCACACTGTGCATTTCAGTGAATGATCAGGTAGTCCATGGAATTCCTTCCTCCAGGGTTCTTAAGGAGGGTGACCTGGTTTCTGTAGATTGTGGGGTACTGATGAACGGATTTCACGGGGATTCAGCCTATACTTTTACAGTGGGACCAGTTTCAGCTGAGGTGGCAAAACTCATACGGGTGACCAGAGAATCGCTTTTTCTTGGAATCGAAAAAGCAAAGGCTGGTAACCGGTTAGGGGATATTGGAGCAGCCGTTCAACGGCACGCTGAAATCAATGGATTCTCAGTGGTGCGTGAGATGGTGGGGCATGGAGTGGGGCGGCAATTGCATGAACCCCCGGAAGTGCCTAACTATGGAAAACCCGGATCAGGTCCGGTGTTGCAGGTTGGGCTGACCATTGCGATTGAACCTATGATCAATATGGGTAAAAGACACATTTTTCAGGAGCGTGATGGTTGGACTATTTGCACTAATGATCACAAACCATCTGCCCATTTTGAACATTCGGTAGCGATCCGTGAAAATGGTGCAGATATTTTGTCTGATTTTACCTTGATTGATGAAGCAGTTTCAAAATCTTAATATATGCCGAAGCAGCCTTCTATTGAACAAGATGGGACGATAATCGAGGCGCTATCCAACGCCATGTTCCGGGTTGAACTGGAAAACGGGCTTGTGATAACCGCCCATATCTCCGGGAAGATGCGTATGCATTATATAAAGATCCTGCCCGGTGACAAGGTTCGGGTGGAAATGTCACCATATGACCTTACAAAAGGAAGAATTGCATACCGATACAAAAACTGATAATAGTAATAGATCATGAAGGTACGAGCATCTGTAAAAAAACGTTCAGCCGAGTGCAAGATCGTACGTCGGAAAGGGCGGTTGTATGTTATTAATAAGAAGAATCCCAAGTTTAAACAGCGTCAGGGATAATCTTGAATTTGTAAACTCATAAGGAAAATCTTATATGGCACGTATCGTTGGTGTTGATATACCAAACAACAAAAGGGGTGAAATAGGCCTCACTTACATTTTTGGAATCGGCAGAAGCACTGCCCGCAAAATTCTGGCTGAGACCGGGATTGACAAAGACCGGAAAGTCCAGGATTGGACGGATGAACAAAGTGCTGCCATTCGTAATTATATCAATGAGAACTTCAAGATTGAGGGTGAACTGAGGTCTGAAACGCAGATGAATATCAAGCGTCTCATGGATATTGGGTGTTATCGCGGTATTCGCCACCGTCTTGGATTGCCGGTACGTGGCCAGAGCACCAAGAATAATGCACGTACCCGTAAAGGAAGACGTAAGACTGTAGCAAACAAGAAGAAAGCGACTAAATAAGCAGTAGAAAATGGCAAAAAAGAAAGTTAAAGCAGCTAAGAAAAGGGTTGTGCAGGTTGAGCCCCTGGGCCAGGCACACATCCATTCTTCATTTAACAACATTATTATCTCGCTGACCAACAATGCCGGTCAGGTGATTTCATGGTCTTCAAGCGGAAAGAATGGTTTCCGCGGATCCAAAAAGAATACCCCCTATGCTGCACAGGTTGCCGCACAGGATGCATCAAAAGTCGCTTATGACCTGGGCTTGCGTAAAGTGAAGGTTTTTGTTAAAGGACCTGGGAACGGCAGGGAATCTGCAATTCGTACCATCCACAATAGTGGTATTGAGGTGGTTGAGATTGTGGATGTTACTCCGCTTCCTCACAATGGTTGCCGTCCGCCCAAGCGCAGGAGAGTATAGTTAAACTGTATTGTTAAAACGATAAAACAGAATTAAATGGCTAAGTATATTGGACCAAAGACCAAGATCGCCAGAAAATTTGGGGAGCCCATCTACGGATCGGATAAATATTTTGACAAAAGGAATTATCCTCCGGGATTCCATGGTCCGTCCAGAAGAAGAAGGAAACTTTCGGAATACGGTATCCAGCTGAAGGAGAAGCAAAAAGCTAAGTATACCTATGGGGTTCTTGAAAAGCAATTTGCCAATCTTTTCCACAAGGCACAGAGGACCAAGGGTATCACCGGTGAGGTTTTGCTGCAGCTGCTTGAATCCAGACTGGACAATGTAGTGTACCGTCTTGGAGTTGCCAACACCCGCGCAGCTGCCAGGCAGCTGGTTAGCCACCGTCATATTGTGGTAAACGGGAAAGTGGTGAACATTCCTTCTTATTCAGTAAGGCCAGGGGATGTGATTGGCGTCCGTGAAAAATCGAAATCGTTGGAAGTTATCCTGAACTCATTGGCCTCATCATCCAGGTCCAGGATTTCCTGGCTGGAGTGGGACAATAGCCTGATGTCCGGTAAGTTTCTGAATGTTCCCGAACGTTCGGACATTCCGGAAAACATTAAGGAACAGCTTATCGTTGAATTATATTCCAAGTAAACGTTTAAATCCTGATCAATGGCCATTTTATCTTTTCAGAAACCTGATAAAGTTATCCTGCTCGAATCGGATTCCCAGTATGGAAAATTCGAATTCCGGCCACTTGAACCGGGCTATGGTATTACTGTTGGTAATGCCCTCCGCCGCATTCTGCTGAGCTCGCTTGAAGGATTCGCCATAACAACCGTTAAGGTCGAAGGGGTTGACCATGAGTTCTCTACGATTAAGGGGGTAATGGAGGATGTGACTGAAGTAATCCTGAACCTGAAGCAGATTCGCTTTAAGCAGCAGATTGAAGGCGTAGAAGATGAACGGGTAACCTTAGCCGTAACTGGTCAGGATGTCCTGAAAGCTTCTGATATTGGCAATTTCCTCAGCGGTTTCAAGGTTTTGAACCCTGATCATGTCATCTGCCATATGGATCCTTCCGTTAAACTTCAGATGACTCTGACCATTAACAAGGGAAGAGGGTATGTCCCTTCAGAGGAAAACAAGCCTGAAGACGCAGAAATCGGACTGATTGCTTTGGATTCGGTTTTTACTCCGATTAAAAATGTTCGCTATACCATTGAGAATTTCAGGGTGGAGCAGAAGACTGACTACGAAAAACTGATTCTCGAGATTACAACTGACGGTTCTGTTCATCCGAAGGAAGCCTTAAAAGAGGCAGCCAAGATTCTGATTCATCACTTCATGCTGTTCTCCGATGAGAAGATCACACTTGAATCAGATGAAAAGATGGATAGCGAGGAGTTTGATGAGGAAGTTCTGCACATGAGGCAACTGCTTAAAACCAAGCTCACAGATCTTGATCTGTCAGTACGGGCTCTGAACTGCCTGAAAGCTGCGGATGTTGAGACGCTGGGTGACCTTGTTGCCTATAATAAGAACGACCTGTTGAAATTCAGAAATTTCGGTAAGAAATCACTGACCGAACTTGAGGACCTTCTGAAGGCAATGAATCTGAATTTCGGGATGGATGTAGTCAAGTATAAGTTAGATAAAGAATAAGGAATAAGGAAATGAGACACGGTGATAAACAGAATAATTTAGGAAGGACTAGTTCTCACAGGGAAGCCATGCTCGCCAATATGGCCAGTTCTCTGATCAAGCATAAAAGGATTTCGACCACTGTAGCCAAGGCTAAAGCATTGCGTAAATATGTGGAGCCCCTGATAACCAAAGCTAAAGAAGACACTACTCACTCTCGCAGGGTCGTTTTCAGCTACCTTAGCGATAAGGAGGCGGTGACTGAACTCTTCAGGAATGTAGCTCAAAAGATAGGTGACCGCCCGGGTGGATATACTAGAATCCTGAAAACCGGAACCAGGTTGGGAGACAGCGCTGAAATGTGCATGATCGAACTGGTTGATTTCAATGAAGCCATGATCGCCGCAAAAGGTGAAAAGGCTAAAGCTACCCGCCGTTCACGCCGGTCAACCAAGAAGTCTGGTGAAGAGGCAGTCGTTGCAGCGTCTGCAGAAAAGAAACCGGCAGCTAAGGCACCAAAAAAGAAGGTTGAAGAAGCTAAGGCTGAGCAGGTTGTTGAAGAAGCTCACGATCAAGAGGTTGAAGGCTCCACAGAGAACGAGGTTGCCGAAGAAAATGCCGAAGAAACCAAATAAGGTATTCAAAATGATTTCCAAAAAAACCCGGGCACTGTCCGGGTTTTTTTTATTAATTTCTCAGCAAAACTCCCTTTATGGACCTTCAGGGTTTTATCAGAATTCTTGAGAAAAACGGAGAGTTGATTCGGATCAGCGAACCGGTAGATCCCCGGCTTGAAATCACAGAAATTACAGACAGATTTTCCAAGACCTATGGAGGTGGAAAGTGTTTGCTGTTTGAAAACACAGGGACTCAATTTCCGGTTTTAATTAATGCTTTAGGATCAGCGGAGCGAATCCGGATTGCCTTTGGAAACCGGAAACCTGAAGAGATGGCCCTCGAGATTCAAAGCTTGTTGGGGCAGTTAACGGGCCCTGGGAAAGGAGCTCTCTCCAAGATTCCGCTTTTGAGCAAGGCCTCAAGATGGATGCCCAGAAAGCGAAAAGGTAAAGGGACTTGTCAGGAAATCATAGAACTCAACCCCGATCTTAATAAATTGCCGGTTCTAACCTGCTGGCCTCATGATGGAGGACCTTTTATAACTCTCCCGCTGGTCCACACCAAAGATCCTGAAACAGGAGTGCCAAATCTTGGAATGTACAGGATGCAGGTTTTTGACAGCAAAACCACCGGTATGCACTGGCATATGCATAAAACCGGGGCAAGACATTACCGGGAATATAAAAAAGCTGGACAACGCATGCCGGTGTCGGTTGCTCTGGGCGGAGATCCTGTCTATACCTATTGTGCGACAGCCCCGCTACCGGATGGAATCGATGAATATATACTGGCCGGATTTATTCGCAACAAGCCGGTGCGATTGGTTAAATGCCTCACAAATGATTTATATGTTCCGGAGGATTGCGATTTTGTGATTGAAGGATACGTTGATCCGGTTGAAGACCTTGTTACAGAAGGACCATTCGGAGATCATACGGGTTTTTACTCCCTGGAAGATCAGTACCCACTGTTCCATGTGACCGCTATTACATCCCGGCGAGATCCGGTCTATCCTGCAACCATTGTAGGGATTCCTCCAATGGAGGACGCCTGGCTTGAATGGGCTACAGAACGTTTATTTGAACCTTTGATCCGTTTGTCCCTGGTTCCGGAGCTTTCAGCATTCCATATGCCAACACCGGGTGTAGCACATAACCTGGTGCTTGCCAGGATCAATTCAAGTTATCCCGGTCAGGGACGAAAGGTCCTTCATACCTTGTGGGGAGCCGGACAGATGATGTTTACAAAATTTGCCGTTATTTTAGATGATCCTGCTGAATTAACAGATTATGTTAAGGTTGCAAAGGCGGTCACGCAAAGGGTTGATCCTTCAGTTCATACAGAGATTACGTCGGGTCCACTTGATATTCTGGATCACTCAGGTGCTCTGTTCGCCTTTGGAGGAAAACTGGGTATTGATGCCACCGGCCCTGTTATTGCAGGATCAGGGGATCCTGTGTGTTATCAGGTAAATGACTTTGAGATTTCCTCCTTCAGGTCTGCCCATCCCGAAATAACAGGTATGAATTTGCAGTGGCTGTCGCAAGGGATTTCACTAATCCTTGTAGGGATTCAAAAGGGAAGGGCTGGTCAGGTCAGGGACCTTATAGATGAAATACGCCTGACCGACGCTTTTGATAATATCAGGTTCTGGGTGTTTTATGATGCTCAGGCTGATCTTAATAATCCATGGGATCTCGTATGGCTGGCCGGTGCCCATGTAGATGCGGCCAGGGATATCAAAATATTTGCACCCACACCCCACCGGAGATTTGGGGCATTGTTCATTGATGCAACCGTCAAATTGGGAACTCTTGATGAATTCTCCAGAGCATGGCCTAATCCGGTAGTTATGGATCTGGCTACGATCAATGTTGTTGATGACAGATGGAACAAATATGGTATCGGTCCATTTATACCTTCCCCTTCCAGGAAATACTCACTGCTCAGCCGACCCGGTAAAGCGAGGATTGAACCTTAGCGCTTGCGAAATTCTTCCAGTCCGCTATCCAGGAAGTCAATGAAGGCCTCAATATCCAGGTTGTACGATCTTGTTGGCACCAGCAGCTCTCCCTGGGTGTCCAGCAGGGCGTATTGAGGCTGGGTATTCTGTTTGAACCTTGTAATTTGGAAATCCTGATATTTTTTCCCCAGAGTTTTCTTGACCTTTCCGTCATAAGTGGATGTAACCCATTCTGATTCAGGGAGCTGAATGGACTTATCGTCAACATATAAAGCAACGACAATATAATCTTCCTTCAGTCTTTTAAGGACTCTGGGATCCGACCAAACGCGGGCTTCCATCTCACGGCAGTTTACACATCCATGCCCGGTAAAGTCCACAAAAACAGGCTTATTCAGGGATTTTGAACAGGAAATCGCCTGGTCATAATCAAAATAACCCTGAAGTCCGTGGGGCAATTGCAGTTTATCAGAATATCGGGGCTTCTCGCATACGCTTTCCTCAGGTTTTGAACCTGAAGTCTGGATAAGAGCAGCATTCTCCCTGATCACCTGCCGCAGATCAAAATCGTGGGTGGTTTCCGGAGGCAGGTAGCCGGCGAGGGCCTTAAGCGGGGCGCCAATCATCCCCGGTATCAGGTATACAACAAATGAGAAGGTTACGATTGCCAGAAGAAGTCGGGGTACTCCAACATGGGGTGCATCGCTGTCATGCTTGAACTTGATTTTCCCAAGAAGGTAGAATCCCATCAGGGTGAATATCACGATCCAGAAAGCCAGATAGACTTCGCGGTCAAGGATTCCCCAATGATAGGTCTGGTCGGCAATGCTCAGGAACTTGAGTCCCAAAGCAAGTTCAACGAATCCCAGGACAACTTTAACCGAATTGAGCCAACCGCCGGATTTTGGCATTGACTGGAGCCAGCTTGGAAAAATTGCGAATAGGGTAAATGGAAGGGCGAACGCGAGACCAAATCCCAGCATGCTTACGATGGGCTGTAGAACTTGTCCGCCTGCCGACTGGACCAAAACTGTCCCAACGATAGGTCCTGTACAGGAGAAGGAAACCAAAACGGTTGTAAAGGCCATGAAAAATGGACCTCCCCAGCCGCCCTTGTCAACCTGCTGATCTGATTTGGTTATCATCCAGTTCGGCAGGGTAATTTCAAACATACCAAAGAACCAGGCGGCAAAGAACATGAAGATCAGGAAGAAGAGAACATTGGGAATCCAGTGTGTACTGAGGAAATTTGCGATTCCCGGACCGAAAATTACGGCCACGATTGTGCCAATTACGGTAAAGATGCCGACGATGGAAACTCCGAAAAACAGTGCCTTAAAGATTGATTTACGCCTGGATTCCTTCCCATGCATAAAGAAGGATACCGTCATAGGTATCATGGGGAAAACACAAGGAGTAAGGAGTGCGATGAGGCCGCTGCCAAAAGCAATCCAGAAAAGGGCCCAGAGGCTCTTGCCGGAATTGTCTTTGGTTGTACTTACTTCCTCACCGGAGTTTTTTTTTACGTCCTCAGTGGCTGCCGCTTTACCCGAATTCACAGAGAAAGAGAAGTCAGCACTGCCCAGAGAACAGGAATTATCATCACAAATCTGATAATCAACGGTGCCTTTTACTTCAAACGGAGTATTCTTAAGAACTCTAATTTTTTGACTGAATTCAGCTTCAACGGCGAAATACTTCACTTTCATTCCGAACATTTCGTCCATTTCCTCATGGGGAACCGTGACTTCGTTGACGCTGTCGATACGTTTATAAAAATCAGAGGGTTCAAAGGTAAATGAGGCTGGAACCGGACCATCGGCAGGTACGAACTGGCTGTACATGTGCCATTTGGGTTCTATTTCTGCTTTGAATTTTAATTCAACGATGGTGTCATTGACTTTAACCACGGAATAGTTCCAGGAAACCGGATCAACAATTTGTGACTTGCCATTAATTGAAGATGCAAGGAGAATAATCAGGGTAATGAAGGAAAGATAAAATCTTTTCATTAGAGGATGATTTTTTCGTCGTTTTTGTCCAGAAACTCATAGTTGACAATGCCAAGGTTGGCATCTGGCTTGATCCTGAGCCAGCTTTTGTACTTGGTATACCATTTCATCCTGATGGAAGGAAATCCCTGAATCAGGAATGCGGCAAGATAAGGATGGGCACGCAGCGTTAGTTTTTGCCGGGGATATTTGTCAAGAATATATAGGAAATGATTGAGAACCTGATCCTGGGCGAGAATGCTTGGGGTGACCTCTCCTGAACCATTGCAGGTTGGGCAGGTCTCCATTATCTGTACCTCCATCTCGGGACGGACTCTTTGACGGGTGATCTGCAGGAGACCGAATTTACTCAAAGGAAGGATATGGTGCTTGGCCCGGTCGGCTTTCATGTTTTCCTTGATCCTCTCAAAAACCTTTTGCCTGTTGTCGGCCCTGACCATATCGATGAAATCCACCACAATAATACCGCCCATATCGCGCAGGCGCAATTGACGGGCCACCTCATCAGCAGCCGAAAGATTGACCTCGAGCGCATTAGTTTCCTGATCTGCAGCTGATTGAGCCCGGTTACCGCTATTAACATCAATTACATGAAGCGCCTCGGTATGTTCAATGATCAGGTAGGCGCCGCTTTTAAACGACACCGTTTTCCCAAACAGAGATTTGATCTGTTTGTCGATCCCGAAATACTCGAAGATGGGAACCCGCCCTGAATACAGCTTAACAATCTTTTGCTTTTCGGGTGCAATGGTTGCAATATATTCCCTTATCTCCCTGTAAAGGGATTGGTCATTGACGACTATGCTGTTAAAAGAAGAGTTCAGAATATCCCTCAGAATTGCCGAGGTGCGGTTCAGTTCACCCAATACGAGGGCAGGCGGATCCACGGCCTTAATATCATTAAAGATAGTTTCCCATTTTTCGACCAGACCCCTCAATTCGGCGTCCAGCAGTGCGACCTTTCTTTCCTTTGCTACAGTTCTTACAATGACACCATAGTTCTTGGGCCGGATGGAAAGAATCAACCTTTTCAACCGGTCGCGCTCTTCATCTGATTTGATTTTCGTTGAAACCGATACCTTGTCGGAGAAAGGAAGCAATACAAGATTCCTTCCCGCCAGTGAGATCTCACTGGTCAATCTGGGTCCTTTTGAGGCTATGGGTTCTTTGGCAACTTGTACAAGGATGGTCTGACCAGCCTTCATCAGGTTGGATATCTTGCCATGCTTGTCAATATCAGGTTCCGACTTGAACTTGTCGAGGCTTGCGGGTTTGGTTTTCCGGCTTAGGGCAATGTTAAGGTACTTGTTCAGCGACTGGAACTGTGGCCCCAGATCAAGATAATGGAGGAACGCATCCTTTTCGTAGCCCACATCGACAAATGCAGCATTCAATCCTGGCATGATCTTTTTTATCTTGCCCAGATAAATGTCGCCGACTGAAAACTGAAAATTGGATTTCTCCTTGTTGAGCTCGACAAGCCGCTTTCCCTCGAGCAATGCAATTGCAATCTCGTTGCTGCCGGCATCAATAATCAGTTCATTACTCACAACTCATTCGATCTTTGGAGAAAAGAGTTAATGCAGATTAAGCTGTCTCAATAAACAGCATAAACCTAAAGAGAAAGCCCCTTTAGGTTTATGCAAAAGCATCAGTTACTGATAAGCTATTTCTTCTTTTTATGACGGTTTTTGCGCAGGCGCTTCTTACGCTTGTGCGTAGCCATCTTATGTCTTTTGCGTTTTTTTCCGCTTGGCATGTTATAATCAATTTAGATATCGGTAGCTTATTTTTTCTTGCGAACCTGGTCTTTTACCTTAGCGACGAAGGTCTTGGCAGGTTTAAATGAAGGGATGAAATGCTGCGGGATAATGATGGTGGTGTTTTTCGAAATATTCCGAGCGGTTTTTTCTGCCCTTTTCTTAACGATAAAACTTCCAAATCCCCTCAGGTAAACATTGTTTCCATTTACTAATGAGGTTTTTACGGTGCTCATGAAAGCTTCAACCGTCTTCTGTACAGCTACCTTCTCAATTCCGGTGTTTTTGCTGATCTCGTTTACAATGTCTGCTTTAGTCATCTCTATAAATACTTTAATTATCAACTAATTACATTTGGTCTGCAAATATAAACCTTTTTCAATAAATAAATAATCTTCTAAAAAATTTTTTCTCTTTTTTTTCCATTCCCCTGAGCTTGGGGCATATATATATTATGCCTGGCTAAAAAGCGGGTTGGAAGGCATTAAATTTTGGAAATAAGGAATTGTTTGTATTTTTATTAATCATTAATTTTTTATTCAAATGGCTGTAAATAAAGCGATTCTGGTTGGCAATGTTGGTAAGGATCCGGAGATCCGTCATTTAGAGGGAGGGACTTCGGTGGCCAGGTTCACACTGGCAACCTCAGAAACCTACAAAAACAAAAGTGGTGAGATGGTCACCAATACCGAATGGCACAATATTGTGGCATGGAGGCAATTGGCTGAGCTGGCAGAGAAGTACATCCGCAAGGGACGACAACTTTATGTTGAGGGTAAGATCACTAACCGGCAGTATGACGATAAGGACGGAAACAAAAGGTATATCACGGAGATTGTTGCTGATAACATCCGGCTGCTTGGAAGGAAAGAGGATGAGGGAGGTCGTGAGAACGGTCAGGGCAAATACCAGGCCGACACAGGCTCCGCCGTATCAGCCGACGATTTCGTTCAGCCGGCTGAGAGTGATGATTTGCCGTTCTAAGGAATCTGACAATGGAATTTTCCCCGGGGCTCATTGTTGATCTATTGGTCATTCTGATCCTTCTCGCAGCTTCTGCCCTCGTATCGGGGGCAGAAGTTGCTTTCTTTTCATTGACGCCTTCCGAACTGGAAAACATTAAAGCCAGAAAAGGTAAGCGGTCAGGCATGGTTATGAGTCTGATGGGCAGACCGGAGGATCTCCTTGCCACCCTTTTGGTATGTAACAACCTGATCAATATCGGGATTGTAATCCTTTCAACCTGGTTAACCGGGGAGGTACTCAATTTCGGTAATCATCCCGTACTGACATTCATCCTTCAGGTAGTTGTCATCACCTTTGTCATTTTGCTTGTTTGTGAAGTTTTGCCCAAAGTCTATTCCACCAGGCATTCCATTCAGGTGGTTTATCTGATGGCCATGCCACTATCAATTCTGGAGAGGATTCTCCGGCCGTTTAACCGGATTCTGGTTGGTTCCGGTTCGATTTTGAAAAAGAGAATGAAAGACCAGACAGACCCTTTAACCATGGAGGAGCTCTCAGAGGCTCTCCATCTGACCGGAGATGATCTGAAGGATGAAGGGAAAATTTTACAGGGAATTGTCAGGTTCGGAAATATTGAGGTTAAGGAGATCATGAGGCCAAGGGTTGATGTCCATGCGCTTGACATAGAACTTCCTTTCCGGAAGATTTTTGATACCATGGTTGACCTTGGGTATTCACGATTTCCGGTTTACCGGGGAGACCTGGATGATATCAAAGGAATATTGTATATAAAAGATCTATTGCAGCATGCCAATAAACCTGATGCATTCAGGTGGCAATCTCTGTTGAGGCAGCCATTCTTCATTCCTGAGAATAAAAGGATCAATGATTTGCTCGAAGAGTTCCGGAAGAACAAAATGCATCTTGCGCTTGTTGTTGATGAATATGGTGGAACTTCTGGCCTGATTACTCTGGAGGATATTCTGGAAGAAATTGTTGGAGAGATCAGGGATGAATCAGATGAAGAGGATCTTCAATATCACAAAATTGGTGAAGGTTCGTTTATCTTCAGCGGGAAGACTCCAATCAATGACCTGATTAGAATTCTTGAGCTTCCTGAGGATTTTTTTGATGAGTATAAGGGCGGTAGTGATACCTTAGCCGGGTTGATTTTGGAGATCAGGGGGGAATTACCTGAAAAAGGTGAAGAAATAAGGATTAATGAACTTACATTTGTTATCAAGAACCGAGATGACCGCCGGATTCAGGAGATTCAGATTGACCTTGCAAAAACCTCACATGACACGGCTGATTAGGCTTGTCCTTATTTGCGTCCCCATTCTCTGCCAAACCGGATGCGGCAGATCCTATACCCCCAAACCCAGAGCCTATTTCAGAATAAGTTTGCCCCCCAAGGAATATGTTGCTATAAAGGGTGATTATCCCTATGAATTTGAAATTCCCACCTATGCTTCCATCAGCCAGTATTCGGGACGCTGGGAGGGAACTGATACGGCAGAATATTGGATCAATATTGAATATCCGCAATTTCACAGCCGACTTCATCTTACCTATAAGACGGTCAGTAATAACCTGCCGAAACTGATTGAAGATGCCAATACATTTGCCTTCAAACATTCCATCAAGGCTGATGCGATCAATCAGCGGGAGTACATTAATCCTGGTTCGAAGGTGTATGGGATTCTGTTTGATATAAAAGGCAATACCGCATCCTCTCTTCAGTTCTTTGTGACAGACAGCACCCGGAATTTTCTACGCGGAGCACTTTATTTTGATAATGAGCCCAACAAGGATTCCATAGCTCCTGTAAATGAGTTTCTTCGGATGGATGTTCAAAGGATGATCGAGTCGTTGAAATGGAAAAAAACTGACTGACCTATGATTACTGAAAATATTACCGACCTTAAACTTAAAAGGAAAGCGCTTGCATGGTTGGTTGATCCGGATAAATGTACCGGAGACCAGGCCGAAGAGCAGACACGCAATGCTGATAATTTGGGTATTGACTTCATTTTTGTTGGGGGTAGTTTGATCTTTAACCATATAGATGTTTTGATCGGCCGGCTCAAGCCTCTCACCAAAATACCGGTGGTCCTGTTTCCGGGATCACCCCTGCAAATTAGCAGCAAGGCAGATGCGATTTTACTTCTGTCGTTGATTTCGGGAAGAAATGCCGAGTATTTAATCGGAAACCATGTTATTGCGGCCCCATTTTTACGGGAATCGGGGTTGGAAATACTTCCGACCGGATACATCCTGGTGAACGGTGGTCAGCAGACATCGGTATCCTATATGAGCAATACCCAGCCAATCCCGAACAATAAGCCCGACCTTGCCCTGGCAACCGCCATGGCAGGGGAGATGCTGGGGTTAAAGATGATATATATGGATGCCGGTAGTGGTGCCGAAACCCCGATTCCCCCGGAAATGATCAAAAACGTGGCTTCGGGGGTTCAGATTCCTTTGATTGTGGGAGGGGGAATACGCAATGCAATGCAGGTAAACGAAGCCTTCTCCGCAGGAGCTGATCTGGTGGTGATTGGCAATGCCGCAGAAAAAGATCCCGGAGTTCTGAAAGGGATGATTGCCGAACGCGACAGGTTTAATACCTGATGGGTGTTACCTCCATGCCCATCCGGTAGATTCTTGTATCATTCCATCCGGCCACGTTTATAACGAATGCCAGGCGGTCAAAGCCTATCCTGACGAATGCGTTGATGCCGGTGTCAAAAGGATCAGCCATTTTATTCCTCCTTACCATCACACTGCTCCGGCCGCCGGAGGTACTGATGTAACGTTCAATCAATGAGGTGTTGAGCGGATGGAATAATCCTCCTCCCAGATCAAAATAGTTGCCAAGGTAGTTTCCTTTCTGTCCGTATTTGATCCTGATAAAAACATTTTCAAAGAGTTCCTGCATTCTGATGGTGCGGGATGTCAAGGTCATTGTACTGTCAGAACCGGAGTGTGGAGATCCGGGATTTAACCAATTGTCAGACATGATGCCGGTTTCAAGCCCCAGGTTAAAATAGGGTGAAGGCTTGAATTTATACCGTAACCCAATTTGTGAAGATCCGGAGATCCAGTTGGTATGTTCCTCCTTGTCAATGATGCCGGCAGTAAAGTTCAGAAATGGACTTATGAAATGAGTGCGGTTCGGACCCAATCGGGTCGGTCTGAATTCAAATACCTGTCTTTCAAATAGCGGATCCTGGCTGAAACCTGGCTGGATGGCCATTAAAAGAAGCAGGCCGGTTAGAATTATGCGCCTCATTTGTCAGACCTCCATTCAGTAATTGTGCCGTTAAAGCTCATCCTGACTGCATCACCCGGCTTCAGATCTTTAATTCTGAGTTTAGTACCGGTGTAAAAATTCAAAGAGGTAATCCCGTAGGTTTTAATTTTATGATCGGCATCAAGGATCTCATAATACAAAAGGGATTTGAAGGGTGAATCATTTTGAGGAATACAGTCATTGCTGGCCTCTATTTGCAAAAATTCTCCATCTGGCTTTATGATCAGGTTACACCTGGCGGATTTCCTGTCCGGGTAGAAAAGTTTCGAAGCCTGCGGAACTCCGTATCCCTGTGAATAATCAAAATAGGGATAAAGATGCCCGGAATTTTCTATGATTTTCAGTATTTCATAAGCCGGGGCATCGGGATACATTTCCATCACGCAGGCAGCAAATCCGGTCACCAGTGGTGAAGAAAAAGAGGTGCCATTAACCAATCTTACACCACCATCCTGATTGAAAGCCATTACAGTTCCGGGAGCACAAACATTGGGTTTTAGCCTGCCGTCACTTGTGGGTCCGACAGAGGAAAAAGAGGATGGAAGGGCAGTCAGCGGATCCAGTGCCCCAACTGTCAAAATAGAGTCAGCATCTCCGGGAGTCCCAAGCGTTCTCCATTTTGATCCTCCTTCATTACCGGCCGAATTAACCAGCAGGACACCGCTTTGGGCTGCCTTTAAAGCTGCCTTGGCTGATATGCTGGTGCGGCCGTTCATCTGTTCAGGAAAATACCGGTGGTAGGTGTAACCAATGGATGATTGAATGATATCAGCTCCGTTTTCCACAGCCCAATCCACTGCCCGTGCCCAGTATTCCTCCTCCTTCCGGATCTCTCCGTACATTTCGGTTCTGGCCAACAGGAATTCAGCATCCGGTGCAAGTCCAAGGTACTGACCATCGATAATCCCGGCGATGCAAGAAAGGACTGCGGTTCCATGCCAGTGCCCGTGATAAACAGTGGTGTCACCATCAATAAAATCACGGGTGGCAATAATTCTGCCTTCACGAAACAAATGTTCAAAGCCTGGATGTTTATCTGTTCCCTGAAATCCGGCATCAATAACAGCTATCCTGACCCGCTTGCCCGAAATGTTATGTTTTCTGAACTCCTCTCCCTGCAGGTAATGGGTTTGCTGAAATTTAATGATTTCCCTTGTCTGGCTACCCTGACCAAAAGCTGATACCAAAGGCATCAACGCCAAAGTCAAAATGCCAAATATCCTTTGTTTCATCAGGGTGAGGAATTACATTTTCTTATCTGACCTGAAGTTCGGTAAGGTTGCGGCCTGTGGAAGCGTCCGGGGGAACAATCCCAAGGAAATGTGAAATGGTGGGTGCGATATCCAGAATTGTTACCGGACGGCTCACCGTCTGCCTGGGAACTTTCCAACCCGACCAAAACATCGGGACCCGTGTATCATACGGATAGGGTGATCTTGAATCGCTGTCAGAATTTTCCTCTTCAATCCAGCCTGGTTGAAGAATGATCAAAAGATCACCCGTCCTGTCGGGATTGTAGGTGTTTTGGATCATCTGATCCCATGGACTGGTTACCTCTCCTGACAGAAGCCTGTCAGCCGGGATAGCCCTGGCAATTCCTTCGAAATGGGTAAGAAAGCGGGCGGCCATATCCTGGATCGAGGTAAAAGAGATGTTTTTCTGCTCTATCAGGGTTTCATTCAGATAAACCTGATGGTTGAGGTAGCTTTCCACCCAGGTTCCATCTCCGTATATGGCGCTCAGATATGAATTCAACAGGGCCATGGCATTCCTGTATCTGAAAAATCCCCCCGGCAGATTAAGTGCTTTTGAATAATCGGGATCCATGGCTGCCCCATGAGTGGAAGTCAGGACAAAGAGTGCCTTATCGCGACCAACCGATTCTTCGATTTGGTAAAGGAGTCTCTGGATATCCATATCCAGCCTTAGCAACGCATCAGCCACCTCCCTGGAATCGGGTCCGAAACGCCTGGTGATTTCATCAATGGCAGTGTAGCTGATCCAAAGAAGATCGGGATTGGCATCCTTACCGAGATTCTCACTGAGCAACGCAGAGATGGCAAAGTCGGTGGTCAGGGTGTTACCGAATGGAACCATACTTAGGATTTCATAATCCTGGGAGAGGCTTTCCCTTCTGATGCGCGATAGTTTGTAAGGGAATGTTTTGAATTGGTTGTAATATCCGGTTTCGAGTCCATTATCATCAGGCGGACAGCCACTATACAGGTTTTCCGCAAGTAGAAGTTCCCAATCCCTTGAGAGATAATGGCTTGAGCTGTTTCTTAGATTATAGTCCGAAACCCATTGAGGCAAAACATTGGCATATTGATTACTTGTTACCCAAATTCCGGTTGCCTGGTCCATCCAGAATGCTTGTCCTGGCAAATGGCCGCACAGCAGGATGGAGGCTTCGGGTTTCAGTGAAACGGCAACAACCTTTGATTTGTAATCGGAAGAAAGGATGATCCTGTCCCCGACCGTGTTTGCCAGGAGTTGCCTGGCTGAGTGGCGGTTATTGCCGTTTCCGGTGCTTGCACCATTCACAAGCCCGATCGTTTTGGCGGTAAAGTCCCTTGTGCAATGGGTCTCCTCTTTTCTTAGCCGGTTGTACCATGTTTCTGAAACGACACCATGCAGGGCAGGAGGGGCACCGGTGGAAATGGAGGCGTGGCTTGAACCGATATCTGCCAAAAGGAAGGGAACTGAAGCATCCGTAAATGAGGTTCCCTGTCTGACTATCTTTTTTATACCCCCTTCGCCGAACAGGTTCCAGTATTTGTCGATCCAGTCGCTTCTGAGTCCATCCACCACAATTCCCACCACCAGTTGTGGCTTTTCCTGAGGGATCTGAGCTCTCGAGTCTATGACCTGAAAGCAAAAACCCAGAAGCAGGGAAATTGAAATGGATTTAATAATAAGTCTCATTGTGTAAACATTTTACACATTAAAACGAATATGGAGTATATCTCCGTCTTCCACGATGTAATTTTTCCCTTCGATAAACAGTTTACCGGCATCTCTGCAGGCCGCTTCAGATCCAAGAGTGATAAAATCCTGGTATTTCATGACCTCTGCCCTGATAAATCCACGCTGAAGATCACTGTGTATAACACCGGCAGCCTCAGGAGCCGTTGCTCCCTTCCGGATGGTCCAGGCTCTTACTTCCTTCGGACCGGCGGTGAAGAAAACTTCAAGATTCAGGATTGTGAAGGCCGACCGGATCAGTTTATTGACTCCGGGCTCTTCAAGATTCAGTTCCTCAAGAAAGGCAAGACGGTCTTCAGGATTATCAAGTTCGGCAATCTCAGATTCGGCTTTTGCTGCGATAATCAGGACTTCGGCCTGCTCCCCTTTTACAGATTCGATGAATTTCCGCGTATAATCGTTGCCATTGACAGCAGAGGATTCATCCACATTGCAGACGTAAATCACCGGCTTTTGAGTCAGGAGGCAGAGGTCTGAAACAAACTCTTCCTCTTCCGGGCTCAGGCTCATCGACCGGACGTTCTGGAAGTTCTCCAGATGCTGCTTGATGGATTCCGAAACTTCAAGGCCCCTTTTTGCAGTTTTCTCACCTGCTTTAGCAGCCTTTTCAAATTTGACAATCCTTTTCTCGATCGAATCGAGGTCCTTAACCTGAAGCTCCAGGTCGATGGTTTCGCGGTCTCTTACCGGATTCACGCTGGAATCAATATGAGGAAGGTTGGGATCATCGAAACATCTGACCACATGAATTAGAGCATCGCAATTCCTGATATCCGACAGGAAACTATTGCCAACGCCTTCCCCTTTAGAGGAACCTTTTGTGAGGCCTGGTATGTCAATGATATCCACGGTGGTGGGCATGACTCTGGCGGAATGAATCAGACTGTCGATTTTGAGTAATCTTTCATCAGGAACTTTAACCTGGCCAAGGTTGGATTTATTTGTACTGAAGGCAAAATTACTGGTGGCGACACGAGTTTCGGAAATACAATTGAAGAGGGTGGTTTTACCTATGTTGGTAATTCCGATGATGCCGCATTTAAGTCCCATGGTGATCTGTGTTAGGCAGCAAAGGTAAAAAAAATGCTATTTTCGCCTCGGCCGGTTAATCCTAAGAACTCGAATTCATGAACTCAGAAATTGCGACTCGTGCAGCGGATAATATCCGCATACTTTCAGCTGCCATGGTTGAGAAAGCCAAATCGGGACATCCCGGTGGGGCAATGGGCGGTGCAGATTTTATTCAGATTCTTTATTCTGAATTCCTGACCTTTGATCCGAATGACAGGTCATGGCCTTTCAGAGACCGCTTTTTTCTGGATCCCGGGCATATGTCACCGATGCTTTATTCTGCTCTTGCCCTTTGCGGTTTCATTGAAACAGAGGACCTGAAAAATTTCCGGCAGTGGGGCAGTATTACGCCGGGTCATCCTGAGGTGGATCCCGGCCGGGGAATTGAAAACACAAGTGGTCCCCTTGGACAAGGGCACACCATGGCAGTGGGAGCGGCTATCGCCGAGCGGTTCATAGCTCAGAGATTTGGGGAATGGTCGGCGCATAAGACCTATGCATATATCTCCGATGGAGGAATTCAGGAAGAGATCTCACAGGGTGCTGGTCGTATAGCTGGTTATCTGGGATTAAGCAATCTGATCATGTTTTTTGATTCCAACGATATTCAGTTATCGACCAAGACCTCTCTGGTTACCATTGAGGATACAGCAATGAAATACCAGGCATGGGGATGGAGGGTTCTTACCATTAACGGTCATGATCCGGATGCTATCCGGAAGGCATTGGGTGAAGCTGTGGGCGAAACGGAAAAGCCTGTATTGATAATAGGTAAAACCATTATGGGCAAGGGATGCCTGGCACCTGACGGTTCGTCTTTTGAGGGAAAAACATCAACTCATGGTCAACCGATCAGTAAAGCAGGTGCTTCATTTGAGAAAACCATTTCCAATCTGGGCGGGGATCCCTCCAACCCTTTTGTGGTGTTCAAAGAAGTTGAAGACTATTATAATAAGGTTCTGGCCATTAAGCGGGACAAAGCTGCCGGGAGGAAAGCTGGTGAGACTGCATGGCGTTCACAATATCCGGGAGACGCACAGGAGCTGGATTCTTGGTTATCAGGAAAATTGCCATCTGTAAACTGGAAGAACATGGTTTCAAAAACCAATGTATCGACACGTGAAGCGTCAGGTTTTGTTCTTTCATCTTTGGCAGATTCGTTTAATAACATGATTGTTATGTCGGCCGACCTGGCAAATTCTGATAAAACTGATGGCTATCTGAAGAAGACGACACCGATAGGCAGGAATGATTTCAAAGGTCGTTTTCTGCATGCCGGAGTTTCAGAACTTACGATGGCCTCGATGGCCAACGGCATGGCCCTGCATGGTGGAGTTATTCCAGTGTGCGGCACCTTCTTTGTTTTCTCCGACTATATGAAACCCGCAGTAAGATTGGCCGCGTTAATGGAGCTGCAGGTGATTTATGTTTGGACTCATGATGCTTTCAGGGTTGGAGAGGACGGTCCCACGCATCAGCCAGTGGAACAGGAGGCACAGATCCGGCTGCTTGAAAAGCTTAAGAATCATTCCGGTAAGGCATCCATGCTGGTACTGAGGCCCGCCGATACGCAAGAAACAGCGGTTTCATGGAAAATGGCACTTGAAAGCAAGAAGGCTCCCACTGCCCTGCTTTTATCAAGGCAGAATGTGAAAGATATTCCGGCGTTTCCATCGGGATCAAGGTTCATGCAGGCCCGGAAATCGGGGAAAGGTGCCTACATAGTGGCTGAAACCGGCGAAAACCCGAAGGCTATTCTGATTGCCAATGGCTCGGAAGTTTCAACTCTGGTGGAAGCCTCACAAATTCTTCTGCGGAAATTTAAAATGCCAGTGAGAGTCGTTTCAGTGCCCTCGGAAGGACTTTTCAGGAAACAGCCCAAAGCCTATCAGACAGAGGTCATTCCAACCGGTATACCAGTTTTCGGACTAACCGCAGGGATCCCGGAAACACTTGAGAGTTTGGCCGGGCCCAATGGATCTGTTTGGGGGTTGAGTCATTTCGGTTATTCGGCACCTGCAGAGGTTCTGGATCAAAAATTCGGATTCACACCTGAAAATGTGGTCAAACAGGTCCGGAAGTTATTGGCATCTCATTTGAAATAGGCCTACATAATTATTTTCTGGGAGACCCTTGATCTCCCCTTGCCATGGAGTCATTTTCAGACGCCGAACTTATCAGTCAGTTCCGGGTGCCGGAATCAAAGGAAAAAGCTTTCCGCATGATTCTTACAAGGTATCAGGAGAAACTCTATTGGCAGATACGGCGACTGGTCCTGGTTCATGATGATGCGGACGATGTTTTGCAGAACACGATGATTAAAATCTGGAGGGGGCTTGACGGATTCAGGGAGTCCTCCGGATTATATACCTGGATGTACAGGATTGCCTCAAATGAAGCCATCACCTTTCTGAAATCGAGACAAAAGGAGCGCAGTCTGATGGCCGATGACCCGGATGATTACATCAAGGGCCGTGTAAAATCAGACCCTTATTATGACGGTGATGAACTGTTCGAGAAGTTACAGGCAGCCATCAGGAATCTGCCACCGAAACAGCAGCAGGTTTTTAAAATGAAGTATTTTGATGATTTAACCTATGAGGAGATGGCAGAGGTTCTGTCCACCTCCGTAGGAGCTCTCAAGGCGTCATACCATCATGCCGTGAAAAAGATACAAACGGCTTTTGAGGTGAATGATTAAACCAATTGGAGAAGGGATTGTCTAAAAACCGAAGATCAGAAAATGAAGGAAGAAAAGTTCATATGGGAATCCGGTAATTTCAGAAAGGATCCTTTCAAGGTTCCGGAAGGCTATTTTGACACCCTTGCTGATCGTGTGATGGCCCGGGTTGGAGAATCATCGGGTAAGGAAGAAGCTGCCAGAAAAAGGTTTATAAGGCCTTTGATGGTCTGGATTACAAGTGCTGCGGCCATTCTTTTGTTTGGCTGGTTCGGATTCAGCGAGTTGTATGTTAAGCCTCATCAGGAGAAGTTGTTGCAACAGGATCTGACTTTGCTGGTCGACTATTTTGCTGACGAGTTACATGAGGGGCAGCTGGCAGGATTTGTTGAGGACTATGATGTTGAGGTGACATTCAGCACCGGGGTTGATTATCAGGATTTGATCGAATCAGAGCCTGTGACAGCCGAAGAGTTTATATATCAATCTATTGGAAATTAAAATCTAGCAGTCATGAAACCAGTTGTATTAGTGTTCCTGGCTTTGATTTTTATCGGATGGGATTTGGAGGCTCAGCAGGAGCGCTCGCCCAGATTTCAGAAAGCCATGGAGGAGATGCAGGCTGAACGGGTATCATTTCTGACATCCAAATTGGAATTGACAGTTGATGAAGCCCAGAAATTCTGGCCGGTATACAATGAATATCTGAAGAAAAGGGAAGAAATCATGTTTGGCAGGCGGGAGCGCTTCAATAAGGATTTCAATCCCGAGCAGATTTCAGAAGAAGACATGAAGCGGATGTTAAACGAGATGCTGGATCAGGAGATCAGTCTTGCTGAGCTAAAAAAGGAATATTATACTAAGATTCAGGAGGTTCTGCCTATTAAAAAGGTGATGAGGCTTCAACGTGCTGAGCAGGATTTCATGAACCATATGTTGAACCAGATTCGAGGTGGAAAGCCGGGTCCGGATTACAAAAGGGAAGGTCAATCCAGGGAACCCTCTAAAAATCCTCAGGGCGGTGGTTTCTGATAAAATCTGCCGCTGATCTGATCAGGGGATATAGAATCATATCATTTTGAATGAATGGAACTTTTTTTCGGAAGAGTTCCATCATTTTTTCTATGCTCCCGGAGGATCGTGCCGGTCTTCTGAATTCCAATGCCTGACATGCGCTCAAAAGTTCCACCGCCAGGATATTTTCCAGATTTTGTATGATTCGCAGCGTTTTGGTGGCCGCATTTGCCCCCATACTTACGTGGTCTTCCTGGCCATTGGACGACTCAATGGAATCAACGGAAGCTGGGGTTGCAAGCTGTTTGTTCTGGCTTACCAGGGAGGCTCCGGTATATTGAGGAATCATGAGGCCGGAATTAAGTCCGGGTTCTGCAACCAAAAAAGGAGGCAGTCCCCTTGATCCCGAAAGAAGCTGGTAGGTCCTGCGGTCTGATATGTTTCCAAGCTCTGCCAAAGCAATCCCCATAAAATCAAACATCAGTGCAAGCGGTTGTCCATGAAAATTCCCTGCAGAGATAACTTGGTCCTCATCAGGAAACAGGGTGGGGTTATCGGTTACAGCGTTGATTTCTCTGGAGATCACAGCCTCAGCGTAATCCAGGGCATCTTTGGTTGCCCCGTGTACCTGTGGAATGCATCGGAATGAGTATGGATCCTGAACCTGGGTCTTTTTTCTTGAGATGAGTTCACTGCCTTGCAGATACCGGCTGATCATCCTTGCAGAATCCATTTGTCCGGGGTGAGGACGGATCTCATGGATCATGGAATTGAAAGGTTCAATTCTGCCGTCAAAGGCATCCAGGGAGGTTGCACCGATGAGGTTAGCCCATTGATAAAGCTTCCTTGCGGAGAGGTTACACCAGACTCCGTAAGCACTCATGAACTGAGTGCCGTTCAACAGGGCGAGCCCCTCTTTGGGTTGCAGCTCAACGGGGTCCCATCCTTTTTGTTTGAGGATTTTTGAGGCGGGATGTTTGACTCCTTGATGCCACACTTCGCCTTCGCCAATAAGCGGGAGAGACAGATGGGCCAACGGAGCAAGATCACCGCTCGCGCCGAGCGATCCCTGAGTGTAGATTACCGGAATCACATTCTCGTTGAAGAAATCGATAAGCCTGAGCACTGTCAGGAGTTGCACTCCTGAATGTCCGTAGGACAATGATTGAACTTTGAGGAGTATCATCAACCTGACAATCTCCTGCGGAACCGGTTCTCCTGTTCCGCATGCATGTGAACGCACGAGATTGAGCTGTAAGGTTGCCTGGTCTCCGGCAGGAATGGTTTTATTGTGAAGGGCACCGAAGCCTGTGGTAATTCCATAGATAGGATCCTCAGCCACCTGTATCTTTCTGTCAAGATATTCCCTGCAATGTACGATTCTCTTCCTGGCCTCTTCAGTAAGTTCCAATCTGTAATTACCGGTGATGATCTCCTCGATCATTCCCAATGTCAGCATTTTAGGACTGATCTGGTGAGTTTTCATATAACGGCCAGGTTTTTGAGAAGATAATCTGTCAACAATTCAACAGGCATAGTCTCCTGATTGCCGTGTTGCATATTTTTGACGGTAGCCTTTTTTTCAGCCCACTCATTTTCCCCGATCAGTATCACAAATGGGATATGATTATTGTCGGCATACTGCAGCTGCTTCTTCATCTTGACAGGATCCGGGTATAATTCTGTCCGGATTCCCTGATTTCTCAATTCATCGGCAAATTGAAAGAAATGTACGGGATCGGGAGTGCCGAAGTTCAGGAAAAGCACCTGAGTGGAGGCACTGGTCATGGACGGGTAGGCATCCAGTTGGTCAAGAACATCATAAATCCGGTCGGCCCCGAAGGATACACCTACTCCCGATACGCCCGGCATACCGAAAATACCGGTCAGATCATCATATCTGCCTCCGCCGCAAATTGAGCCCATCGGGACATCGGCAGCCTTCACTTCAATGATAGCGCCGGTATAATAGTTTAGCCCCCGGGCCAGAGCCAGGTCAAAATCAAGCGTTGCATTTAATTCAACGCGGGATAACAGACTGAAAACCTCCTTGATTTCCCTGATCCCGTCAATGCCAGCTTCCGTGGAGCCGACAAACTGGCTGATGGCTTCGAGCCGTTCCTGGTTATTCCCCTGATGAGTAATTACCGGCTGGATCTTTTCAAATGACTCTTCGGATAATTCTTTCTGGAGCCACTCCTTTTTTACTTCTTCTATACCGATCTTATCAATTTTGTCAAGAGCAACAGTGATATCAATAAGTCTTTCAGGGTGCCCTGCGGCTTCGGCCATACCTGCCAGAAGCTTACGATTGTTGATCTTTATGATGATATGGATTCCAAATCTGGCGAAGATCTGGTCGATAATCGTAACCAGCTCAGCCTCATTGAGAAGGGAGTCGCTTCCAATGACGTCAACATCACACTGATAAAACTCCCTGTACCGGCCTTTCTGGGGACGGTCGGCTCTCCAAACCGGCTGGATCTGATACCGTTTGAATGGGAAGGTTATTTCTTCCCGATGTTGAACCACAAACCTGGCAAACGGAACAGTCAGGTCATATCTTAGCGCTTTTTCAGCCAGTCGAGGTCCGAGAGTTTTGCTTAGCTCGGCAGAAACGGAAGGATCGGAGGCCAGTTTTAATGCCAGTTCCGGCTTGATGGAAGCGGCAAAATCTCCGGAGTTAAGGATCTTGAAGATCAGTTTGTCACCCTCTTCGCCATACTTGCCCGTCAGGGTCTCAAGGGTTTCCATGGCCGGAGTTTCAATGGGCTGATATCCGAATAGTTCAAATACTGATCGAACGGTATTGAAAATATAGTTTCTCCGCATCATCGGAACTGGTCCGAAGTCACGGGTACCCTTGGGTATAGATGGTTTTTGATTCATAACGGTCCCGGTAGACCGCAAAAGTAGCTAAAAACCCGTCAATGGGAAAACCGGTACAGGTAATCGGAGATGCTGGTTCCCATCCGGTCACTCCTTTCGTGTGACCCAAAGGATTCAAGGTATTGCCTGACATTTGCCGAACCGGCAAGGTGCGCAGCGGCAAGAATTCCGGCACGGGTTATTCTGATGGAATCGTTGATTGAAAATCCGACAAACCGGTTGAACAGATCGCTAAGGGAGGATTCATTCAACTTCAGCAGAATATCCATTGCCTTTTCCTGCTCTTTTTCCGGAAATATTCCGGGATTGGTCCTGAATTCGCGGTAATTGACATGTGAATACCCGGTCGCTTCCAGAGCACTCTTACCAAACTGGTATTTTCCGATAAACCCGTACCTGTTGTATTCAAGCCAGTTGTTTCTGGACTCCATGCGGGCCAGAGAAAGCTTGAACCTGGAATAATTCCTGTGATAATCTGTCTTGTCGCTGGTAATGATTTCCTTACGCATGCTGTCCAGCATAATGAAAGAGTCTCCTCCCGGTGGAAGATCCGGTGCCGGAAGCAGTAGCGGTAAGGCCAGAAAGACAAAAAGAATAAAATATCTTTTCATAAACGGTGCAAAGATACAGATTATCTGGTAATTACAAAATAAGGGTGTATTATGGCTTTGTGAATGTGCTACTTACTCCTGTCTAACGGGTAGAAAAACAGGATATTTTTCATTGAGCCTTCTGAGGAAGAAAAAAAGCAGTTCGTTCTGTTTGCGTTTTTTAAGTCCCATGAATTCACCGTAAAGATCGGTATCCTGAATAAGGATAGCTTCAACTGATCCCCGATCAAAATCCATCACCTGGCCTGTTTCGAAATCCAGCAAATATTGCCTGGTTTCCCTGGATTTGCTGGTCCGGGCATAGGGCCGGTAATAGTAAGGATTATAATATCCGTAATTGTAATAATCGTTATAGTATGGATCGTAATGGGTGTCAATGACCGTTACATCCGAAATGAAATGACACACTTTGCCGATGATTGGCATGCGGTTAAACTGGCCATTGTACTGGATAAACAGTTTACCATCCTGACAATACCCCCAGATCTGGTCGGTGGCAACTTCACGACTGGCCCCGAATTCATCAAAGAATCCAATGGTTTTGTTCTTGACCAGGTTTTTGTAAAAATTAAAATCAAACGGATCATCATTTGAAATGATCCTGATGGCTGGGATGGGATTGTTTTGCTTAACCTGTTCAAATGTGAGGTAGATGCCCGGAGCGAACCTGAATTCGGGAGTGTATTTGACCAACCTTGTAGAATCGTTCTGGGCCCGGATGGCCGGGCCAAAAATCAGGAAAGTCAATATGATTGTTACATAGCGCATCTTTTCAAATTTACTTTTTTTACTTTTAGCTACCCTGATTATTCACCATGAAAAAATACAAAATCTATGCCGCCGGGCAATTCGTAGAAACCACCGGATCCATTGAGATCAGGCGGCCATATGACGGTAAGGTGTTTGCAACTACCGGCATCGCAGATGAAAAGATCCTTGATCAGTGTATCGATCAGGCTGTTGAGGCATTTCATCAGATGAGGCATATGCCGGTACATGAGCGGAGCCGGATTTTAGGCGGGATAGCCGATGGCATGATGGCAAAAAGGCAATTACTGGCCGAAGTTCTTTGTCAGGAGGCCGGCAAGCCTTTGAAATATGCTTTTGGTGAGGTGGATCGTGCCATTCAGACGGTTAAGGTTGCCGCCGAGGAGTCGAAAAGAATTCCCGGAGAATATCTCAGACTCGACTGGACACCAGCCGGACAGGGTAAAGAGGGTTGGGTGAAGTACTTTCCGGTTGGGGTTGTTGGAGGGATCTCTCCATTTAATTTTCCGATAAACTTGTCGGTCCATAAAATTGCTCCGGCTCTGGCAGCCGGCAATTCCATCATACTGAAACCTGCCTCTCAAACTCCGGCAACTGTGCTAGAGCTTGCGGAGATCATTGATTCAACGGGATTACCCAAGGGAGCCCTATCCATTTTACCGATGGACAGGAATACCGGGAATCACTTGGCAACCGACGAGAGGATCAGTCTTTTAAGCTTTACCGGGTCTCCTGAAGTAGGGTGGAAACTGAAATCCCAGGCTGGCCGCAAAAAGGTGGTCCTCGAACTTGGCGGGAATGCAGGTGTGTTGGTAGGTGAAACAGCAGATATGGATCTTGCTGCAGCCAAGTGTCTTGTAGGGGGATTCTCCTATTCCGGTCAGGTTTGCATCCACGTTCAGAGGATCTTTGTTCATCGATCAGGATTCAGAGAATTTGCCGATAAGTTTGTTGCGCTTACCAAAGGACTGAAGTCTGGTGACCCCATGGATCCTTTAACCGATATTTCGGGCATGATTGATGAATCCAATGCTTTACGGGTTGAAGAATGGGTTCGTGAGGCAGTTGACGGAGGAGCCACAATTCTCACCGGAGGGAAAAGACACGACAGCTACTTTGAACCCACCGTGATAACAGGCACGCAAAACCGTATGAAGGTGTGCAGCCTTGAGGTTTTTGGTCCGGTTGTGACCCTGGAGGCGGTGGATAGTTTTGAAGAGGGCATCCGGATGATCAATGATTCCAGCTACGGACTGCAGGCCGGTGTTTTTACCAACAATCTGAAAGAGATGGACAGAGCTTTCGATGAGCTTGTCGTAGGCGGAGTGATCATCAATGATGTTCCCACTTTCAGGGTTGATCACATGCCATATGGGGGCGTTAAAAACTCCGGACTAGGCAGGGAAGGGGTTAAATATGCCATGCTCGACATGATGGAACCCCGCATTCTTGTTAAGAATATTTGATCCAATTATACTTATAACCATGAAAAACTTGTTACTGCTTCTTTTCATTGTCATTTTTTCAGGCCAGGCGGTCAATTCACAAAACCCGAAAAAGCCACTGGATTTCAAGGTTTATGACGACTGGAAATCCCTCTCCTCTCAAAGGATTTCAGATAATGGTGACTGGCTCTGCTGGGCGGTGAATCCGGCTGAAGGCGACGGCCAGCTTATGGTGCAGAAAGCGGATGGAAATGCTCCGGTGAAAATAATTGCCAGGGGTGCTCAGCCGAATATCGACCCTTCTTCTTCCTTTATGGTATTCAGGATAAATCCTCAGGCCGACAGTGTAAGGAAGGCGAAGATCGATAAGGTTAAAACCGAAAAGATGCCGAAAGACACGCTTGGGATATATCTATTTGCCACCAATGAAATGCGGACGGTGACGCAGATCAAATCATTCAAGATTCCGGAGGAGGGACCCTCCTGGCTGGCATACCAGGTGGAGGAGCAAAAGCCCGAACCAGTAAAACCTGAGAAAAAAGACTCTGCCGCACCAGCGAAAAGGCAGGAGGACAAGTCAAAGAAAAAGCCCGAATACAACGGAACCACCCTTATTGTCACGAATCCGCTGACCAGCGATACTGTAAAGTTCCCTCTGGTAACCGAGTATGGATTCTCCAAAAAGGGGAATCTCCTTTATATGGCAAGCATTGCTGAGGATTCGGTTAAAACTTCCACCATCAGGGTCTTTGATACCAACACTGGAAAAGCCCGCGATATTTTTAGCCAAACCGGCGTAGTCAAAAGCCTGATACCTGATGAGTCCGGAACCAGGCTGGCCTTCCTTTTTTCAACCGATACTGCAAAAACCAAGGTTTATTCTTTATATCTGTGGAATCAGAAAGAGGATACTCCCGTTTGCATTGCAGATTCAAGTACCCCAGGCATGACAAAAGGCTGGATAGTCAGTGAAAACGGAAGAATGAGCTTTTCACCTGACGGGAGGCGCCTGTTCTTGTCAACCGTAAAGAAGCCCGAAGTAAAAAAGGAAGGAAAGGATACTCTCCTGGCTGATGATAAGGTGTCGGTGGATATCTGGCACTGGAAGGAAGATGTACTTCAGAGCATTCAGATCAAGCAGGTGGACCAGGAGGCCAGAAAAAGCTATCAGGCTGTTTACAATATCAAACAAAAACAGATGTTGCAGCTGGGGTTTCCAGACTCCATTGAAAGTTGGCGTACCGTTCAGCAGGGGGATCTTGACCTGGCGATAGGCTTCTATGCCAGACCTTATCAGTGGATTAATTCCATCAGCTCTGACAGTTACAAGGATGTTTATCTTCTTGATCTCACCACTGGTAAATCGGAACTTATTTTTAAAAATGTCCGCTTCTCACCGGGAGCTTCGCCAAGCGGGAATTACCTGACCTGGTGGCAGCCAGCCGACAGTTCCTGGTACTGCTATGGAATCAAATCTAAAGTCACGGTGAACCTGACGCGGAACCTGCCTGTTCTCTTTGTCAATACGGAACACGATACTCCTGATGAGCCGGGTAGTTACGGATTGATGGGCTGGGAGGAAAAGGACCAGAATCTTTATCTCTATGATCAGTTTGATATATGGCGCATTGATCCTCAGGGAAAGAGGCCTGCAGAATGTGTTACCGGGGGTTATGGCAGGAACGGAAGCCTGGTGATCAGGTATAATTCCCTGGATCCGGAGGAGAAATTTCTGGATCCCGCCAAGGAGTATCTTTTCTCTGTTACCAACGATAAGAATAAGCAATCGGGATATGTCAAATTTAAACTGGGCAGTCCGCAGATCAGGAATATAATCATGGATGACTGCAGGTTTGCCGGTGTATCCAAGGCAAAGAACGCTGATCGGCTCATCTGGACCCGGAGCACTGTTTCGGAATATCCGGATTTCTGGATGAGCGATCTTGAATTCAAGGGAGCAAAGAAGATCAGCAGCACTAATCCACAGCAAAGGGAATACAATTGGGCATCAGTGGAACTGGTTGAATGGCTGGATCTTAATGGTGAGATGCATCAGGGATTGCTCTATAAGCCGGAGAATATGGATCCGAAGAAGAAATACCCGATGATCGTTTATTTTTACGAAAGGCATTCCGACGGACTGCACACTCATTACTCACCGAGGCCAAGTGCCAGTACGGTTAACCCAATTGAATTTGCTTCCAACGGTTATCTGGTGTTTATGCCCGACATTCACTTCATCATCGGGAATCCCGGTAAATCGTTCTACAATGCGATCATGAGCGGAATCATGTATCTGGATCAGAGGGGGTATGTGGACATGAAACATCTGGGAATTCAGGGGCAGAGCTGGGGTGGTTATGGTACCGCCTTTATGATCACCCAGACTGATATTTTTGCAGCTGCTTCGCCTGGAGCTCCTGTCAGTAACATGACTTCGGCTTATGGAGGAATCCGGAATGAGAGTGGCATGGTGCGTCAGTTCCAGTATGAAAAAACACAGAGCCGGATCGGGGGCACCCTATGGGAAAAGCCTGAATATTATATTGAGAATAGTCCGCTGTTCTTTGCCGACAGGATCAAAACCCCTTGTCTCATCAGGCATGATGATGGTGATGGCGCAGTACCCTACAGCGAAGGGGTTCAGCTGTTCGTTGCCCTGCGCAGGCTGGGTAAGCCGGCATGGCTGGTTAACTACAACAATCAGCCGCATAACCTTTCAAGGCAGGCCGATAAAAAAGACTGGAGTGTCAGAATGATGCAGTTCTTCAATCATTATCTGAAAGACGAACCGGCACCTGACTGGATGATCAATGGAGTTAAGGCCGTTGATAAAAAGAAAAACGAAACCTATTATTGGTCATTTACGGAAAAATAGCCGCTTTATGTGCGTATTTCTTTCCATGAGGGCTGATAAGGCAAATCTCCAGAAGAGATTTAATGCCGATTATGTGGAAGAGGAGTTTTTCGGACCGAAATACGTTCAGAGTGCTTTCGAATTCCCAAAATGGCCGGTGATAACCGGTAACGATCCGGGGGGGATCAGCCTGATGAACTGGGGGCTGATCCCTTCATGGGTCAGGGATGCCAAAGGAGCCATTGAGATCAGGTCCAGAACGGTCAATGCCCGGGCCGAGACCCTGTATAAGAAACCTGCGTTTCGCCAGGCAGCTGTATCACACCACTGTCTGATATTGGCAGATGGTTTTTTTGAATTCAGGGAGGTTAATGGAAAGAAGTATCCATATTTCATCCATGTCGGAGGCAGGATTTTTTCCATTGCCGGCATTTATGATCAATGGGCGGATCCCTCAACCGGGGAGATCATTCCGACCTTTTCAGTGATAACCACGGAGGCAAATCCGCTCATGGAAATGATCCATAATGTCAAGAAACGGATGCCGGTTATTTTGCCGGAGGAGGCCGAAAAGGAGTGGCTTCAATCGGGACGGGAAGGGGCCAGGTTTCTTAAACCTTTCCCCGACGCGGAGATGGAGGCCTGGCCGGTATCAAGGCTGATCACCTCAAGAGACCCGGAAAAAAACAGCGAAAAGGCCCAAGCACGGGTGGCATACCCTGAATTGTCTGATACAGAACCCAGTCAGGGATCCCTGTTCTGAGCTAAAGTTCCAGACTACCTTCTTCAAAGTCTTTGTATTTAGCTGCAAGCAACGCCATCATGCGGCGGATTGTTTCAATGGCTTCAATGGTGTCGTCAGAAACAGGCCTCTTTTTCATTTTCATCAGCATATATCCATACAGCACTGTGAGGCAGACCTCTATGTCGGAGATCTTTTCCCTGAAGTTCATTTTAAGTCTGAAATCACTGATGTTATGAACTGAGTCCTTGTAAAGTTCCTGGTAGTCGGAATGCATAGGACTCTCTATCAATCTGAAATGGAAGTCGTTAAGGTCGTCAATCAGACTGTACAATATGATCAGATGTCCGGATTCAGTAATTTTTTCATTGACCATTGCAGCGACCATCTCCTCATACCAGTTCGCAATTTCGACCTTCTCGGCTGCACTGACCTTAAATTGCCCCACAATTTCCTTACGGATCCTGTCAAACTGGAAATTGTATGCACGCAGCAGATCTTCGAGCTGCCACATATACAAAATGTACTCTACAATATTCTCTTTGCGTTTTTGTCTGGCGATGATCATTGCGATAATTACATTCCAAGTTTATCAAGGTCTCTGCGTTCTTTCTTGGTTGGCCGGCCTGCGCCTCGGTCTCGGGTATAAAACGCACTTTCCATCATGCTGTCGATTCTCTCGAGCTCTTCAGGAGGTGTCAGGTTGAGAACATTCTCAGATGCGATAGGGGCAGAAACGCGTTTTTCAATAATCCCGGTCACCTTATAAGTAAGTGTCAGGGGAGGCTTGCGAATCTCAATCTGATCCCCGATTCTGACAAGCCGGCTGGGCTTGACGGGTTCACCTGAGATCAGCACCCGGCCTTTTTTACAAAATTCGGTGGCAAGATTGCGGGTTTTAAAGATCCTGACAGCCCACAACCATTTATCTATCCTGACACCTTCACTCATTTTGCGATTTCAAGTTTAAAGCCAGTGCCGTGGATATTGACAATATTGACGGCTGGTTCTTCCTTTAAGTAGCTTCTAAGTTTGGCAATATACACATCCATGCTGCGCCCCATAAAGTAATCATCAGATCCCCATATGCTTATCAGGAGTTGTTCTCTTCTGACAAGCTCATTTACATTTTGGCACAGCATTCTCAACAGGAGGGCCTCTTTTTTTGTAAGCCTTTTTTCTTCGCCGTGGAGTTGCAGCACCTGATTGGCAAAGTCAAAAATAGCAGAACCGATCGTATAAATTTCCTTTCTTGAGGTATCAATTGATTTCCCGCTGCGGCGAAGAATGATTTCGATCCTGAGTTTAAGTTCTTCGGTGCTGAAGGGTTTAGTGATATAATCATCTGCGCCCAGTTTCAGCCCATTGATCTTGTCAGCCTCCAAAGCTCTGGCTGTGAGAAAGATAAACGGAACCTTGGGGTTAATACGGTGAATATCCTCTGCAAGCGTGAATCCGTCCTTCGCCGGGAGCATGATATCGAGAATACAGAGATCAAATTTCGATTTTTTGAAAGTCTCGAGGCCGGTCAAACCGTTCTTTTCCCAGCTAACCCTGTAATCTTCCATCTCCAGAAAATCCTGAAGCATGTACCCCAGATTATGGTCATCCTCGACCAGCAGCAATTCAGCTTTTACCGGTTTCATGAAGGTAAGTTAATGATAAACCTTGATCCTTTACCTGGTTCGCTTTTAACCGAAATGGATCCGCCATGAGCCTCAACCATTGTTTTCACATAATAGAGTCCGATGCCGGTACCCTTTACATTGTGCAGATTTCCAGTAGGAACCCGGTAAAATTTATCGAAGATGTGTTTCTGATATTCTGAGCTGATGCCTATTCCGTTGTCTTCAAATTCAATGATAAAGGATTTTCCGGAGAGCCTGGTCCTGATAATGATTCTGGGCTCCTTATCGGTATACTTCTGGGCATTATCAAGCAGGTTGTGAATAATATTGGTAAAATGGACCGGATCGATCATGAGTTCCTGCTGACCGGCATTGAAATCGAACTCAACGGACGAACCCTGCACGCAGTCTTCGAGGCAAAGGTTGTCAACGGCATCGCGGATCAGTTCATGCACATCCGTTGGTTGCTTTGTCACATGGAGGTCATCGCGGTTTCTGACAGCCACCTGAAGGATCCGGTCGACTTGAGCCCGCATCCGCAGGTTCTCCTGTGTGACAATATCTGCATATTTTCTAAGGCGCTCAGGATCATCGCAAATGCCAGGTCTTTTCAGAACCTCTGAGGCGAGGGAGATATTTGCGATCGGGGTTTTGAATTCATGGGTCATGTTATTGATGAAGTCGTTCTTCATCTCACTGATCTTTTTTTGCCTGATAATGGTCATTACAATAAACCCAAAGCTTAGAACAACCACCAGCAGGAACATGGTTGATGCCCCGAGCCAGGTGATAAGATCGCGGAGCAGCAGCCTGCGCGGCCTGTCAAATGTCACTTCCATGTGGTGGCTTTCGGCTGAGTGGAGGCAGGAGAGACTGATTCTGTGACGGGAGGAATACCCGTGGGATTTGGTGATGCCCGACTTCTGAAACAGGACTTCTCCTGTTGCACATTTTACCACCCTGAGTTGAAAAACCGTATCAAGACCATGATATTCGAAATGGACCCTGAGTAATGAGTCCATCTGTTTGGGCTCCAGGTTGATGAACAGGCTATCGGCATTATCAGGCTGTGCCAGGCAGCCGCAGGTAACATCGCAGGAAGTACCCCGGTGCATTTGAACATACTCATCCAACGCTCCTTGCAGAGCAATGGTTACCCGGCTGTTAAACTGTTCTTCACCGAGGCGGAGGGCATTCTTGATCCAGAAAAGCTGAGTGACCACCAAGCCTACCAGTGAAATGGCAGAAAGAATGATGATTAGCCTGACGGTATATTTCTTCATCCGTGTGAAATTTGAACAAAGATAGAAGGCCGGATAATGCAGGTGCTGTGATTAACAACTATTTAACACCGATTAAGAGCCGGCTTCAGGTACGGGCATTGAAAAGGGTCATGGTTCTGTCGATTCCAACCATGCCGAAACTGATGACTGCATCGCCTGACTTTTTGAGAAGGGCTGGCAATTGCTCCTGTTCACCAGGGTGCCATTCTCCTAAAACATAATCCACCTGGTTACCGAATTTTTCTGTCGGACCGATACCGAATCTTAATCTGGCATATTCTTCATGTCCGAGCACCTGGGAAATATGTTTGAGACCATTGTGTCCGCCATCGCTTCCGCTTTTTCTGATACGGATTTTGCCAAATGGAAGTGCCAGGTCATCAACAAGGACCATGAGTCTTTCAGGTTCAATTTCTTCTTTTTGCAGCCAGTATCGTATGGCATTTCCACTCAGATTCATGTAAGTGGAAGGCTTAAGAAGAAAAAAAACGGCTGATTTGTGCCTGAATTCGCAAGTGTCCCCGTATCGGGCCGGCTTAAAAACAACATTGGACGCCCCAGCGAGAGCGTCCAATATTGCAAATCCCGCATTATGTCGGGTGTTGGCGTATTCTGCACCGATATTACCCAATCCTGCGATCAGATATTTCACGGGCGATTGATTTCGTTATGAATTAAGCGTTGCCTTCGCCGCCTTCACCTTCTGTTCCGGGACCGCCTTTTGATGCACGGGTGGATTTCACCGAGGCTATCACAAGGTTTTTGGGATCCAGAATGGTAAAGTCTTCGAAACTAAGGTCGCGGACCTTGATGGTCTGTCCGACGCCCAGATCGGTAATATCAACGGTGAGGTGATCCGGAATTTTGGTGGCTTCACCGCGGACCTTAACCCTTTTTATCTCGAGTTTCAGTTTACCACCCTGCTGAACACCTTTTGCAAAACCTTCAAGGCGGACAGGAACAGTAACCGAAACCGGTTTTCCAGGAATCACCTTCAGGAAGTCCATGTGCAGAATAGCGTCCGAAACCGGATGAAACTGAATGTCCTTAACTACTGCATGGTGAGTGGTTCCTTCAATATTGATGTTCAGAAGGTATACGTGAGGAGTGTATACCACGTGGCTGAATTCCTTGGTGTTACCCATGAAATGAACCGGTTCACCTTCTCCGTAAATCACACATGGAATGCTTTCTTCGTTGCGGACCTTCTTGGTCGCCTTCTTTCCCAGCTCCTGGCGCAGGGTGCCATTTAATTCAAATGTTTTCATCGTTTTTGTATGTGCTACTCAGAACCCTACCACGTTAAGCCGGTCAGTTGCGGAGGGGTTCCCCATTACACTCAGTTAATTACCCGGCTAAATTTTGAGGGTGCAAATATAGCAATTAAAACAGAAAGGTAGAGCTGATCGACTGATTATTATATACTTTTTTGATAATATCAGCGAACAGATCCGCGATGGAGATGATCTGAATTTTAGGGCTGGGTTTGCGTAGTGGTATGGAGTCGGTTACAATGACCTCCTTGAGGGCCGACTGCTCAATTCTTTCATAGGCGGGTCCTGTCAGCAGGGCATGGGTTGCAACGCATCTTACCGATCGTGCGCCGCTTTCCATGATCAGATTGGCAGCTGTGGCAATGGTACCTGCTGTGTCAATCATATCATCCACCAAAACCACATTCTTATCCCGCACATCGCCTATAATGGTCATCTCACCGACAACATTGGCAGCTTTCCGTGTTTTATGGCAGATTACCATCGGTGCATCGAGATATTTGGAATAGGAGTTGGCGCGTTTGGTTCCGCCGGTATCCGGAGAAGCAATGACCAGATTCTCGAGATTCAGTGAACGGATGTATTTTGTAAATACGCTTGAGGCGTACAGGTGATCAACCGGAACATCGAAAAATCCCTGGATCTGGTCGGCATGAAGATCCATGGTAATGATTCGGCTAACCTGCGCCGCAGCCAAAAGGTTTGACATAAGTTTGGCGGCAATTGACACCCTTGGTCTGTCTTTACGATCCTGTCTGGCATAACCGAAATAGGGAATCACGGCTACAATCTTGTAGGCTGAGGCCCGGCTGGCTGCATCGATCATCAGAAGGAGTTCGAGCAGGTTTTCGGCCGGAGCGTAAGTGGATTGAACGATGAAAACAAAGTCGCCGCGAACAGTCTCCTCATAGCAGGGTTGAATCTCCCCGTCACTGAACCTCAGGACGGATGATTTCCCAAGTTCCACACCATATGAGGCTGCAATCTTCTCGGCAAGGTACCGTGATCCCGTACCCGAGAATATTTTGATTGGGCTGTTAGGCTGCATATAGTTCAGTATTTAGAAGAGACAGGGATGGTATTTCGGCTCAAATGTATACAAATATCAGGGCTTAGGCTCCGGTTGGTTGAAAAGTCGGTTGGTTTGTTGAATAAAGTTGAGGACATCCTCTTTTCCGGTTCCGCTTACGGCTGAGGTAATAAACTCCCTGGGCAGCTCGGACCATTTTTCCGACAAAGCCCGGTGGAAGGCCGCTATGTTGCTGTTAACTAGGTTCTGAGAAACCTTATCCGACTTTGTGAAGGCAATGACGAATGGAATCTGCTCCTTTCCAAGGAATTCAATGAATGAAAGGTCGATAGTCTGGGGTTTGAGGCGGGAATCAATCAGCACAAACAGACACATAAGGTTTGTGCGTTTTTTCAGATAGGAGGTGGTAAATCCCGAGAAGGTGGAGCGGTCTGTTTTTGAAACTTTGGCGTATCCATAACCGGGTAGATCAGCAAGAAACCATTCCCCGTTAATGATAAAATGATTGATTGCCCTTGTCTTGCCGGGGGTACCTGAAACCTTTGCGAGCGATTTGCGGTTTGTCAGGAGATTGATCAGACTTGATTTTCCAACATTTGACCTGCCGATAAATGCATATTCAGGTTTGTCCGGCGGGGGGCATTTAGATGGATTGGTATTGGAACTGACAAAGGCAGCCGTTTTAATCACCATACTCTAAGTATACTTCGAGAATCCGGGTTTCCTCGCGCGGTTCAAGAATAACATCCTTGAAAATAGCAGGGAGAAGGATGGTATGCCCCTTCTTAACCAGCAGAGGGTTTTCTTCTCCGTAATTGAGCAGAAAACTACCTTCAGTACACATGTAAACCACAAAGGAATCAACGTCGACATAATCCCTTTCCACAGGTCTGTTCATCCAGATCATGTTGGTAGTGAAATAGGGGCATTTTACGATCTCAACCACCCTGTTAATAGCGGGTAAGTATTCGGTTCTGTACGACGAATAGTGTTTAAAGTCAATTGCATCCAGGGCCAGATCGGTGTGCAGGGTTCTGGGCCTTCCATTCTTTTCCAGGCGATTCCAGTCGTAAATGCGGTAGGTTATATCACTGGTCTGCTGTATTTCGGCAAATAGGATACCAGCTCCTGTGGCATGGACCCGGCGGGCCGGGATGAAAAAAGCGTCACCTGCATTGGCCTGTTCAAGATTGAGCAGTTCCTGGATCCGTTTTTCCGATAAATATCTGAGATATTCTTCTTTGTTGGTCTCCCTGTTAAATCCGGTATAAATTACAGAACCCGGATCTGACTGGATCACCTGCCAGAGTTCGGTTTTGCCATACGCATGGTGTCTTTCACCGGCAAGCTTGTCATCCGGATGAACCTGAACCGACAAAACATCATGGGCATCAATAAGTTTAAACAACAGCGGAAATTCAGTTCCATGCTTTTCGTATACCTTGTCTCCGACCAGGTCTCCCATATAAACCTCGATCAGTTCCTGCAAATCATTCCCCTCCAGAAATCCCTCCTTAACAACCGACAGATGATCTTCAACTCCGGATATTTCCCAACTTTCTCCCGTATTATCCGGGGCATCCTTTTTGCCCAGTACATCTCTCAATTTGTTGCCGCCCCACAGGCGGTACTGATAAATCGGTTTAAATCGCAAGGGATAAAGCATAACTTAAATGGATTGGTGGATCACAAGGGAAGGTAAAAATCTTTTATTTTGAAGGTCACTAAACATAGGGCCCGGTTCAGGATGACCTCGTAAATATACAAATTATGCTAATTGTTGGTATTGCTGGCGGTACAGGGTGTGGTAAGACTACCGTAGTCAGAAAGTTAATGAGCGGATTCAGGGAGGGTGAGGTGTCGCTGATTCCGCAGGATTCCTATTATCGCGACAATATCCACCTGCCGCTTGAAACCCGGCTGAACCTGAATTTTGACCATCCGGATGCCATCGAATGGCCGTTGCTGATCGAGCATCTGAGTGAGCTGAAAAAGGGCAAATCAATTCATCAACCGATATATTCCTATCTGACTTGCCTGCGATCAGATCAGACCATAACGGTAAATCCCACCAAAGTTGTGATTGTGGAGGGTATACTAATCCTGACACAGAAGGAGGTGCGCGATTTGCTTGAAATCAAGGTGTTTGTTGACGCTGATCCTGACGACAGACTGGCAAGGGTAATCCGCAGGGATCTGGCTGAAAGGGGCAGGTCAGCAGATGCAGTGCTGGACCGCTATGAAAAAACAGTCAAGCCAATGCACCTCGAATTCATTGAACCATCAAAGCGTTATGCCGATATCATAATACCACAGGGCGGAGAGAACAAGGTGGGGATACGGCTGCTTACTTCCCTGATACGGGAGCATCTCAACGGTTGAGCAAAAAACTCCTGACTACCGATATGAAATGTGCCGGTTGCTCTGCATGAAGCCAGTGGCCGGCATTTTTTATGGTAACCATTTGAGATAACGGAAAAAATTGCCGGATGGCCAGGATATCTTCAGCTTGGATATAGTCTGAATGGTCACCTTTGATGAATAGTACCGGGAATCGGGTGACCGCGACTGCCTTTTCCAAAGTTGAGCCAATTCCAAGATTAATACAGCCAAGATTGCTTATCAGGGCAGGAATGTTCAGGAGCCACCTGAAGCTTCCGTCAGGAGTCCGCTCCAGATTCTTCAGCAGGAACTGCCGGATCCTTTTATCCTTAATTCCATTGGCCATCAGAGCTTCTGCCTGCCCATAGGAAGTAATTCCTGCCAGATTCATCTGAGCCAACGTTTGAAGAATATTTTGATGGAACTCCTGATGACCGGCGTCGAGGATCGGATCATTATAGGAACGCGGACTTATATCCGCCACAATCAGACCGGTGACACGGCCAGGATGGTCAAACGCAAACTGCATCGCTGTCCTACCTCCCATTGAATGCCCCAAAATGTTGGCCGACGGGATCTGAAGATGATCCATCAGGGTGAGAAGGTCCTCCGACATTACATCGTAATCATGAATGTCGGAATGGAATGAATGTCCATGATTTCTCTGGTCAACAAGGATGACTTCACAAACCGACGACAAACCTTTTGCAATTGTCAGCCAGTTCTCGCCTGACCCGTATAATCCGTGAAGAATGATCAGCGGATGTCCCTGACCGAGTTTTTTAAAATTCAGGATCACGTCAGGCAATTTCCAGTTTTCTCAGGTACATCTGGATGGTATTTTCCAGCCCAAAATAGAGGGCATCGGAGATCAGGGCGTGGCCAATGCTTACTTCCAGGAGGTTGGGAATTCTTGAGGCAAAAAACTTAAGATTCAATAGACTCAGGTCGTGACCGGCGTTCAATCCGAGGTTGCACTCTCCGGCCACTGCAGAAGCATCAATGAACGGTTTGATGGCTGCGTCAGGATTCACAGGGAACTGCGATGCATAGGGTTCTGTGTAAAGTTCAATCCTGTCAGTGCCGGTCTTTGCAGCATACCGGACCATCTCGGGATTGGCATCTACAAAAATCGATACCCTGATTCCCTTTTCATGGAATCGTTCAACAACTTCCGTGAGAAACTGGTGATACCTGACTGTATTCCACCCGGCATTGGAGGTGATTGCGTCGTGAGCATCGGGAACCAGAGTTACTTGTTCAGGTATCACCTTAGTAACCAATGAAATAAATGATTCAGAGGGATATCCTTCGATATTGAACTCGGTTTTAACCAAAGGCCGCAGGTCCAGCACATCCTGGTACCTGATATGCCTCTCATCTGGCCGTGGATGAACTGTAATTCCTTGAGCACCAAATCTTTCGCAATCAATTGCTGCCTGCAGTACATCCGGTACATTGCCTCCCCGGGCATTCCGGAGTGTGGCTATTTTATTTATATTTACACTAAGTCTTGTCATGATGCGGTACATTTGAGGTCTCAAAAGTAAGAAATACCACGGAAATGATTGCCCGAGAACTGATGTCAGACCTGATCCCCGTTGTTTCCGGAACCGAGAGTGCTTCTGCGGTTGCCGGGTGGATGGACCTTTACAGGGTCAGCCACCTGCCGGTTGTTGAGGAATCAGTTTTGGTCGGTCTGGTGAGCGAAACAGAAATCATGAATCTGCCAGAACCTGAGGCACCCTTAAAAGGCAGGATTAATCAGTTGATAAATGTTTATATAATTGATGATCAGCATGTTTATGAGGCAATTGAAGAGATCTCAAGCCACAGGTTAACTTTGCTGCCGGTAGTTGACAGGGAAAGGCATTACATGGGCAGTATTACCATGCCTGATTTGGTTTCCGCTTTCCGCAGCCTGACTTCAGCCGGTCAGCCAGGGGCAATTCTTGTAATCGAAATGGCGGTAAGGGACTACACTTTGTCGACCCTTTCAAGAATTGTTGAGGAAAACAACGCCAGAGTCCTGAGCCTTTACACGACGATTCTGCCTGATCAGTCGGGACTTAGGGTTACGATGAAGATAAATACGCCGGAAATCCGCTCCATAACCAGGACCCTTGAAAGGTATGGATACAGTGTCACTGCCTATTTCATGGACAATGAACTTCTGGATGATTTTTACCAGGACCGGTATGAGGAATTGATGAAATACATGAACCTTTAGACCCATGAACACTCTGACAGATAATCGCACAATTCTTTTGTTCGGAAGGGATTTCAGCGATTGCTTCAGAATCTCCTTCAGGTCCCTCCTCAACAGGCTGTCAGATTATCAGGCCAAAATCTATGTGTTTGAGCCTTTCGCAAGGTTTCTCAGATCATGGCTTCCCGGAGATGTATCATTTGCCGGAACTTTCAATTCATACGAGGATATCCGCTCCCTTGGAGGCGTTATGTTCAGCATTGGCGGCGACGGAACCTTTCTCGATTCCATCACCCTTGTGAGGGATTTGCCCATTCCCGTGGCCGGGATCAACTCGGGCAGGCTGGGTTTTCTGGCCGATATATCACAGGATGAAATACTGGTTGCCGTGGATTCTGTTATGCATGATTTGTGCAAAAGCGAAGAACTTACCCTGATTCAGGTTTTATCTGACCAACCGCTGTTTGGTGACCTCAATTTTGCCCTGAACGAGATTACCGTGCACAAAAGGGATGATTCATCCATGCTTAAAATCCACGCATTGCTCGACGGGGTTTTCCTCAATACCTATTGGGCCGATGGGTTGATTGCATCAACCCCGACAGGTTCCACCGCCTATTCCCTGAGTGTGGGAGGGCCGCTGGTGTTGCCCGGATCCGGCAACCTGATCCTCTCACCGATTGCACCTCATAACCTGACGGTGCGGCCTCTGGTTTACAAGGATACCATGAAACTGACGCTGAAAATTGAAAGCCGGAGCGGAAACCTGCTTGTATCAGCTGATTCCAGGTCGGTGGTTATCGACCATGCCCTTGAACTGACCATTGTTAAGGCCCCTTTCAGTATTACCACGATCAGGCTTGGAGATCATAATTTCTTCCAGACTTTAAGAACCAAGCTGATGTGGGGTGCAGATAAGAGGAACTGACTACCCCTGTAACTTTCAGCCCCTTAACCCGTCACTACCAGTGGCTGAAAATGCTTTGGTATTTATACTATATTTGCGCGATAAGAGTTATTGTAAGTGCGCCGGAACCGGCGCTTCTTACTAATAACCGGACATGAAGAAATTATTTATACTGATATCTCTTGTTTCGTGCGTTATGGGAGCACAAGCCCAAATCAGTACGGATTACGGAATTCTGCTGGGCGGATCGGTGGATCATAATGTGCATTTCACCAATCTGTCGTTTTCTAATGCCAATCCGGCTTTGGGATTGTTCTACAGATATAATTTCAATCCGCGGACTGCCTTAAGAGGCGGATATACCTCCAGCCTTACGGGCGGCAACCTGATGGGTATCTATGAATTCAATTTTACAGCATTAAACCCCAACCGGCAGACTTCAAAATTCAGTTCCTATGTTGGCCCCGGAATTGGAATCCCGGTTTTATATACTGCTCCCTACGTTAGTGTCCCCAGGTTGGCTTTTAACATTGGCGCTAAATACAATGTGAGTCCCAAATTTACCCTAGCTTTGGAGTGGGCCTTGCTGGGCAATATTTTCACCCCTGTACCCAATGGAAATAACTGGAATTCAACCATTGGCATTCAACTTGGATATAAGGTGGTTAAGAGATGTAAAACCTGCCCGTTCTACGAAACCGAACGCACTAAACGCAGATGAGTCTTAAAGAAAAACTGATCAGGGAAAGACTGCCCCGGCATGTCGCCATCATTATGGATGGAAACGGAAGATGGGCGCGAAAGAAGGGGGCTAACCGGATTTTCGGACATCAGAATGGTGTTACCCCTGTACATGAAGTGGTTGAAGCCAGCGGCGAGTTGGGCATCGACTATCTGACACTTTACGCTTTCAGCACCGAGAACTGGGGAAGACCCCTGGAGGAAATCGAAGCACTTATGGGGCTGCTGGTTTCAACGATCAAAAAGGAAACCCGCAAGCTCATGGATAATAATGTTAAGCTGCGGACGATCGGGGATCTGAATAAACTTCCCGACTCAACGCGGAGAGAGTTGCTCAAACTGGTAGATAAAACCTCTGTCAATACAGGATTGACGGTCATTCTTGCACTGTCCTACAGTTCCAGGTCAGAATTGTTGAATGCTGCCAAAAGCATGATTCAGGATGCCTGTGCCGGAAAGCTCCGGCCCGATGACATGAACTGCGGGGTACTTGAGAGTTATCTGGAAACAAAGGGTATTCCAGACCCGGAACTCCTGATCAGAACCAGCGGTGAATACAGAATCAGCAATTTTCTCCTTTACCAGATTGCTTATAGCGAATTGTACTTTACACCCAAATTCTGGCCGGATTTCCGGAAAGAGGATTTTTACGCTGCTTTGCTTGATTTTCAAAACCGGGAGCGTCGGTTTGGTAAAACCAGCGAACAATTATAACCGAGGATGTTTTTATGATCAAACGACTGCTGATTTTTACCACCCTGCTACTTTCCGCTTTTGTTGCCTTTGCTCAGGATGAGTCCGGTAAACCGCTCCAGGTCATGAGTTACAACCGTGAGCCTGCCCAATATGAGATCGGCGGGGTTACAGTATCCGGAATCAAGTATATGGCACCCAATGTGCTGATACAGTTTTCGGGTCTGGATGTAGGTAAAACCATCACTTTTCCGGGTGAGGATATCCGGAAGGCAATTGAGAAACTTTGGGATCAGGAGCTTTTTTCAGATATCCGGATTAGCGCAACCAAAATAGAAGGCAACCTGATATTTCTTGATATTTATCTGCAGGAAATGCCCCGGTTGAGCCAGTTCAGCTTTTCAGGTGTGACGAAGCAGGAGGCTGATGATCTCAAGGAAAAGGTGAAATCGGTTCTGGTCCGGGGTAGTCTTGTAACACCTTTTACCATATCAAGAACCATATACCTCACCAAGGATCATTTTATCAGCAAAGGGTACCTGAATACTGAAGTTGATATTACCCAGAGGAGTGATTCAACCTTGCAGAATGCCACCATTGTGGATATTAAGGTGGACAAGAAGAATAAGGTTAAGATCAGTGAGATTGCCTTTGAGGGAGCCAGTGTCCTGCCGGAGAAGAAATTGAGAAGGGCCATGAAGGAGACCAAACAAAAGGCATGGTATAATATCTTCAAGGCGAGCAAATATCTCGAAGAAAACTACGAAACGGATAAGGAGAGCATCATTAAAAAATACAATGCTCTGGGCTACAGGGATGCCAGAATTGTTGGTGACTCCCTCTATCACAACGAAGACGGAACGGTTGGCCTAAAGATAAAGCTGGAAGAGGGGAAACAGTATTTCTTCCGGAATATCTCCTGGGCAGGTAATACCAAATATACCAGCGATTTCCTTTCTACCATGCTCAAAATCAAAAAGGGGGATGTGTATGACCAGAATGTGCTGATGGACCGCCTGTCGAATGACCCCGATGCCGTGGGTAACTGGTACATGGATTTCGGCTATTTGTTCTATGAGGCACAGCCCCTTGAAGTCAATATTGAGGATGATTCAGTTGATATACAGGTTGTTGTTCATGAAGGTACCCAGGCCCGGATTAACAAGGTGATCATTACCGGTAACGACCGGACCAATGAGCATGTGATCCGCAGGGAGATCCGGACCAAACCCGGCGACCTGTTCAGCCGTAACGATGTGATCCGGTCGGTCAGGGAACTTGCCCAGCTTGGATTTTTCGATCCTGAAAAAATTACCCCGGTTCCTATTCCCAACCAGCTCGATGGGACGGTGGATATTGAATACCAGCTTGCCGAAAGGGCCAATGACCAGATTGAAATTTCTGGAGGTTGGGGCGCAGGTATGGTGATCGGTACCCTGGGTGTCCGTTTCGGAAACTTCTCAGCTAGAAATTTCTTCAACAAGAACGCCTGGCGTCCGCTTCCTTCGGGCGACGGACAGAACCTTAGTATCCGGGCACAATCAAACGGAAAGTATTACCAAGCCTACAGTGCCTCGTTTGTTGAACCCTGGCTGGGTGGCAAGAAGCCAAATTCATTTTCAGTTTCACTCTATCATACGGTGCAAACGAATGGCCGTAAGACAGAAGACCCACTGAACCAGTCGATGAAAATATCCGGAGCTTCCATCGGCCTCGGAAGAAGGCTTAGCTGGCCGGATGACTATTTCACGCTGTTCAACCAGCTTTCGTTCCAGCGTTATGCACTCGATTCCTGGTCCTATTTCGTGATCAAGGACGGCATCAGCAATAACTTCAGTTTCACCAGTACATTCGGCAGGAACTCAACGGACCAGATCATCTATCCGAGGACTGGCTCCAACTTCAGCCTCACGCTGCAAATAACTCCTCCGTATTCAGCCTTTAATAACAAAGATTATTCAAAACTAACCGATGCAGAACGGTACAAGTGGGTGGAGTATCACAAATGGTCCTTTAAATCAGCCTGGTATACAAAACTCTGGTCGATTACAGGAAAGGAGAAAGATGCCGAAACCCGGGATTTTGTGCTGATGACCAAGGCTGAATTCGGTTACCTTGGCTTTTATAACAAATATGCAAGGTCGCCTTTTGAGAACTATGAAGTGGGGGGTGACGGTATGATGGGGTACAGTTACTATGGCCGCGATATCATTGCCCAGAGGGGGTATGCCAATGGCTCCATCACTCCGGCTAACGGTGCTAACCTGTATACCAAGTTTACAATGGAAATGCGCTTTCCAATCTCACTTAACCCAAATGCAACATTGTTTGCACTGACGTTCTTTGAAGCCGGTAATGCGTGGTATGAATTCAAGGAATTCAACCCGTTCGACCTCAAAAGAGCTGCCGGGGTAGGTGTGAGAATTTACCTCCCCATGTTCGGTCTGATGGGGGTCGACTGGGGTTATGGTTTCGACGATATTCCCGGAACTACGGGCAAGAACCACAGTCAGTTCCATTTTGTGCTCGGCACGCAAATGAACTGATAATTAAGAACCTGTTTGGTACGTTAATTGTTTAGAAGACAAAAAAAATCCGATATGAAAAAGATATTCATCATGATGAGCCTTTTGATTGCTGGTGCAACCATGGGCTTTAGCCAGAAGTTTGCCTACGTAAATACCGATTATATCCTTGGAAGGGTGCCTGCTTATGATGCAGCACAGAAACAGCTTGACAAATTCTCGGAAGATTGGCAGAAAGAGATCGAGGCCAAACGTGCAGAGATTGAAAAGGTTTATAAGGACTACCAGGCAGAACGGGTTTTGCTGACTGAAGAAATGAGGACCAAACGGGAAGATGAAATCATGCAAAGGGAAAAAGACCTTAAAGACCTGCAGAAGAAATATTTTGCACCTGATGGTCAGCTCTTCAAGAAACGTCAGGAACTGGTGAAACCGATACAGGATGACGTTTTCAATGCAGTGAAGGAGCTTGCCGCTGAAGGCGGTTATTCCATCATTTTTGATGTGGCTGCCGGGCCAACCATGCTTTTTACAGATCCGAAATTTGACAAAAGCGACGACGTTCTCAAGAAGATGGGAATTCAGAATTAATTTCTATATTTGTCGTCCATTTTAAGTAACACATTATTAGGTATTTCTGTTAAATCTGATTATCTGCTCACAATGAAAAAGTCAATCTTTGTACTTGCAGCCGTTATGCTGTTCTCCCTTGTCGCTGGTTCCTCTGTTTATGCTCAGCTGAAAATCGGTTATATTGATTCGGAAAAAGTGATGTCGCTGATGCCGGAGCGTGACAGCGCCGCCAAGGTGTTTGAAAAATACGGCCAGGACCTGAACAAGGTGGTTGAGGAGATGACGGTTGAGTACAATAATAAATATGAAAACTATACCCGTCAGAGGGACTCCCTGACCGATTTCGTTCGTCAGGCCAAAGAAGCCGAATTGTATGAAACCAATCAGAAAATAGAACAATACAAGGTATTGGCACAGCAGGAACTCCAGAAAAAGCAGGCTGAACTTTTGCAGCCTATCATTGATAAGGTTAAGAAAGCCATTACGGATGTAGCCGTTCAGAATAAATATACCTACATTCTGGATGTTGCTTCAGGAGCACTGGTCTATTTCCCTGAAGATGACCAGACCCTGGATGTTCTTCCGCTTGTTAAGGCGAAGCTGGGATTGAAATAATATTTCCTATTCCTATATTTAACCCTGCCCGCAAAGCAGGGTTTTTTGTTATATGGAGACTACAGGAGCTATTGGAGTATTTGATTCAGGGATCGGAGGTTTGAGTGTCTGGAGAAAACTCAAGGAATTATTGCCCGGCGAATCGACAATTTATGTATCTGATTCTGCTCATGCACCTTATGGTACAAAAACTAAGAAGTATATACAGGACCGTTCGGAAATTCTCACCCGGTTCCTGTTAGAGGAGGGATCCAAGATCATTGTGGTTGCCTGCAATACTGCCACAGGCGCAGCCATAACAAAGCTCAGGCAAAAGTTTGATGTTCCTTTTATCGGCGTTGAGCCGGCTATTAAACCAGCAGCACTGGCTTCAAAATCCGGACATATCGGTGTACTGGCAACTGTACAAACTTTCCGTGGAGAACATTTTAAACGAACCTCCGGATTGTATGCCGACAGGGTAGCGGTGCACGTTCAGGCTGGTACCGGTTTGGTGGAGCTCATTGAATGTGGCAGGATTGATTCCCCTAAAACACGTGAACTGCTACATCTATTCCTTGATCCGATGATTGAAGCCGGTGTGGATCAGTTAGTTCTCGGTTGCACGCATTATCCTTTCCTGATCCCTCTCATCCAGGAGATAATCCCGCATGCGATCACAGTAATTGATCCTGCACCTGCCGTTGCCCTTCAAACCAAAAGGGTTCTTGAGCACAATGGATTACTTAACCGGTTTGCAAAGGATGCCAGACATGATTTCATCACTTCCGGTGATGCCGGCGCTATGGAACAATTTATGAGACAGATGGGGTGGGAATACCCGGTGAGGGCTATTCATACCATTTAGAGTAGAACAGATAATTGTTGGCGATTTTGTCGATCATCTCCCGCGTTTGTTCAGGGTCAATATCCTTCACTTTTTTAGCCGGCACGCCTGCATAAATACTGTGCGGCTCAACGATGGTCGAATCTTTCACAAGGGCTCCGGCGGCAATGATTGAATTTTCACCGATCACCGCATGGTCAAGGATAATAGCCCCGATACCGATAAGAACCCGATTATGAATCTTGGCCCCATGGATCACAGCATTGTGCCCGATTGAAACCGAATCTCCGATTTCGACCACAGATTTCTCAAATAGTGTATGGAGGACAGCCCCGTCCTGGATATTGACCTTGTTTCCAATCCTGATGGAGTTGACGTCTCCCCTGAGAACTGCATTGTACCAGATACTGCAATCATCCCCCAATACCACATCTCCGATGATCACAGCTGTTTCCGCAAACCAGCAGTTTTTGCCGTATACGGGATCAAATCCCCTGACTGACCGAATGATAGCCATATTGATAATTTAAATCTGACGAGGGACAAAATTAGCAACCAATTGTCATTTTCTTCACATAATAAATCTGCTTACTTTTGCGGTCTAAAACCTTTTAAAGAAAACCAATCATGAGTAAACAGGCGAAGGTCATTGAAATCGAAGAAGTGGCCATCAGGTTTTCAGGGGATTCCGGCGATGGCATGCAGCTAACGGGCACCCTGTTTTCCGATACCTCGGCCCTTTTCGGTAATGATGTTTCCACATTTCCCGACTATCCTGCCGAGATCAGGGCACCGCAGGGCACTGTGGGTGGGGTTTCGGGATTTCAGGTGCATTTCGGCCATACGCAGATCAACACACCGGGCGATTACTGCGATGTGCTGGTTGCAATGAATCCGGCAGCTCTCAAGGCTAATTTCAGATGGGTAAAACCGGATGGCATCATTATTTTCGATTCAGATTCCTTTGACCAAAAGAATATTGAAAAGGCAGGTTACAAGGGAAATCCATTTGACGAGGAGCAGGTTGGGGCTATTCAATTGATTTCAGCACCGATCTCGAGCCTTACGAGGGAAAGCCTCAAGGATATCGGGCTTGACCAGAAATCGATCATGCGTTGTAAAAATATGTTTGCCCTTGGGATTGTAAGCTGGTTATATGATCGTCCGCTCGAGCATGCGACCAACTTTTTCAAGTATAAGTTCGCCAAGAAACCGGTCCTGATTGAAGCCAATACCAAAGTCCTCAATGATGGGTATTACTATGCTGAAACCATTGAGGCATTTACTTCCAATTTCAAGGTCAAGCCGGCAGTGATTGAAAAGGGAACCTACAGGAGTATCAACGGTAACGCTGCCACAGCCTGGGGACTGATGGCTGCAGCCGAAAGGTCGGACTTGCAATTGTTTCTTGGATCCTATCCCATTACCCCAGCCACCGGAATCCTTGAAGAACTCGCTGCCCGTAAGGATTTGAAAATAAAAACAATCCAGGCAGAGGATGAGATCGCCGGGATTTGTACTGCTATTGGAGCCAGTTTTGCCGGCTCCCTTGCAGTAACCACAACCTCAGGTCCCGGACTGGCTCTCAAAGGCGAGGCCATCGGCCTTGCTGTCATGACCGAGCTGCCGCTGGTGATAGTTGATGTCCAGCGCGGAGGACCTTCAACGGGACTACCTACCAAAACTGAGCAGTCTGACCTGATGCAGGCATTATATGGCAGGAACGGCGAGAGCCCTGTGGTGGTTATCGCAGCCTCAACCCCGTCAAACTGTTTCGACTATGCATATATGTCGGCTAAGATTGCCGTTGAACATATGACACCGGTAATCCTTCTGACCGACGGATTTATCGCCAACGGATCGGAACCCTGGAAGATTCCGGACCTTGACAAATATCCCGGCATCTCAGTACCTAAGGCAAAAAAGGGCGATGGTCCCTGGCTGCCCTATGAAAGAGATCCGGAAACTCTGGTAAGAACCTGGGCCATACCGGGAATTCCTGGTTTTGAACACCGGGTGGGAGGATTGGAAAAAATGAATCGAACGGGGACAGTTTCTTATGTACCAGAAAATCACGAGGTTATGACTTATATCCGTGATCAGAAGGTTAAAAACGTTGCTAAAGACATTCCTCCCGTTGAAATTATCGGGGATGAAGACGCCGACCTGGTGATTATCGGATGGGGTGGAACCTACGGACACCTGGTTACCGCACTGAGTGAGATCCAGAGGGAGGGTCATAAAATAGCGATGGTTCATTTCAATTATATCAATCCCCTTCCGCTGAATACCGTCGAGGTATTGTCAAGGTTTAAAAAGCGTCTGGTTTGTGAGATCAACCTTGGGCAGTTCGCAAACTTCCTGAGAATGAACATCCCGCAGCTGGAGTACAGGCAGTTCAACAAGATCATGGGATTGCCGTTTACCGTTAATGATTTGAAGGATGTCATTCTTAAAAACCTGGAGGACTAATCATGGATATCGCAACATATAAACCCGAAGACTTTAAAAGTGATCAAATGGTACGCTGGTGCGCCGGTTGCGGTGACCATGCCATTCTGAGTTCTGTTCTCAAAGCACTCCCTTCGATCGGCTATAAACATGAAGATGTGGTTTTCATCTCTGGCATCGGCTGCTCGTCGAGATTCCCATATTACGTTAATACCTATGGCGTTCATGGGATCCATGGCCGGGCAATGGCCATTGCAAGTGGTGTAAAGGTTTCAAACCCGAGGCTCAGTGTGTGGGTGATTACTGGTGACGGAGACGCCCTCGCTATTGGAGGGAATCATTTTATTCATCTTGTCAGGAGGGATATGGATGTTAATCTTATCCTCTTCAACAATGCTATCTATGGTTTGACCAAAGGCCAGTATTCTCCCACCTCCAAACAGGGTTCTGTAACCAAGACTTCACCCTACGGAACCGTTGAGCGTCCTTTCAGGCCCGGCGGGATCACGATCGGCGCCAATGGAAGTTTCTTTGCCAGGACCATTGATTCCATGCCCAAAATCTCCACGGATATTTATCTGGAAGCAGCTAAGCACAAGGGAACCTCCATTGTTGAGGTGCTTCAGAACTGCGTTATCTTCAATGATAATGTATGGGCAGATATTACCGACAGGGAGAACCGTGACGACCGGGTTATCATGCTTAAGCACGGTGAACCGATGGTTTACGGAAAGAACATGGATAAGGGTCTGATGATGAGGAATAACATGATCGAAACTGTTCAGCTCGGAGAAAACGGGATTAGTGAAAAAGACCTGTTGATTCATGACGCAAAAACTGAATTTGCCGGCATTCACCTCCTTCTGGCTAACATGGAATACCCGAAATATCCGATAGCACTTGGTGTGATCAGGGCCTGCGAAGCTTCGCGGTCCTATGATGAGAAGGTTGAGGATCAGCTTGAGGCAGTCGGTGAAAAGAGCAAGATCCATTCAATGAAGGACCTTCTCTATTCAGGAGCCACCTGGGAAGTTAAATAGCCTCTTAGCTTATTACATACAAAGGGGGGCTGCGAGGCCTCCCTTTTTGTTTCCGGCCGGTTTTTGCTAACTTGGCGAATACCCCATATTATTCAATTCCATGGAAGCCTACCGTTCAAAAAGATCAGACCTGCAAAGGCTCATGGCCGAGCATACCGAGCGTGTAAAGGAGCTGATGACCATCAACCGGACCACGGCGGTTATTTCTGAAGGAAAGCCGATGGGTGAAACCCTCCGGCAAATTGCATTGATCCTTCCGAGAGGATGGCAGTTTCCGCAAAAGACCTGTGCAAGAATCATTTATGATAACCAGGAATTCCAAAGCCTCAGGTTCAAAAAGACCGAATGGCTGCAACAGCAGCCTTTCTGCACTTCAGATGGCAAGGATGGCATGATCGAAGTATATTATACCCAGAAAATGCCGGATGCGGATGAGGGACCTTTCCTGCTCGAAGAGCGTGATCTGATCAACAATATCGCCGGGCTGATCACCGGATATCTCAATGGCCTGATGGGAAAGGCTGCGGTGGTAAAGCCACCCAGGGAACGGGAGGATTACAAATTTAAGAAGATCGTTTACACGGAATCCATGAAGGACAGCCGCTTGCTATTGCAGCAGTTCCTCAGTAAGCAAACGGCGGACAAAAATATCTTTCATGACCTGATGAAATACAAGGTTTCGGAGATCCTTCTGGTGGCCACTCTGTATGATACTTTTATTCTCGAAAACGAAGACCGGTTTTTTGAGCAGGCAATGGGGGAGGTTTACCATCTCAGCCTTTCCTCACTGCCCAGGATTACCGGTGCAACCTCCGCTGAGGATGCGCTGGAACTCCTGAAGGAAAGATCATTCGATTTTGTGGTGCTGATGGTCGGGGTCGACACCCGGAGTCCCTTACGGCTTGCCGAGAGAATCCGCCGGCGCTATCCTGATATCAGGATATTCCTTCTGCTCAATAACAGCTCCAAGATTGGCCTCTTTGACGATGAGCAAACCCAGTTGCCTGCCATCGACAGGATCTTTGTCTGGAACGGGGATTCGAAGATTTTCTTTGCTATGGTGAAACTGCTCGAGGATGAAGTAAATCTCGAGAATGATACCCGGGTTGGGCTTGTCAGAGTAATCCTCCTGGTGGAGGACTCTCCCAGATACTATTCGCGGTACCTGCCTATGCTCTACACACTGGTATTCGAACAAACCCAGGAACTGATTGCAGAAGCCAATACCAATGAACTAGACAAGATCAGCAGGATGCGCGCCCGTACCAAAATCATCCTGGCAACACATTATGAGGAGGCTCTGAATTATTTCAATAAATATCAGGACTATCTGGCGTGCGTTATTTCGGATGTTAAGTTCAAAAGAAGCGGACTGGTGGATGATACCGCCGGTATCAGTTTCCTGAAATATGTCCATTCACATCGTGCCGAGCTGCCGATGATCCTGCAATCCTCCGATATACAGTATACGTCTGCCGCCGTGGACCTGAAGGCAACCTTCATGAACAAAAGTTCAGAAACCCTTCTGCAGGACCTTAAAACCTTTATTACCTATTCGCTCGGTTTTGGTCACTTTGTTTATCGGGATACCCAGGGCCGGAAGATCGCAGTTGCCCGTTCCATGAAGGATTTTGAGAATCATCTGAGAACAATTCCGGACGAATCGATCCTCTATCATGCTCTTAAAAATCATTTCTCCCTCTGGCTGATGGCAAGGGGAGAGATTCAGCTGGCAAAGATCATCAACCCAATCAAGGCAACCGACTTTACGAGCCCGAAAGATCTGAGGGAATATATTATCGATGTGATCCAGAATTACAGGATCGACAAGGATAAGGGCAAAGTGGTCAATTTCGATGAATCTGCCGTTCTTGACTGGCGGAATATTGTCAGTCTTGGCACCGGTTCACTGGGTGGGAAGGGCCGGGGTCTGGCGTTCATCAATACTCTGATCAATAATCTGGATTTTACACAGATCATACCGGATATCAATATCCGGACACCCCGAACTGCTATTATTGGCACGGATGAATTTGAGATATTTATGCAGCGAAATAATCTGATGAGCCGGATCATCGAAACAGAAGATTATCAGGAAATCAGGAAGATGTTCATGGAGGGAGAGCTCTCGTTTAACCTCCGCAAGAAACTCAAAACTTTCATGCAGCTTCTTAACCGGCCTCTGGCTATCAGGTCATCCAGTATTTTTGAGGATTCTCTTCTCCATCCTTTTGCGGGAATCTTTGAAACCTATGTTTTACCAAATTCTGATCCTGATGTAAACGTTCGGTTCAATCAGCTCCAGGATGCTATCAAGATGGTGTATGCTTCTATTTTTTCCCCGGAAGCCAGGATGTATTTCGAGGCGGTTAATTATCGAACGGAGGAGGAAAAGATGGCCGTGGTGATTCAGGAACTGGTCGGGAACCGTTTTGATCAGTACTACTACCCTCATATCAGCGGAACCGCCCAGTCCTATAACTATTATCCGGTGGCCCATATGGAACCCGATGATGGTTGCGCTGTAGTAGCACTCGGGTTGGGCCGTTATGTGGTTGAGGGAGAAAAGGCCTGGCGTTTCTCGCCAAAATATCCAAGTCTTCAGATTGCTTCACTCAAAGATCAGCTTAAAACCTCCCAGGTATATTTTTACGCGGCGGATCTTGAAAGAAGGGAACTTAATCTTCTCGAAGGTGAAGAAGCCGGACTGGCAAAACTGGAAATCGATGTTGCCGAAAAACAAGGTACCCTTAAGCATCTGGCATCAGTGTATGATCCCAATAATGACCGGATCGAACCAGGTCTGAGTGGTCATGGACCGCGGGTGCTTAACTTCGCTGATATTCTTCATTACGCATATATTCCGCTGCCCAAAACTATTGAGGTGATCCTGGATGTGGTTCACGAAGCACTTGGTACAGCCGTGGAGATTGAATATGCCGTTGATCTGGAAAGGGATGCAGGCAGCAAGGTTTCATTCTATCTGCTTCAGATCAAGCCTATGGTGGGCGCTGATGAGGATTTCACGGTTGACATTGATTCCGTTGATCCTACAGATACCATCCTCTATGCCGAGAAGAGCCTTGGAAACGGCAGGCTCAGGTGTATCCGGGATCTTGTGTACGTGGTGCCATCAAGATTTGACAAGCTCAAAACTGAAGAAATGGCCGCTGAGATTGAGGCAATCAATAACAAAATGAGAAAAATAAAGCGGGAATATGTTCTGATTGGACCGGGCAGATGGGGTACGCGCGATAAGTTTATCGGCATTCCGGTTAAATGGTCGCAGATATCCAGCGCAAGGGTGATTGTTGAAACAGACCTGTCGGATTTTCCCCTGGATGCATCCCTGGGATCCCATTTTTTTCACAATGTCACCTCGATGAATGTTGGATATTTTTCTGTCCATACTGGTGGCAGGAACTTCCTTTCCTATGATCTTCTTGGAAAACAGGAGGTTGTAGAAGATGGTAAATATTTCAGGCACATCAGGTTTGAAAAGGACCTGGATATTGTAATGGATGGAAAAAAACGACAATCTTTAATTCGTCTGGGCACAGAGAATGGGTGCCCCGACCCATGGTTTGAACCTGAAATCAATTGGAAAGAGAATGAATGAAATCTTGCCGGTGAACCGTCAGAACAGTGATTTCGGTGAAGCCGAATTCAAGTTTCTAATGCAGAGAAGGATCAATAAAGTACTGATTATTTGCAGTAACTATGATTTCTTCATGCTGGAGGAGGATGGAAGGATCGATGAGCAGATCTTCAATGAATATGTGTCACTCAACCTTCGGTATCCCCCTGTGTTTATTCAGGCCAATACGGCCAGGAAGGCGTTTGACTATCTCGAGAGAGAACATATTGATCTGGTTATTTCCATGCTCAGTGTCGGAGAAATGGATCCGTTTGAGCTTTCCAAACGAATTAAAACCGAGTATCCCCATATCCCTATCGTTGTGCTGACCCATTTCAGCAGGGAGGTTTCCATCAAGCTGGAAAAGGAGGACCTCAGCGCCATTGACTACGTGTTCTCCTGGCTGGGAAATGCCGATTTGCTGCTGGCCATCATCAAACTGATTGAGGACCGGATGAATCTTAATTATGATGTTAATGAGGTGGGTGTACAAGTCATAATCCTTGTTGAGGATTCGGTCAGGTATTATTCATCCTTCCTTCCGGCCATTTACAAAATCGTATTTAAACAGAGCAAGTCCTTTATGCAGGAAGGCCTGAATGAGCATCGTAAGATGTTGAGAATGAGGGGCCGGCCAAAGATTCTGCTGGCGACAAACTATGAACAGGCGATTAGTTTGTTTAATCAGCTTAAGGATAGTACCCTGGGGATCATCTCTGATATTAGTTATATCCGTGAGGGGAAAAAGGATCAGGAGGCGGGTCTTAAGTTTTGCAAGGCGGTCAGGCAGGTCGATCCTTATGTACCTTTTTTGCTTCAGTCATCTGAACTGGCAAATCAGGCAGCTGCCACTGCATTGAATGCAAGCTTTCTTCACAAATATTCAAAGACACTGGAGATTGAGTTACGCAACTTCATGTTGCGCTACATGAATTTCGGTGATTTCATTTTCAGGGAGCCCGAAACCCGGGAGGAGATCGGACGGGCATCAAATCTCAAGGAGATGCAGGACATCATCCTGAAGATCCCGGCTCATTCCCTTAAATATCATTTCAATAATAACGATTTTTCGAAATGGTTTAACGCCAGGGCCTTTTTCCAGATCGGGAGCCATTTGAAACATAAAACTCTGGAAGATTTCGGAAGTGTCGAAGGTGGCCGCCAATACATTTTCAACATCATTTCTTCCTACAGGCTTTCAAAAGCCAGGGGGGTGGTATCCACCTTTGACCGCACCCGGTTTGATGAATATATGCTTTTTTCAAGGATTGGCGACGGATCGCTTGGCGGAAAGGCTAGAGGGCTGGCTTTCATTGATTCATTCATCAAGCAGAATGACCTTGGCACACGGTGGGATGGAGTCCTGGTAACCATTCCGAGGACCGTGGTAATTTCCACGGAGGTATTTGAGGAGTTCATGGATCTGAATAATCTTTGGAGAATCGTCACTTCAAGGCTCACCGATGAGCAGATACTGCAGAGCTTTGTGAATGCCACACTGCCCGTCAGGATCTACAAGGACCTTGAATCTTTTATCCGGTTTGTAAATAATCCGATTGCGGTTCGTTCTTCGAGCATGTTAGAAGATAGTCATTATCAGCCATTTGCTGGTATATATTCAACTTTTATGCTTCCAAAGGTTGAATCCGACAAGCAAAAGATGATTTACATGCTGGCCGATGCCATCAAATCCGTGTATGCTTCGGTATATTTTAAAAGCTCAAAAACCTATCTGGCAGCCACTCAGAATGTTATTGATGCTGAAAGGATGGCAATCATCCTGCAGGAGGTGTGCGGAAACCGGTATGGAAACCGGTTTTATCCCACTCTCTCCGGTGTAGCCCGTTCCATTAACTTTTATCCGATAGGGCAGGAGCGACCTGAGGACGGAATTGCAAATATTGCATTCGGATTGGGGAAACTGATAGTGGAGGGCGGCACCGGGCTGCGTTTCTCTCCGCGGTATCCGGGAAAGGTGCTTCAGCTTTCATCGGCTGACAGCGCCCTTCGTGAAACTCAGCGCGATTTTTACGCGTTGGACCTTGCGCCTGATCATTTCTATCCTTCCGTCGACGATGGAGTAAACCTGTTCAAGCTGAAAATCAAGGATGCCGAAGGGGATCCGGCCTTAAGATTTGTTGCATCGGTATATGACATGAACAATAATATGATAAGGGACCATTATACGGAGCATGGCAGGAAAGTGGTCACTTTCAACAATATTCTGAAGCACAAAACCTTCCCTCTGGCGGATATTCTCTATACACTGATGAAAATCGGAGAAACGGAGATGAATAATCCGATTGAGATGGAGTTTGCGGTGAATCTGGATACGCCTCCCGGAACTCCCAAAATTTTTAATTTCCTGCAAATCAGGCCGGTGGTGGAGAATACCGATGAGTTAAGTTTCAAGCTGGAGGAGGTTGACGTTTCCAATACCATCATTTATTCCCAGTCAGCTCTGGGGAATGGCCTGATCAAGGGAATCCGGGATCTGGTGTATGTAAAGCCGGAATGCTTCAGGGCTGCTGACAGCAGCATCATTGCCCGGAGGGTGGAAGCACTGAACGATCAGTTTGTGTCAGCAGAGGCCAACTATATTCTGGTAGGTCCCGGAAGATGGGGTTCAAGCGATCCATGGCTCGGGATCCCGGTGAAATGGCCCCAGATCTCAGCGGCGAGGGTGATTGTGGAATCAGGTCTGCCGGATTACCGTATTGATCCCAGTCAGGGTACCCATTTCTTCCAGAATCTGACCTCTTTCAGGGTCGGCTATCTGACCATTAATCCTTATATGAATGACGGGTATTTCGACCTGGATTTTTTGAGCCGAGTCAGTAGTGTTACGGATGACGAGTATGTGCGCCATATCCGGTTTGAACATCCTCTGGTCATAAAGATCGACGGTGCCAGAAACAGGGGAGTCATTTATAAGCCTGGGAAAGGCCATAAAACCTCCAAGAAACCTGGCGAGATTGATTGATAAACAAATAGTACCAGCAAAGCATGAGTTAAATCATCCCTTAAACTGACAAAAATTGCCTGCCGGTTCGGGATATTCGGCTACCTTTGCCAATTACATTTTATAGATCTAATACTTGTTCTATGAACGTCGAAAAAATAATGATTGACCTTGAAAAGAAACACCCGGGAGAGGTGGAGTACCTTCAAGCAGTGAGGGAAGTTCTGGAGTCCATTGAAGAAGTGTATAACCAGAACCCGCAGTTTGAATCCGCGAAGATCATCGAGAGAATGGTCGAACCCGACCGTATTCTGATGTTCAAGGTTCCGTGGATGGATGACCATGGCCAGGTTCAGGTTAACCTGGGTTACAGGATTCAGTTCAATAATGCGATTGGACCTTACAAGGGGGGACTTCGCTTCCACCCGAGTGTAAACCTGAGCATCCTGAAATTCCTGGGATTTGAACAGATCTTCAAAAATGCATTGACCACACTGCCTATGGGTGGTGCAAAAGGAGGTTCCGACTTCAATCCAAAAGGGAAATCAGATGCCGAGATCATGAGATTCTGCCAGAACTTCATGTTGGAGTTATGGAAGATCATCGGTCCTGAAACTGATGTTCCCGCCGGTGATATTGGAGTTGGCGGACGCGAGATCGGGTTCATGTTTGGAATGTACAGGAAGCTTGCCCGTGAAAATACCGGAGTTCTTACCGGTAAAGGTCAGGGGTGGGGTGGATCACTGGTGCGCCCTGAGGCTACTGGTTTTGGCAACGTTTATTTTGCCAATGAGATGCTGAAAACCAAAGGACAAACCTTTGCTGGCAAAACTGTTTGTATTTCAGGTTTCGGTAACGTTGCCTGGGGTGCTGCTTTGAAAGCCACTGAACTGGGAGCGAAGGTCGTCACTATCTCCGGGCCGGATGGTTATGTTTATGATCCGGATGGCATCAAGGGAGAAAAGATCGAGTACATGCTTGAACTAAGGGCCTCCAACAATGATGTGGTGCAGCCTTACGCACTCGAATTCGGTGTTGAATTCCATCCCGGAAAACGTCCGTGGGAAGTGAAATGCGACATTGCTCTTCCGTGTGCTACTCAGAATGAACTTGACAAGCAGGATGCATTGAACCTGATTAACAATGGCTGCATGTGTGTGAGCGAAGGCGCCAATATGCCTTCAACCCCTGCTGCTATCGAGGTTTTCCAGCAGGCAAAGATCCTGTTTGCACCCGGTAAGGCCGCCAATGCCGGTGGTGTTGCAACCTCCGGTCTTGAAATGTCACAGAACTCAATGAAGCTTAGCTGGGCCCGCGAAGAGGTGGATGCCCGCCTGCATCAGATCATGAAAGATATTCATCGCCAGTGCGAAATTAACGGTAAACAGGCCGATGGCTATGTAGATTACGTTAAGGGCGCCAATATTTCCGGTTTCCTGAAAGTTGCTAACGCAATGCTGGATCAGGGAGTGATTTAAGGCGAAAGAAGAAAAGCGAAAGAAGAAAGAGAGGAGGTATCCGTAAAGGGACCTCCTCTTTCTTTTTTTAACATGCGGTATCTGGGATCAGATTTTTGCGCTTTCCGTTTCGACGGACCTGTCTACCTTTTTGATCAGTCCTTGTAAAACGCTCCCCGGACCAACTTCAATGAACCTGGTGGCACCGTCAGCAATCATGTTCTGGGCAGTTTGGGTCCATTTAACCGGACTTGTCAGCTGGGCGACCAGGTTCTCCCTGATCTCAGCCGGATCGGTTACCGGTTTGGCATTCACATTCTGGTACACCGGACAAACGGGTGCAACCAACGGTGCTTCTTCGATTGCTTTTGCCAGTTCGGCCCGGGCCGGCTCCATCAGCGGTGAATGGAAAGCTCCGCCAACCTGCAGTTTCATCGCACGCTTGGCACCGCGTTCGGTGAGTCGGGCAATTGCTTCGTCAATTCCCTCATGGGAACCGGAAATAACAATCTGGCCAATCGTATTATAGTTGGCAGGAACAACCACGTGGCTTATCCCAGCACATACTTCCTCAACAATTTCATTTTCAACCCCAAGGATGGCAGCCATGGTGGAAGGACTCATCTCACAGGCCTTCTGCATGGCCAATGCTCTTTTTGAAACCAGCCTGAGTCCGTCTTCAAAACTGAGTGCACCGGCAGCAGTCAGAGCTGAAAATTCACCCAGACTATGCCCGGCAACCATGTCGGGCCGGAACTGGTCCCCCATCACTTTGGCCAGGATCACCGAATGCAGGAAAATGGCCGGCTGCGTTACTTTGGTCTGACGAAGATCCTCCTCAGTGCCTTCAAACATGATTTTTGTAATTGCAAATCCAAGGATTTCATCAGCTCTGGCAAACATTTCCCTGGCTAAGGCGGAATTGTCAAACAGATCTTTTCCCATGCCGGGATACTGTGCTCCCTGTCCCGGGAAAACAAAAGCTTTCTTCATACAAGATTGTTTTGGTTAAGCGCGGCAAAAGTACGAAAAATAGCCCGTTGGCTAATGCAGGCGGTAGTTGATCAGGTGGATAAACTCCTCCCTGGTGGCCGTGCGCAGAAAAGCTCCGGTAAAATCTGATGTGGTAGTCACAGAGTTCTGCTTCTGTATTCCCCTCATCTGCATGCACATGTGTTGGGCCTCAATGACAACGGCTACTCCGAGGGGCTGAAGTGTGTCCTGAATACAATCACGGATCTGAGTGGTCAGCCTTTCCTGAACCTGCAGCCGCCTTGCATAGGCTTCTACCACCCGGGCAATCTTGCTGAGTCCGGTGACATGCCCGTTTGGAATGTAGGCAACATGTGCCTTTCCGAAGAAAGGCAGGAGATGATGCTCACACAGGCTATATAGTTCAATGTTCTTTACCAGAACCATCTGGCGGTAATCCTCATGGAAAGTAGCAGATTTAAGCATCTGCACCGGATCCTGCTGATACCCCTGAGTGAAGAATTGCATTGCCTTGGCAACACGTAGCGGAGTTTTGATCAATCCTTCCCGTTCTGAATTCTCACCGAGCAGATCCAGAATCTTTTTATAATACCCCGCCATCTCCATGGTTTTAGCGTCATCATATCGCTCAATCTTCTGGTACCCGTTGCCGTTTAAGTCATTCAGCGAAATTTCCATGATCCGGATTTGTGTTTAACTTATGACAAAGTAAGGGAATTTTTGTTCAGATGCCGTATCTTAGATCTCGGGACATTACCTTGAATGGAAAAGCTTTTTGTGATACCTACCATGAATGAAGCAGATTTGCTTATCAACAAATCTGGTTTTCAATCAACCACTGAAGCTGATTTTTTTGAGTTGCCAGGTTCGGATTGGAAAATCCTGATTTCAGGAATAGGAATAGTCCCAACGATATATAACCTGACCAGGCATTTCAGCTCCCATCGTTATGAAATGGTTGTACATGCAGGAATCGCCGGAAGTTATTTCCTTCCTTTGCAGCCAGGGGAGGTGGTCCAGGTGACCCGGGATACATTTGCTGATGTCGGGATTGATCATGGGGGAATCTTCCGTTGGGTTTTTCATGAAGGATTATGGGCACCTGATAAGGAGCCTTTCAGGGCCGGGTGGTTGGAGGTGCAGGAGAACAGAAACCTGAAAATCGAAAGTGTCAGCGGTATCACCGTAGATTTGGTAACAGCCAGCCCCGAAAGAAAGGCTAAAATGATTGAGCGGTTCAATCCTCAGATTGAAAGCATGGAAGGAGCAGCCGTATTTTATGTATGCAAAATGGAAAAGATCCCGGTAATCCAGATCAGGTCCATTTCCAATTTTACCGGAATCCGGGACCGCAAAAGCTGGAAGATCGAAGAAGCTATTGAATCTCTAACCAATACCCTAGTAAAATTCTTATGAAGATCAGAATTGGCTACAGCACCTGCCCAAATGATACCTTTATTTTTGATGCCCTTGTCAATGGCAAGATCGATACACAAGGAATAGAATTCATTCCCTACCTCAGTGATGTTGAGGATCTGAATCTGATGGCTTTCAAGGGAGAACTCGATATAACAAAGCTGTCTTACCATGCCTGGCTGCATGTCTGGAAGGAATATGTGATCCTGGATTCCGGAAGTGCCCTGGGCCGCGGAAACGGACCCCTCCTGGTGGCCAGAAACCAATGCCTTGATCCAAGGTACCTTAGCCTGCGTGTTGCCATTCCGGGGGAGTATACCACCGCCAATCTTTTGTTGCAAATGGCTTATCCGCATATCCGCGAGAAGCAGGTATTCGTATTTTCAGATATTGAACAGGCTGTTCTTGACGATAAAGTGGATGCCGGGGTTTTGATCCATGAGAACCGTTTCACCTACCAGAAAAAAGGACTCGTTTTACTGGCTGATCTTGGACATTTTTGGGAGGAAACGACCTCCAGCCCTATACCTCTTGGAGGAATTATGGCACACCGAAGATTAAGAACCGATCTTGTCACCACCATCAACTCACTCATACGTAAAAGCCTGGCGATGGCTCTTGAAAATCCGGAGGGGGCTGTCCCTTACATGGAGAAATATGCCCAAACGATGGAACCTGATGTAATGCAAGCACATATTAAGACCTTCGTTACTGAACATTCAGTGGATTTGGGCGATGAAGGCAGGAATGCAATCCGCCTTCTGATCGAAAAAGCCCTGGGCGCCGGGATCATTAACGAAGAACCTGTGGATATCTTTATCTCCTGATCTCCCTGAACATTTTATTTCAGCTGTTTGTTATTTAGAAAAAGTCTAAATAATTAAAACATCTGAATATATGTCATTTAAACTGCCCGATTTACCTTATGCTTACGATGCGTTGGAACCCTATGTCGATGCACGTACGATGGAAATCCATCACACCAAGCACCATGCTGCCTACACCAACAACCTGAACAACCTGATTGCTGGTACTGAGGCTGAGACCCTGACCATCGAGTCCATTCTCAGCCAGATTTCAAAGTACCCAGTGGGTGTCAGGAACAATGGCGGTGGATTCTGGAATCACAATCTCTTCTGGACCATTCTTTCACCTAACGGAGGAGGAAAACCCGAAGGTGATCTGCTGAAGGCCATTGAAACCGGTTTTGGTTCTTTTGAAGCCTTTAAAGAGAAATTCTCCACGGCAGCTGCTACCCGCTTCGGATCTGGCTGGGCCTGGCTTCTTGTATCGGACGGAAAACTCGTTGTTTCCTCCACCCCGAACCAGGACAATCCCCTGATGGATATCGCGGAGGTCAAGGGAACACCAATTCTTGGACTGGACGTGTGGGAGCATGCATACTATCTTAACTACCAGAATCGCCGGCCTGATTACATTGATGCTTTCTGGCATCTGGTAAACTGGCAGGAAGTAGAGAAACTCTGGAGGAACGCCTGATCGGTTAAATCTTCAGGGCGGAGATCATCTTTCGTATGTGGTCAGGTGTTGTGCCGCAGCACCCGCCAATAATGGTTGCGCCAGCCCTGATCAGGTCGGGAACGTAGGAAGCTGTAACCTCAGGGGTTTCACTGAAAACATTTCTCCCGTTATGCAGATGAGGTAATCCGGCATTGGCATGAACCAGAACCGGCGTATTGCTGTCAATCAGCCTGATTGCTTCCACGATCGGGATCATGTTTTCCATCCCGTTGCCGCAGTTGGTGCCGATTATGTCGGCACCGGCTTTTTTTAGCTCGATGACCATTTCTTCAGGAGAAACACCCATCATGGTCCTGAATTCTCCCTGAACCGTTTTATCGAAGGTCATGGTCGTAATAACCTCAAGATTAGTGTTCTCTTTGGCCGCCTTTGTAGCAATTACTGCTTCATCGATAGCTGTCATCGTTTCTATGCAGAGTACATCAGCTCCGGCCTCGGCAAGAGCAACCGCCTGCTCTTTAAAGGCTTCGTACAATTCTTCACTGCTTACATCGCCCATCATCAGGATTACTCCGGTGGGTCCCATGGATCCGAGAACAATTTTTTCAGGTCCGATAGCCTTCCTTGTTATTGCCACTGCCGCCCTGTTCAGCTCCACAACACGTTCTTGCAAACCGTAATGGCTTAATTTAAACCTGTTGCAGCCAAAAGTATTGGTTTCAACCGCATCTGAGCCAGCCTCGGCATAAGCCCTGGCTATGGCTTCAACTTTGCCGGGAAAATCGATATTCCAGGATTCCGGACATACTCCCGGCTCCAGGCCGGCTGCCTGAAGCATGGTTCCGAGGGCTCCGTCAGAGATAACTATCCTGCCTTCTGCCAGTCTTGATAAAATTGAATTACGCATGCTTTCGGTTTGACTGTAAAGCTAAAAACTGTTTTGAAAATTCAAGATTATTAAGCCCTTTGCCCAGCGCAATAAGTTCGGTAGGTCCTGAATAATTCTGAATGGTTTTGGTCTCCAGATTTTCAAAAACTCCCTGAATCACAAGGGTTTCATTGGAATTTAGCCTGATGAATCCTTTTATTCTGATCAATTGCTCCAAGGATCCGCGTATAAAGGTTTCAACGGAATCCTGATCAAAATACCTGCTGGACCGAACTACGCAGGAACCGATATCGGGTCTTGGTTCCGACTCATTCTCAAAGGGATCAATATGTGACGATCGGTTTTGATGGATGAGAATATCCAGATCAGTCAAATGAGTGCTGCAGTATTCTGATTCAATTATGACAGCAAAGGGATTTAATTCAAGGATTCGTTTCCTGATGGGGGCGGTATTTTTATTAAGATCAGTTTTGTTTATCCAGATGGTATCAGCAATTCTTATCTGGTGCAGCACCCGAGAAACCGTTTCTGAAATTCTGAAGAAATTAGCAGAATCGACGATGCACCAGGATGCAGCGAGATAGATTTTATCGGACAGATGGTCGGAATGAAGAATCTGGCCTAATGAGACCGGATCGGCAAGGCCCGTGGCTTCCAACAGGATAATGTCAGGGTGTGCCTCTTCGATAAATGGCTCAAGCCGTTCAATAAAATTGCTGAGTAAACAGGCGCAGAAAACGCTCCCGTTATTAATCTCAAGCAGGTTAAAAGAATGGTTACCCTCCTTAAGCAGGGTTCCGTCAAAGTGGCCTGGGCTAAATTCATTCTGAACAATGGCTATTCTGTGCTTATCAGAATATTTTTTGAGAATGTCGAGCAAAAGGGTTGTTTTTCCGCTCCCCAGGAATCCGGTGACAAGAATGAAGGGGATCTTTTTCACAGAAGCTCCTTAATCCATTCCTTGATGACCTCGTTTCCGGGATCACCGGCCTCACTCCGGATTTTATACTTGATGGCGATCCAGGCCGGTGTTTGAACAACGCCCAGTGCCCTGGCCACTTCCATGTTCGTTTCCTGTTTCAGTTCCACAGATACACCTAGTTCAGCCAGTGCCTGACGGGTTTTTTCAACCAGAGGCTCCATCTCTGCCTTTGATTTTCCGAGAATCAGAATTTCCCCCTGCTTAACCCTGAGCCTGATCTTGAGTTTTTCATTGATCCGGTTCTGGATGGCTCTGATCAGTTCATTCCGCGGTGGGATTTTTGAAACAAAGGTGATCTGGCCGTCGATGCAGATGGTCGGGATATTTTTGACGAACAGGGAAGACATAAAAGTGATGCCCTCCAGGTTTTTAATCGAATGTTCCCTCCATTCAACAAGCCCTTCAAAATGGGGAGCCACCTCCCTGACGGCTTCCACCATGTATTGGCATGGAGCGCATGATTCCGAATCCAGCGTGATGATATCAACGATTACCTTGTCGCTTTTTCCGTATTCGTCAAGATTCAGCAAATGAGGCTGATTTTCACCGACTTCCATGGCTCTGATAATTCCCTGCTGGTAGAGGTCCTTGGCGATCCGTCCAACCGCCTGAAGGTTTTCAACCGGGGTTTTCATCGGTAAATCACACCCGGGAGCAAGTACAAAACCTTTTTTACCCGCAGTATCTATGCAATCAAGAGCATGCCGCTGACAATCTTCTGCAGACCCCATCAACAATACAAGGGTCAGTTGCATGTTCCCGCCAAAACTGACCTGATACCTGCTGCAAATATCACGTACATAATCGAGGGGAATATTCTCATCAATCGAGATGTTGTCGGGACCGGTCTGGCACATCACCTCAATGTTTTGTTGAGCCTGGCCACAAACAAAAAATGAGCTGAGGCCACCCTTATTCCTGATATGATCGAAGACTGAACTAACCGGGTCATGAATGAATTCTGTGAACTGATCGGGTCCGATCTGGGAAGTCATCGGATCCACAACGGCAATCACATCGCACCCGGCATCAATATAGAGTCCGGCCATCATTTTTGTAACACCGGAGCAATAATCAAGCAGCTCCCGGATATAGGAGGGATCCTCAAACATTTTCATGAAAATCTCGGTCCCAAGCAGATGCAGCCCAAGGGTGAAGGGACCGGTCACCAATCCATACAGGCAAACTTCGGGATGGTTTTTTCTGAGTTCCCTGGCGGCTTCCATAACCAGTGGAATCCTCCCGGTTAAAGCTTCCGGTTTTGCCAGGAGTTTCGGGTCTTTGAGCGTGGCCAGAGGATGGGTGATCACAGCAGGCGGGTTTTCATCTGCCCATGCGAGTTCACATCCCAAAGCCTCCGCTTCGATCTGAAGGTCGAAACAAACAGGAATTCCGTCAGGTTGATAAAGTTCAATGGCTTTACCAATTCCTGTGATAATACTTTCTGAGGATTTAAGATACTCCGTAGCGGTTTTTCCGGTCAGATATGCGCCGTGAACCCCGACGAACGGAACCCAGGGAACTTCATCCGTGAGGCTACCTCTGATTGCGGCCAGAACCAGTTCTTTCCCTTTCATGATCTTCTTGGATATAATTCCAAAGCAGCCTCCTTCATAGCCACAAGGTTTTCAAACGGGACTTCTGGTTCCACCAGATGGGTAGGGCCAAGGATCAGGCCTCCATTTTCACCGCATTTGCGAATTCGTTCAATGGAGACTTCCCTTACCTGCTCCGGAGTCCCGAAT
>Ga0172368_10000103_pt1 | contig 111639 bp, 111 predicted proteins | sample Lak11m_FD_114540 | JGI IMG/M metagenome (GOLD analysis project Ga0172368, IMG submission 114540) | Freshwater microbial communities from Kabuno Bay, South-Kivu, Congo - kab_022012_11m | ecosystem: Environmental > Aquatic > Freshwater > Lake | place: Democratic Republic of the Congo...
AACTTGACACTAAATTACGAAAATTAATAGAAACACAGCCACTTTCAGGGTATGGTGGTGCTACTATTAAAGAAATATTACTTCATGAAGCCGGATTTGAAGCATGGATACCATTTTATAAATTTATGATTGATGAAAACAACCTGCCATTGCCCCATTTATTTTCAGATACTTTGTCAGAAAACTTCCCAATACAGGTATGCGACAATTTATTTGCATTAAAAAGTATTGAAGACACCATTTGGAAAATAATTTATAGTACACCCGTCAAAAAAGCAGGTAAATTTGTATATAGCGATCTTGATTTTATATTTTTAAAAGCGATTGTAGATAAAATATCACAACAACCCTTTGACGAATACCTTACATCAGGTTATTATGATAATCTTGGTATGAATAATACCATGTTTAATCCTGCTATGAAAGTATTTCCTGACCGTATTCCTCCTACTGAAATAGATAATTACTTCAGACAAAATATAATACAGGCATTTGTCCATGATCCTGCCGCTGCATTATTTGGAGGAGTTTCAGGTCATGCCGGACTATTTTCAAATGCTACTGACCTTGCCATACTGATGCAAATGTTTTTGAATAAAGGTGAATATGGGGGAGACCGCTATTTCAGTACTTCTACAATCGATACCTTTACTCATCGACAATCAACAAGCAGTCGTAGAGGATTAGGATTCGACAAACCAGAGACCAAAATTGGTGAATATAATCCTGCTTCTGCTAAAACACCTGCCTCAGCTTTTGGGCATACTGGTTTTACTGGCACTTGTGTTTGGGCAGACCCCGATAATCAACTTATTTTTATCTTTCTATCAAACAGGACATTTCCTGACCAGAACAATAAGCTAATAAATGAATTGAAAATCCGACAGGAAATTCAAAGTGTTATTTATGATATTTTGAAATAGAATTCAAATGTAATAAAAAAATGCGCCTTTCAGCCTGGGAGGCTAAAAGGCGCCAAAAACACATATATGAAAAAACTACTCCTCTCCTAATTTATTCTTTTGTTGATTCTTCTTCCTTAGTACTTTCCTCGCCATTATTTTCCCCTTCTTGAGCAATTTCAGTGTCGTTTAACACTTCTTCACTTTCATCTGCTTCACTCTTTTTCTCCTCAATTACTGACGAATCTTGCGTTTTCTCTTCCTTTACTGCAACAGACTCAGATGGCACTTCTTTATTTACAGCACTTGCACCACTTCTTCTGGTACGTCTGCGTACCGATTTTTTCTTTTCGTCTTTTACATAAATTTCATTGTAATCTACCAGTTCTATTATACAAGTTTCAGCATTATCACCCAACCTTGTTCCGGTTTTAATAATACGAGTGTATCCTCCCTGACGATCAGCAATTTTGCCGGAAACTTTATCAAAAAGTTCTTTTATAGCATCTTTTTGGCCTAAATAACTAAATACAACACGTCTTGAATGTGTAGTATCGTCTTTTGATTTAGTAAGTAATGGTTCAATATATTTTCTAAGTTCTTTAGCTTTTGCTACCGTTGTTGAAATTCGCTTGTGCAAAATCAGAGATGATGCCATATTGGCAAGTAATGCATGCCTATGTGCAGATTTTCTTCCTAAATGATTGAATTTTTTCCCGTGTCTCATTGTTTACTCCTGTTCAGATTCAAGTTTAAAAATAGAAACATCCATTCCAAATGTTAATCCTTTTTCTTTTACTAATTCTTCGATCTCAATCAAAGATTTTTTTCCAAAATTGCGGAATTTCAATAAATCCGCAACATCGTATTGTACTAACTGTGCCAATGTTTGTATTCCAGCAGATGCCAGACAATTGTATGCTCTTACTGAAAGATCCAGATCAGTTAAAGGTGTTTTAAGCAATTTCCTCATTTGAAGAAACTTCTCGTCCACTTTCTTTTCTTCTTTCTTTAGCTCTTCATCTAAGGTCAATTTTTCGTCTGAAAATAGGATAAAATGCTGCATCAACACTTTTGCTGCTTCTTTCAAAGCCTCCTCAGGGTGAATAGAACCATCTGTTTGAATGTCAATAGTAAGCTTTTCAAAATCTGTATCCTGTCCTACTCTATAATTATCAATAGCGTACTTGACATGTTTGATAGGTGAAAATACAGAATCTATTGTAATTAAACCAATAGGTGTATCATTCGTTTTATTGTCTTCTATTGATTTATACCCTCTTCCACGTTTTACCCATATCTCCATTTCAAGCTTAACACTTGGTTCCATGGAACAAATGAGCAAATCAGGGTTTAATACCTGAAAATTATTTGCTGCTTTACCAATTTCACCAGCAGTAAACTCAGTCAGACCAGAAATCGAAATATAAATTTTTTCTTCCTGTTCGTTTGTAATAGGTTTGAACCGAACTTGTTTAAAGTTTAACAAAATATTCACTACATCTTCAACAACACCGTTAATAGTAGAAAACTCCTGTTCAATCCCTTCGATACGAACATTAGTAATCGCATATCCTTCCAGTGAAGAAAGTAAAACACGCCTGATGGCATTTCCTATTGTAACACCATATCCCTTTTCTAAAGGATAAAATTCAAAAGTTCCGTTAAAATCGGATGCCTTTTGCATGACAACCTTGTCAGGTTTTTGAAATGGAATAATTCCCATAATTTTTTATTTGTTATTGTTTGGAATAGAATTCAACAATTAAACTTTCCCTGATATTTTCAGGAATTTCTTCACGTTCAGGATAATTAATAAATTTACCTGCTTTGTTTTCAGCATCCCACTCAAACCATGAATAAATATTACGTTTTGAGGCTAATGAGTCTTGAATTGCTTCTAAAGATTTTGAACGTTCTCTAACTGCAACAACATCACCAGGACGAAGGAGGAAAGAAGGAATATTTACAACTTTTCCATTTACAGTAACGTGACAATGTTTTACAAGTTGTCGTGCAGCAGCTCGTGTACGACCAATACCAAGACGAAACACTGCATTGTCTAACCTTGCTTCAAGGAATTTCAGCAGGTTATCACCAGTTTTTCCCTGACGTCTTGCAGCTTTTTCAAAAAGGTTACGGAATTGACGTTCCAGCAAACCATACGTGTATTTTGCTTTCTGTTTTTCCTGCAACTGAATAGCGTATTCTGTCATCTTCCCTCTTCTTTTTGCCTGTGGAGATGCTTTTTTGCTTAGTGTTTTGTCGGGGCCAAAAATGGGATCCTTAAATCGCCTAGCAATCTTTGATTTCGCTCCAATATATCTTGCCATTTTTTGTAAATATTATCTTGATTAAACTCTTCTTCTTTTTGGTGGTCTGCATCCATTGTGAGGAATGGGTGTTGTATCATGTATGGCAGTAATTTCGATACCAGCGTTGTTAATCGACCTGACAGCAGCATCACGTCCGGCTCCTGGACCTTTCACGTATGCTGAAGCTTTTCTTACACCCAATTCAAATGCAACTTTTGCACAATCTTCAGCAGCTTTTTGAGCAGCATAAGGTGTATTTTTCTTTGACCCACGAAAACCCATTTTCCCTGCTGATGACCATGAAATGACTTGCCCTGATGCATTAGTAACCGAAACAATTATATTATTAAATGTGGCTTTAACATAAATAATACCAATCGGTTCAACAACAACCTTACGTTTTTTAACGGTTCTGACTCTTTGTTTCTTTGCCATTTAATTATTTTTTACCAACTTGTTTTTTATTAGCTACTGCTCCTTTTTTCTTTCCTTTTCTTGTACGTGCATTAGTGTGTGTACGCTGACCACGTACAGGTAATCCTTTACGATGACGGATACCACGATAACTTCCAATATCTATCAGACGTTTAATATTCATTTGCACTTCAGAACGAAGCTCACCTTCTGTTTTATATTGTTCGTTTATTATGTTTCTTATAGCAACCAATTGTTCATCAGTCCATTTATCTACTTTTGTGTTGTAGTTTACCCCTGCCTGATCCAATATTTTACGAGCGAGAGAAACCCCTATTCCATAAATGTACGACAAACTTATATCTCCTCTTTTATTAGGAAGCTCAATACCTTTTATACGTGCCATCTTTTATCCTTGTCTTTGTTTATTTCTTGGATTCTTTTTATTAATTATGTAAAGTTTACCTTTACGCCTGACGATAATATCTTCAGGACTACGTTTTTTTATTGATGCTTTAACTTTCATAGTTATTATTTATATCTGAATATTATTCTTCCTTTAGATAAATCATAAGGTGACATTTCAATTCTTACTTTATCATCAGGTAAAATACGAATGTAATTCATCCTCATTTTTCCAGAGATATGTGCAAGAATAATATGACCATTTTGCAATCTTACTCTGAACATTGCATTTGGCAATGCTTCTGTAACGACTCCATCCTGGACTATTAATGCTTCCTGTTTTGCCATATCTGTTTATTAATACGATCCTGATGCACTTCCTGTTCTACCTTTAATTCTTCCTGATTTCATTAAACCATCATAATGACGCATCAGTAAGTGACTTTCAATTTGCTGTAAAGTATCAAGAATAACACCTACCATAATCAAAAGAGATGTTCCTCCAAAAAACTGTGCGAATTGTGTATTTATATTAAGCATACGTGCAAAAGCAGGCATGATGGCTACTAATGCTAGAAAGATTGATCCAGGAAATGTAATTCTGCTCATTATTGAATCAATATAATTAGCGGTTTTTTTACCAGGTTTTATTCCTGGGATAAAACCCCCATTTCGTTTTAAATCATCAGCAATTTGTGTTGGATTAATAGTTACAGCAGTATAGAAATAGGTAAAGACAATAATCATGACAGCATAAATCATATTATAACCAAATGATGTATAATTATTTAACGCTCCTGCTAAACCACTCCATGCGCTACTTGCCGGAAAAAATTGTGCTATTGTAGCAGGTATAAACATGATTGCTTGTGCGAAAATGATTGGCATAACACCAGCAGCATTAACTTTTAATGGCAGATATTGTCGTACTCCACCATATTGTCTGTTGCCAACAATACGTTTGGCATACTGTACAGGAATTCTTCGTGTTCCCTGAACAAGTAATACCGTTCCTAAAATTACAAACAATAATGCGACAATCTCGATAAAAAACACCACTAAACCTCCACCAGCTTCACCAAGACGCATGTCGAATTCTGCGAACAATGCCAATGGTAGTCTGGCAACAATACCAATCATAATAATTAAAGAAATGCCATTTCCAATCCCTTTATCTGTAATTTTTTCACCTAACCACATAACAAATAAAGTTCCTGCAGTTAAAAGGACAATATTGACAAACATAAAAAAAGCAGGAGACATTACCTCAGGGTTAGTGTTGCAAACGACAGCCATAGAAGCCTGATTGCGCAGGTTAACAAGAAATGCAACCGATTGCGATGCTGTAACTGCAATAGTAAGAACGCGTGTAATTTGGTTCATTTTCTTTCTCCCTGATTCTCCTTCTTTTTGTAATTTTTGAAAATATGGTACTGCTATTGTCAATAATTGAATAACAATAGATGCTGAAATATATGGCATAATTCCCAAAGCAAAAATAGAAGCTCTGGAAAAAGCACCACCTGCAAAAAGGTTAATTAAACCAAGAATACCTTCGCTAGCCTGCTTTTCGTATGCAGTTAATGCATTAGGGTCAATACCGGGTAATACTACATAGGAACCGAGACGATATATCATCACAAATCCTAATGTAAACAGTATTCTGACCCTCAGGTCTTCAATCTTCCAAATATTCTGTATGGTTTGTATCAGCCTACGCATCTATTTTATTTTAATAGCATTACCACCTAATTGTTCAATTATTTGTTTGGCTTTCCCTGAGAAGGCATGTGCTTCAACTTCAAGTTTAACTTTCAATTCTCCTCTGCCCAGAACTTTTATTTTATCATTTTTAGAAACCAATCCATGCTGATGAAATATATTAAAATCAAATTTTTCAATTTTATATTTTTCATATAATTCCTGGAGTTTGTCAAGGTTAATCGGGCTATATTCAACACGATTCGGGTTGATAAATCCAAATTTAGGAACTCTTCGTTGAAGTGGCATTTGGCCTCCTTCATGACCTCTTTTACTATGATAGCCTGATCTGGATTTTGCTCCCTTGCTACCTCTTCCACTAGTACCACCTTTTTTGGAACCTTCTCCTCTTCCAAGGCGTTTACCTTGCTTATGTACGGAGCCTTCGGCAGGCTTCAGATTACTAAGATCCATGTTGTTTATTTATATTCAATTTTTAACAAATGTTTGACTTTTTCAATCATTCCCAAAATCTGAGGTGATTCTTTATGAACAACTGTACTGTGCAATTTATTTAAACCCAGTGCTTTTACAGTTTGTTTTTGACGTTTATTTTGATCAATTATGCTTCTGACCAGGGTAATTTCAATTTCCTTCATATCTCTACCCATTAAATACTTTTTCCAATTCAATATTTCTCATTTTAGCAATTGTAAAGGCATCTCTCATTTCGGTAAGAGCTCTAACTGTAGCTTTAACAACATTATGAGGATTTGAAGAGCCTTTAGATTTTGCTAAGATATCAGTAATCCCTGCACTTTCTAATACAGCACGCATAGCACCACCAGCGACAACACCAGTACCGGGGCTTGCTGGTTGTAAATAAACCTGAGCACCACCAAATTTTGCAATTTGTTCGTGTGGAATAGTACCTTTTATCACAGGAACCTGAATAAGATTTTTCTTTGCATCATTTACACCCTTTGCTATTGCTTCGGTTACTTCTCTTGCTTTTCCTAAGCCAAAGCCAATTACTCCGTCATTGTTTCCCACTACAACTATTGCAGCAAAACTGAATGTTCTTCCTCCCTTAGTTACTTTCGTTACACGATTAATACTTACTACTCGTTCTGAGAGTTCAATTTCACTTGTCTTTATTCTTTTAATATTGTGATCCATCAAAATAATTTTTTTTAATTAAAACTGTACTCCTCCTTCTCTTACACCTTCGGCAAATGCTTTAATTCTGCCATGATATAAGAATCCATTACGATCAAAAACCACTTTACTGATATTTTTTTCTAAGGCTTTTTCAGCCATTCTTTGACCAGCAATTTTAGCAATTTCAGTTTTTGATTTTCCTTTTGTATCAAAGTCAGGTTTTAAAGTACCAACAGAGCAAATTGTAATGCCTGTAATGTCATTAATAATTTGACCATAGATATTTGCATTACTTCTGAAAACACTTAACCTTGGAACCTGTTCAGTACCAGTAATTTTTTTTCGAATACCTAACTTAATTCTGTTTCTTCTGAATCTTTTTTTCTTAATTCTGTCCATTGCTTCAAATTTTATCCAGCAGCAGTTTTTCCTGCTTTTCTTCTTACAACTTCATTTACGAATTTAATTCCTTTTCCTTTATAAGGTTCAGGTCTTCTGTATGCCCTGATTTTAGAAGCTATCAGGCCAAGTAATTCTTTATCATGGCTTTCTAAGGTAATAGTAGGATTTTTACCTTTCAAAGTTTCTGTTGTTACTTTGACTTCATCGGGAATAATAAATACAAGGTCGTGAGAATATCCAAGATTCAATTCCAAACGTTGTCCTGTATTATTTACTTTATATCCCACACCAACAATTTCCTGTTTAATTGAAAAGCCATTAGACACCCCTTCAATCATATTAAAAAGTAAAGTTCTTGACAATCCATGCATAGAACGATGACGTTTCTGATCAGTGGGTCGCTCTATAATGAGTGTATTGCCATCAATATTTATCTTTAATTCAGGGTCAATTTGACGTGAGAGTTCACCTTTAGGACCTTTTACGTTAACAAAATTTCCTTTACTAACCTGCACCTGTACTTTATCAGGTATATTTATTGGTTGTTTTCCTATTCTTGACATGCTTATTTTTTTAATAAACAAAACAAATTACTTCACCACCTATTTTATTTCTCTTTGCTTCTTTATCAGTCATAATACCTTTAGAAGTAGAGATAATCGCTGATCCTAATCCATTAATTATTCTTGGAAGTTCTCCAACACCTGAATATTGTCTTAATCCGGGGGTGCTGATTCTACCAATTTTTTTTATGGCAGGTAAGCCAGTTGTGGGGTCATATTTTAAAGCGATTTTTAATTTAGAAATAGTAGGCGTTGTGTTTTCAACTCTATAATTCATAATATATCCTTGCTCGAATAATATACGAGCAATTTCAGTTCTGACATAAGAGCCAGATACCTCAACAACTTTTTTTCTTGCTTTTGTAGCGTTGCGAATAATTGTTAAAAAATCTCCAATTGTATCCATAATCTTTCCTGCTTTTACCAACTTGCTTTTCTAATACCCGGAATAAGCCCGTCATGAGCCATTTCTCTAAAAACATTTCTGCATACACCAAACTGACGCATATTTCCACGTGGACGTCCCGTTATTTCACACCTGTTGCGTACTCTGACGGCTGATGAATTGCGTGACAATTTATCGAGTGCTGCATAGTCACCAACGGCTTTCAGCGCTTTGCGTTTTTCAGCCATTTTTGCTACCAGAACTTTTCTTTTTCTGTTTCTTACAGTTACTGAAAGTTTTGCCATTTTTTTATTCCTGATTTTTATTTCTAAAAGGTAATCCTATTTTTGATAATAACAAATATGCTTCCTGATCGGTTTTTGCTGTTGTAACGAATGTGATGTCCAACCCATTTAATTTTGATATTTTATCAAGATCAATTTCAGGAAAAATAATTTGTTCGGTGATGCCAAAGGTATAATTTCCACGGCCATCAAATCCTTTATCGTTAATACCTCTAAAGTCACGAACACGAGGGAGAGCAATGCTGATTAATCGTTCTAAAAACTCCCACATATTATCTCCTCTGAGTGTTACTTTAGCCCCAATTGGCATTCCTTCTCTAAGTTTAAAGTTAGATATAGATTTTCGTGCATAAGTAATTACAGCTTTTTGACCAGAAATAAGTGTCAGTTCATCCACTGCTTTATCAACAAGTTTTTTATCTGTAACAGCACCACTTACGCCCTGATTGATGCTAATTTTTTCAATCTTAGGAATTTGCATTTTATTGGTATAGCCCATTTTTTCCACTAGATAAGGACTTACCTCTTCGATATATTTTTTCTTATAGTTTGGTACGTATTTCATTTCTCAATAACCTCCCCTGACTTTTTTGAATATCTAACCAATACATTTTTTTCATTTAATTTACGTCCAACTCTGGTGGGTTGATTTGTTTTAGGATCAACCAGCATTAAGTTTGAAATATTTATTGGAGCTTCTTTTTTAATAATTCCACCATCAGGATTTTTTTGATTTGGCTTGGTGTGACGTGAAATAATGTTAACTCCTTCAACAAGTGCTTTATTTTTTTCACGGATAATTTCCAAAACACGACCAGTTTTCCCTTTTGAATCGCCTGAGATTACCATTACAGTATCTCCTTTTCTTAATTTAAACTTATGTTTAACAATTTGCTTTTCCATAATTATACTACTTCAGGTGCTAAAGAAACGATTTTCATAAATTGTTTTTCACGAAGTTCTCTTGCCACAGGACCAAAAATTCTGGTAGCGACAGGTTCTTTTGCAGTATTCAGGAGCACACATGCATTATCATCGAAACGGATGTATGAACCGTCTTTGCGTCTCACTTCTTTTGTGGTTCTAACAATAACAGCAAGTGATACAGTTCCTTTTTTAATATTACTTGTTGGAATTGCAGATTTTACTGTTACTGTAATCAAGTCACCAACAGTAGCATAACGTCTTTTAGAACCTCCTAAAACACTAATGCAAAGAACTTCTTTTGCACCACTGTTGTCTGCCACATTAAGTCTTGTTTCTTTCTGTATCATTTTACTTGGCCTTTTCTACTATTTTTACCAAACGCCATCTTTTATTTTTACTTAATGGCCTTGTTTCCATTAATTTTACAATGTCACCAACACCGCATTCATTTTTTTCGTCATGTGCCATAAAGCGAGTTGATTTTCTAATTGTTTTTGAATAGATAGGATGCTTTACCCTTCTTTCAATCAATACAGTAATGGTTTTATCTGGGCTATTGCTGACCACTTTACCAATTACTTCTTTCCTACTGTTTCTTTCAACTGTATTGTTTTCCATCCTACAATATTATTTATTTAATTCTCTGAATTTTAACTCAGTTTTGAGTCTGGCAATTTTTCTTCTTGTATTTTTTATCTTTGACGGATTGTCAAGAGGTGACACTTTATGTGCCAGTTTCATTCTGATATATCTGTCGCGTTCGTCAGTAATCAGTTCTTTCAGTTCTTTATCTGTAAGATCGCGTATTTCTTTCGATTTCATAAAAATACTATTTATAATTCATTTGCCTCAACATAATCTTTTCTGACAACGATTTTTGTAACAATGGGTAGCTTTTGTGCTCCCAATTCCAAAGCTCTTTTTGCCAATTCAGAATTTACGCCATCAATTTCGAAAATTATCCTGCCAGGTTTACATACCGCGACCCAATATTCGGGGCTACCTTTACCTTTTCCCATTCGAACTTCAGCAGGTTTTTTTGTAATAGGTTTGTCAGGAAATATTCTTATCCATAATTTACCTTCCCTTTTCATGTGCCTGTTGATAGCCACACGAGCTGCTTCAATTTGGTTCGAAGTAATTCTGGCAGGCTCAAGACCTTTAAGACCAAAAGTTCCAAATGCTATCTGTCCTCCTTTGGTTGCCACACCTTTTACTCTTCCTTTTTGAACCTTCCTGTATTTTGACTTTTTAGGCTGTAACATTTCTGTTTAATTTTATCTTCTGATTATTTTCTTTTTCTTTGACCAAGTCTTTTTGGTGCTTTTCTTTGCTTGTCAGTGCTGATACCAAAATTCATGGAGAGATCACGTTTCCCAAAAACTTCACCTTTACATATCCATACTTTCACTCCTATTATACCATAAATGGTATGTGATTCCATTTGTGCATAATCAATATCAGATCTGAATGTATGTAAAGGAATTCGTCCTTCTTTATATTCTTCAGTTCTTGCCATTTCAGCACCACCTAATCTGCCTGAGCATTTAATTTTTATTCCTTGTGCACCTACACGCATTGTTGAAGCAATGGCCATTTTCATAGCCCTGCGATAACTCATTCTTGCTTTAATTTGAGATGCAATATTTTCAGCAACTAATTTTGCTTCCAGTTCTGGTCTTCTGATTTCAAAAATGTTGATTTGAACATCTTTACCAGTAATTTTCTTTAATTCTTCTTTTAATTTATCTACCTCATTTCCACCTTTACCAATAACCAAGCCTGGCCGTGATGTGTGTACAGTTACGGTAATTCTTTTTAAGGTACGTTCTATTACAATACGTGCAATACCACCTTTTGAAAGCCTGGCACTTACATATTGCCTGATGTTATGATCTTCCATTAGTTTTGATGAAAAATCTTTTTCACTGTACCAATTTGATTCCCAACCTCTGATGAAGCCAAGACGTAATGCTATCGGATTTACTTTTTGTCCCATAAATTATTCTGAAATATTTTCTTCCTGAACTGGAGTTTCTGTGTTATCAATGTCAATTTTATTAAGTGTATCAACAATTAATGTAACATGGTTTGACCTTTTGCGGATACGATATCCACGTCCCTGAGGTGCTGGTCTCATTCTCTTTAATTGACGCCCACTGTCAACCATAATTGTTTTGATAAAAAGACTATTTTCATCTACTCTGTCTTCTTCATTTACTATCTTATAATTCGAAATTGCTGACAAGATAAGTTTTTCTAATTTAATTGCATAAGGTTTCTTAGTATGAAATTTCATTATATTTAATGCCTCATCAACATTTTTCCCTCTTACCAAGTCGGCCATTAACCTCATTTTTCTGGGAGAATATGGGCAATTTTTTAATTTGGCTACTGCTTCCATTTTTCTTACTTTTTAACTGGGTGACCACGGAAATTTCTTGTAGGAGCAAATTCACCTAATTTGTGTCCCACCATATTTTCAGTAACATATACAGGAATAAATTTATTGCCATTATGTACTGCAAAAGTGTGTCCTACAAAATCAGGAACAATCATTGACCTTCTTGACCATGTTTTAATAACTGATTTTTTATTTTTATCATTCAATTCCTGGACTTTTCTTTCCAGTTTGTATGATACATATGGTCCTTTTTTTATCGATCGTGCCATGCTTTTATTTCTTTCTTCTTTCGATTATAAGTTTATTTGATGGTTTGGTTTTGCTCCTTGTTTTACGTCCTTTCGCATAAAGACCTTTTCTGGAACGTGGATGACCACCTGAAGCTTTACCTTCACCACCACCCATAGGATGATCAACAGGGTTCATTGCAACCCCCCTGTTTCTTGGTCTGATTCCCAACCAACGATTTCTACCTGCTTTGCCTTTTTTTATCAGGTTATGATCAGGATTAGAAACAACACCAACTGTGGCCATACATTCGACAAGAACTTTTCGTACTTCACCTGATGGCATACGCAAAACAGCATATTTACCTTCACGTGCCATCAACTGTGCATAGGTTCCTGCACTACGTGCTAATTCACCACCTTTTCCCGGATGCATTTCAATGTTATGAACGAATGTACCTAATGGAATAATGCTTAATTTTAATGCATTACCAATTTCTGGTGCAACAGTTCCACTTTCTACTATCTGACCTACCTTAATACCCTGCGGGCATAAGATATACCTTTTATCACCATCAGTATATTTAATCAGAGAAACAAAAGCTGAACGATTGGGATCATACTCAATAGTTTCAACTTTTCCTTTAATTTCAAATTTGTCGCGTTTAAAATCAATCAATCGGTACAGTTTTTTGTGTCCTCCACCAATATAACGCATTGTACGTCTGCCCTGATTGTTTCTTCCTCCGGTCTTTTTTATTGTCACACAAAGACTTTTTTCCGGTTGATCGTTAGTAAGCTCAGTATAAGCATTTACTATTGAAAACCGTTGACCAGGTGTTATAGGTTTTAATCTTTTTAAAGTCATCTTAATTAAATATTACTATAAAAATCAATGGTTTGTCCTTCTTTTAATGTAACTACAGCTTTTTTATATCCACGTGTTCTGCCATTGAGAATATTTTTCTTTGTATATCTTGTTTTTGCTTTGCCTCCATAAATCATAGTATTTATTTCAACAACATTAACACTGTAAAGTTTTTCTATTTCTTTTTTAATTTCATCTTTTGATGCATTACGATTGACAACAAATCCAAATTTCTTCAGTTTCTCACTGATTTCATTTGATTTTTCGGTTATTAAAGGCCTTTTTACGACACTCATCTTCTTAATTCATTAATGTTTTACTAATAATTTCTACTGAACTTTCTGTAATTACCAATGAATCATTGTTTAAAATTTCATAGGTGTTAAGTTTTTCAGGGGGGCAAATGTAAGCATTTGGTATATTTCTGGCTGAAAGAAAAACATTTTCATTATTAATTGGAATAACCATAAGGCTTTTTTTATCATTGATCTTTAAATTTGATAATATCCCTGAATATTCTTTTGTTTTTGGTGTTTCAAAACTAAAATCTTCAATAACAATAAGCTTGTTTTCTAAAGTTTTGTAACTTAAAGCCGATTTACGTGCCAATACTCTTACTTTTTTGTTAAGTTTAATGGAATAGTCTCGAGGTTGAGGCCCGAATATTCTTCCACCACCCTTAAACAATGGGTTCTTAATATTACCTACCCTTGCAGCTCCACTTCCCTTTTGTCTGCGGAGTTTTTTAGTAGAACCTGTAATTTCAGCCCTTTGCTTCGATTTGTGTGTACCCTGACGCAAAGAACCCATAATTCTTTTTACATCCAGGTATATTGCATGATCATTCGGCTTAATAGCAAATACATCGTCCGGTAACTCAATTTGTTTTTGAGTTTTTTCACCTTTTATCGTATAAACATCTAATTTCATAACCTCTTATTTCTCAATGATAATATATGAACCTTTATACCCAGGTACTGATCCTTTTAAATACAATAAATTATTATCCTTATCAATTCTGGCAATCATCAGGTTAATAATTTTTACTTTTTTATTGCCTGTTTGTCCGGCCATTCTCAATCCTGGTAATACACGTGAAGGGAATGATGATGCACCTACAGATCCAGGTGCTCTCATTCTGTTGTGCTGGCCATGTGTAGCACCGCCAACACCACTAAAACCATGACGTTTTACTACACCCTGAAATCCTTTTCCTTTTGAAATACCTGTTATATCAACCCATTCATTTTCAGAGAAGATACCAATGTCCAAAGTGTCACCCAATTTAATTTTTTCAACTCCGGGATATTTTCTTAAGTTTCTGAATTCTACTACTTTTTCTTTTGGAGTAGTGCCAGCTTTCTTAAAATGACCCATCAAAGCTTTATTTGTGCTTTTTTCTCTTTTCTCTCCAAAAGAAAGCTGAACTGCATTATATCCCTCTTTGCCATCCAGATTTTTTAGCTGTGTAACAACACAAGGGCCTGCTAAAACAACTGTACAAGCCAAACTTTCACCAGTTTCATTAAAAATACTGGTCATTCCTAATTTTTTACCAATAATGCCAACCATAGTTATACTTTTATTTCAACATCAACACCTGCAGGAAGTTCCAATTTCATAAGAGCATCAACTGTTTTCGAGCTTGTGCTGTAAATATCAATTAATCTTTTGTGTGAACATAGTTCAAATTGTTCTCTTGATGTTTTATTCACATGAGGCGATCTTAAAACTGTAAAAATCTTTCTTTTTGAAGGTAGTGGTATAGGTCCGCTAACAATCGCACCTGTTGTTTTTACAGTTTTTACGATTTTCTCAGCTGATTTATCAACCAGACTGTAATCGAAAGAACGAAGTTTAATTCTAATTTTCTGAGTACTCATTTTTATTCTTCTAATTAAATAAGAATTCTCCTTTTAATTTTGCTAAAACCTTTTTAGAAATTTCATCCGGTACTATCTCATAGTGAGAGAAAGTAACTGTTGACAGTCCTCTTCCTGATGTGAGTGTCCTTAAGGTTGTCACATAGCCAAATAATTCTGCTAAAGGGAGCTTTGATTTGACTATTTGTGAATTCCCTCTGATATCAGCACCTTCAATCTGCCCTCTTCTTCTATTAATATCACCAATAACATCACCTAAATATTCTTCTGGAGTAACCACTTCAACACTCATTATTGGCTCCATCAATACTGGTCCACATTTTCTTGCTGCATCACGAAAAGCTAAACGTGCAGCTGTTTCAAAAGAGAGGGAATCAGAATCGACAGGATGAAAACTTCCATCTATCAATCTAACTTTTATAGATTCAAGAGGAAACCCTGCAACTACACCGTTCTGAATGGCATTTTTAAATCCTTTTTCTATTGAAGGAATATATTCTTTAGGAATATTGCCTCCTACAACTTCATTAATAAACTGAACACCTTTAAATCCCTGATCAGCTGGGCCAAGTTCAAATTGAATATCAGCAAACTTTCCTCTACCTCCCGTTTGTTTTTTATATATTTCACGATGAGTAGTAAATAATGTTAGTGCTTCTTTATAAGCAACTTCCGGATTTCCCTGATTGCAATCAACATTGAATTCCCGCTTTAATCGATCTAAAATAATCTCTAAATGAAGTTCACCCATCCCACTGATTACAGTTTGACCTGTATCTGAATTTACTTTAACTGAGAAAGTTGGATCTTCCTCGGCAAGTTTATTTAAAGCGATAGCAATTTTATCTAATTCTGCTTGAGTTTTAGGTTCAACAGCAATACTGATGACAGGTTCAGGAAAATCGATTGTTTCGAGCAAGATAGGGTTTTTGGGAGAAGTAAGTGTATCCCCTGTTTTAATATCTTTAAAGCCAACACCTGCTGCAATGTCACCAGCTTTTATTTCTGAAACTGGATTTTGCTTGTTGGCATGCATTTGAAAAAGTCGTGATAATCTTTCTTTTTTTCCCGTTCTTGAATTGTTTAATTCCTCCCCTGCTTTTAAAACGCCTGAATAAAGTCTGAAATATGCAAGTTTTCCAACATAAGGGTCAGTAACAATTTTAAAAACTAAAGCTGTTAATGGCTCACTATCAAGTGGTTGCCTTGATTCTTCTTTTTCAGTGTATGGATTAATACCTACAACTGCTGGCATTTCTGTCGGAGAAGGTAAAAACTTAATAACTGCATCTAGTAAAGGCTGAATACCTTTATTTTTGAAAGAAGCGCCACAAAGAACAGGTGTAATTTTCATTTCAATAGTTGCCATTCTGATTACCTGCTCTATTTCCTCAATAGTAATGTCTTCAGGAGATGTCAAATATTTCTCGAGAAGCTCATCATTAAATTCAGAGATAGTTTCAAGTATTTGATCATGTGTGGTATCAACCAACTCTATCATATCTTCAGGGATAGATTCAGTTTTGAAAGTCATCCCAAAATCTTCATCATCCCAAATAATAGCAATTTTTCTTAAAACATCAACTACACCAATAAAGCTATTTTCTTCTCCAATAGGAATAAAAAGAGGCAATGGATTGGCAGCTAATTTTGATTTTAATTGATTAATCACTGAAAAGTAGTCAGCTCCAGGCCTATCCATTTTATTAATGAAAGCAATACGTGGAACATTATATTTATTTGCTTGTTTCCATACAGTTTCTGATTGAGGTTCTACACCACCAACAGCACAAAATAAGGCAATAGCACCATCAAGTATCCTCAGCGATCGTTCTACTTCAACAGTAAAATCAACATGGCCGGGAGTATCAATTATATTAATGGTATAGTCGGCATTATCATACTTCCAAAAAACTTTTGTAGTAGCTGCTGTAATTGTTATTCCTCTTTCCTGTTCCTGAACCATCCAATCCATTGTAGCAGCACCTTCGTGTACTTCACCAATTTTGTAATTGACACCAGTATAATATAAAATTCTTTCTGTAGTAGTAGTTTTACCAGCATCAATGTGAGCCATGATACCGATATTCCTTAGTTTTAATATGTTGGGATCTACTACCACTTTATTTTTAAACTTTGAAATGTGAAAATGCTTTATTTGCTTCTGCCATACGATGTGTATCTTCTTTCTTTTTTACTGCTGATCCTTCGTTGTTATAAGCTGAAATAATTTCAGAAGCTAATTTTTCAGCCATCGACCTGCCATTACGTTTGCGTGCAAAAGTAAAAAGCCATTTCATTCCTAATGAACTTCTTCTTCTGTCATTTATTTCTGTTGGAATTTGAAATGTGGCACCACCAATACGCCTACTCTTAACCTCAACTGTTGGCATTACATTGTTTAGTGCAGTTTTCCAAACCTCTAATTCGTCTTTTTCCTTTATTTTGTTTTTCACTATATCTAATGCATCATAAATAACATGGTATGCCACTTCCTTTTTACCATCATACATTAGGTTGTTAACAAATTTTTGTAACAATACATCACCATATTTTGGGTCAGGCATAATTTCTCGTTTTTTGGGTCTGCTTTTCCTCATAATTCAAAAATTATTTTGTTTTTTTCGGTCTTTTTGCACCATATTTTGATCTGCCCTGCTTTCTACCATCAACTCCTAATGTGTCAAAAGCACCTCGGATAATATGATATCTAACTCCGGGTAAATCTTTTACTCTCCCTCCTCTAATCAATACAATTGAGTGTTCCTGAAGATTATGTCCTTCTCCAGGAATATACACATTCACCTCTTTACTGTTTGAGAGACGGACACGTGCCACTTTTCTCATTGCAGAATTTGGTTTTTTAGGTGTAGTGGTATACACTCTGGTACAAACACCCCTTTTCTGGGGGCAAGAATCTAAAGCAGGTGACTTACTTTTTTTGACAACTGCCTGTCTTCCTTTTCTAACTAATTGCTGTATCGTTGGCATACGATTAAATTATTTCAATTTTAAAGGACTGCAAAGGTATAACTCTTTCAATAATTAATTAATAATCTGAAAAAAATATTTTTTTTATCAGGCTTGTGGAGTAATACCTCCAAAATTCAATGGAATGGCATCAAAGCCATCATCTACCTTTATTGTGCCCTGCTGAGATTCATATTTTTGTATGTTATCTTGCAAAGCTTTAAGTAAACGCTTGGCATGTTGAGGAGTCAGTACGATTCTGGATTTGACCTTTGCTCTGGGCAAACCTGGCATAATTCTGATAAAGTCAACAACAAACTCTGCCGGTGAGTGAGTAATAATCGCCAGATTAGAGTATACTCCTTCTCCAATTTCCTCAGGTAATTCAATATTAATTTGATTTTCCTGTTGTTTTTTCTCATCCATATTTATTCAATTATTCTCCTATTCTCCAACCAATTCTTGATATTCTTCCATTGAACCAACAATAATGTTTTCGAACTCTCTTAAACCTGTTCCGGCAGGTATTCTATGTCCTACAATAACATTTTCTTTTAATCCTGACATTAAGTCAATTTTGCCAGCTACAGCAGCTTCATTTAAAACTTTAGTAGTTTCCTGGAATGAGGCCGCTGACAACCAGCTATTTGTGCCAAGGCTTGCTTTGGTAATACCTTGCAGTAACGGACTGACAGTTGCTGGTATTGCATCGCGTGCCTCAACAAGTTTTTTATCTTTTCTTTTCAAATTAGAATTCTCTTCTCTTAACCTTCTGGCATTAATAATTTGTCCTTTCTTTAAGCTAGGTGAATCACCTTCTTCAGTAACAACCTTTTTATCATAAATCCAGTTGTTTTCTTCAATGACCTCAAATTTATCAACAGCATCACCTTCAAGAAATCTTGTATCTCCTGGATTTTCTATTGTTACTTTTTGCATCATTTGACGAACGATAACTTCGATATGTTTGTCATTTATTTTAACACCCTGTAAACGATAAACTTCCTGAATGCCATTGAGAATATATTGCTGAACCGCATATGGTCCTTTGATTTTTAATATATCTGCAGGTGTAATTGCACCATCTGACAATGGATTTCCTGCTTTGATAAAGTCATTTTCCTGAACTAAAATATGCTTTGACAATGGAACAAGATATTTCTTAACATCTCCCTGATTGGATGTAATAATGATTTCTCTGTTACCTCTTTTTATTGAGCCATAAGTAACAACACCATCAATTTCAGAAATGATTGCAGGGTTAGATGGATTTCTTGCTTCGAACAATTCAGTCACACGAGGCAATCCTCCGGTAATATCTCTTGTTCGACTTGTGGAGCGAGGGATTTTAATAAGTATCTGACCTGACTTGATAATGTCTCCATCGTTTATTTTAATAATACCACCAACAGGTGCATTATAATCTTTTATAATCTCACCATTTACTTCAATTAAAATAGATGGAATTTTTGTTTTGTCTTTTGTTTCAGTAACAACTTTCTCTTTATGTCCTGTTTGTTCGTCAGCTTCTTCCCGATAAGTTGTTCCTTCAATAATATTTTTAAATTTTATTTTACCGGAAACCTCAGAAATAATGAGTGCATTGTAAGGATCCCATGAGCAAATACGCTGTCCTTTTAATACTAATTCTTTATCTTTAACATTAAGGATTGCACCATAAGGAATATTGTGTGTGTAAATCAGTGCTTGTAATTTATTATCAATAATTCTGACTTCACCTGCACGACTGACAACAATACTTTTCTGTTCATTATTTTCCTCAAAATCAACAACACGAATACCAGAGAATTCAAGAATACCATCAATTTTGGCATTGATGTAGCTTTCTGCAGCAATTTGAGATGCAGCACCACCAACGTGGAAAGTACGTAGTGTAAGCTGTGTTCCTGGTTCACCGATAGACTGGGCAGAAATAACACCAACGGCCTCCCCTCTTTGTACCATTTTATTGGTTGCCAGATTTCTGCCATAGCATTTTTCACAAACTCCGCTGCGTGCCTCACAAGTTAGTACTGACCTTATTTCAACATTTTCAATGGTACTTTCTTCAATTTCCTGTGCAATTTCTTCAGTAATTTCATTTCCTGCCTCAACAATCAATTTACCATTTAATGGATGATAAACGTCATGAAGGGTTACACGACCAAGAATACGTTCAAAAAGCGATTCAACGATTTCCTCATTGTCTTTAAGTGCAGAAATTGTTAAACCTCTTAATGTTCCACAGTCTTCTTCACGCACAACAACATCCTGAGCCACATCATGTAACCTACGTGTTAAATAACCTGCATCAGCAGTTTTTAAAGCTGTATCAGCCAAACCTTTACGAGCACCGTGTGTAGAAATAAAGTACTCTAAAACTGAAAGGCCTTCTTTAAAATTAGCAAGAATTGGGTTTTCAATGATTTCACCAGTAGTTCCCCCTGACACGTGCTTTCTGGGCTTTGCCATCAAACCTCTCATACCTCCAAGCTGACGTATCTGTTCTTTAGAACCACGTGCTCCAGAATCAAGCATCATATAAATTGGGTTGAAACCATCATCATTTGATGATAAATGTTTCAATAAGTGCTTTGTCACTCCATTGGTAATATGAGTCCAAATATCGATAATCTGATTGTAGCGTTCGTTATTTGTAATAAATCCATTCAGATAATTCTCAGTGATTTCATCTACTTCAGCCTGAGCCTGAGCAATTAATTCTTCTTTTTCGGGTGGAACAGGAATGTTTGAGATATTAAACGATAGTCCCCCAATAAATGCATAATGAAAACCTAAGTCTTTAATATCATCTAAAAATTTGGCTGCTTTTTCATGACCGGTTTTACGGTAAATATCATTAATAATATCTCTTAATGCTTTTTTAGTTAGTAATTCATTAAGGAAGCCCATTTCTGCCGGCACATATTGATTGAGTATAACACGTCCAACAGTAGTTTCAATAATTTCAGACTGTAATTTACCTTCATCATTTATTTTATTTATTCTAACTTTGATAAAGGCATGCAATTCAACAGTTTTGTTATCAAAAGCTATTAATACTTCTTCAGGTGAATAGAATATAGAACCTTCTCCCTTTACTTTAAGATTTTCAGAACTTTTGCGTCCTTTTGTAAGATAATAAAGTCCTAAAACCATATCCTGAGAAGGTACAACAATTGGAGAGCCATTTGAAGGAGACAAAATATTATGTGATGACAACATCAGCAACTGATTTTCAAGAATAGCAGCATGCCCTAAAGGAACATGAACCGCCATTTGGTCACCATCAAAGTCAGCATTGAAACCTGTACAAACCAATGGATGCAATTGTATTGCTTTTCCTTCAACCAATTTAGGTTGAAAAGCCTGAATACCTAAACGGTGCAAAGTAGGAGCACGATTTAACATTACAGGATGACCTTTCAGGACATTTTCCAGAATTTCCCAGATTATCTGATCTTTTCTTTCAACAATTTTCTTGGCAGATTTAACAGTTTTAACTATTCCTCTTTCAATAAGTTTCCTGATAATAAAGGGTTTAAAAAGCTCGGATGCCATTGCTTTGGGCAAACCGCATTCATGCATTTTTAATGTTGGTCCGACAACAATAACAGAACGACCAGAAAAATCGACACGTTTACCAAGCAAATTCTGACGAAAACGGCCTTGCTTACCTTTAAGCATGTCGCTTAAAGATTTAAGTGGTCTGTTTCCTTCTGTTTTAACAGCACTTGCTTTTCTTGAATTATCAAACAATGAGTCAACAGCTTCCTGAAGCATTCGTTTTTCATTTCTTAAAATAACCTCAGGCGCTTTAATTTCAATAAGTCTTTTGAGACGATTATTTCTGATAACAACCCTGCGATACAAATCATTTAGATCTGAAGAAGCAAATCTTCCACCATCAAGTGGTACCAAAGGACGAAGTTCAGGTGGCATTACTGGTAATACTTTTACCATCATCCACTCTGGTCTGTTCTCACCACGTACATTTGCTTCTCTTAAGCTTTCTATTACTTTCAGTCTTTTTAATGCTTCGCTTTTTCTTTGCTGAGATGTTTCAGTATTTGCTTTATGTCTTAAGTCGTATGATAAGGTGTCGAGGTTTATTCTTGAAAGCAGGTCAAATAATGCTTCACCACCCATTTTAGCAATGAACTTATTAGGATCGCTGTCGTCTAAATATTGATTTTCTTCAGGTAAGGTATCAACAATATCAAGATACTCTTCTTCAGTCAGAAAATCCAGATAATTGATACCATCGCTTTCTTTGATACCTGGTTGAATGACAACATATCTTTCGTAATAAATAATCATTTCAAGCTTTTTGGAAGAAATACCAAGTAAGTAGCCAATTTTGTTGGGCAATGATTTAAAATACCAAATATGAGCAACAGGAACAATCAGATTGATGTGCCCCATACGTTCACGCCTTACTCTTTTTTCAGTAACTTCAACGCCACAGCGGTCACATACTATTCCTTTATACCTGATTCTTTTATATTTACCACAATGACACTCATAGTCTTTTGTTGGGCCAAAAATCCTTTCACAGAAAAGGCCACCCATTTCAGGTTTAAAAGTTCTATAATTGATAGTTTCTGGTTTTGTAACTTCACCATAAGACCATTCAAGGATAGCTTCAGGAGAAGCAAGGCTAATCCTCATCCTTGTAAAATTACTGTCAATTTTTTTCTTAGTTTTTCTAAGCGACATATATCACTATTAAAAATTATTCAAATTGAATATCTAAAGCTAATGCTTTAAGTTCGTTGATAAGCACATTGATAGATTCAGGAATACCTGCTTCGATAACAGGTTCACCTTTTACAATAGCTTCATAAGTTTTAGCACGGCCAACAATATCATCAGACTTTATGGTTAACACTTCACGCAAAGTATTAGAAGCTCCAAATGCTTCCAGAGCCCAAACTTCCATTTCACCAAAACGCTGACCACCAAACTGTGATTTACCTCCCAATGGCTGTTGTGTAATTAAAGAATATGGACCAATGGAGCGTGCATGCATTTTATCGTCAACCATGTGTATTAGTTTCATCATATAAATAATACCAACAGTAGTCATTTGATGAAATCTTTCTCCTGTTAAACCATTGTAAAGATAAGTGCGACCAAAAGCTGGCAAATTAGCTTTTTTAACATATTCTTCAATTTCATCTTCAGTGGCACCATCAAAAATAGGTGTTGCAAATTTAATCCCCAGTTCTCTGCCTGCCCAAGCCAAAACAGATTCGTAAATCTGACCCAGGTTCATTCTGGATGGCACACCAAGCGGATTAAGAACGATATCGACAGGGGTGCCATCTTCAAGAAATGGCATATCTTCTTCAGGAACAATTTTAGCAACAACACCTTTGTTTCCATGTCGTCCGGCCATTTTATCACCTACTTTCAGTTTTCGTTTTTCAGCAACATATACTTTTGCCAATTTGATAACACCTGTTGGCAGTTCATCACCAACAGTTAAAGAAAACTGAATGCGTTTAAACAAACCGGTTTCTGCATTAAATTTACGTTTATAATTTTGAATGACAAGCTTTACCTTATTATTGATGTCCTCATTGTTAGTCCATTTTTCAGGTTTTAAAAGATTGTAATCCTGAATTTTTAACAATGACTTTGTGTTAAATTTATTTCCACGCGGGATAATCATTTCTCCGTATTCGTTTACTACACCGCGGCTTGTTTCATTCGCAAGAATTTTTAATAGTTTGTCAACCAGTTGTTGCCTCAGAATTTCAACATTCTTGATATAATTTTTTTCAATTTTATCAAGTTCATCTTTGCTTTTTGCTTTTCCTTCCTTATCTCTTTTTACTCTTTCAAAAAGTTTTTTATCAATAACAATTCCAGTTGTTGAAGGAGACATTCTCAATGAAACATCTTTAACATCACCTGCTTTATCACCAAAAATAGCTCTTAAAAGTTTTTCTTCAGGAGAAGGCTCACTTTCACCTTTTGGGGTAATTTTACCTATAAGGATATCACCCTCATTTACTTCGGCACCTATCCTTATCAAGCCTACCTCGTCAAGATTTCTGGTAGCATCTTCACTAACATTTGGTATGTCGGCAGTAAACTCCTCCATTCCACGTTTTGTATCCCTAACATCCAGTTCATACTCAGTAACATGAAGTGAAGTAAAAATATCTTCTTTAACAACCTTTTCTGAAATAACAATAGCATCTTCAAAGTTGTATCCCTGCCAAGGCATGAATGCAACCATTAAGTTTCGACCCAATGCAAGTTCACCATTTGTAGTTGAAAAACCATCACATAATATAGTTCCCTTTGTAACTCTTTGTCCCTTTTTTACAATTGGATTGATACAAATACATGTATTCTGATTGGTTCGTTTAAATTTGATCAGGTTAATTGTACGCTGATCTCCTTCAAAGTCAACCAATTGCTCATCTTCGTTTCTATCGTATTTTATTATAATTTTATTTGCATCAACATATTCAATTATTCCATCATACTCTGCAACCGGAAAAATACGAGAATCTCGTGCTACCCTTTCTTCAATACCTGTACCTACAATAGGTGCTTCCGGGCGTATTAGCGGTACTGCCTGACGTTGCATGTTTGATCCCATGAGTGCTCTGTTGGCATCATCATGCTCAAGAAATGGAATTAGTGATGCTGCTACTGAAACAATTTGATTTGGACTTATGTCCATGTAATCTATTCTTGAGTTTTCAGTAATTATAAACTCACCACCATCTCTTACCTTTACATTTTTATTTCTGAAAGCACCTGTTTCTTTTATTAGTGGAGCATTTGCCTGAGCAATAATACATTCATCTTCTTCTTCAGCAGAAAGGTATTTTACATTCTCAATACCAGGTAAAACAATTCCATTATCTACTTTTCGATATGGAGTTTCAATAAAACCCATATCATTTATACGTGCATAAACAGATAGTGTAGAAATAAGGCCAATATTTGGTCCCTCAGGTGTTTCGATGGTACACAACCTGCCATAATGAGTATAATGTACGTCACGGACTTCAAATCCAGCCCTCTCCCGACTTAAACCACCAGGGCCCAAGGCTGATAATCTTCTTTTATGCGTAATTTCTGCCAAAACATTCGTTTGGTCCATAAATTGGGACAACTGATTTGTTCCAAAAAACGAATTAAGTACAGAAGTTAATGTTCTTGAATTTACCAGGTCAACAGGTTTAAATACTTCATTATCTCTGACATTCATTTTTTCACGAATAGTACGTGCCATTCTTGAAAGTCCAACACCAAACTGTGAAAAGAGCTGTTCACCAACAGTTCTAACCCTTCTGTTGCTTAGATGGTCAATGTCGTCAACATCAGTTTTTGAGTTGCTGAGCTGGATTAAATATTTGATAATTTTGATAATATCATCTTTTGTCAGAATCCTGACACTATCATCTGTAGTTTGATTTAATTTTCTATTTAATCTATATCTGCCTACAATTCCCAAATCGTATCTTTTATCTGAGAAAAACAACTTTTCTATAATTCCTCTTGCTGTTTCCTCATCAGGTGGGTCTGCATTTCTAAGCTGCCGGTAAATGTATTCTAATGCTTCCTTACCAGAGTTTGAAGGGTCTTTCTGAAGGGTATTGTAAATGATTTCATAGTCATTGGTATTTGAATCTTCTTTATGAAGAATGACTACTTTAGCATTTGCATTTAATATTAAATCAATATGTTCATCAATAACAACAGTATCTCTTTCAAGAATTATTTCGTTTCTTTCGAGTGAAACAACTTCACCAGTATCTTCATCAACAAAATCTTCAACCCATTTTCTTAACACACGAGCTGCCAACTTACGTCCAACAATTCTCTTGAGTTCAGTTTTTTTAACTTTAACTTCTTCCGCAAGGTCAAAAAGTTCAAGAATATCTTTATCGGTTTCAAAACCTATGGCACGTAAAAGTGTAGTAACAGGAAATTTCTTTTTCCTGTCAATATAGGCAAACATGATATTGTTAACATCAGTAGCAAACTCCATCCACGACCCCTTGAAAGGAATAACCCTTGCAGAGTACAATCTGACACCACTTGTATGATAACTTTGGCTAAAAAATACACCAGGTGAACGATGTAACTGAGAAACAATAACTCTTTCAGCACCATTTATAATAAATGAGCCTCTTTCAGTCATATAAGGGATTGTACCAAGATAAACATCCTGAACTGCAGTTTCAAAATCTTCATGTTCTTCGTCAGTACAATAAAGTTTTAGTCTGGCTTTCAATGCCACACTGTATGTCAAACCACGTTCGATGCACTCTTCAACAGAAAATTTTGGAGGGTCAACAAAATAATCTATAAATTCAAGTACAAAAACATTTCTGGAATCAGTAATGGGAAAGTTTTCCTGAAAAACTTTATAGAGACTTTCATTTTTCTTTTCATCAGATAATGTTTCAATCTGAAAAAAGTCTCTGAATGATTTAAGCTGAATATCAAGAAAATCAGGATATTCCATTGGAGTTTCAATAGATCCAAAGTTTATCCTATTATTTTTCATTATTTCTTTCAAGGCTTATGAAATTTAATTTTCAAAGAACTTATATTGATATAATTTATACCTTTCACCAATACACATGGTGAAAGGTATAACCTCGGGGATGATATGTAAATTAACACAGAAGTATTGAAATTATTTAAGTTCAACCTCTGCGCCAACTTCTTCTAACCTAGCTTTAAAACTTTCAGCTTCTTCTTTACTAATTCCGGTTTTAATATCCTTTGGTGCTGCATCAACCAATTCTTTTGCTTCTTTTAAGCCTAAACCAGTAATGTCTTTAACAACTTTAACAACTTGTAATTTTTGACCGCCTGCATTTTTCAGTATTACATCAAAAGAAGTTTTTTCCTCAACTGCTTCGGCTTCTGCTCCACCTGCTGATGCTGGTGCTGCTACAGCTACTGCTGCTGCTGCTGGTTCAATACCATATACATCTTTTAAAATTGAAGTAAGTTCATTAACTTCTTTTACTGTGAGATTCACTAACTCTTCAGCGATTACCTTAATATCTGCCATTTTTCCAATTATTTAGTAGTGATAATAAATTTTCTATTTTAATTTTCCTTTTTTGACATAGTTTCTAAAACACCCATTATTTTTTGACCTCCACTATTCAATGCCGAAATAAGGTTCCGGATAGGTGAGTTCAATAATGCAACAACATCTGCTATCAATTGTTCTTTTGATTTAAGTGCAATTAATGCTTCAAGTTGATTATCACCAACATACACTGATTCTTCGATGTATGCTGCCTTTAGCAAGGGCTTTTGATTGGTTTTCCTGAATTCTTTAATAATTTTTGCTGGTGTATTAACATTTTCACAAAACATTAAAGAAGAAGGGCCTTTTAATGCACCAATCAACTCCTGATTATTAATATTTAAATTTTGTAATGCTTTAACAATCATGGTATTTTTTGACACTCTTAGTTCAATACCATTTTTAAAACATAACTTTCTTAGTTCAACAGTTTGTTTCACTGTCAGGTCAGAAACATCAGCTATATAGAAATTGATGTTTTTACCTATTTTTTCAGTCAATTCACTGACTACCTCATTTTTTCTTTCTTTTTTCATACAAAATACTTATATTCCCGGGACTGACTTAATATCAATTGGTAAACCAGGGCTCATTGTACTGGATACTGTAATGCTTTTAAAATATGTACCTTTTGCTGCTGAAGGACGAAGTTTGTGAACTGTTTGAACCAGTTCAACAATATTATCAAAAAGTTGATCTTTAGTAAACGACACACGACCTACTGGTGCATGAATAATACCATATTTATCAACTTTAAAGTCAATTTTTCCACTTTTTACTTCCTTCACTGCTTTCGGAATATCAGTAGTTACGGTTCCTGATTTAGGATTCGGCATTAAACCACGTGGACCTAATATTTTTCCAAATCGACCTAGTTTTGGCATAATATCGGGGCTGGTAATAATAACATCAACATCGGTCCAGCCATCTTTTATCTTTTCCAGATAATTGTCAAGGCCAACAAAATCAGCACCAGCTTCTTTAGCTTCGCTTTCAACTTCAGGATTACAAAGTACTAGTACTTTAAGTTCTTTTCCTGTGCCATGCGGAAGAGTACTAATGCCTCTTACCATTTGATTTGCTTTTTTAGGATCAACGCCTAAACGAATATCTATATCTACTGAAGCATCAAATTTTGTAAAGGTAATATCTTTTATTAGAGTTGTGGCATCTTTAAGATCGTAAAATTTATTTTTTTCAATCTTTGCTTCAACAGCTTTTCTATTTTTAGATAACTTGATCACAGTAATTTAATTTTAATTTTTCCAAGGTGCTTTTCCGGTTACATTTAAACCCATACTGCGGGCAGTGCCAGCAATCATTTTCATTGCAGACTCAATTAATGATGTGTTCAAATCAGGCATTTTATCTTGTGCAATAGCCTCAATTTGTTCCCATGTAACTGAACCTACTTTATTTCTGTTCGATTCAGAAGAGCCTTTTTGAATTTTTGCTGCTTCCAATAATTGTGTTGCTGCAGGTGGTGTTTTTATTTCGAAACTAAACGACTTATCTACATAAACTGTAATAAGTACTGGTAGTAACTTTCCTGCCATGTTTTGTGTTCTTGCATTAAATTGTTTGCAGAACTCCATAATATTAACCCCTTTAGAACCTAAAGCAGGGCCAATTGGTGGTGAAGGATTGGCAGCACCACCCTTTACCTGTATTTTAATAAATGTTGCTATTTCTTTTGCCATAAGATCAACCTTTTTCTACCTGCATATAATTTAATTCAACAGGTGTTCTCCTTCCAAATATTTTAACAATAACCTTTAATTTCTTCTTTTCCTCATTTATTTCTTCAATAATACCATTGAATCCATTAAATGGACCATCCGTTATTTTTACTGGCTCACCCACTAAAAATGGCATATCAATATGCTCACCAGCATCTGTTGCTTGTTCAATTTTACCAAGAATACGATTTATTTCTACCTGACGTAAAGGTACAGGGGCATCCTTAGTCCCTAAAAAATCAAAAACCCCGGTAACATTTTTTATTGTAAAATGTACTTCGGTAGTCAACATGGCTTCAACAATAATATATCCCGGATAGAAGTTTTTATCTTTGGTTATCTTTTTCCCGTTTCTCAGTTGAATAACTTTTTCAACAGGAACAATAATTTGTTTAACATAATCTTTCAAACCACTTTTCTCAATTTCAAGTAAAACAATGTCACGGATTTTTTCTTCCCTGCCACTGATTACACGTGCTACATACCACTTGAACTCTGTTGACTGCATTGTTTCAACAAATTAAGAAAATATCTGATAAAATAGTTTAAACAAATTCTCAAAAACAGCATCCATAATAAAGACTAAGACTGCAATGATAAGAGATGCAACAAGTGTAATGACAGCACTTGATTGTAATTCTTCCCAAGTAGGCCAAGTCACTTTATTGATCAACTCATCCCAAGTTGCTTTAAGAGATTCTGTTATTTTTTTGAACATTTCAATGAATATTAATTAAGGCACGGGTGGAGAGAGTCGAACTCCCAGCCTGCGGTTTTGGAGACCGCTGCTCTGCCAATTGAGCTACACCCGTGTTCCTGTTAAGGATATTATTCAAGAATTTCTGTTACCTGGCCAGCACCAATTGTTCTTCCTCCTTCACGTATTGCAAAGCGAAGTCCTTTGTCAATTGCAACCGGAGTAATTAACTCAACAGATATGGTAATATTATCACCTGGCATAACCATTTCAACGCCCTGTGGTAATTGAACAACACCTGTTACATCAGTGGTACGCAAATAAAACTGTGGTCTATAATTGGTAAAGAATGGGGTATGACGTCCACCTTCTTCCTTTTTAAGAATATAAACCTGACCTTTGAATTTAGTATGTGGTGTAATAGAACCTGGTGCTGCTATTACCATACCTCTTCTAATTTCATCTTTATCAATACCACGCAACAGCAAACCAGCATTGTCTCCAGCTTCACCCTGATCAAGCAGTTTACGGAACATTTCAACACCTGTGCAGGTTGTTTCAAGAGGTTTTTCCATAAAACCAATGATTTGTACTTTATCACCAACATGTACAACACCTCTTTCAATTCTACCTGTTGCAACAGTTCCTCTACCAGTTATTGAAAATACGTCTTCAATCGGCATAAGGAAAGGTTTTTCAACTTCCCTTACAGGTACCGGTATATATTCGTCAACATTTGCCATGAGTTCGAGTACTGTATCAACCCATTGTTGTTCACCATTTAATCCACCCAGGGCAGATCCACGGATTATCGGAGTTGAATCTCCATCATAACCATAAAAGCTAAGAAGATCGCGTACTTCCATTTCAACGAGGTCAAGAAGTTCAGGGTCGTCAACCATGTCAACTTTGTTCATGAAAACAACCATTTTAGGAACACCTACTTGATAAGCCAGAAGAATATGCTCTCTTGTTTGAGGCATAGGACCATCTGTAGCTGCTACTACTAAAATAGCACCATCCATCTGTGCTGCACCTGTAACCATGTTTTTAACATAGTCAGCATGTCCCGGGCAATCAACGTGAGCATAATGCCTGTTTGCAGTCTGATATTCAACATGTGCGGTGTTAATGGTGATTCCTCTTTCTTTTTCTTCCGGAGCATTATCGATTGAGTCAAAAGACCTGAATTCTGCCAAACCACTTTTTGATAAAATAAGGGTGATAGCAGCAGTCAGGGTTGTTTTACCATGATCGATATGACCAATTGTTCCAATGTTTACGTGGGGTTTACCACGTTCAAATTTTTCTTTTGCCATAACTAAATTCCTGTATTAATGATCAAATTAAAAATAAAAATATTTCGAGCCAATGACGAGACTTGAACTCGTGACCCCGTCCTTACCAAGGACGTGCTCTACCAACTGAGCTACATCGGCAACTATGTTACTGATGTCAGGATATCCAAGCCATCAGTATAAAGAGCGGGAGACGAGGTTCGAACCCGCGACCTACAGCTTGGAAGGCTGTCGCTCTGCCAACTGAGCTACTCCCGCATTGACATTTTTTGAAAATTGGTTAATTTTTTTTTAAAATAATTAACTGTCATTTACAAAATACATTTGTGGGGAGGGGCGGATTCGAACCACCGAAGGCGTGCGCCAACAGATTTACAGTCTGCCCCATTTGACCGCTCTGGAACCTCCCCAAAATGTTTTGAGCCGATGAAGGGACTCGAACCCCCGACCAGCTGATTACAAATCAGCTGCTCTACCAACTGAGCTACATCGGCATTGATGCTCTACCAAAATGTTAAAGAACAAAATCGAATTTAAATTATTCGATAGAAAAAAAGGAGTGCAAAGATAGATATTATTAATTTAAATTCTGAAAATTAATTTTAATTTATTTTTCTTTGGCCTTTTTCAGTTGGGTCTTCATACTATCAACCACCATATCAACTACTTTTTCAAAACTCTCACCGCTTTCTTTACTAATCAAGGTTTGATTTTTTACACTCATTTTAATCTGTACTTCATTTGATTTTGAGCTTTCTCCTTCGTTTCTCAGATATACATCTGTTGAAATGATGTGAGAATGAAATGTTTCAAGCTTACTTACCTTATTAATAATTAATGATTTTAATGAATCATTTAAGCTGATGTTTTTAGCATGAATATCTATTTTCATTGTAAATAATTTTAATTCATCCTCTTGGATGAGTTTGCTTATATACTTTTTTTAATTTTTCAATTGTGTTGTGTGTATAAATTTGTGTTGCTGCAAGGTTTGCATGTCCTAGCAATTCTTTTATTGCATTAAGATCAGCACCCCTATTCAATAAATGTGTTGCAAAACTATGACGTAATACATGAGGACTGATTTTAGTACGGATAACAAATAATTCTATATATTTTTTTACCACTCTGTAAACAAACATCGGGTACAGCTTTTTACCTTTATCAGTTAAGATTAAATACTCTCCTGCTGCCTGTTCAAAATTTTCAAGGTTTTTTACCATCAAATAAGAGTTTACAAGCTCTTTTAGTGTGGAATTCATCGGAATTATTCTCTCCTTATTCCTTTTACCCAACACTTTGATCAATGATAATTTTAAATCAACATTTTGTGTTTTTAATCCAATAATCTCTGAAAGCCTGATTCCAGTACCATACAGCATTTCCAGTATAAGACGATCTCTGATACCCTGAAAATCATGACTGTAATCAATTTCATCAAGCACTTTTTTTATCTCATTCTCTTCAAGGTATTTTACCAGTCTGTCAGGTTTTTTAGGTCCTTTTATTTCTTTTGCCGGATTATCAGTTTTTTTGCCTTCTTTGATTAAAAACTTATAATAAGCATTCAAAGAAACAATTTTTCTACTGACAGAAACAGGATTATATTGATGGTCCATTAAATCGACAATCCATGATTTTATTATTGGAGTAGTAGCCTGTTCCACCGTTATACCATCATAATTTTCTTTCAGGAAATCATTAAATTTCTCAAGGTCAGTAAGGTATGACTTTACCGTATGTTCAGAGAATCGTTTCTCAAATTTAAGCCATTGTAAAAATTCCCGGAACATTTTACCGGAAAAGTTTATTTGTTTTCTTTACTAATCAAATGCTGGCGATACTCGGCTTTTCCAATCTCAGTTCTTCTTTCGATTGATTTTTTTGTAAAAAACCTGCGGTTTCTGTATTCTTTTAAAATTCCACTTTTTTCAAGTTTCTTTTTAAATCTCTTTAATGCCCTGTCAACTGATTCGTTATCACTAACCTGAACTGTTATCATTTCTTTTTATGCGTTATTAAAATTTTTTATGGACTGCAAAGGTAAAAACATTATTTTTATTTATGCAAGCAAAGAATAATATTTTTTCATCTACTGATTAAACCATTTTTTCTCTTTAATATAAATCTTATTTTATCAACAACAAGCTTCATGATTTTCAAGTAATAATAAACTTTTTTTACTTATAAAATTAATGATAATTGTAAACCATAAATAAGAAAAGAGACATTAACAATATCCTTAACGCAATAGAGGATTCAGTTTTTATTAAGGTTTACTTTGGTGTCATTTCTTTAAAAACTGTATTAATCGGGGTAATCGGTTGATAATGATATGGTAATATATTTCATCTTTTGCACCAAATCCATTGTTAAAATACCAGATTCCTGACATTGAAGATCCGGCAAAATCAAGTATTGTTTCTGTGTTTGCATATTTTGAAATCAGCTGGCTTACTAAAAAAAACATCGCTTTTTGTTCTTTCCCCATTTTGCTCACTGCTGATGATAACCAGGTAAGTCTGTTTTTCCATAAAACAAACATAGCAACAGCTACAATATTGTGATTCATATCTTTAACAGCAAAATATTTGACTTCATATTTTCCATCATTATGAATGGCTAATCTTTTAAGAATGCTCAAATCTTCGTGATAATTTCCCTTATGTTTTTCTTTAAAAGAAAAGAAATCTGGCATTTCAAGAGTGTCATTAAAAGAAGGAGCATTTTTAAGGCTTCTTCGAAGGTTTTTCTTATGACTTTCAGTAAAGTGGCTGTATAAGTTATCATAAGAACTTGCTAAGCTGAGGATTTGATTTACTCTCTTTTCTTTCCAAAGTTTAATACCTTTCGGTGGCAGGTTCCTGTGATTTATTTGCAGGTCAATATATTTGATTTCCCGATTTATTGAACTGAAAAATTTATCTGTAAAATAAAACTCGTGATTTTGCTTTGAGAACACACCACACTGCTGTATATAAACCGGATTGAAATAATAATTTATCCCCCATTTTTTAGCAGGGAAAACGGGCATAACTGCTTGGTAATCATCCATTATCAATCCACACCAATTGGGGCAGACCTGATCTAAATATGAAGAAACACCATATATCAATCCATTGTTTGCATTATTTATACAATCATCCCAAAGTTGTCTGTTGATAAGCGAGTTGTTTATACTTTTTATTTCTCTTCCCATAAGCTAAGATAAGGCAAAATACGTTTCAAAATAACTGTATCGGCAAAGATTCCGGATATTTCAAACTCATGCATTGATTTAAAAGGACCAAACCTGTTCCGATAATTTATAATGTCGGATGCATGACGATTATCAATATAAGGATGTGCCGAAAGCTTTTGATAATCAGCCAGATTGATAGGTATCTTTTTAAAATTTTTTTCAGAAACTATAAAATTCTTTTCAATATATCTGTACTTAACTGAATCGATACCAAACACTTCCTTTAGTTGAGATACTGAATAATAGCCTCCTAATAACTCTCTGAATTTAATAATTCTGTCAGATAATTTGTCGCCTATTCCATTTATTAGCAATAAATCATTTTTTGTGCACACATTCAAATCTAAAATAATAACCGAAGTTTCATTCAGCTTTTTATCATTGGAATATTCACTATTATTGAATTTTTCAATTACAACATAGTTTTTAATTTTATTATACCATTCATGATCATTTCCTGCAAATTTTTTCAGATCTTCAGTAGAATTAATCTTTCCTCCTTTATTTTTATACTTTTCAATTCTTTTAAAAACATATTGTGGTACACCCAACTTTTTCCACTCAGAAACACCAATTTTATTTGGGTCAAAATAAAACAAGCCATGATTGCCAGATTTCATTTCTTCATCGTAAAAATTAAACGCATCAGGTTGAGAATCAAAGCTTTTCTGACTTACTACCTGCTGATTAATCTTTTCAATATCTGTTAAAAACAAAGAAATATTACTATCGCTTTTCATTTCAAGATAGGGTACGATGAAATTGAGTAGTGTAATTAATATTATGACTGATATTAAAAAGTAAAATGCCTTTCTTTGTGAACGTGAAAGTGTAAAGAACTCTGAAAAAAGCTTTTTGACCACGGTTTTGGCATTAAAGATAAGTTTCGAAAATATAAAAAAGCTGATAATGAAGTATTTAAAACATCCATGAAATATTTTAATGGAGTTTTAAATTATTTATCTCAATCATAAACTCCGTTAAAACAAATATTTATCTTTGCTTATCGTTGTATGACAGAAAAATACTAAAAAATGGCGAGTAAATTATTTTCAACAAAAGCTGTTAGTCAGCTAATGGAAGAGTCACAGGAGACAAAAGGTTTAAAGCGTACTCTTTCAGCAATGAATTTAACCACCCTTGGAATTGGTGCTATCATAGGAGCAGGTATTTTTGTTCTTACTGGTCAGGCTGCTGCACAATATGCCGGACCAGCCATAGTAATTTCCTTTATTATTTCAGGTATCGCCTGTGCTTTTGCTGGCTTGTGTTATGCTGAATTTGCATCGATGATTCCCATAGCAGGTAGTGCATACACCTATTCTTATGCCACATTGGGAGAATTTTTTGCATGGATAATCGGTTGGGACCTCATTCTTGAGTATCTTTTTGCTGCTTCTACTGTTTCGGTTGGATGGTCAGGTTATATAGTTAGTCTTTTAAAAGACTTTCATATTTTTTTACCTCCACAAATCACAGCAGCTGCTGGTACCCTTCTGGTAGAAACACCTACCGAAGGATGGAAAGAACTGACGACACTCTTAAGAGAATCACTGGCAACTCAGGGCTATAATGCAGACCTATTACCACATGTAACAGCTATTTGTAATGTTCCTGCAATGTTTATTGTACTGGTAATTACATCATTATTAGTTATCGGAATCAGGGAATCTGCCAATTTTAATAACCTGATGGTAATTATTAAAGTTTCTGTCATCATTCTTTTTATAGCTTTTGGATTTGCCTTTGTAAAAGCTGGCAACTGGCATCCTTTTATTCCCAAAAATACAGGAGAGTGGGGGCATTTTGGAATAAGTGGAATATTAAGAGCGGCAGGTGTTATCTTTTTTGCATATATTGGTTTTGATGCAGTTTCAACAGCAGCTCAGGAAGCTAAACGACCACAAAAAGATATGCCTATTGGCATCATGGGATCACTCGGTATTTCTACTATTTTATATATTCTTGTAGCCATTGTTTTAACTGGAATAGTCTCTTACACACAATTGAATGTTGCTGACCCTATTGCAGTCGGGGTAGATGCAACTGGTATTGCCTGGTTAAAAGGAATAATTAAGCTGGCAGCCTTAGCAGGTTTAAGTTCTGTTATATTGGTGATGCTGATGGGGCAACCGCGAATTTTTTATTCAATGTCGAAGGATGGATTATTACCTCCAATATTTTCAAAGGTTCATTCCAAATTTAAAACACCTTATATCAGTACCATTTTGACTGGTTTTGTTGCATTGATTTTATCCGGAATTCTTCCTATAAAAATTTTGGGAGAATTGGTATCAATAGGCACATTGCTGGCATTTGTTATCGTATGTTGCAGTGTTTTAGTTTTACGTTATAAAAAACCAGACTTGCACCGACCATTTAAAACGCCATGGGTACCTGTTGTACCTGTTTTAGGTGCATTAATATGCCTTTTGCAAATGGCAGCATTACCAAAAGACACATGGTTAAGGTTAATCATCTGGATGGCAATCGGTTTTCTGATTTACTTTACTTATGGTATCAGAAAGAGTAAACTTAGGATGAAAAATTAAATTCAAACAAAAATTTCAGTTATGAAAAACGAGGAATCTAATTTTAGCAAAAGTCTGAATTTATTAGACAGCACATCCATTGTCATAGGCTCTATGATAGGATCAGGAATTTTTATTGTAAGTGCTGATATGTCGAGGACTTTAGGTTCTCCCGGATGGTTGATTATTGCCTGGCTCGTCAGTTGTCTGATGACTATTATTGCTGCTGTTAGTTATGGCGAACTGGCAGGAATGATGCCTAAGGCTGGTGGACAGTATGTTTACCTCAGAGAAGCATATAACCCATTAACAGGATTTTTGTATGGTTGGACAATGTTCCTTGTCATACAAACTGGGACGATTGCTGCAGTAGGTATGGCCTTTGCCAAATTTATGGGTGTTATTTTTCCATGGTTTTCGCAAGATAATGCCATAAATATATTTGGTAACTTTAAAATTTCAAATGTTCAGGGACTTGCAATTTTAAGTATATTATTGTTGACTTGGACCAATTCACGAGGGATAAAACTTGGGAAATTGGTTCAAAATTCATTTACTTTTACCAAAGTAACAGCATTGATAGGTTTTATCATTGTAGGATTATTTATTGCATCAAACACTAAAGCTATTCAAATTAACAAAGAAATATTCTGGGATGCAGCAATTATGAAAGATGGAGAATGGGTTACACTAACAGGTTTTGCATTGTTGGCAGCTTTAGGTACATCGATGGTAGGCTCGCTGTTTTCTGCTGATGCATGGAATAATATTACCTTTACAGGTGCTGAAATTAAAAACCCAAAGAAAAATCTTCCCTTAAGTTTGTTTTTGGGAACAGTCATCGTATCACTGTTTTATTTGGTAACAAATTTTGTTTATTTGCGTGTCATGCCACTTAGAGGAATTGAAGATGGAGCAAGTGTTTTTGAAAGAGGGATGCAATTTGCTACCCATGACAGGCTGGGCACTGCTGCTATGGACGGACTTTTAGGAACCTATGCTGCATTGATAATGGCTATTTTTATTGTTATCTCTACTTTTGGGTGCAATAACGGACTTATACTGGCCGGAGCACGTATTTATTATGCTATGGCAAAAGATAAGCTATTTTTCAGACAAACAGCAGAACTTAATAGCCACAAGGTTCCTGCAAATGGCTTGTTTATTCAAGGTATTTGGGCAAGTATTCTTTGCCTGTCAGGCTCTTATAGCCAGTTACTCGATTATGTAGTTTTTGCGGTGCTTATTTTTTATGTACTTACAATAACAGGTATTTATATCCTGAGAATAAAAAAACCAGATGCTGAACGACCAATAAAAGCTTTCGGCTATCCTTATTTACCAATGATTTATATTATTCTGGCTATCATTATTATGATTATACTACTCATTTACAAACCAAACTATACCTGGCCCGGGCTAATCATTGTTTTGTTGGGTGTGCCGGTTTATTTTCTTTGGAAAAGGAAGAAAGTAAGCATTTAAAGTACTTAAAGTGCCTAAAGTATTTAAATTACTTAAAGTTATAATTTTATAAAATTTATTCGAAATTAAACTTACCATTTAATAATAACTGTTAAAAAGAGGTAAAAATTACTGTAATTACAGAGTAAAAGGAGTTTTGTTCAATTGTTTAGTTGTTCAATTGTTTCCTATACAACACAGAACCGGAATCATCAGTACATTTTAAATTACTCTTCACTAGTCATTCATTGATCCCCCAAATATATTGCTGGTACGATTATTTATTAATATATAATTTTGCAAAAAAATTAAATCGGTTTAAATTTTAAAATAATATGTTAGTTTCTCCCTCGAAAGTACAGGAAATAAAAAATAGATTTGAAATTATTGGCAATCATCCTGCTCTGAACAGGGCTATTGAAAAAGCCATTAAAGTTGCTCCGACTGACATTAGCGTTTTAATAACCGGTGAGAGTGGTGTTGGAAAAGAAGCATTTTCTAAAATTATTCATCAGTTGAGCCGTAGGAAACATGGTAATTTTATAGCTGTAAATTGTGCAGCTATCCCTGAAGGCACCATTGATTCTGAACTTTTTGGTCATGAAAAAGGCTCATTTACCAGTGCCTTTGAATCGCGTAAAGGTTACTTTGAAACTGTCAATGGAGGAACAATTTTTCTGGATGAAATCAGCGAGTTACCATTAGAAACACAATCACGCTTGCTGAGAGTATTAGAAAGTGGAGAATTTATCAAAGTAGGCTCATCAAAGGTGCAAAAAACCGATATTCGTCTGGTAGCCGCATCGAATAAAGATTTGTTAAAACTTGCTGAAAACAATAAATTCAGAGAAGATTTGTATTATCGTTTAAGTACAGTAACTATACAAATCCCACCATTACGCCATCGTAAAGATGATATTTTTTCATTAACTGCAAAATTCGCTACCGATTTTGCAGAAAAATACAACACTCCTATTATTGAATTTTCAAATGATGCACTGGAATTATTAAAACTACAGTATTGGCCAGGCAATATAAGGCAACTTAAAAACCTGATAGAACAAATTTCTATTCTTGAACAGGAAAGAACAATCACCAGAGAAATATTAAAAGAATATCTGCCTGAAACCCAATCTAAAGAGTTAGTTCGCTATGAAACGCCACAAAGCGATCCTTTTGAAAATGTAAAAGAAAGAGATATTTTATATAAATTTCTGATTGATATCAAAAAAGATTTAACAGAAACAAAATCATTATTATTTGAAGTAATATCAAAAATACATACAAAAGGAGCTGAAATTGAGACCAGTGTAGAACTGGCAGCAAATAAATTTATCAGAACAGCAGCATCATTACCTGAACCAGAGATAAGAATATTTGATCCTAAAAACAAACAAGGCGGACAAATTGAAGACAATACCCCCTATGCTGCCGAGGTAAATGAGCCATTATCATTGTCAGATAAAGAAAAAGAGATGATCCGTGAAGCACTTATAAAATATAAGGGTAAAAGAAAACCGGCAGCCACTGAGTTAGGAATTTCTGAACGTACCTTATACAGAAAAATCAAAGAATACGATTTAGAAGATTTATAAAAAGTAACAATGTTGTCAAGGCTGCCCATTTATGTTATTACCGCTTTAGTACTTTTTACAGGGTCTTGTAAAATCTATAGTTTTAAAGGATCGACACTTGACCCTTCAATAAAAACATTTACTGTAGTTCCCTTTGTCAATCAAGCCAGCATAGTTGTACCTTCATTATCCAACACATTAACTGAGAAACTAAAAGATAAATGTATCAGGGAATTAAATTTAAGCCATAGTGAAAATGAAGGACAGATTATATTCAGAGGCACAATCACATCTTATAAAACAGGACCTGCAAGTGTAACCAGCAATGAAGTAGCTGCCAGCACCAGATTAACCATTACTACAAAAATTGTTTTTGAAAACAAAATCAATCCTGAACAAAGCTTTGATGCATCCTTTTCCCATTATGTAGATTTTGATAGTAAAAAAGACCTCGCATCAATTGAAAATGATCTTATTGAAGAAATAGCTGAAATGATGATACAAGATATTTTTAACAGGGCAATCAATAATTGGTAATTCATGGATTTTGACAAAATCAGACAATATATAAATAAACCAAATCAGGTTTTAATTAATCCAGATTACAAACTTTTGGAAGAAACCATCGAAAAATATCCGTTTTTTCAAAGCTGTCAGCTATTACTATTACTGGCACGTCAGCATGAAGGTTTGTTTTTTTCTGAAGAAGTATTGACCCGAAGTGCTGTTTATATTGGAGAACGTTCTCATCTGTATCAATTTATCATCAGTTACACATACACAGGGCCAGCTAAATCGTCAACACTTAATGATAATAATGTTCATATATCTGAAAAAAGCAAGCTTTCATCAGAACTGATTGAGAAATTTCTAGATTCTAAAACTATTGTACAAAAACCAAAAGCAGAATTTTTCAATGCATCGGATAAAGCTGCAAAAAGTATCATCGAAGAAGAGGAATTTGTATCTGAAACATTAGCAAAAATTTATTTAAGACTTCAGAAATATGAAAAGGCGATAAGAATATATCAAAAATTAAGTTTGATTAATCCGGAAAAAAGTAATTACTTTGCACTCCTGATTGAGAACGTAAAAAATAAAATAGAACAATAAAATGTTAACTTTTCTGGCCATACTTTTAATACTTGCAGCAGTTGTGATGATGCTTTTTATTCTTGCACAGAATCCAAAAGGTGGTGGTCTTTCATCAACATTTGGAGGAACCACGCAAATTATCGGGGCACGTCAAACAGCTGATTTTCTTGAAAAAGCAACATGGTACATTGCCATAGGTATTTTAGCAGTTATCCTTATTTCGAATTTTTTTATACCAAAAGGACAAACTGTTGAAGAAAGAAAATCGATGATGCAGGAACAAATAGAGGATATGGCGGCACCAATTCCCCAAACTCCCGCTGAACAAAGTCAGCAGCAAGGTGCACCGGAGCAACAATAGTTTTTGTTTCCTGATTAAAATTTTTAGTGTACTTTTGTAACCTACAATGTAGGTACTATATTATTATTTGCTAATTAATATCGATTTTTATACATATTTTAAGCAAACAAATGTCTGTTGAAATCATTGAAGTTCATAGCAAAAGGCAGTTAAAAAAATTTATCCATCTACCGGCAAAGCTTCATAAAAATGAAAAAAACTGGGTTCCTCCGGTTTACATGGATGAAAAAATATACTTCAATCCACAAAAAAATAAATCCTTCGAATATTGCGATACCATATTGCTATTAGCCATGATTAACAAAAAAGCTGTTGGTCGCATCATGGGTATAATAAACTACAGATATAACGAAATCAAAAAAGAAAATAATGCAAGGTTTTGTTATTTGGAAGGATATGAAAATTTTGAAGTAGCCTCAGCATTATTAAAAAAAATTGAAGAATGGGCAGTCAGCAAAGGCATGGTTAAATTAGTGGGACCATTTGGCTTTTCAGATAAAGACCCGCAAGGTTTTCTGATTGATGGGTTTGAACATCTTCCTGTAATAGCATCCAACTATAATAACGAATCAGCACCACAATTTATGGTTGCCTCAAACTATGCTAAAGAAGTTGACCTTGTAGTGTACAAAGTAAAGATTCCTGAAAAATTACCTGATTTTTATAAAATTATTTACGAAAGAGCAAAAAGAAATAATGATTTCAAGCTCATTGAATATACAAAAAGAAGCGAATTAAAAAAACATATACGTCCTATTTTTACTTTAATCAATGAGACTTTTAAACATATTTATGGTTTTATGCCCTTCGAGAAGAAAGAAATGGATGACTTTGCAGCACGATATCTTGCGGTTATCAAACCTCAATATGTAAAATCAATTATGAAAGATAATGATATTGTAGCATTTATTATCGGCATGCCTGATATAAGCCTTGGTGTAAAAAAAGCAAGAGGATATATACTGCCATTTGGCTTTTATCATATTTTAAAAGCTCAGAAAAAAACAAAAAGACTATCATTGTTATTGGGTGCCATCAAACAAGAATACAGAGGTAGAGGATTAGATGTAATGTTAGGAACTAAAATGATTGAATCGGCATGGAAAGGTGGATTTGAATATATTGACAGTCACCTTGAACTGGAAGAAAATACAGTTATGAGAGCAGAAATGGAAAAAATGGGTGGTGTTGTTTATAAAAAATTCAGGGTATTCTCAAAGACATTATTAGCATCAAAGCAAATATAAAAAATTGTGAAATGAATAAAAATGTTAACAAATTCTCACTTTTCCGGCCAATAACAAAAGGAGATAAAAAAATCATCCGGGCCTGGGTAACTTACGATTGGTCAAACTCGGTTTACCAACTCACCATTGGTTCTACTATTTTTCCTATTTATTACAATACTGTAACCCATTCTGGAGATAATTATACTATTGATTTTTTCGGCATACCTGTAATAAATACAGTTCTATATTCATGGGCAATAACCACTGCATATTTATTTATTGCCTTGTTTTCACCCATGTTTTCTTCTATAGCCGATTACACCGGACGTAGAAGACTTTTTATGAAAACATTTACATGGATTGGTGCATTGGCTTGCGGAGGACTGTTTTTCTTTACAAAAAATACAATAGAATTAGGCATCATTTGCTTTACTTTGGGAACAATTGGCTATGGAGGAAGTCTTGTTTTTTACAATTCATTTTTACCCGTTATTGCCGAACCTATCGATCAGGATAAAATCAGTGCCAGAGGATATTCTTACGGATATTTGGGCTCAGTCATATTATTACTTTTTAACCTTGTTTTTATACTTTTTCCTGATTTTTTTGGTATAACGGACAAATCCTTCCCTGCCCGTTTTGCTTTTTTATGCATCTTTTTCTGGTGGATAGGATTTTCACAAATAACATTTTTACGATTACCTAAATATACTTTTGGCTCCAGAGTCAAGGGTGAAAATGTCATTAAAAAAGGATATAATGAGTTACAAATTGTTTTTCATCAGGTAATGAAAATGCCGGAATTAAAATTATATCTGATAGGATTCTTTTTTATGATCATGGGTCTTTTGACAGTAATGTTTATGGCTGCTACCTATGCTGTAAAAGAAATAAAATTAGAAGACTCTGTTCTGATACCTACAATTGTTATGATACAATTAATTGCCATGTTTGGGGCATATATGTTCGCGAGGGTTTCAGGAAAAATCGGTAATGTAAAAACATTGATTTTTGCTTTAATAGGATGGATTATTGTTATTTTTGGGGTTTATTTTGTAAAAGAAAAAGATGCCATTGGATTTATGATAACAGCAGTTTTTGTTGGTATAATGATGGGTGGCACACAGGCCCTTGCACGCTCAACCTATTCGAAAATGCTGCCCGAAACACGCGATCATACTTCTTTCTTTAGCTTTTATGACGTTATGGAAAAAATTGCTACCGTTGGTGGTACATTTAGCTTTGGAATTATCGAAATGCTTACTGGTAGCATGCGTAAATCAGTGCTGGCTATAACACTATTTTTTCTTATCGGGCTATTATTTATGATAATTTTATATCGTTTACAAAAAAAACAGGCTTTGGTTTCAAATTGATTTCTATTTATTCCTTTCTATTAATACATTAAGAATATCAATAGCTGCTTTTGCGATGGCCGTTCCAGGTCCAAATATTCCTGTTACGCCATGGTCAAATAAAAATTGATAATCCTGGTGGGGAATCACACCACCAACAATAACGATTATATCTTCACGCCCTGCTTCTTTCAATAATTCCACAACCTTTGGTACCAATGTTTTATGCCCTGCAGCAAGACTGGATATCCCAAGAATATGAACATCATTTTCAATGGCCTGCCTGGTGGCTTCTTCAGGTGTCTGAAACAAAGGTCCTATATCAACATCAAAACCAAGATCAGCAAAGCTTGTTGAGATGACCTTTGCACCCCTGTCATGGCCATCCTGACCCATTTTTGCTACCATTATTCGTGGTCTGCGGCCTTCCAGCTCAGCAAACTCATCTGCAAGTTTGCTTGCTTTTACAAAATCATCATTTTTTTTCATAATCGATGAATAAACACCTGAAATTGATTTAATTGGCGGAGAATATCTTCCAAACACTTTCTCCATAGCAAAAGATATTTCTCCCAATGAAGCTTTTTTTCTGGCACAATCTATTGATAATTCCAGAAGATTTCCTTCACCACTTTCACAACATTTTGTTATTGCTTCCAAAGCCTGCGCAACATCCTGTTGATTGCGTGAATTTTTTAGCTCATTTAAACGATTTATTTGATTTTGACGCACTGCTGTGTTATCAACTTCAAGAATGTTGAGAGGTACTTCCTTTTCTAACCTATATTTGTTTACACCAACAATAACTTCTGTACCCGAGTCAATTCGAGCCTGTTTTTTTGCGGCTGCTTCTTCTATTTTCAGCTTAGGCATTCCTGTTTCAATGGCTTTTGCCATTCCTCCAAGTTGTTCAACTTCCTGTATCACTTTCCATGCCTCATGTGCAATTTCATGTGTCAGATACTCAACATAATAAGAGCCTGCCCAAGGATCAACTGTCTTACAAATATTAGTTTCTTCCTGAATATAAATTTGTGTATTACGGGCAATGCGAGCTGAAAAATCTGTTGGTAAAGCAATAGCTTCATCCAGTGCGTTGGTATGCAGCGATTGGGTATGTCCTAAAGCTGCAGCAAGAGCTTCAACACATGTTCTTGCAATATTGTTAAATGGATCTTGCTCGGTAAGGCTCCACCCGGAGGTTTGACAATGTGTTCTCAATGCCATCGATTTAGGATTTTTGGGATTAAATTGTTTAACAATCTTTGCCCAAAGCATTCGTGCTGCACGCATTTTGGCTATTTCCATAAAATGATTCATCCCTACGCCCCAGAAAAAAGATAATCGTGGAGCAAAGGAATCAATATCAATACCTGCAGCAATACCTGCACGTAAGTATTCAAGTCCATCAGCAAGGGTAAATGCCAGTTCCTGAATGGCTGTAGCACCTGCCTCCTGCATGTGGTAACCACTAATGCTGATTGAATTAAATTTTGGCATATTTTGAGAGGTAAACCTGAAAATATCAGCAATTATTCGCATTGACGGGCCCGGTGGATAGATGTAAGTATTTCTGACCATGAATTCTTTAAGAATATCATTTTGTATGGTACCGCTTAACTGTGCTGGTTTTACTCCCTGCTCCTCTGCTGCAAGAATATAAAACGCCAGTACAGGCAACACAGCACCATTCATAGTCATCGAAACTGACATTTTATCCAGAGGAATCTGGTCAAAAAGTATCCTCATATCTAAAATGGAATCAATAGCAACACCTGCTTTTCCAACATCTCCTACTACCCTTTCATGATCGGAATCGTAACCACGATGAGTAGCCAGGTCAAATGCTACAGAAAGGCCCATTTGTCCGGCTGCAAGATTTCTTCTGTAAAAGGCATTTGAATCTTCAGCAGTGCTAAAGCCCGCATATTGCCTGATTGTCCAGGGTTGCATGACATACATTGTCGAATAAGGACCTCTTAAAAATGGAGGAATACCCGCAGCATAATTCAGGTGTTCCATCCCTTCCAAGTCTTTAGAATTAAAATGTGATTTAACTTTAATTCCTTCAGGAGTATTCCAGATTTCAGTTGACGCTGTTGTTACTGTTTTATCTATATTGATCCCCTTTTTATCTATATTGTTGAATTTTGGCCTCATATATTAGTCAATAATAATGTGAAAAAGTTTTTGATAAATAGTCAGACATTCCAACAAATTACTTTTTATATGAATAAAATCATCAATACCAGCTTGTATCAGTTCATTCGAATTAGCCGGATTTCCGGCAACAACAATCCTGATGTTTTTATTTTGCATTTTAATTTCATTACAAATTTGTTTTGCATAAACCCAGTATTCATCATCAGAACTGCAAAGAACTACAACATCACTATCTGCTTTAATGGCAGCTTTTACGCCATCAGATATATCATTAAACCTGATATTCTCTATGATTCTATAACCGGCAACACCAAAAAAGTTTCTGGAAAATATTTGACGTGCCGATGCCATACCAGGATTACCATAAGGTAACATAAAAATAACCGGTTTTTTACCTCCTTTTTCAATAAAACTTTCTGTTTGTAACCTTAAATATTCAAAAACCTCAGCTTTTCGTTTCGTTTCGATTGTTTTGAATGATCCTGCAGTATCATTTTCTTTCATAAACAACCGATAATCTAATTTATTTATCATTTTTTCATCTGGATCAGGATAAAGATTAATGCCTAATATACTCTCCTTTTTTGTGGCAATCATTTTCTCCCTTTCCTGGTTTGTCTTTTCAATCATCTCCTGAATTATATTTTTCTTAACACAAGATACAAAGCCTCCTTTATTTTCGATTTCCTGAAACAATTTCCATGAATGATTGAACAATGTTTCAGTGTAGTTTTCAATAAAATAAGAACCTGCTGAAGGATCTGCAACCTTATCAAGATTAACTTCATGACGTAATAACATCTGAATATTCAGGGCCAGACGCTTTGAAAAATCATCAGACTGGGTATAAATTGAATTAAAAGGCTTTATAGTAATCAAATCGGCACCACCAATAATTGCAGACATGGCTTCGGTGGTAGACCTTAAAACATTTGTGTAGGCATCATATATTCCCATGTTCCATGCAGAAGTTTCAACATAAATTTCAGGTAAAACATTCAGATTTTTGTTATAATTTTTCAATAATCTATCCCAGAAAAGCCTGGCAGCTCTCAATTTGGCAATTTCTGTAAAATATGAAGAACCTATACCAAATCGAAGCTGAAAATAAGAAATAATATTTTCAAAAAGCAATCCTTCTTCTGTAAGCCAATCAATGTACTCTACCAGCAATGAAAACACAATTGCAAGTTCTTGCACTGCATTTGCCCCTGCCTCCTGATAAAATATTCCATCAATGCTTAATGCTTTAAACCTGGGAAGTATTGCACTTACAGAATCGAAAAGTTCAGTTATTCTTTTACTGATAGCTTTTTCAGTTTCAATGAAGTAGCCGGTTTTAACAACTTTTGTAAGAGGATCATGATTTAAACAACCATTTACACAAACTGAATCAACATTGTGTAGTACAAAAAACTCGTTTAATATGCCACGTAAAAAACGATTGCAATTTGCATTGTAAAAAGTCAGATAAAAGTTCTCAGGATTGATGTCCTTAAAAACTTCAGATAGTTTATCAGCATTATTGATAAATTTGGCATTGATTGAAAATGCATCAGCACCAGCAGATGAAAATTTTTTAATTTCATCGTTGATTGCTGTGGTATCAGCATCATTTATATGATGCCCAATTTTCCATCGGTTATTGACTTTTCCTTCAAATAAAACACCATTATTATAATTCAGGTTAATCTCTTTTAAATCTTCAGCCCTGTAATATGGATCTAACAAAATCTGCTCAATGCTTTGCCAAGTTAGTTTTTTATGATAATCCTGACCTTTTAAATCAATTAAAATTTGTTTTTCCCATTCTTCGGTGCTTACAGGCAAAAATTCATCAAAGAGATTTATTCTTTCGTTTGTTTTCATTTCTTAAACATGTTATACTAAAATCTTTGATTAAACATCTTTACAATCATAATTTTTTCGCTTCAAATCTAAAAACATAAATGAAAGAAAAGTAAATTTTAATATTTTATCCATGTTATTCGTTGTTAAGATTTTAATAAATTTTTAATTCTAAATATTAGTTATTGATAATGTGTTGTTTACAAAAGAAATTCTTAAATATAAAAAAGTCTATCAAATACACTCATTATTATCATTAAGCTCTTAATTTTGCAGTAAATTAGAATCATTCTAAATAAGAATAAAATAATTCTTTTGAGAAAAATAGCTGAAACGGATTTTGTTAGCCTGACAAGTTTAAAACCAGGCGAAAAAGCAGAAATTATTAGTATTAACGCCAAAGGTGAAATTAAAAAACGTTTAATTGATCTTGGTATTTTAAGAGGCTTAAAACTGATGGTTGTCAGAAAAGCTCCTCTTGGCGACCCAATTATCGTCAAAATCAGCGGATTTTTACTAAGTTTAAGGAAGGAAGAGGCAAATAAGATAAGTGTAAAATATTGTGAATGAAAGATTCAAAAACCATTGAGGTTTTACTTGCAGGCAATCCTAATTCAGGCAAAACATCACTTTTTAACGAGATTGTTGGAGCCAACCGCAAAGTTGGTAACTTTCCAGGCGTTACAGTTGAAAAAGTTGAAGGAATTATCAATTACAAGGATTATCAAATAAAAATTATAGACCTGCCAGGCACGTATTCTCTGACCGCATATTCTCCTGAAGAAATTGTTGCAAGAAATTATCTTATCGCTTCAAAATCAAACCTGATAATACATGTGATTGATGGAACAAACATCGAACGTAATCTATTGTTTTCCACTCAGTTAATGGAACTTGGTAAAGACTTTATTATTGCTGTCAATATTTATGATGAAGTTGAAAAGAAAAGAATAAAAATCAATATAGCACAACTCCAAAAACTTATTGGTGTTCCTGTCATTCCTACCTCTTCAAGAACAAAAACAGGTATAAATGAATTGATTGATGAAATTATCAGACATAATGAAAAAATAAATTCGGTTCAAAAAAAATTTAACTATCCTGAATATCTGGAAGAAAAAATTATTGAACTTTCAAAAATACTATCATACGACACTGAACTTATACAGGAGTATTCTCCCTATTGGCTGGCAGTTAAGCTGTTTGAACAGGATGAGTTTGTATATAAATTGCTGAAAGGACGTAAAATATGGCTCAAAGTATTTCCTTTTCTAACAGAATCATCTAAAGAAATAATCAAGAGATATGAAATTGATACTGATTTGCTCATCAGCGAAGCCAGATATGCATTTGTAAAAGGGGCTTTAGCCGAAACTGTAAACTTTTCAGAAACAAAAAAACGTAGTTTAACAGACATACTTGATTATATTTTAATTAATAGAATCAGTGGAATACCGGTTTTTATTTTCTTTATGTGGGCTATTTTTCAAATGGTATTCAACCTTGGTAAATATCCTACTGACTGGATACAGCAAGCATTTGAGTGGCTAGGTGATTTAATAACTCAAAACATCAGGAATGAACTTCTCAGTTCTGTTTTAGATGATGGAATTATTAGTGGTGTTGGTGGGGTAATATCTTTTCTTCCCAATATTTTATTGTTGTTTTTTGCATTAGCAATTCTTGAAGGAACCGGATATATGGCCCGTGCAGCTTTTGTTATCGACAAGGTTATGCATACCTTTGGATTGCATGGGAAATCAGCCATTTCTTTAATAACAGGTTTGGGTTGTTCAATACCTGCATTTATGTCAACACGAACGCTAAAAAGTCAACGCGACAGAATAACAACGCTTTTTATTATTCCTTTTATGAGTTGTGGGGCAAAATTACCTGTCTATATATTAATAATAGGTGCATTTTTCTCTCCCAAAATTGCAGGGACAGTTCTTTTCATTGTTTACATGACCGGTATATTGTTAGCGTTGATATCGGCAAAGTTACTTAAGTCAACCATATTAAAAGGAGAGTCTGAACCCTTTGTCATGGAACTTCCTCCATACCGATTGCCATCTCCGAAATCTTTATTGTTCCAAATGTGGAATAAAGCGGCAATGTATCTGAAAAAAGCTGCTACACTTATTTTAATAGCATCATTACTGGTTTGGCTGGCCAGTAATTTTCCTAAAAGTTTAAATATTGAAAAAAGTTATGGTTATCAAAAAGAATCGGTTCAGCAGAATAAATATTTGAATGATGATGAAAAAAAACAAATTCTTTCTGCATTGGAAAAAAAGGAAAATTCTTTACAGTTTCAACATTCAATTATCGGTCAGCTTGGGAAAATTATTGAGCCAGTTATTCAACCTTTGGGATTCGATTGGCGTATAGGGATCAGTCTGCTAACAGGTTTTGCAGCAAAAGAACTGGTGGTATCTTCAATGGCAACAATTTATTCAATAGATGAATCAGGCACATATTCAAGTAAAAATCTTCAGCAAAAACTTAGGGAAAATTATCCCATTCAAACAGCACTTGCACTATTGATGTTTGTTTTGGTTTATGTGCCTTGCATTGCTGCTACTACAGTATTTCACAGAGAAGCTGGTAAAACAAAATACACTATCTTTTACTTTGTTTTTACCATCTCAATGGCATGGTTACTTTCACTGGCAGTTTTTCAGATTAGTTTCTTATTTCAAATTAATTGAAGGCTTTTTTGAGAAATCTATTGAATGGATACATTATTTTAAGTTTTTCAAGAATATTTTCTATTAAATTTCCAGAAAACAATTCCTGCTCAGAAATTTCGTAATAAGGAACAAAACTTTTCAGTTTAACATATTCAATGCCTTCAAAGTCAGCATCAAAACCTTTTGGAGGACGTTTTAATTTATCTTCCCAGAAATTTAATTTATATTTTTTAAAATTGCTACTCTCAATAATGGATTTGAATTCACTGTATTCATTAACGATTAAAAGTCTGATTTTGTTTAAAACATCTGTACCAGGCATGTAAATACCGGCAGATGTAAAACATTCACCTCTCTGAACATGAAAATAATATCCGGGCAACTGGCTTTTTAAACCTCCTGGAGCAATAAATGCCCCAAAATTTGTTTTATAAGGCGATTTGTCGTTTGAGAAACGAACATCTCTGTATATCCTGAACATACAATCCTTAGGAGAAATATTTTTAATATCAGCATCAAATTTTGAAATTCCTGAAATTAATTTGCCTGTAAAAAACATAAAATCATTTTTCACTTTTTCATAGATAGTTTTGTTAGCCTGAAACCACTCTCTGTTGTTGTTGAGTTTTAAAAGCTCAAGAAATTCTATTAATTCTTTCATAATTATTTTATTAATATTAAAATTGATGCAATCGCCAGAACAACACCTGTCCAGTTGACTATACTTAGTTTTTCTTTAAACAATATCCATGCAGTAAGAACAGTAAAAGTAACTATTCCAATATGATTTACTCCAAAAACCACTGAACTATCCAATCCAGATTCATTAAGTGCTTTCACCATAAATAAAACTGTTCCAAAATTTGCCACACCCAGTATGCCACCGAAAATCCAGATTTCAATGTTTCTGAATAAAATAAAAGATGTTTTTTTAATAATGAAAAATGTTAAACCTGTTAGGCCAGCAATAAAAAACAATAATGAAGAAAACAATGAAAGGTTATTATCAGTGACAAATATTTCCTGACTGAACTTAATCAGAGAATCTATAATGCCTGCACCTAAAAAAATTAATAAGGGCAATATAAAAGTAAATTTATCGGTCTTATTTTTTTCTTTTTTAAATAAAGTAAGGTAAAGAGCTGCAAGTGCTGTGATTATTCCGGTAATTTTAATCAGATTAATATTTTCGGTAAAATAAAACATTGAAAATGTAACAGGTATTACCATCGACATCCTTGTTGCAATGGCTGTTTTGCTGATACCAGTTTTGATGACTGACTCACTAATCATAAAAAAAACAATAATAAACAATATCCCCATAACCATAATCAGTATTATCCAGCCTGAACCTAGAAAATCATTCATTCCTTGTTTTAAATCAGATATTAAAAATCCTGTTATTGAAGCAAAAAGATAATTAACTAATATAATAGGGAATGAGTTCAGACCTCTCTGGCTTGCAATTTTAAAAATTATATTGATAGAACTACAGCACAAAATGCATAAGATTAGGTATATCATTTTAAATTATTTATTGAAAAACATTCAGAAAATCATATTTTTGCACTATTATTAGATAATCAAAATTATTTATTTGGCAATATTTTTCGTTAACTAATGAAAATTTAACTTATGAAAAATTATATATCTCTGATTTTTTTCGTAGCGTTATCAGTAATCTTTTTTTCCTCATGCAACGATAAACCAATTAATATTTTCACTATAGAAGATGATAAACAGCTTGGGTTGCAGGTACACGATGAAATTGCAAACGATACAAGTTTTCATTTATTGAGTGAAACAGCATATCCACAAGCTTATGCTCACCTGAAAAGAATCAGGGACAGTATATTAGCCTCAGGTCAGGTAGAACATTCAACTGATTTTGCATGGGATTGCATGATTATCAATGATACGGTTTTAAATGCATTTTGTGCACCGGGAGGTTATATTTTTGTTTACAGTGGAATTATCAAGTACCTTGATAACGAGTCACAATTTGCAGGAGTATTAGGTCACGAAATGGCACATGCAGCACGCAGGCATTCAACACAACAATTAACTAAAGCTTATGGTGTTTCTGCATTATTAAGCATTGTTCTTGGTGAGGACCCGGGATTATTGGCACAGATTACTGCACAACTGGTAATGCTTGCATTTAGCCGTAGCCATGAAAACGATGCCGATGAGCAATCGGTCAAGTATCTTTATCCAACAAGTTATGATGCACGTGGTGTGGCAGGATTTTTTGAAAAACTACATGCTGCAGACAGTACCGGTTTATCTATTCCTTTCCTGAGCACTCACCCAAGCGATGAGAAACGTATTGAAAATATTCATGCTAAATGGACTGAACTGGGAGGAAAAACAGGCAACACCTACGAAGTCAGCTACCTTCAATTTAAAAATTCTCTGCCATGAATTGGTTTTAATTCTGGCCTTTTTTATTGTTAGTTAACTATACTTGATTCAAAATTCTGATAATTCAAAAAATATTAGCTTTTATTATCTTTGTTAAAGGCTTTTTGACTGTCGGAATAAAAATTTTTAACACATTGCTATGAAAAAGTTTATATTGCTTTTATTTGTTATTTTTTTGTCAATCATTGCAAAATCTCAGCAGGTAAGCTTATATGCAGGTACGCCCAATACTTCAGGATATACCAGTGGTACCACTCTTACCAACTCAAAGTTCAATTTACCCTGGGGAATAGCCATTGACAAAAATGGGAATATATGGGTAAGCGAAGTTGGGGGACATACTATCAGAATGATAACACCTTCAGGCTATGTTTATGTTCGTGCAGGGCAGTATGGTATCAATGGTTTTTTCAATGCATCAGGAATTACTTCGAAATTCGATAATCCAAAGGGTATTGCAATAGGTCCTAACAATGAGATTTATGTTGCGGATTTCAGCAATCATTGTATTCGTAAAATAACACCCTTTGTGACACTGGGCAATGCTCAAACCATTAGTATATATGCCGGAAAATATGCTACCGGCAGCACCAATTATACTTCTTACCCCGGTTATGCTGATGGCTCTGCATCAAATGCTCAGTTCTATTTTCCAAGTGGTGTAGCTTGCGATGATACTGGAAATGTTTATGTTGCAGATAACTATAATCATTGTATTCGAAAAATCTCAACTTCAGGAACAGTAACCACCATTGCAGGACAACCAAAAGTATCTGGCAGCACCGATGGCAACGCAAAAACAACTGCAAAATTTAATTACCCTTCAGATTTATTCATCTATGGCAGCAGTTTGTATATTACCGATAATGCTAATTCGAGGTTAAGAAAACTAAATCTGAGTAATGGCACTGTTTCAACAGTCGATTCAAACCTGTGGACACCCAATGGATTGACAATCTGGAACAATACTTTTTACATTGCAGATCAACATAGGATTATGAAATTATTAGGTTCAAACCTGTTGACTTATTGCGGTAGTGTTCTTTTGAATCAAAGTGGTTATACAAACGGATATGGCAACAGTACCCGTTTTTATAACGTTAAAGGGATAATGTTAAATCCAAACGACACTAATCTTTATGTTACCGATATGGACAACCATGTCATCAGAAAGGTATCTGTTTGCCCGAATATAAATGTAAATCTTACAATCACAGGTGATACAACTTTTTGTGATGGAGACAGTGTTATCATAGTAGGACCTGGTGGATATTCTAAATATGAATGGTCAAATGGTGCAACCACACAGTCAGTAACTATAAAAAGTACAATTAATTTAAAGCTAACAGTACGAACTGCTGATTCATGTGCAGGTTTATCAAGAATTGTTCAGATAACAAAAAAGAAACGACCAACATCCAGTTTTTTTATCGATTCAACATTTTGCCTGAATCAGAATGATACAATAATTTATACAGGCAATGGTATTTCTACAGCCAGTTACATTTGGAGTTTTGATTCTGCTAATATAGTATCAGGTAGCGGAAATGGTCCTTATATTATAAACTGGAATCAAAAAGGAATCAAAAACATCTCATTGAAGGTTACAGAAAATGGTTGCACTTCGACAACCACAAATAAAACGGCAACAGTATATGAACTTCCGGTTTCGACATTCACCATCAATCAAAATGCCTGTCAGAAAATAAACGATACTGTTACTTTTACAGGAATAGCAAGTGCAGCAGCACAATATAGTTGGAACTTTGACGGAGCAAGCCTTGTTTCAGGAAGTGGCAAAGGCCCTTATATTGTAAAATGGACAACTTCAGGAACTAAAAATGTCAGTTTAATAGTCACTGATCATAATTGTTTATCATCAAAAACAACAATAGCGGTAAATGTATTTACACCGCCAGTTGCATCAATGATATTTAACAATAAAGCCTGTGAAGGCAAAGATGATACATTTACCTTTAACGGAACAGCAGGAACCACTGCTCAGTATTTTTGGGATTTCAATGGAGGGAATATCGTTTCCGGGTCAGGAAAAGGCCCTTATATTGTTAATTGGAGTATTTTAGGGAGTAAGGCAATAAGTCTTGAGGTGATAGACAATGGCTGTATCAGCAATACAGCAAAAGCTACAGCAACAGTAAAAAAAACACCTGATCCTTATTTTAATTTGAATAAAAATGTGTGTTCCGACCAGCCTGACACAATCACCTATACAGGCAATGGCAGCAGTACTGCCGCTTATACCTGGAATTTTGATGGAGCAGGAATCTACTCAGGTTCAGGACAAGGACCTTTCATTGTTTATTGGTCGTCAGCAGGAGAGAAAAATGTAACCCTTCAGGTTGAAGAAGATGGCTGTATCAGCGGAATAAAGTTAGAAAAAGTAACTGTCAATGAAGCACCAGTTTCATTGTTTTCAATGAAAACACTTGTTTGTGCTGATGAAATTATTACTGTGACTTTTATAGGGTCTGCCTCAGCTGCCGCCAATTATAAGTGGGATTTTGGCGCAGCAGAAGTAATATCAGGCAGTGGAAAAGGACCTTATCAGATCAAATGGAATAGCGAAGGCAATAAAAAAGTTAGTCTTACTGTAGAAGAAACCTCCTGCAATTCACTTCCATATTCTTTAGATATCACGGTAAAAAAGAAACCAACAAGTACTTTTTCTGTGCCTTTTGAAGTGTGTGAAGGCAAAGAGGCCAATATCATCTACACTGGCAATGGAATTTCATCAGCGAACTTCAACTGGAATTTTGATGGTGCCACTATTAAGTCAGGCACAGGAATTGGCCCTTTTCAGGTCATTTGGAACAATCCGGGTATAAAATCATTAACACTAACAGTAAATGAAAATGGCTGTATTTCATCCATCACAACAAATCAGGTAAATGTTATTGCCAAACCTCCTGTTCCATCTATCTCAAGAAAAGGTGATACCCTGATATCCAGTTCTGACAGCAATAACCAGTGGTACGACCAGAAAGGAATTATTAATGGTGCTAACATGAAAAAGTTTACTCCCCCGACAGATGGCAGCTACTACGTTATTGTAACAAACAGCAAAGGATGCTCTTCACAATCAGCAAACTATAATTTTCTGAAGTCAGATGTTAAAATTGATGATAATGAAACTTTAAAAGTTTATCCGAATCCTTTTAACAATGAACTTTTTATAGAATTTTCTTCCGATGAACAAATGATGACCGTTGGCATAAGTCTGTTAAATATGGAAGGAAAAGTTATATTAAATCAATCATCTAATGAACCCATTTATAAACTTTGTTTAAAGGAATTACCTATTGGTCTTTATTTACTTCAATTACAAAATAAATATGGTATTAAATACATAAAAGTAATAAAAACAGAATAATTGTAAGATACAATAAAGCAACTCAGCTGATATAAAAATCTATCCTGAATTGCTTTAAATCTAATTTTGACAAATTGATTTTTAACAAAAATTGGTATATTTGTATTTATTTAATTATCATTTAAAATTTTTTAAAAAATAATGATTCTATGACAAAAATTGCTGTAATTTTAGCAGGCTGTGGGGTCTATGATGGTGCTGAAATACATGAAGCAGTTCTTACAATGCTTGCAATAAAAAAAGCAGGTGCAGAATACTTTGTTTTTGCACCGGATATTGAACAGTCACATGTTATAAACCATCTTACAGGCCAGGTCACTGATGAAAAAAGAAATGTTCTGGTTGAATCTGCACGTATTGCCAGAGGAAAGATAATCAGTTTAGCAGCATTCAAAGCCAATGACTTCGATGCATTAATTTTACCGGGAGGATTTGGAGTTGCTAAAAACCTATGCACTTTTGCCTTTGATGGAGTAAATTGTCAAATAAATCCTTATGTCGAAAAGGCAATAAAAGATATGGTATCATTGAATAAGCCTATAGGTGCACTTTGTATTTCACCCGTTTTATTGGCTAAGGTTATAGGTAATGGAGTAGAGCTTACTATAGGAAAAGATAAAGGTACAATTCAGGCTATCAGAAACATGGGAGCTGAACATATTGTGACCGACCATACCGAAATAGTTCACGACCGCAAATATAAAATTGTTACTACACCATGTTATATGCTTGATGCAACCATAGAACAGATAGCAGCGGGAGCTGAAAACCTGGTAAACAAAGTGATTGAATTGGTTTAGTTTATTTCTTTTTTATAAGATTTTTCAGATAATCTCGAACATTTCTGATTCGATCAATATTATCCTGTATTGGGTCTAATCCGATGTCTTCTTCAGGCAAAATTACATTTGGGGTGACACCATGCAATTGTCTGGGATAACCTATTACCACATTCAGGTAATCGAAATGTTGATCTATAATTTGTGGTAACAATTCGTGATGCTGAGTAAAGGAGATATTACTTTTTCTTGCCAACATAATAAGGAGCAACGAACTATTTTCTACCTTATCAAAAATATTCTGAAACTTTTCACTTTGAGGAGAGTAAATATATTCTGCATTTTTAAAAAACCCATTGGAATCATTTTGAGATTTTATCAATTGCAATGTCCTCCTGTCACTGTAATAAACAGGATCATTTTGAATTTGACGTATAATTAAATTGAATTTATAGAAAAGGTTTTTGAAACCTGGTTCATAAGATGAATTTGTAGGAATGAGGACATAAACTTTCCTAAAAAGATTTAAACTCATATTTAGTTTACATATCACAATCTCCTGATTGATATTATGAATAACATTGTCGAGCGTTGTGCCAAAAATAAAGCCTGAAGTCCCTTTTCTTCTGCTCCACCCCATAATAACGGTTGAAATCGTGTGTTCTTTAACAGCACGCCTGATACCACTACTTACATTCAGGTCAACTATTGCAACCAACCTGACAGGTATGTCAGATTCAGCAACAGCAGCAGTAGCCTTTGCCATCAGCTTTTTATTCGACAACACTTTAATATCAGCATTAGCATCATCATTTACAATAGAAAGAAAATAGATAGATTCTTTAGAATTTTTTTTACGAAATAAAACTGATAATTCAATCAAATAATTTAAGGTAGAAGGATTAGCAATAGGAACAAGAATGCGTTCCAATTCAGCCGGTGCTACAGGAGCTAAATCGGCCTCCCTAATGGCAATTGCCTTGCCTGCTTTATCGGTGATAAATGAACCCAATACACAAGTAACAAGAATCAATAAAATTGTTCCATTTAAAACATGTTCGTCTAATAACCCTATTTTGAAACCGATAACTATCACAGCCAGAATGGCTGCTGCATGTGTGCTGCTAAGCCCAAATAAAAGCTTACGTTGATATTTAGTATAGTTAAAAATTTTCTGAGTAAAAAATGCAGCTAACCATTTTGTTAAAAAAGCAAAAAACATTAATACTGAGGCAACAATTATTGTTCTTGTGCCACCGAATACAACATTCAAATTAATGGTCATACCAACCCCAATCAGAAAAATTGGAATGAACAATGAATTACCAACAAATTCTATCCTGCTTTTAATTGGTGAAGTATGTGGTATCAACCTGCTTAAAGATAACCCAGCAAAGAATGCACCTATAATACCATCCATTCCTGATAACTCAGCAAGTAAAGAGGCAAAAATCATTAAAATTAAAACAAATAAAAAATGTACGATTTTGTCAGGTTCAGCATTTTTAAAAAACCAACGTGCTAATTTTGGGAATACCCATAAAACAATAAACACAAAAAAAGCCATTGAGATAATCATTTTGACAAGGAAAACATCACCTAATTTTCCATTTTGATATGCATTAACAACTGCCAGAATTAGTAGTACCAGTGTATCGGTAATAACAGTTCCTCCAACAGCTACCGATACTACTTCATTGCGCTGTATTCCCAATCGACTAACAATTGGATATGCAACCAAAGTATGAGTAGAAAATAGGCTTGCTATCAGAATTGATGACAAAACATCGTATTTCAGAAAGTAAATGCTAACAGGTATGCCAATAGCAAAAGGGATAATAAAAGTAAGAATTCCAAAAATAACACTCTTTTTTTGATAATTTTTAAATTCCTGTAAATCAAGCTCAAGGCTTGCTAAAAACATAAGGTATAAGAGTCCGATTTTCCCAAAAAATACTACAACAAGATTTCTGTCAATCAGGTGAAATCCATAAGGACCAATAATAACCCCAGCAACGATAAGCCCCATAATGCCGGGGATACTTATTCGTCTTAATAAAATGGGAGCAATTAAAATAATTAACAACAAAAAAAGGAAAACCAATATAGGATTTTCGGTGGGTAATGCCAGTTTCTGAAAGTCCATAATTTTGTTTGTTGTTTCTTATCAGGCATAGAATCAAATGCAAAATTACAGCTTTTACATTGATTTTTAAAATGTATTTAACTCATGTTATTTGTAAAATGACAAATCGGATAATAATTCAACTTTTATTATTGTAAGTTCAAATCATAATAAAATTTTTTTATTAAAAGAATTCACTTACTTTACTTTTTCCTCTCTTTAGGTATTATGTTTCAATTTTTAAATAAATAAATTGATGAAAAATAAAATTAAATGGGCAGGGATAGCTGTATTTGTAATATTCAACTATTTTTCAATGGCACAAACAAGAACATTAGAAATTGCCAATTATAAGTTATCATTAGTGATGCAAGATAATGGTGGAAGAAATGGTGTTTCGGTAAGCTATAACTCCGACATGGAATTATATTATGCAATAATAGCCGGTAATTCAGATTTTCCACTGGATGTTTTTGATAAAAAAGGAAGAGTTATTGGAAATTACAAAGCTGGTTTTGATTGCAGGGGATTATGGTATAATCCCAAAACAAAACGACTTGAAGGCATAGGATATGGAGACTATGGCTTGTTTTATAAAAACCTGAATAAAAATGGATTACCTGATATGTCAGCAATTTCAATCAAGTCAAAATTTACAAATGACCAGTATGTTGCTGTTTATCATTCTGAGAAAAATCAGTTTGTGATGTATAAAGATAATTTTGTGTATTTTTATTCAGTAAAAAATGGAAAAGAAATAAAAAAGATTAAGCTTGAAACAAAGGATTTTAGTTTTGCATCATATACTTTTATTTGGACCGGGAAAGTAGGTTTTGAGATTGGTTTTTTTGATATAATTAACAGTGAGCTTGTATTGTTTAACATAAAAACAGGACAAATTGCTTCAAAAGTTTTTATTCCATTAGATTATAATATCCCAGAATCATTTAATATTGCTTATTGCAACAATATTTTCTGGGTTTTTGATAACGATTACAGAGAATGGGTAGGTTACCAGATTTGGGATGATCAAAACTCAAAATAATTAAAAAATTTAAATTAGATTACATCATAATGTTAAATCAGTATTTTATGAAATTTCCTTTCAGAACATACAACTACAAAATTAAAAACACTATTTAACTTTAATATTTTTTTAATTTTGACTGGAAATACGTTTTGCTTCCAGTATTGAATGAGCAAGCTCAGATTGACTTTCAGGAACAAGAAGTTTGGCAGTACCTAACAAATCCTGATAAAAAGTATTGTTCATAATTGAAGCAGCATCAATTACTTTTGCCTGAATTCCTGCTGCAATTAAAAAATCACGGTCAATCATTGCTTTGAGAGTATCCTGATAATTACCTATTAATATTTGCTTCTCTTTTCGCATCAAATCGACAGAATTAGAATTTCAACACGCCTGTTCATTTGCCTTTGTTCTTCATTTTCAGGATTTTTATATAGCATTTTTGAACAACCAAAGCCTTTAGATATTACCCTTTCTTCATTAATGCCATTGTCGGTCAGATACTTTTTTATATTGTATGCTCTTGACTCTGATAGCTTCTGAATAGTATAATGATCGCCCTGACATCCGTCAATATGGCCATGAATTTCAATTTTCATCTTAGGATTTTCAATCATCATTGAAAGCAACTCTTTAATTACTTGCTCTGATTCAGGAATATATTGTGGTGAATTCGGGAAAAAATAAATGTTTGTTATTGAATAAGTTTTATTCTGAATAAGTTTGTTTAGTCTGAAATTCATTATTGTTTTTTCATTTATCAGTTTATAAGGAATAAATTCTGACTGATAAAAAAAATAACCTTTGGCTTTAATTATCAATGAATAATTTGAAAAAAACTCACTATTAGCAGGAAATATGATGCTGAATTCGCCAGTTGTCAGATTAGAAGTAGTTGTAAAAAACTCTTTTCCTTTATTATCAAAAACAGTAATTTCAGATAAAACTGGCATATTGGTTACAGAATCAATTACTTTTCCCTTTAATATTTTGGGAGTTAAGGATATACCCTGATCGTTCACATAATCAAAAATAATATAATGCCCATCTCCATTGTCATAAACATTATCTAAAACAAGGTAATATAATTCACCTTTAATAACTTTAAGTTCTTTTGAAAATACATAATTAGGACCTGCTGCTATAAAATTATTGTTCTCGCCAAATTTTAATCCCGTTTTTCCATTATTGCTGTTTTTGCTTCGTGCAATATTCGTTCTTACAGGTAATACTTTTTTATTGATTATATCACTACAAAAGTTTTCATTCGATGCTTTAAATAGCAAAAAATCATAATCATCCGATTCCTGAAGAGGATTAATTGTAAAAACCAGATTAGCTGTTTGTGTAACCTTAAACTTATACCAAACAGTATGATGTTCATTTTCAAAAAAATATAAACTATTTGCCTGGTTATCTTTTATTTCAAGTAATTTTCCAAACCCATTTGGAGGTATTGTTGGACCAATAATATTTGCTGTTGAAATTGACAATGCAGAAAAGCAATCAGCATTTGTTGAGATATTCAATTTTGGGATGTCATTAATCTGGCCAAAATCAGGAGTAATAAATATTACTACAATAGTAAATACCAATAACAATATTTTAATTGACCTATCCAATCAGACAAAAAAAGCATGTTTTATAAAATAAAATGCGATAAAACCAACAAGCCCAACTTTCATGATAACACCGGTAATAAATCCTAAAAACGTAGCAAACCCAATTTTTAGTGCATTATGAAATTCTTTTCCAATTAAAAGCTCGCCAATAATTGCACCGATAAATGGCCCTATTATCATACCGAATGGGCCTAAAAACAATCCTGCAAATAGTCCGATAGTACTTCCTCTCACACCTGATTTGCTCCCTCCCAATTTTTTAGTTGACCAAATTGGAACAACATAATCCAGCACACTGATGATAGTGACCAGAACAGCAACTAAAATCAGAAAATTAGCTGTAAATGGATGTTTTGACGTGATTTGCAGGGCTATAAGTGATAAATAACTTAACCATGGACCAGGTAATATTGGTAAAATGCTGCCTATCATCCCTGTTACTAATACTAATATGCCTATTACAATTAATAATGTATCCATCTCAAACTTAGTTTCTTTCTATCTCTTTAATTATTTATCCTTTTCAATAATTCTAGGAGTTCCCAATATATTTAAGACAGCGTTCATATCTATTGTTTTTGCAAGTGTTAAAGTAGTGTAAACTATCGATTTACTGTTATCCTGCAAATCAATATTTGTATTTTTTACTTTGAAATTTTCAGCATGCAGCAATGAATGACCTTTTTGTAATATTTTCTGATTAATTGCACTTCCTGCCAATCTCAGATGACTTGAATCGGTTAACCTGATATAAATATCCTTACAATGGCATAACAATATCATCTTCCCTGTATTCTTAATACTTACTATTAACTTATCAGTATAAAAAGTATCTTCACAAAACAGATAAGCATCAGTGTTTAACTTTATCCGTTTTAGAAAATTAACACCTATAAAAATATTGAGTTCTGAATTATTTTCTGCACAATTATCATTATAAATAAACAAATTATTACCCAGTTTTCTGCATTTTATATCATTGATAAGGTTATCATCTGTTTGAATACGTACACTATTTTTCTCATTTTTTGTGAGATATATTACTGCATGTGAATTGACAATTATGTTATTAAAATTGCTAAATGATAAAAATTTTGTAACCAACAATCCTGAACCAGATTTTTTATGACAATGATGTCTGCAGTTTGTGAAATAAATTATCAATACAATAGTCACTATAATAAAAATTGAATTGCTTTTCATCTAATTAAAAAAAAATCAGACTGTAAATTTAGGATTACAGTCTGAATTAATGAATGTTTTTTTATTTCAATTAAAAAGAAATTTTCTTTGTAAAAACCTGATTATCAATACTTAATCTGACAAAATGCATTCCTGATAGAATGTTAATTGGAAAATTTAATTCATGAAATCCTGTTTCAAGCTGTTGATTAAAAAGTTTATTTACCTGTCTTGCATTTAAATCATAGATTTCTACTGAAACCTGAGCGCTTTTATTTAGAGAAAGATTAATAATAATTTCATTGTTGTCATGTAATGTTGCAATTTTTATATCATTTTCCAATGAATTATCAGGAATTGAAGCGGTTGGTACCGACAAATACTCAATTTTCCCTGTATTCATATTTGGCACTGCTAAAATATCTTTTTCAGCAATAAACAAAATATCAGCAGGGCCATCATGATTCTTTGAAAACTGTTTTTCATATTGAAACTGAGGATTATAACGATAAATACTATTTGAGCCCCAGCTTGAAATATAATAATTGCCGTTTTTATCTACTGTAATGCCATCAAGGTAATCGTTTGTGGTTGACAACAGCGTGGATACAGTTTTGTTTGTCAAATTAATGGCCTGTATTGGCGAATCATCCATGAATGATACTAATATCAATCGGTCATTTGCTTTATCAAACCATAGTCCGTTTGGTGCATTCAGCCCACTTTTTATCCATGCATAGCCAACTGTATCTTTTATTTCAAACTTAAATAATTGATTATTAACATCGTCTGACATGTAAAGATTTCCTTTATCATCTGCAACAATATCGTTTAAACCTGCAGCAGTAGGTATAATGGTATCTATAACTTTTGTATCGGTAGTAATATCAAAACCAAGCAATTTTCCAACATCAGTAACAAAAAGTATATTTCCTACAATGGTAGTTCCACGGGGAAAAAATAATCCCTGATCGTAAAAAGTGCTAACAATTCCTGTTGAGGATATAGCTAATATTGCAGGTATTCCAGGATCACTCACAAGGTACCTGTTTTTTGTTTTATCATAACTTATACTTTCAGGTGAAGTTAATGTTTGAGAATTCACATGAAAAAAGAATGAAGTAGATAAAAGAGCAAGTATAAAAATTTTTCCTGACATAATTAGATAGTTAAGTGTGTTATATAATTTATTTTTCAGTACATACCAAATGATATGAAGTAGTAGTGTTTATTGGAACAACCACCTGTCCTAAACCTTCATATTGTTTTCCTCCTGTTTCAAAATTTGCTTTTAAATAATAGGTTTGAAAGGTAAGATAAGTAAACATAGCCCCCTCAGTTTGAGGATTTGATGAAGAAGTAGCAGATACTTGTAAGTGGTTTCCTGCATCACGGTCAGCTGTTGACTTGTATAAGTAAACTGATACACTGCCCATATAAACCCCTGACGGAAGGTCTTTTCTAACAAAAACCTGTAAATTACCTGTTGGCATTTTTGAGCATTGTAAAGTAAAACTTACATCATCTCCTGCATTCACAAGCAATTCTCCTGTTCCTTCATATTTTCCCAGACCATCTGAAAACATAGCTTTAAAATAATAGGTTTGCGGAGGCAAATTAATAAATACTGCTCCATTTTTATCTGGTGCAACTGCTCCTGTTGTTGCTTCCAAAAAAGGATTGTCTGCATTTCTGTCAGCAATTGATACATACAATTTAACAGTAACATTTGACCAGTATTTTCCATCAGCTTTAACAAAAACAGTAACTTTTGCAGGTGAATTTTCATCACATGAAAAAGTTGACATAGTGAAAATACCAATCAATAAAAAAATAAAAAATTGGAAATGTTTCATGATATAATTTTTTACATTCGTTTTGTTACTTAGTACATAAAATATTAAGTACTTTTTTATTTCCTATTACAATAAATGCATCAGTCACACCAAGCCATAAATCTGATCCTTTTGTAAAACTGGCTTTAAAATAGTATTTCTGATAGGGTAAATTTTCAAATTTTGCACCCACTTTATCAAAATCAACAGATGGAGTGAATGCTGTTTGATATGCATATCCATTGTTTCTGTCATTTTCAGATAAAAATATTTCAACCTTTGCATCAGGAACATAAGGGCCGTTTAATGCATTTTCTCTCACAAAAACCTCAAAACTTCCTGTAGCAGTTTTTGTACATTCTAGAGTGTATGTTATTTGTTTTCCAGCAGTTACGGTTGCTTCACCTTCACCTGTATAGGTGTTGTTGCTGTCAATAAACTCTGTTGAAATAAAATATTTTTGTGGTGGAAGTTCAATAAAAAGGGCACCATATACTTCAGGTTGGTTTATTGTGGTTTTTGCAGTAGCATAAGCACTATCATTTGCTTTTGCTGTCTCAGAGTTATAAATTTTTACAAGTACATTACCAAAACACCTTGTCCCTGATTTAACCAAAACCTTAAGTTCGCCAGGTTTATCCTTATCGCATGAAATAAACAAAAAGCTTGTTAAGATGAGCGTTATAAAGATAAAAATTATTTTTTTCATAAGTTTAAATTATTTCTTCAGGTTAAAAAAATAGCCATTCTCTGAATAAAGAGAATGGCTATTCATATTTAATTGAAATTATTGAATACAAGTAACATGGTACTTGGTCGTAGTTCCTTTTGGGCAAAAACTTTCACCTACCCCCATCCATGTACCATCAGAACCAGTCCAACTGACACTAATATAATATTTTTGGAAAGGAAGGCTGCTAAAAAGTGCTCCATGTGCAATAGGATCAACAGGATCAGTTACATTTGACTGGTAAACATTTCCATTGGTTCTGTCAACATCTGTTAAAAATATTTTAACAACTGCATTTCCCAGGTAAGGGCCTGTTGAAGTGCCTTTACGTGCAAAAATTTCAAGATTACCATTTTCAGTTGGTCCTGTATATTTATCAGGGAGAATAATGGTTGGATTGTCTTCAACACAAGAGTTAGTAACGAAAATCATTGAACCTAAAACAGCCCAAATCATTAAAATTCTAAACTTTGTCATTCTATTAAATTTTTGTTCAAATATACAATTGTTTTTTACAAATACAGAAATTTTTTTAACAGTTTATCAATAAACATTATTAATTTACCTTAAACCTGATGTCACCTTTAGTAAAAAATTCAACTATCTGACGTGCTGCAGCAATCCCTGCATTGATGTTGGCTTCTTCTGTTTGTGCTCCCATTTTTTTTGGAGTAAAATAAATTCTGTTTGCATATTTTTCAAGCAGTTCTGCTTTACATTCAGGTTCTATGTCTGACATATACCTGAAATCAGATCTTTCAGCAAACATTTTCAATAAACCTTCTTCATCAATAACTTCTTTTCTTGCAGTATTCACCAGATTGGCACCTTCAGGCATTAAACTAAGTAATTTATAACCAATTGATTTTTTTGTTTCTGAATTTGCCGGCATATGTAGTGACACATAATGACAGGTTTTATAAAGTTCTTCTACTGAACTTACAGGAATAACGCCATCCTCTTCTATCATTTCGGCTTTAACATAAGGATCATAAGCATAAACTTCCATCCCAAATCCTTTAGCAATAGTGGCGACAAATCGTCCAACATAGCCATAAGCATGTATGCCTAATTTTTTACCTCTTAATTCAGTTCCGGAAGAACCATCAAACTTGTTTCTTGCAAGATAAATCATCATCCCTATAGCCAATTCTGCAACTGCATTTGAGTTTTGACCTGGTGTGTTCATTGCCACAACATTTTTGGCAGTACATGCAGGCAAATCTATATTATCATAACCAGCGCCTGCCCTGACTACTATTTTAAGATTTTTACCTGCCTCAATCACTTCCTTTGAAGCAATATCGGAACGAATTATCATTGCATCAACATTTTCAACAGCTTTGAGCAGGTCGGAAGGATCTTTATATTTTTCAAGTAAAATTAACTCAAATCCTGCTTTGTCAAGTACCTCTTTTATTCCCTTAACAGCAACCTTTGCAAAAGGCTTTTCTGTTGCAACTAAAACTTTTTTCATGACTTTACTTTTTAAAATTAACCTTTCAATTTTTCAAATTCCTTCATGGCGTCCACCATTGCCTGAACAGACTCAATAGGTAGCGCATTGTACGTTGAACATCTGAATCCACCTACCGAACGATGTCCTTTAAAACCTACCATTCCACGTGCTGAACAGAATTTCGAAAATTCATCCTCTAATTCTTTAAATCCATCATTCATAATAAAACATATATTCATAACCGACCTGTCTTCTTTTGCTACTGTTCCAACAAATAAAGGATTTCTATCAATTTCATCATAAAGAAGTTTTGCTTTTGTTTCATTTTTTTTCTGCATAATTTTAAGGCCTCCCATATTTTTTAACCAACGTAAGGTTATTAAGGCACCATAAATTGCAAAAACCGGAGGTGTATTGAACATTGACTGATTATTAATATGGGTTTGATAGTTCAGCATTGTCGGAATCGGACGTTCAACTTTACCAAGTGCATCTTCTTTAACAATTACAAAAGTAACACCTGCCGGAGCCAGATTTTTTTGTGCTCCCCCATAAATTAAGACATATTTTGACACATCAACCGGCCTGCTGAAAATATCAGATGACATATCAGCTACCAAAGGTACAGGACTATCCATGTCGTAACGTATCTCTGTTCCAAAAATAGTATTGTTTGTAGTAATATGAAAATAATCAAGGTCTTCAGGAATCGTGTAATTTTTGGGGATATAACTGAAAGTTTTATCAGCTGATGATGCAAGTTCTAAAGCATCACCAAAAAATTTAGCTTCCTTATGCGCTTTTTTACCCCATTCACCTGCTACAAGATAACCTGATTTTTTATTCATCAGATTATATGGAACCATACAAAATTGTGTAGATGCACCACCTCCTAAAAACAGTACATGATAACCATCAGGAATATTAAGCAATTCTTTAAAAAGTGCTGTAGTCTCTGTCATAACAGCTTCAAATTCTTTACTCCTGTGAGAAATTTCAAGAATTGACATGCCAATTCCATTAAAATCAAGTGATGCTTTTGAAAGTTCTTCTAAAGTAATTAATGGCAAAACCGAAGGTCCTGCATTAAAATTATGTTTTCTGGTCATGATAAATATTTTTTAAGTTATTGAATCAATTATTAAATTTGTAGAAGCAAAGCTTTACAAATATTTTAAAAACGAGGGCAATTTACAACGTCAAATGAAATTTGAAACATTACTTTATCTTTTTTTTATTATTCTTACAATAATAGCACCTCTGCTAAAGAAGAAAAAGACAAAGCAAACAGCAAAACCTGAAATTCAAGAAGATGACGAAGATATCCTGAAAAGGATACAACGCGAAATTGACAAATTTGAACCGATTCAACCCACCTATCAGGAAGTTAAAGAAGCTCAACCCAGGCCGTTGAGTTCAAAAAAAACTGTCGTTACTGAAACTGGTCAGGAATATGAAACATTTGAAAGGCCTTTGCCTGATGAATCACCTGTCGTTATTGAAAATTATGAACAGAACATAACTTCTTATGATACAGAACCAATCCCTGACTATTCATACGAAGACACATATAAAAATAAAGAAATAGGTGAAGTTGTTGATGTTGTTTCTCTGGTAAAACCAACAGAAACAAAAAAGATACTGGATGAAGATAAAGATGAAGACGAGGATAATATGGCATTTACTTTCGAACCATTGAAAGCAGTTATTCTATCTGAGATATTAAAAAGACCAGACTATTAGTTTTCTGATTTCTCAAAATTATCCTGATAAAACATAATTATTACTAACATTGCCAACATAAAAAAAATAAATTTAATAAGTATAAATCACTAAAATTAAATAAAATGGCAATAATTAAACCTTTTAAAGGGGTCAGACCTACTAAAAATCTTGTTAAACAGGTTGCATGTAAGCCCTATGATGTTTTAAACTCTGAAGAAGCCAGACGTGAAGCAGAAGGCAATGAATATTCTTTTTATCATATTGCAAAAGCCGAGATAGACCTTGAGCAAGGAATCGACATTCATACTGACCCTGTGTATCAAAAAGGAAGAGAAAATTTTGAAACATTTCTTAAAAAAGGGATTCTTTTTCAGGATGATAGTGAAAAATATTATGTTTATAAACTCGTAATGGGTAGTGTTTCTCAAATTGGGCTTGTTGCTGCCTCATCAGTAGAAGATTATTTTAATGATATTATTAAGAAACATGAGTTAACCCGCCCAGAAAAAGAAATTGACCGTATCATGCATTTTAAAGCTGTAGGGGCACACACTGAACCTGTTTTTCTGACCTATCCCGATGTCCCTGAAATCGACAATATCATTAATCATGTAATTTTAGAAAGTCCAGAATATGATTTCGTTGCCGATGATGGTGTTCATCACACCTTATGGGTGATAGACGATAAAAACCTGATTGATGAAATAACGCTATTGTTTGCTGAAAAAGTACCATATACTTACATTGCGGATGGACATCACCGGTCTGCTTCTTCTGCAAAAATTGGCACTGAGATGAAAAAAGAAAATATCAACCACAATGGTAAAGAGGAATATAACTTTTTTCTGACAGTAATTTTTCCTTCCAGTCATCTGAGTATTATCGATTACAACCGTGTTGTTAAAGACCTGAATGGAAACACTGAAACTGAATTCATTGAAAAAATTAATAAGGTAATGTCAGTTGAAAAAACAGGTAAAAATATTTACAAACCTCAGGCATTACATGAATTTGGTATGTATTTAAATGGTGAATGGTATAAATTGACAGCAAAAACTGACACTTACGACAATAACGATCCTTTGGAGGTTCTTGATGTAAATGTTTTACAAAAAAATATTCTTGAACCGATTCTGGGAATAGAAGACCCCAGAACAGATAAAAGAATTGATTTTGTTGGTGGAATCAGAGGCTTAGGTGAACTTGAAAAAAGAGTCAACTCAGGAGAAATGAAAGTGGCATTTGCCCTTTATCCTGTTACCATTCAACAACTTATAGATATTGCTGATTCAGGGAAAATAATGCCCCCTAAATCAACATGGTTTGAACCTAAGCTTCGCAGTGGTTTATTTGTCCACTGTCTGAAATAGTAAATAACACAGCTATTTCTGCCTTTATGCAAATTTAATTAATAAACTTTTCAACCCATATTCTTGCATTAACAAAGGCCTCAACCCATGGTGTAATTTCATCATTTTGTCGATCGGGATGATAATAAGCACAGTGATGGGGATAAAATGCTCTTTCAAGGTGAGGCATCATTACCAGATGGCGGCCATCATCTGAGCAAAGTGCAGCTGCATCGAACATTGATCCGTTAGGATTGCCCGGGTATTCAGAATAACTATATTTCATAGGTATATTGTATTTATCTTCACTATATGGAAAATTGAATTTTCCTTCACCATGTGCTACCCAAATACCAAGTCGTGAACCTGACAGTGATTTTAACATTATTGAATTGTTATCAGTGATATCAACATTGAGAAAAGCTGATTCAAATTTATGGGAATCATTCAATAACATCTGAGGCTTTTCATTGTGATTCTGGTTAATCAAACCAAGCTCAATGACCACCTGACAACCATTACATACACCAAGACTTAGTGTATCCTGCCTGTTATAAAAATTGTCGAGTGCAGCTTTTGCCTTTTCATTAAAAAGAAAAGCACCTGCCCAACCTTTACCCGACCCCAATACATCAGAGTTTGAAAAACCTCCAACAAATACAATCATATTGACATCTGTAAGGTCTTCTCTGCCTGAAATAAGATCCGTCATGTGAATGTCTTTAACGTCAAAACCAGCTAAGTACATCAGAAAAGCCATTTCACGGTCTCCATTAACACCTTTTTCTCTGATGATAGCAGCTTTAATACCTGACATATCTTTTCTGAGAAGATTTAATCCATATTGTGACATCTTTCCTGTAAAATGTGCAGGAAATGCATATTTTAATTCCTGAACTTTATAGTTTTTATAGCGCATCAGTGATAAATCTTCTCCACACTGCTTTTTATCAAATAAATATGATGTTTTAAACCAAATATCCCTGAACTTACTTACATCAAGACTAAACTTCTGATTATCAAAGCTGAGGTTCAGTTTATTATTAAAATTTACTTTACCAATTTTGTAAAAGATAATATTTTCTGAAACTAATATATTAGTAACCTCATCCGGCCTTTCGGTTTGAACCACAACGGATGGTTTCTCAGAAAATAACAATTTAATAATATCTTTTTCAATAAAATCCGAAAAATCGGTATCAATACCACTGTAATTGTCGGGAAAACACATTTCCAGTAATGTTGTAATCAATCCACCTGCTGAAACATCATGACCTGATAAAACTAATCCTTCCTTTATTAATTTTTGTACAACAGTAAAAACTTTGGCAAAATATTCGGGGTCAGAAATATCAGGAGTTTTTGTACCGATATAATTATTTATTTGAGCAAAACTGGAACCAGCAAGCTCAAAACCTGAATGTGAAAAGTCAATATAAATTAAATAAGAATTTTCACAATTTTTTAAAGCAGGAGTAACAACTTTACTAAAATCAACCACCTCAGCAATGGCACTTATAATAACAGTACCCGGAGAAAATATTTTTTCACCATCAGGATACTTCTGAACCATTGAAAGGCTATCTTTTCCGGTTGGAATATTGATTCCCAGTTGAATTGCAAAATCACTAACTGCCTTGACTGCATTATAAAGTCTGGCATTTTCTCCTTCATTTTTTGCCGGCCACATCCAATTGGCACTTAATGATATCCCTCTGATACCATCCTGTACTGGTGCCCATACCATATTGGTCAATGCTTCAGCAACGCTCAATCTGCTGCCTGTTTCAGGACTTACTATTGCAGCTACTGGTGCATGTCCAACAGAAGTTGCTATGCCTCTTTTACCTATATAGTCGAGTGCTACTACACCAAGATTATTCAATGGCAATTGAATCTGACCAGTACACTGCTGTAATGCGACCTTTGCTGTAACTGAACGGTCAACTTTATTTGTCAGCCAGTCTTTACAGGCCACTGCCTCTATCTGCAGTATCTGTTCTAAATAATATTCTAATTTATCAGAATTATAAATAATTTCCTGAAAATGATAATCAACACTTTTATCTTCAAGAATTGTTTTAGGTGGTTTTCCAAATAGGTATGTTAAATCAATATCAACAGGATTTTTGCCATTTTTATCTTCAAATTTTAAATGATGATTATTGGTACAACAACCTGCAACATAAAAGGGGGCTCGCTCACGTTCAGAAATTTTTTCCAACAACGAAATATCTGATTCTGCTAAAATTAATCCCATTCTTTCCTGTGATTCATTCCCTAAAATTTCACGGGCTGATAAAGTTGTGTCGCCTACCGGCAATTTCGAAATATCAATAGTTCCACCTGTATCTTCGACCAGTTCAGAAATGCAATTCAGATGTCCACCTGCACCATGATCATGAATTGATACGATAGGATTTGTTTCTGATTCAATTAATGCACGTATTGCATTAGCAACACGTTTTTGCATTTCCGGATTTGACCGTTGTACTGCATTTAATTCAATTGAATGATTAAATTCACCAGTGTTTACCGATGAAACTGCTCCACCTCCCATGCCAATTCTGTAATTGTCACCTCCCATAACAATTATTTTATCACCTGATTTTGGATGGCCTTTTTGAGATTCATGTTTTTTAGCAAAACCTATTCCCCCTGCCAGCATGATCACTTTATCGTATCCCCATTTTCTTATTTCTCCAAAGTATTCAAATGTTAATAAACTACCGCAAATCAGCGGCTGACCAAATTTGTTTCCAAAGTCAGATGCTCCATTTGATGCTTTGATTAAAATCTCTTCGGGAGTATGGTAAAGCCAATTTCTTTCATTTGTATTTTTTTCCCAAATTCGTCCGCCATTTAACCTTGGATAAGAAGTAATATAAACAGCCGTACCTGCTAAAGGTAAACTTCCCTTTCCTCCAGCCATTCTATCTCTGATTTCTCCGCCAGAGCCTGTTGCAGCACCATTAAAGGGTTCAACTGTAGTAGGAAAGTTATGTGTTTCTGCTTTAAGTGATAATACTGTTTCAATATCTTTAAGGACAAAAAAGTCTGATTTATCTTGTGTTTTCGGGGCAAACTGCATTGCTTTTGGCCCCTCTACAAACGCAACATTGTCTTTATATGCAGAAACAATCCTGTTTTTATTAATGCTTGAAGTTTTTTTAATTAATGAGAATAATGAATCAGGCATTGTTTGACCGTCAATGATGAATCTACCGTTAAAAATTTTATGCCTGCAATGCTCTGAATTTATTTGTGCAAATCCATATACTTCACTATCTGTCAGCTTTCTGCCAATAGTTTTGGAAACATCGTTAAGGTATTCTATTTCTTCATCGTTTAATGCCAAACCTTCTTTATCATTATATGCTTTGATATTTATAATAAATTCAACAGGTTCAGGAATTTTTGACAAATTAAAAACATCCTGCCCCAGATTAAGGTAAATCTGCTGAAGCATTTTGTCATATCTATCACCTTCATTAAAAAGAAAAAATTCCTCAATACGTAAAATGCCATTAATACCCATATTTTGAGTAATTTCGACTGCATTGGTGCTCCAAGGCGTAACCATTTCTTTTCTGGGACCAATAAATTTACCTTTCAGAATTTTTACGTCAACAATGTCTGCTTGCCCAAACAGCCACTTTAATTTTTCAATATCCTTTTTATCAAGCTCATGTCTTGATTCAACTATGTAATATCTGTTGTTTATTGAATGAAAAAAATGAATCATGGTATTTAATATCTTAACAAGATTGCAGCAAAGTTAAGAGTGGTAAACAGAAAGTAAATAATTTGTTTTTAACCAAAAAAATAAAAACAGGTTTTTAAATATTGTTTTAAAATTAGTAGTCGTGAGTAATATGATAATATCGATGTTTTACTACAAAATAATATGTTAACTTTGCGGTTTTTACAAAAATATTACGTGAACAAATTTTATCAAATACTGATAATAAGTATTCTAAGTTCAGTACCTGTATTTAAATTAAACTCAAGACCTGAGGAAAAAACAGGTATTATCAGCCAGGTTAAAGTAAGAGATGCAGTTTACGAAGGGTTTAACTATATCTATAATTTTGAGTTTATTAAAGCCGATAATGTATTACAGGAATTAAAAAAGAATTACAGTTTTTCTCCATGGACATATTTATATGCAGCAAATTTTTATTGGTGGAAAATTATTTCCGGTGAAAATACAACAACAAATGTAGAATTGTTTTACAGTTCATTAAATACTGCAAGAAACAAAATAGGTAATTTAAATACCAATGAAAATCAATTCCTCAAAATTGTCATTTACTCATTGATGTCAAGGTATGATGTAATGAACGGCAAATATATTCAAGCTGTTGTAGAATTAAAGAAAAATTTGAGTATAATTAAAAATACATTAAATAAAGAGAGTCAGTTTTATGGATTTTACCTTACTTCGGGTTTATATTTGTACTTAACCGATGTTGTTTATTCAAATTATTACTATTTAAGACCATTTATGCTTTTTATTCCATCTGGAGACAAAGCTAAAGGCTTGCAATTTTTAACAAAAAAACATAATGATCCAATACTGGATACTGAATCGGAATATTTTTTAATGAAAATTTATGATGAAGTTGAGTGCAGGAATGAAATCTCCATGCAATACTCATCCGGTTTAGTAAAAAAATACCCTATGAATTTTATCTTTAGGGAACAACAATTAAAATCACTGATAAAGCTAAGAAATAATCCCCTTTCAAAAGATGAAGTATCATTTTATAAAAAACAGATTTTATCAAACAAACAACTTTCAAAAAGTCAAACCCAGTATTTATTAAATTTAGCCAATAAACTTCAAAGTCGTTCCTCCTGAAGCAGTATGTTTTAAATAATAAGCGAATAATAAATGCCTGGGCATTTTACGACTGGGCTAATTCAGTTTTCCCTCTTGTTATGACAGCTGCCATTTTCCCTCCATTTTATGAGAATATCACAAAATCAGCATTTCATGATGATATGGTAATTTTTTTGGGATTTTCAATTAAAAATAGTGTACTTTATAGTTATGCATTTTCATTTTCATTTTTGATCACAGCATTTATTTCACCTGTTTTGTCAGGAATAGCTGATTATAGTGGACAAAAAAAATCATACATGCGTTTTTTTGTTACTTTAGGTGCATTAACGAGTATGTCATTATTTTTCTTTAATGGTTATAATATTCATTTTGGAATAATTGCCATTATTCTGGCAAATATTGGATTTAATGGAAGTCTTGTATTTTATAATGCCTATTTACCTGAAATTTCAACAGAAGACAGAAGAGATAGGGTAAGTGCAAAAGGTTTTTCACTTGGATATTTAGGTGGTTTTATATTGCTTGTCATTAACTTATTGTTTATATTAAATGCTGAAAAAATTGGCATAACCAGTAAAACATTAGCACCTCAAATTTGTTTTTTATCTGTTGGAATATGGTGGATAGGTTTTGCTCAATATTCATTTTACTATTTACCATCAGGTTATTTAAAAGAAGAGAAAAAGCATCATTATTTATTAAGCGGCTTTAATGAAATAAAAAAGGTATTTCAGGAAGTCAGACATCATAAAAATATGAAAATTTTTCTTTTTTCATTTTTTATATATAGCATGGGAGTACAAACAGTACTTTATATGGCATCACTTTTTGGAGCTAAAGTATTAAATGTTCCTACTGAGAAGCTTATATTATCAATATTACTTATTCAATTGGTAGCAATGGTTGGTGCTCAGCTTGCAGCCTGGTTGTCAGAAAAAACAACTAATTTAAAGGCAATATCAATATTACTGGCAGGGTGGGTTATAATGTGCATCACAGCGTATTTTACTACAAAAGCGAATGGTTTTTTTATTCTTTCATTTATGGTAGGACTTGTAATGGGAGGAATTCAAAGTCTGTCTAGGTCCACTTTTTCAAAGTTTATTCCTGAAAAAACAGTTGATACTGCATCATTCTTCAGTTTTTATGAGTTTACAGAAAAAATTGCTATAGTTCTTGGTATAGCCAGCTATGGTTTTATAGAGCAAATTAGTGGAAGTATGAGAAATTCAGTAATTTTATTGGGTATATTTTTTATATCTGCCTTCCTTGTTCTTTTATTTTTATTAAAAAAGCCAGATAATAAAGTTTATTTCAAATAACTTGATGACTTAATTAATTTGTTAGTACCATTTTCAAAAACAGCATATTCAAACCCTTTGGAAATGCTGAATGCACCAATTTCTCCTTTTTTATTAAGAGCTAAAAATCCAACCTGAAAATTATTAAAATCATGTTGTTTGGCAACAATACGTTCAACGGCAATCTGACATGCTTTCAATGGTGATTTGCCCTGCCGCATCAGTTCCACTATCAAATGACTACCTACAATTTTTATTACTGCTTCGCCTTTACCTGTAGCGCAAGCACCTCCAACTTCATTATCAACAAACAAACCTGCTCCTATTATGGGTGAATCGCCTATCCTACCATGATATTTCCATGCAAGACCACTAGTAGTACATGCTCCTGCAATATTACCTTCCATATCTAGTGCTAACATTCCTATTGTATCGTGATTTTTTTTATCCTGAATAGGTTCAGGATGATAATTTTCAGAATGCATCCATTCCTCCCATCTTAACTTTGCTTCAGGGGTTAACAGATTTTGTTTTTTAAAACCATTCGATAGTGCAAATTGCAATGCACCTTCTCCTACAAGCATTATATGCGGAGTTTTTTCCATCACTTTTCTTGCTACAGAAATTGGATTCATGATATGCTCTAAAAAAGCAACTGAGCCACAATTTCCATCTTTATCCATAATACAGGCATCAAGCGTAACATGTCCTTCACGGTCTGGTAAACCTCCATATCCAACACTGGTTACTTCAGGATCAGATTCAGAAACCCTTACGCCCTGTTCAACAGCATCTAATGAACATCCTTTATTGATAAGTACTTTCCAGGCAGCTTCATTAGCAGCCATACCATGATTCCATGTTGAAATAACAATGGGAAGTTTTTTACTACTGATTTTTTTATCATTTGATATTAAAGATTTTTTCTCAGTTTCGCTTTTTGATAATACAGGATAAAATGATCCGAAGGCAGTTAAAAGGGCTGCATTTTTAATAAATTTCCGTCTTGTATTCATTTTCAATTAATTGGGACAAACACAAAATTATAATAATAATCAGATGTAAGAAAACTCTTCATTATATTAATAGGTAAAAATATATTGATAAATTGTTAGAAATTTAATTAGAACAGCCTTTCATTATCAATTAATTTTGAAAAAAAAATAATTGATGAATTTAAAATTATTAATTTGTTTTACATTTTTGATGTTACGATTAAATGCACAATCAATTTCAGGTGGTGAATTATATCCAAACTATATAGGGAACAACAAATTTCTGGTAAATTTAATTTTATATGTCAATTGTTTTGATGCAAATCCAGGAAATGCAACAATAAAAGCAAAATGTAAAACAACTGGTACTATAATTTCAAGTCAAACCATTGCTCCAATATCAATAGTGGATGTTAGTAATGTTTGTGCTTCACAATGTACAAGATGCTCAAAGCCAATCTGTTCAAATATAGGTATAAAAAGTTACACTTATCAGGCTACATTAGATCTTTCCTCCTCTGGCAATTGCTGTGAAATAATATTTTACTATGCTCAGGGAAAACGTAGCTCGTTGATAACAACTGGACCGGCATCCAGTAATTTTTACATCGAGTCTTACCTGAATCGTTGTTTAAATGGTGATGAAAATATACTTCCTATGATAACACCTGAGTTTTTAGGTGTAAAAGGAGTATCTGTTTCACAGGCAATGACACTTTTCAACGATTCTATTCTCACAGATTCACTGAGTTATGAATTTACAAAGCCTATGAAACCTGACCTTAATCCAGTATCTTATACAGGACAATATTCCTACGATAAACCTTGCTATTTCTGGGGTTTCCCAAATAAAACATTGACACAACCAAGAGGTATCCAATTAACTGCTGATTACGGACAATTGACTTTTCGACCAATGAATACAGAAGTAGCTCTATTTGCAATAAAAATTAAACAATATGTTGGCGGTCAGATATATAAAGAGTTTACACGTGAATTCATGATGCAATTTACAAATCAGTCTGCTAACACAGCACCTCAACTTTTGTTACCTCAACTACCTGAAATTTGCACCTGGTCTGGAACTGAAACAACAATAAAAGCAAATGATATTGATGGAGACTCTGTATTTTTTGTTCATTCCAACCCAATTATTGACTACAACAATAGTCAACCATCCAAACCTGAACAAACAATTAAATTGCTACCACAAACCAATATAACATCAAAAAATACAATACCATATATCATCCGGATCAGGGACAATAAATGCCCCGTTCCAGGTAGTACTACTTTGGTTTTTCCTGTGAAACTAATTGTTGGTGCTTTTGCAGATATAAATGTAGCTGATTCTGGTTGTGGCACATTCCAACTTTCATTAAGTAATATCAAAGGAGAGCATGATTCAGTTTTCTGGTTTATTGATAATCAATATTCTTCAGGAAATCAGACATTTGTAAAAAACTTCTATGAAGCCTTTAACACTTATAACATTAACATTTTAATCAAAAATAAAAATGGATGTAAATATCAGAAAGCAGGAAGCCTGACAACAGGAGATAAAGTAAAAACTGTTGTTGATGCAGGAAAAGACGACACTGTTTGTTATAATGGCAACAATAAACCATTATTTGGTGTGCCAAACGATAAAAATGGGGTATGGTCAGGTACAGGAGTTTATAAAGAAAACGATACAAATTATTTTTCTCCATCTCAGTTAAATGTTATTAAAAACAAAAGCTACTCACTTATTTATACATATTTAAACGCTGATGGTTGTAAAAATACTGACACTATAAATATGTTTGTATTGGAAACAACTAAACCTGAAGCAGGAATATTTGCTCCGGTGTGTGAAAATTCAGATAAAATAGAATTAAAAGGCATCCCATCAAACGGGAAATGGTATGGAAAAGGAGTAATAAGCAATTTCTTCAATCCTGATATCGGGTATGGGAAATATAAGCTTATATATGAAATAACAACCAATGGCCTTTGTCCAAATTTTGATACTTCAGAAATAAATGTATCTCCATTACCAAATGTTAATTTCATTGCAAATCCACCAAATGGATATTTTCCCTTGGATGTTACTTTTCAAGATTCGTCAACTATAATAAATGGAACTCTTGAGGAGTATTTGTGGAATTTTGGAGATGGACAAACCAGTAACAAAAAAGGAAATGTAAATCATATTTATGAGCAAGCCGGTGATTATTCTGTAATTTTGATTACAAAATCAAGCATGGGATGCATAGGATTAAAAATTGTTGCCAATGCTGTAGGTGTTTGGAAATCAGATATTCAGGAAAAAATAGACTTAAAATCAACATGTTACCCTAATCCTTTTAGTGATTATTTAATAATACAATCAAAAAACAATACTCCAATAAATATTAAGATTATTAATTCACTCGGACAACTCATGTATCAAAAATTAAATCTGCTTCATGAAAATGTGATAATTAATACTGAAAATTGGTCAAAAGGTGCTTACCATATCATTCAATACTCGACAGAAAATTTCAAAAGCAATTATACAATATTAAAGTAAAGAGTTCTAATTATTATAAGTTTACTATTAATCTGTTGTTTATTAAAAATCATCAAAAAACAAAAAAAATAAATTAATTTTTTTTGTTTAAAACTTAATATTATCTTTATACTTGAATTTTCTTACGATTAGTTTTACAGAATTTGACATTAATTTTGTTTTATTATATTAATAATTGTAAGATTTTTTTTTGTTATTTAAAATTTGTTTTTAATTTTGCGGTATGAGAATTTCTTTAAATTCAGTTAGGATCATGAAAAGAATCATTTTACACATAAGTTTGGTTATAATCATTATGGTTACACCGATATTTATTTCAGATTTATTTAGTCAACCTATTCCACCACCAGTTCAAACTCCTATAGATGGGGGACTTGGAATTTTAGCAGTTCTTGGAATTAGTTTTCTTTTCCGAAAAAAGTTATTGAAAAAATAGTAAAATATATTAATTCTGAAAACTGCCTATTGAAACACAATAGGCAGTTTTTTTTTCTAACGAATTTGCCTTAACGTCTTTTCAACTTCTGAAAATATTTGTCTTCCTACTTCTTCTTCTGACCCTAAACCACTTATTGCAACAAGTTTATCAAGTTTTTTATAATAATCAACAATTGGGTAAGTTATTTTTTCAAATTCTTCCAATCTCTGTAAAATGAGGTCAGTACTCATATCATAAGGTCTTGATTTTTGAGATTTTGCTCTGGTGTTTAATCTTTTAATAGCTTCAAGTACAGGAACATCTAAAAATAAAACCTTACTTACTGTAGAATTCATTTTTCGTAACATTCCATCCAGAATATAAGCCTGTACTAAATTTCTAGGAAAACCTTTAAAAATAAATCCATTTGCTTTAGAATTCATTTTAATTTTTGATTCAATAAGTTTAATGGCAATTTCATCAGGGACAATAGTTCCTTTTTCAAGAAAAGGGCGAATTTTTAATCCAACATCTGAATTGTTACTCAATTCATTCCTCATCATGTCTCCAGTGGAGATATATACCAGATTGTATTTCTCTGCCAGTTTCATAGCCTGAGTGCCTTTACCTGCACCCGGATAACCAATCAGTACAATGTTCATCCATACTTTTCTAAGCATGGTTTCTATTGTGTGATTAAGTGTTGAAAATACTTCAGGAATTGTTCCAGTTCCTAATATATCAATATAAATACCTTTTTCTTTATAAAAATCGGCAACCTGTGCTGTTTTTAATTCATATTCCTCTAATCGTGTTTCAATGACTTCAGGTGTATCATCAATTCTTTGGGATGTTTTTGAACGTTCCAAAAGTCGCTGCACTAATTCTGTCCGGGGAACATTTAAACTGATCATGCAGGTTAATGAAGTATTCAGTTTCAATAATAAACCTTCAAGTATATATGCCTGAACATAGGTACGCGGAAATCCATCAAATAAAAATCCGCTAACCTGTTGGTTTTCCAGAATTGTACGTTCAATTATTTGTACAATTATTTCGTCAGACACTAAGCCACCTTTTTCAATTATATCTTTTGCCTTTAATCCTAATTCTGTTCTTTCTGCAATCTCCTTTCTCAGAATATCCCCTGTAGCAATATATGCTAAGTTATATTTTTCAAGAAGAAGTTTGGATTGAGTACCTTTACCAGCACCCGGTGGGCCAAATAGAGCTATATTTATCATGCATATTAAATTTGAAAATGCAAAATTACGATTTTAAGTAATTGTATTTCTTTAATTAAAAATTCTTATTGAAGTTTTTCCTGAAAAATAAATTTATTAAGTTCGTTAGATAATTTTATGCTCATTTATTATTAAAATAATTAGTTTATGGCCACTTTATCAAACCTGAGTTATAATGAATTTTTAGCATTCACTCTTCTTTATGTTAGCTCTGTTGATTCAAAAATTGACGATAATGAAATTCAGATTATTATTTGCAAAGTAGGAAATGATATTTGTAAAAAGATACAAAATGAGTTTGATAAACTTAATGAATATGAAAGATTGCAAATGATTTTGAGCTATAAAAACCAATACTTTTCAAGCAGTGAACAAAAAGAAAAACTTCTTAATGATGTTAAGGAAGTATTTTTATCTGACAACAGGCTTGACAATTTTGAACAGGGGGTAATGGTATATTTAAAAAGACTTCTTGCTTAAAAATCATAGTTAATCATCAATTTTATTTCATTCCTATTATCAAAAGTGGTTACTGCACCTGGCAATGAAATTGAATTAAAATAAGTGGTTCTCGCCACTTTAATAAAACAAGTGATTTTTTTAGAAATATTTAGCTCTGACAACATATACAACCTAAATCCTTCACCAAAATATGCCATAGAATTAAAGCTACCCGGCACACCATCTTCATAAGAATAAATGCTTGCATCATAATCGGAGATTGAAAATAAAGCATATCGAAAAACTAAAACATTATTCAACCAACGGTATCTTATATCCAACTGCGATAAAATTCCATCTTGAATTGCTTTATCAGGTCGTTTTGAAATACTGATTTCCACTTTAGAAGAAATTTCAAAATATTTTGTTATCATTAGCTTACAATAATAACGAAACTGATATTTTTCCCAGTCAATTATTTCTCCCATCGGAAAAACTGAATTTGAATAATTTCTTTCTGAAAACTTATATTTAAAACGAAAATTTTGTTCAAACTTATAACTATATTTATTGGTAAGGTTAACTAATAGTTCATCACACACTGAAGGTTTATTAATTAAATATTTTAGCCAGGGGAAATTACAGTGGTCATAAAAAGTACTGAGTGTCCATTTTTTTAAAAAGTTCCAATTAAAACCTGTAAATAAGCCATTTTCGTTTGCAGGCATAGAATTTTCTGCAAATGCTCCTGAATAAGGTGCAAAATAATTTGCAGGATAGTTTCTATACAAAAATGTTATTCTGAACGATGGTGTTAAAACAGATTGGATACCAGATAAATATGCCAGATTATCAAGATTAGAAGCAAGTTCTCCAAAAAAATGAAATTTTTTCATCACAAAAGAATAATCAATTCCCGCATTGGTAAAGTTTTTAATGTTTCTGTTAAACATATTGTAAAGATGACTATTTCCATAGATGAAATTATTGTAAATTCCATGCAAAAAGCTTATACCAATATCCAATTTATTAAACCCTATTCTTGTATTAAATCCAAAAACCTGTTCATTAAGGCTGTCTTTTTTACTAATTTCCTGAATAGTGCGATGATAACCTGATTCGTAAAGCGAAGCAAAAGTCAGCGTGTCGGAATCAAATATTGATGCATCAACATTTTTATTTGAATAAAAGCCAGAAATTTTTATATTATTAATGGAAATGCTAATGCCAACTCCTCGTAAAAATTCATTTTCATTGACCGACCTGAATGGATAAAAAGAGTTACGTGATTTAAATATTTGCTCAATAAAAGATGTTTTCCCCATTGAAAAACCTGTTGACAATACTAATCCCTGTCCAAAACTGGCATTAAAATCGCCTAAAGCAATTGTTTTTATAATTTTATGGTCAGGTTGATAACATAAATGTGCTGAATAAAAATCAAAACCATATTTTTGGCTACCTTTAAAAAACTCTTCTCCAGCATCTTTTTCCATAGTAACACCATAGCTTAACTTATTGTCAGGCTGATGAATATATCGAATAAACATTTTATACATACTCCCTAAAAATGAAGTATCCTGCAAAGAGCCTTCTTCATAAGAAAAGGTTCTTTCTACTTTAAATTGTATGTCATTACCATAAACAGGTAAAAAGTAATCAATGTTTCTTTTTTTTACCTGATTTTTGTTAAAACTAATAAAATAGCTTAAAAACTCAATAGTTTGATCATCTAATGCCTGAATATTCCTTAGTTCATAAATTGAGTTAAATCCTTTATACCGTTTTTGATAATCAAGAATTGCATTTATCTGTATATCTGAAAGAAAAAACAGTTCTGAAAGTTGATTGTAATCCACTTCATTGATACAAATTGGCTCATGATAATAATAAATTAATTTATCATAAACTTCTGATAAATCATATTCAGTACCAATATTTTCAATAATTTCCTTTAAAATTTCCTGTATGAGAATTTCGCTTTTTGACTGAGGAAACAACTTTAATGTTATCAATGAAAAACAAACAATAAGTAGTAGTTTTCCTGCTTTAGATTTTATAATAAACATTGTGATGCTATTGATTATTATTTTCTCCAAAGTAATGATAAGCTGAAATAGAAGGGGAATTCCCTAAAACAGGATGGATTTGAAAACCTATATCTGCAACAATACTTTTAAGACATAAATTAATACCAAACGATGTCAGTGCAGGATTATTCTTAAAACCTAATCTGACACCTATTGTTTTATTTATTTTATAGTCCAAACCTGTTTTAAAGCAAAATCCAAACACATTGGCATGTTCAGTTTCTGCAATAATTTTTATATTTTCATCAACTTTAAAAGTAATACCAAAACGAATAATTGTTGGAATTTGCTCGTTTGTAACTTTTTCATAACGCACAGCCGTAGGGTTGAAAATATGAAACCCTAAAATAAAATACTTATTAAGTAAATAAAGCCCTGATAATTCTGCATAAAAAACTGAATTGGACTGTAGGTCATAATTTGTAGTTCTTAAATAATTTAATTGAATACCAGCCGAAAAATCTTTTGATATCTTTAAACCGTATGCAAAACCTAATTTTTGTCTTGAAAATACTTTTGAAAAATTTAATGCAAATATGTCAATAGCAACTGAAGATCTTCGATAAAATGGGAAAGTGGCAATAATTGCTACATCATTAATCTCTTTTAAATAATATCTGTTTTCAGCAAAAAATCCAATAGAAGGATTTTCAAGAAATGCGAGTGCTGCCTGATTATTAAATGCAGCCCAAGGATTTATTGCAGTTACTGAAATGTTTGAAAGAGACCGTGAATATGCTCCTACCGGATCAAAAAATTCTTGCGTGAATGCTTGATTAACAATCAATAATAAAATAAAGGAGATTGTTTTTCTCATCCTAATTTTATGAAAATGTAATTAAAACTTTACTTTTTAACTGTAATCCAAAGAGCTTTGCTGCATTTGATTTATTGATAGCTATTTCAAGCAAATCCCCTGAACTAAATAAACATAATGCATCACCCGGGTAAACATCAGTATATAATTCTGAAATATTCTCAATTACTTCATTACTACTAAATTCAATACGAATGTTTGAATAATCATACCTCTCCATCACTTTTTTACTGATATTAGTAATTGCATTGCCATAGTTATCAATATAAATTACCATACCCCTGATCACATCCTTTTCCAATATAGGATTTAAAGAAGAAATCATAGCCATTTTATCAGTTTTAGCACCTACTGCATTTAAATTATATTTTTGTGCAATTTTAACAGCCGCTGGTGCAAGAATATTTTTCAAAGGGAAAACGGCATCATGCCTGCTTTTATACTCAATAACACAGATTTCATCAGCTTTTTGGTCAGTAACCAATGAAATAATTCCATTGTTGCTTCCTAAAAAATACTGTTTATTAAATTTAACAGCTATAAAGGTATCATTAGATGAATTATCAGAGTCAACATTTATTAAATGGATAGTTTTTTCAGGAAAATCATTATAACAGTTTCTTAAAACATAAGCTGCTTCAGAAATATTAAAAGCACTTACCTGATGAGTAATATCTATTATACTGGCATCTTTGATATTGCTTAACAAATAACCTTTTACAGCAGCCACAAAATGGTCTTTTATACCCATATCCGATGTCAAAGTAATAATACTCACAAATTAACTTGAATTTAACAGTTTAAATGCATAAAAATTTTAAAAGTAAATTTAGTATTCTCACTTTGTATAAATTAACATCTAATTAAGAAAAATCAGCTATTATGTTAATTATTGAATTAATTAAAACTAACGAATAATGTATTTTCGCACTGAAAAAGAATTTAACAATTAAATGCTTGAAAGAATTTGTTATTAAATTAGATGTACCGGATATTCTTGAACTCATAGGGTTAAATGATCAAAAATTCAAATTAGTTAAAAGTTATTTCCCTGAAGTTCAAATGTATTTAAGAGGTGATGAACTTAAAATTATTGGTGAATCACAACAAGCAATGTATGCATTAGATGCATGGGAAAACCTGATTCAATATGCACAACACCACTCTGTTATTGAAGAAGATAAAATAAAAAGCATTTTAAACAATGAAAATCCCTTAACAGAACTTGAAGACAACAATGACAATTTAATACTTTTCGGCAGGAATAATAAACCAATTAAAGCCAAAACACCAACCCAACTAAAACTTAAAAAAGCAGTACAAACCCATGATATTATTTTTGCAATAGGTCCGGCAGGAACAGGAAAAACATACACTTCAGTAGCCTTAGCAGTAAAAGCATTAAAAAATAAAGAAGTAAAAAAAATTATTTTAACACGTCCTGCTGTTGAAGCTGGTGAAAATCTAGGTTTTTTACCAGGTGATATGCGGGAAAAAATTGACCCTTATTTACGTCCTTTGTACGATGCTCTTGACGACATGCTCTCAGCCGAAAAGCTTGGGTTTTATCTTGAAAAAAAAATTATTGAAATTGCTCCTCTGGCTTTTATGCGTGGTCGAACACTTGACGATGCTTATGTTATTCTTGACGAAGCACAAAACTGTTCAAATCTTCAAATAAAAATGTTTTTAACCAGAATGGGGCCAAATGCCAAGTTTATTGTAAATGGTGACTTAACGCAAATAGATTTACCCGGGCATCAAAAATCAGGCTTGATAAAAGCAACAAGGATACTTAAAAACATAAAAGGAATTACTATTCTCGAATTTGATGTCAATGATGTTACACGGCATCGAATTGTCAAAGAGATTATCAATGCATATTCAATAAAAGAAGTTGATTAAGAATATTTTTAAATAGATTGCTATGAAATATGAAGCTATTCAGGAAACAAATTTTCATTTTAAAGGCCAGATAAGTTTGAATAAAGGCAAAGTACGTGATATTTATGAAATTGGAAATGACCATTTTTTACTAATAGTCAGCGATAGAATCTCTGCATTTGATGTTGTTTTACCAAGACCAATTCCTTATAAAGGTGAAATATTAAATTTGATTGCTGCAAAATCAATGAAACAAACCGAAGATATAGTGCCTAACTGGTTAATTGATGTACCCGATCCCGCAGCATCTATTGGAATTAAATGTAAACCCTTTGCTGTGGAAATGGTTATACGTGGATATCTTGTTGGTCATGCCTGGCGTGAATATTTAAGTGGTAAACGAAGTATCTGTGGAATTCCCCTGCCTGAAGGTATGGTTGAAAATCAAAAATTCGATAATCCTATTATCACTCCAACAACAAAAGCTATCGAAGGTCATGATGAAGATATCAGTCGTGAATTTATAATCGATAATGGCCTTGTTAGCGAAGAACATTATGTTCAACTTGAAAAATACACTTACAAACTATTTGAAAGAGGAACTAAACTGGCTGCACAAAGAGGATTAATATTGGTAGATACTAAATATGAGTTTGGTTTGAGAGATGGAAAAATATATTTAATTGATGAAGTGCATACACCCGATTCGTCAAGGTACTTTTATGCAAAAGATTATGAAATTAATTTTTCCAAAGGTTTAAAACAAAAACAGCTTTCAAAAGAATTTGTCAGAGAATGGTTGATGGAAAAGGGTTTTCAGGGAAGAGAAGGAGACATCATGCCTGATATTAATGATGAAGTGGTTGAGATGGTAATGAACAGATATATTGAATTATATGAACAGGTCACTGGAGAAAAATTTCATTTTTCAGACCGTAATGATCTTTCGAACCGAATTTTTAGAAATGTGTCTGAAAAAATAGATGCATTGCTGAAATAAAATAAAAATTTATTCGTTTCACATTAGCAAATTCACTATGAAATATAGTCGCTTATTAATAATAGTTTTTTTATTTAATTTTCTGAATGTAAACGGACAAGAGCCACCTTTTGCAGTTTATGAAAAAGTAAAAAATGCACTTGTTCATATCTCATCATTTTCGCTGGAAGGAAATAAAATTGATGAAGGAACAGGTTTCTTTATTGATCCCAATGGAATATTGTTGACCACAAATCATTTAATTGCAAGCGCTGATTCTGTTCTTATCAAAGGTGTTGATGGAACTATTTATCCACTTATTTCTAAAGAAATAATAAGTGAAAAAGCTGATATTGTTAAGTTGCAAGTATATAAAAAACATGGACAAGTAAGTGCGTTAGCGTTATCTGAATCAATACTTTATGAAGGCGATTCAGCTTTTACAATTGGAATAAATGACAAGCTTCAGGGATATGTTAGTGAAGGGTACGTATCAATAATAAGAATTTTTGAAGAAACTGGTCCTGGCTTGCTCACAATGATGAAAGTTGATAAAGTACACGATGGAGCGCCTTTAGTCAATAATTTTGGAGAAGTTATCGGATTGTTTTCATTTCCTAAAATAGAATTGTTTGAAATAAATTTTGCTATCAGCATTAAAGTAGTTACTGAAAGTGAAGGTTATAAACCTGCAAAAACATCTGTTTATAAGGTAACAGAACAGCCTGAAACAGAATATTTTACAAAAGATAATCAAAAAATTATTGAAAATGAATCAATTACTTTCGACTCTATTATTAATTTAGAATCAAAATTAAAAACACTTGGTGACTCAATTATTGAAGGCTGGAATGAGTTTGCCCGTTTAGATGCACTAACAGATTTTATACCTCTTTTTGTTAAAGCTTTAAAAGTCAGAGGTTCTTATTATTATAGCTTTAATAAACTCGATTTCATGTATAAATTAGTTTCCCCTGACAACTCATTCAGAATTTTTAACTGGACTTTACGATTTGATGACGGCACTTACAGGTATTATGGGGCAATACAATTCAACAGTATAAATTTAAAGCTGATACCACTATACGATTATTCTCATATGATTCCATTTGATATTGTGACAGATACAATTTTAACTCAGGAAAGCTGGTATGGTGTTCAATACTTTGATATTGGTATAATGAAAAAAGGAAAACTTCCTTATTATATTTTATTAGGTTGGGATGGAAACAATTACATAAGCAGTAAAAAACTTGTAGAAATATTACATTTTGACGAAAATAACAATGCTGTATTCGGTGCTCCACTTTTTTCAGTACCCGGAACAAACCCTATGAGATATCAACTTCAATTTAACAAAGATGCTTTTGTGGTATTAAAATTTGTTGATCATAAAAAAATGATTGCATTTGACAATTTAATACCTCCTACACCTGATGACTCCGGCAAATTCTGGACTTATGTTCCTGATGGAACCTATAATTATTTAAAAATAAAAAAAGGGAAATTGGTATTTAATGAAGATATCTTCAAAAATGAAAAAATTTCTCCTGATGCAATTTCAGAAGATAAAAATATTTCAGGCAAACCTGAAAACAATAAATCAATAAAATCGGGAATTTTACCACCTGATAAATATTAACAGACGGAATTGTAGTTTAGTCCTAAACTTTATTGGTCTGACAGTAACTGTCAAATTGAAAACTCTTTCCTGATTTTATCAACAAAATCAAGTTCTTCCCATGGAAAGAATTTCACTATCTTTTTAAATGTTTTGCCATTACAATTGGGTCGAATATCTTCAGGATCGTAATATACAGTAACCTCTTTTTGATAAACATCTCTTCCAAAGTGGCCATAGGCAGCAGTTGGTTCATATATAGGATTTTTAAGCCCAAAACGTTTTACAATAGCACCTGGCCTTAAATCAAAAATACTTTTAAGTTTCACTGCTATTTCGCTATCCTTCAATTTTTTCCCATCAGCATTTTTTGCTTTGGCAGTTCCATTTGTATTTACAAAAAAACCAACTGGCTCTGCTACACCAATAGCATAAGCTACCTGAATTAGAACTTCATCGGCAACACCTGCTGCAACCATATTTTTTGCTATATGACGACAGGCATAAGCTGCAGAACGGTCAACTTTTGATGAATCTTTTCCCGAAAATGCGCCTCCACCATGTGCACCTTTTCCTCCGTAGGTATCGACAATAATTTTTCGGCCTGTCAGACCTGTATCACCATGGGGGCCGCCAATAACAAAATTTCCGGTAGGATTAACATGGAGAATAAAGTCTTTTTTAAATAATTTTTTTACTCTTTCAGGACAAAGCCTCTTTACACGAGGAATTAAAATTTTCTCAACATCGTTTTTTATCTTTTGCTGCATTTTGAAATCAGTATCAAATTCATCATGCTGTGTAGAAACTACTATGGTATGAACCCTGATAGGTTTATTATTATCATTGTATTCGATGGTTACCTGTGATTTTGCATCAGGTCTTAAATATTTCATTTTTTTTCCTTCCCTGCGGATTGCTGCCAACTCCTGAACAAGCATGTGGGCCAGTTCAACCGCAACAGGCATATAATTATCCATTTCTTTGCAGGCATATCCAAACATCATTCCCTGATCACCAGCACCCTGAACATGGTCATCTCCACGATTTACTCCCCTAAAAATATCGTCTGATTGTGAATGGATAGCACTAATAACACCGCATGAATCAGCATCAAAACGATATTCTGCCTTTGTGTAACCAATTTTTCTGATTGTTTTTCGCACAATATCTTGAATTTCAACATATCCTTGAGTTCTAACTTCGCCTCCAACTACACAAAGTCCGGTTGTTACAAATGTTTCACAAGCAACTTTTGAGTCGGGGTCATAGCGTAAAAACTCATCAAGCAAGGAATCTGATATTTGATCAGCAACTTTATCGGGGTGTCCTTCCGACACCGATTCAGATGTAAAAAAGTATGGCATTGTCTGTAAATTAAGAATTTTTAGAAGGGCAAAGTTATTAAAGTCTATTTAATTAATGAACCTATATCCTCACCAAAAATCAGTTTTTTAAAATCACCTGGTTTTCCGGCATCAAAAATAATAATTGGCATTTTGTTTTCTTTACATAATGTAAATGCTGTTATATCCATCACCTTTAATTCATTTTTAATAACTTCATCAAAACTGATTGTTGTATATTTTTTTGCATTTGGATTTTTCATCGGATCATCTGAATACACACCATCCACTTTTGTTCCTTTAAGTAAAATATCAGCACCAATTTCAACAGCTCTTAATGCAGCAGCAGTGTCAGTTGTAAATAATGGATTTCCTGTTCCACCACTAAAAATCAACACCTGCCCTTCATCAAAGTATTTAATAACATTATCATGATTATAAAGTTCCCCTGTTTTTGCCACTTTGAAAGCAGTGATGTGCCTGCATTTTATATTTTTTGAAGAAAGTGCTTCATACAGAGCTATTCCATTAATGACTGTTGCCAACATCCCCATATAATCTGCTCTGACATGGTTTATAAATCCTTTTGACGATAACTCATTACCTCGTATAAAATTTCCACCACCAATAACAATTGCGAGCTTTACCCCGTATTTTACAATATCTTCTACCTCATTTATATAATATTTTATAGCTTTTTCGTCAATACCAAAGCCATTTTTACCGCCTAATACTTCACCACTAAGTTTCAACAGAATTTTTTTGTATTTCATCATTAGATATTAAAAAAATAAGACCCTTTATTTATACAAAAATAAAGGGTCTTTTTCTATACTAAAAAAGAATATTTCAACTATCCATTGACAGCTAATCTGATAAATTTATTTACCTTTAATTCCTTATCAATCTGTTTTAAAAATTCCTCTACTGTTTTTGTACTATCTTTAACAAAAGCCTGGCTTAACAAGGTATTTTCTTTTAAGAATTTTTGTAACTTACCCTGTGCAATTTTCTCAATCATATTTTCTGGTTTACCTTCCTGTCGTACCTGATCAATAGCAATAGCCATTTCATGTTCAATAACTGATTTTTCGATTTGGGTAGCATCAACAGCAAGTGGATTCATTGCAGCAATTTGCATGGCAATATCTTTTCCAGCAGAAATAAAATCAGGATTGTCAGATTTGTTTAATGCAACCAAAACTCCAATTTTATTTCCAAGATGAATATAAGGAACTACAATATCAGAAGATAAAGACCTGTAATTAATAATCTGAATTTTCTCGCCAATTTTTGCTAATTGTTCATCAACCAGGTCGGCTACCTTTACATTGTCAACTGGTAATGTCAGCAATTCATCAATACTGTTTGGCCTGAATTTCAAAGCTGCATCAGCAATTTTATTAACAAAGCCAATAAAATCAGCATTCTTTGCAACAAAATCCGTTTCACAGCATACTTCTACCAATAATCCAAATTTATTATCTTCAGAAATTTTTGCAACTATTACACCTTCTGTGGCATCACGGTCGGCACGTTTTGCTGATACCTTTTGACCTTTTTTTCTTAAATAGTCTATTGCTTCATCAAAATCACCATTGGTTGCAGTTAATGCCTCTTTACAATCCATCATGCCTGCTCCGGTAATTTTCCTAAGCTTTGCTATGTCGCTACTAGTTATTGTCATTTTTCTGTGTTTGCTTTTTATTAATACGCTTTCTTTCTTTTCTTTCTCTTGGTTCAGTTACAACGTCACCCGTTTCTTTTTCACGTAAATCTTTTTCCATATCTTCTTTAACAGCTTTCCTTTCACTCAAACCTTCTTCGATTGCTTTTGTAAAAATTTCAGTTATTAAAGAAATTGATTTTGTAGCATCATCGTTTCCTGGAATGGGGAAATCTACTTTTGTAGGGTCAGAGTTAGTATCAACAATAGCAAAAGTAGTAAGATTCAGTTTTGTTGCTTCTGCAATTGCAATATGTTCTTTGCGAATATCAACAACAAAAAGTGCTGCTGGTAATCTTTTCTGGTCAATAATACCACTTAAGGTTTTTTCAAGTTTTTCTTTTTCCCTAAGCAAAGTATTCCTTTCCTTTTTATTCATATTAAGCACTGTCCCATCTTTAAACATTATTTCAATATTCGAAAGTTTTTTAATAGATTTTCTAACAGTACTGAAATTAGTCAACATGCCTCCCAACCAGCGATCAGTAACAAAAGGCATTCCTGTTCTTTTGGCTGCCTGTTCAATAATATCTTTTGCCTGTTTTTTTGTGGCAACAAATAAAATTTTTCTACCAGACCTTGCAATGTTTTTTGCTGCGCTACATGCGATTTGCAGTTTGCTAACTGTTTTTTTAATATCAATCAGATGAATTCCATTGTGCTCCATAAAAATGTAAGGAGCCATCTTAGGATTCCATTTACTGCTATTATGCCCAAAATGAACACCAGCATCAAGGAATTCATTTATATCGTAATTTATCTCCATAAAATAATATTATCTCTTTCTGAATTGGAATCTTTTTCTTGCTTTTGGGAAACCTGCCTTTTTACGTTCAACCATTCGTGGATCACGTTTTAAAAGTCCATTATGTTTAAGAACTTCTTTAAATTCTTCATTAAAAATAACTAAAGCTCTTGAAATAGCTAGACGTGTGGCTTCGGCCTGTCCTGTTGTTCCACCACCCTGAACATTGATTAAAACATCAAATATTCCAGTAGTATTTGAATATTTAAAAGGCTCTTCAACAATAGCCTGATTAGCGATAGTTTTAAAAAATGTCTTATAATCGGAGTTATTAACAATAATTTTTCCTTCTCCTTTTTTAAGGAAAACTCTCGAAACAGATGTTTTCCTTCTTCCAACGGTATGAATATATTCCATTCTTAAAATTAAATTTCTATTTGAACAGGTTTTTGAGCTGTATGAGGATGTGAAGTACCTGTATAAACAAAGAGGTTCTTAAGATATTCTTTGCGTAATCTTGACTTTGGCATCATTCCCCTGATTGCTTCAATAATTAAATTTTCGGGTTTCTTACTTAAAATTTCCCGTGGTGTAGTAAATCTTTGACCGCCAGGATACCCTGTATGTCTGATGTAAACTTTATCACTAAGTTTATTTCCTGTAAGTCTGATTTTTTCAGCATTAATAATAACTACTTTATCACCTGAATTTACATGAGGAGTAAAATCAGGTTTATTTTTACCTCGTAGTATTTTTGCTACATTAGAGGCTAATCTGCCTAAAATCTCTCCTTCTGCATCCACCAAATACCAGTTTCTGCTGATAGTATTTTTGTTTACAAATAATGTTTTGTAACTTAAAGTGTCCACTTATTTAAAATTTTTAAAATTTTGAACTTCAATAAAGAGTGCAAAGGTATAATAATTCTTCATCTAAAAAACAAAAGAAGGAAAAAATTAATTATATTAATTTACAATAAAGAAAAAAAATCTTCTATCTTGATTATCAGTCATTTAATATTACTTTTTTACTCTCTCAGTATAGGTACGGGTGCGGGTATCAATTCTAATTTTATCATCAATATCGACAAATAAAGGTACCATTATCTCTGCACCTGTTTCAAGTGTTGCAGGTTTGAGAGTATTTGTAGCAGTATCACCTTTTAAACCTTTTTCTGTATAGTTTACAGTCAATTCGATAAAAGCTGGCAATTCACAATATAATGGACTTTCAGTTTCTTCATGAAATACTATTCCTACCTCCTGTCCTTCTTTCATTAAATCATGATTTTCAACAAGGTCTTCCGATAATGTCACCTGTTCAAAAGTTTCAATATTCATAAAAACATAACCTGTTTCATCAGAATATAAAAACTGATAAGGATGATTAACTACCCTTGCTGTAGTAATTTTAACACCTGAAGTAAAAGTATAATCTATCACTTTACCAGTTGTAAGACCTTTAAGTTTAGTTCTCACAAAAGCTGGACCTTTCCCTGGTTTTACGTGCTGAAAATCAACTATTTGATAAAGTTCATTATTAAATTCAATACACAATCCAATTTTAAAATCTGCAGTAGTTGCCATAAAAATAATTTACAAAATTTACGAATTATACGACCATTTCAATAATACTGATCCCCATGTAAATCCTCCACCAAATGCAGCTAAAATAATGTTATCACCTTTTTTAAGCTTTTTTTCCCATTCCCACAAACAAAGTGGAATTGTAGCATTGGTAGTATTACCGTATCTTTCAATATTAATCATTACTTTTTCACGCGATACACCCATTCTTTTAGCTGTGGCATCAATGATTCTTAAATTTGCCTGATGAGGCACCAAATAAGCAACATCTTCGGAACAAAGGTTATTTTTTTCCATAATCTCAGCAGCAACATCTGCCATTCCCTTTACAGCAAATTTAAAAACTGTTTGGCCTTCCTGATAAACAAAGTGTTTTCTTTCATTGATTGTTTCATGAGAACTTGGCAATAAAGATCCTCCTGCCTTCTGATGTAAAAATGGCCAGCCAGAACCATCGGCATGTAAAATACTGTCAATAATACCTGTTCCATCATCTGCTGGTTCAAGCAATACAGCAGCACCGGCATCACCGAATAAAATACAAGTTTCTCTTTGGGTGTAATCAACAAGATACGACATTTTATCGGCCCCTACAACAATCACTTTTTTATGTGTTCCCGATTCAATATATTTTGAAGCTGTAACCAATGCAAATAAAAATCCACTACATGCAGCATTTAAATCAAAACTAAAAGCATTTTTAATACCTGTTTTGTCTGAGATAATATTTGCAGTAGCAGGATATAGCACATCGGGAGATACTGTAGCACAAATCAGTAAATCAATTTCTTCTGGATTGGTATTGGTTTTCTCAAGAAGACCTTTGACAGCATTTGCACCCATTTCTGATGTAGGACGTTGATTCCCACGAAGAATATGTCTTTCTTTTATCCCTGTCCTTGTTAAAATCCACTCATCTGTAGTGTCAACCATTTTCTCAAGATCAGCATTTGTAAGTAGGTCAGGCGGAACCCATGCATTAATTCCTTTAACAGATGCTCTGACTTTTTTCATTTACTCAGATTTTATTGAATTAAAATAATTTATTAATATATTAATCAATTTATTTTTTACAACAGCATGTGTCTGTTTTAGCATATTATTTATAGCAATATCTGATGACATCCCATGGGCTACAATTACAGGTTTATTGATTCCAAGAATGGGTGTTCCACCATAATTTTCATAATTCATTGAGTTAAAGAACTCATCATCAATCCCTCTTTGTTTTATTGATTTGTAAAATCCTTCTATTGTCTTTAATACAATATTTCCGGTAAAACCATCACAAACAATCACATCTGCCTTTTCAGATAAAATGTCGTATCCCTCAATATTTCCAATAAAATTTATCCGAGATTCATTAATCATTAATTGGTAGGCTGCTTGTGACACAAGATTCCCTTTTTCAGGCTCACTCCCTATGTTTAACAGGCCAACTTTTGGATTTTTTATATTAAAAATAGTCTCAATATAGCTTGACCCTAAAAGTCCAAATTGTGCAAGTACATCTTGTCTGCAATCAGGATTAACACCAATATCAAGCATTATCCCAATTTTTTTATTTATTTTAGGGATAATGGTAGCAATAGCAGGTCGTATAACGCCAGTAATAGGTTTTGCAAAATAGTAAGCACCTACCATCATTGCCCCAGTGTTACCAGCACTTGCAAATGCATCTAAATCATTGCTTGCAAGCATTTTAAATCCAACAACAATACTTGAATTTTTCTTTTGATTAAAAGCTTTTGTAGGCATGTCCCCCATTTGTATCACTTCACTGGCATCAATAAAAGTAGTATTTGGAAATTCTTTAATAGCAGATACCAGTCCTGGATATTGTTTTTGAACTGATTCTAATTTACCGATAAGAACAAGTTCAGTATCATCGAAATTATCTGACAAAAACATTAAAGCACCTTGCAGAACTTTTAAAGGTGCAGCATCGCCTCCCATTAAATCAAGTCCAATCCGCATAAATTAGGGGTATTTGACGGAAAGCTTATTTTGTTTCTTTCTCAAGTACAACTTTTCCTTTATAATAAAGCTTACCTTCTGACCAATATGCTCTATGAAAAAGGTGTGTTTCACCTGTAGTATTGCAAACAGCCAAAGTAGGCATCATGGCTTTATCATGTGTTCTTCTTTTATCTCTTCTTGTTTTTGAGATTTTTCTTTTTGGATGTGGCATTTTTAGTTTATTTAATTATTTTTTATTGACTTAGTTTAAATTTTTATCATTTCCATAGTTAAACTCATCATAACTTTTCTGATTTGATGAAAGTTCATTTATTTTCTTAAGCATGACCTGATTGCATTCAAGACCAGCCAGGTCACAAGACGATTTTACCGGAATTAACATGAGTGTAAAATCATGTATTGTGTCAGCAATGTTAAAAAATACTTCATTTGGAGAAACATATAAAATATCATCATCTTCTTCAGTTTTTAAAGATGATTCAACTTTTAAATACATTTTAAACTCTTTGTTTACAGGTAAAATATATCTGTTAAGGCATCTGTCACAACTACACTCTATTTTACCTGAAAAGAAAAAATATAAAGTAAATAATGCTTCAGTTTCTTTTTGTAAAACAAATTCCAAATTGAGATCAAAAACATTTTCATTTGTTGGATCATAATAATTCATAAAGAAAGAATCAATTTTAAAATTAATAGAAGTTTTGCCGAAATTTATCCCAGCAAACCTTATATCAAAATTTTTATAAAATGTTTTCTCTTTCAAAACGAATTATTTGACAGTTTTAAAGAACTGCAAAGGTAGGTAAAACAGTTTGAAAAATTCATACAAAACTGGAAAAAAATAATCAATTTTCCTCCTTTTCTCTCACTATTCTTGTTTGAAGTGGATTTTTGGTGATTTCAGTATGCATCTTTCTGTTTCTCAATATTTTAAGAGCCATAAACATGGCTTCTCTAAAACTTGATTCTTCTGCTATTCCCTTACCTGCAATATTATATGCTGTACCATGAACAGGAGATGTTCGAACGATAGGTAAACCTGCAGTATAGTTTACACCTCTTTCAAACATAAAAGTTTTAAAAGGAGCCAATCCCTGATCGTGATACATTGCCAAAACACCATCATATTTTAAGTATTCTCTGCTTCCAAAGAATCCATCCGCAGGAAAAGGTCCAAATGATAGCATTCCATTTTCATTCGCTTCTTCAATAGCTGGTATAATATTTTTACTTTCTTCATCACCCAACAAACCATTGTCACCAGCATGGGGATTAAGCCCAAGAACAGCAATTTTGGGGTATGAAATGGCAAAATCAGTTTTTAATGTTTGATAAAAAATAGTCAGTTTTTCGATTACTAATTTCTTTGTAATAGCTAATGGCACCTGGGATAATGGCAAATGAGCTGTGACCAATCCTACTTTCATTTCATCGGAAACCATAAGCATCAAATACGACTTTGCTTCAGTTTCCTTTAATAAATATTCTGAATGCCCTGGAAATTTAAATTCTTCTGATTGAATTGTTTTTTTATTTATCGGAGCAGTTACAATTGCGTCTGCTAAATTATTTTTAAGGGCAAAAAGTGCTGCTTGTAATGATTTTAAAGCATATTTGCCAGAATTTTCAGTAGGTACACCTAACTGTATATTTGAATCAGCCTCTGATTGCCAATTACAAAACAAATTAAGCTTTTTAGGATTCAATTGTTTTGGGTTTCTTACAGTTTCATATTCCAACTCTGATAAATCGATGATATTGGAATAATAACTAACAATATTTTTACTACAATAAACCAAAGGTGTTACATAATTAAAAATTCTTTTATCAAGAAAGGTTTTTAAAACAACTTCTGGTCCTATGCCATTAATATCTCCGATTGAAATTGCAATGATAGGTTTGAGAATTTTTTCTTCGCTACTCATTATGATAAATATTTTTTAATAATAAAATTTAATAACAGACGTATTCCAATTGCTGTACCTCCTTTTGGATAATATTTGTAATCCGTATGTGCAAAAGAAAGTCCGGCAATATCTAAATGTATCCATGGGTAATCGGTAAATTTTTCCAAAAATTTTGCTGCTGTAATAGCTCCTGCCTCACGACCTCCTATATTTTTCAAATCAGCAATATCAGATTTAAGCAACTCAGCATATTCATCCCACAGAGGAAATTCCACAATTTTTTCCTCCACATCAAACCCGGCTTGTATCAATTGATTATGTGTGTTAATATCACATTTAAAAAAGCCTACCATCGCATATTTCCCAACTGCAACCGATGCAGCCCCAGTTAAAGTGGCTATATCAATAACAAGGTCGGGTTGATATTGCTTTGAAAAGGCAAGTGCATCTGCTAAAATCATTCTTCCTTCAGCATCAGTATTCAGAACTTCAACCGTTGTTTTATCGTACATTGTAACAATATCGCCTGGTAAAATAGCATCTTCACCAGGTCGGTTATCAGTTGAAGGTATTAAACCAATAATATGTATTGGCAGTTTTAATTTTGTAATTGCGTATATGGTTGCAATTACCACTGCTGCACCACTCATGTCGCTTTTCATATAATCCATCGAGTTTGGTGTAGGTTTCAAAGAAAGTCCACCAGTGTCGAAAACAATGCCCTTTCCAACTAAAATTAAGGGTTTTTCATTTATCGCATTCTCAGGTTTATATTCAAGGATTGAAAAAGTAGGTGGATTTTTGCTGCCCCTGTTAATTGAAAGCAAACCTCCCATTTTTAATGCTTTTATTTTCGTCTTATGATAAACTTCAACATCAAAACCAGCAGTTTTTCCTAATAAAACTATCCTTTTTGATAATTCCTCTGATGTAAGTACAGACCCAGGTTCATTTATTGCATCACGTGCCCAAAATACAGATTCAACAATACATTTTAGTCTTTGAATATCTGTTGCTTTTATCCTGTTTTTTAAAAAATAGATCTTTTTGACCTGTTTCTCTAAGTTTCCTGTTTTGTATTTATTAAAACTATAAGATGCAAGCAGAAAACCCTCTGTATATGAAATAGTTTGAAGATCATTATTAAAACCTGTGAATACAATTTCGTTAAATTTATATTTTATGATTGCTTTATAAAATACAGCACCTTCAGTATATAATCCGGTATCCTGAAGATTATTGTTTTTGCTGATTTTAATGAGATGAATGAATATGTCTGTATCGATTCTCGGCAGACGAAACATATCAACCTCAATATCAGCATTTTTTGTTATATAGTTGATTTCCTCTTCGGATAGTTTGATACTTATCCCTGAAATTGATTGCTGCAAATTTTCTTTAAATAAAACAATAAGTAATGGTTGTTTTGAATTATATTTATTTATATTAACCAGTTGTAGCATCATTATTTTTTTGTGGCAAAAATAACTCTAATCTTTATGATAGTTTCGTAAAGATTTTTGAAATTCTTTTAATTAAAACAATTGCTTCAATTATAACAATCCACGAGATTTGCAGCTTGTAATTCCAGAGTTTATTTTTACTGAATGAAGAAATTTTATGGTCAGCATTTTCTGCATGATAAAAATATTGCCAGAAAAATAGCATCCAGTTTATCATTAATTAATAAGGTATATGATAACCTTATAGAAATAGGACCTGGAAATGGCAGTTTGACAGATTTTATTTACCAACTATATTATGATAGACTTTGGTTAATTGAAATTGATAAAGATTTAATACCACATCTAAATGAAAAATTTCCTTTGCTTATTAAAAAAATCATACATGATGATTTTCTGAATATTGATATCAAATCAATCGTTCCTGATCAGGTGGGGATAATAGGTAATTTTCCATATAACATTTCTTCTCAAATCATTTTTAAAATTATAGAAAATCAACAGATTATACCTGAAATGGTTGGCATGTTTCAAAAAGAAGTTGCTGAAAGAATAAATGCCAAACCAAATAGTAAAATCTATGGAAAGATTAGTGTTATCACCCAAGCGTATTATGATACAGAAATATTGTTTAACGTTCCAAGAACTGTTTTTTATCCTCAACCAGAAGTAGAATCTGCTGTCATAAGATTGATAAGAAAATCTGACAATAAATTGAATTTTCCATCAGAAAAATTTAATAAGGTTGTAAAAGCAGCATTTCTTCAACGTAGGAAAACACTAAAAAATGCTTTGTCATCAGGAGGGTTTAATTGCGATGTTATTGATACAAATCTATTATCAAAGAGAGCAGAAAATCTAAGTGTTTCAGATTTCATTGAATTAACGCTCAAATTAAACTAACATGGCAGAAAAAATTTTAATAACACAATTGGTTCCTGATTTCTTTGTTTGGGAGTTAAAAAAAATGAAATTTGAGGTTGATGAAATTCCTGGAATAAGCCAAAGCGATTGTAAAAATATTATTCATGAATACACAGGTCTGTATATCCGTTCAGGATTAGTAGTAAATAGAGAATTGTTGGATTGTGCCATCAAGCTTCAGTTTATTTTACGACCTGGTTCAGGTCTGGATATTATTGACACAAAAAGTGCTGCTGAAAAAAAAATTGCACTTTTCAATTCACCGGAAGGAAACAGAGATGCTGTGGCTGAACATGCATTGGGTTTATTAATTGGCATGTTAAAAAATATCCCACAATCATTTGACGCTATTAAATCAGGAGTGTTTGAAAGAGAATTGTACAAAGGAGTGGAAATTAAAGATAAAACAGTAGGTATTGTAGGATTTGGAAATACAGGTGCTGAGTTTGCAAAACGACTTTCATCATTCGGTTGTAGAATTATATCATACGACAAGTACAAATCGAATTACGCTCCAAAATATGTAGAAGAAGTTGGGATGCAGGTAATATTTAACGAATCAGATATTGTCAGTTTCCATGTGCCTTTAACAACAGAAACCCAATACATGGTGAATGAAGAATATCTAGGTCGATTTAAAAAACCCTTTTATTTACTTAATACCTCGAGAGGTAAAATCATTGAAACGTCTGCCCTCATCATACATATTAATAAAGGGAAGGTAAAAGGTGCTGGTCTGGATGTTTTAGAAAATGAAAATTTTAATAGTTTAACAGAAAAGCAGCAAATAGAAATTACAACATTAACACAATTCAATCAAGTAGTTTTAACATCACACATTGCAGGAAAAACAATAGAATCAGAAAATAATATACACGCCATTCTGATAAATAAGTTAAAAAATTACAAAGCAAAATGAATTATTGTAATGATAAATGACCTTAAATCTAATTCTATTCATTCAAATACTCATTATTACTTTTTGTAGTTTAGTATCATTCTTATTTTTGGAGAAAATTTTAAAACTTTAAAATCTTGTTGAATAATTATTTGTACAGCATTACTTTTGAACTTTTGCAAATTCTAAGAAAGCTAACCCTATGATAAGGAAAACTTTACTTTTCATGGTCATTGCCAGCCTTTTTTCAGGCTTGGCAATTGGACAATCAAATTTTGGAACATTAACTGGTAAAATCACTGACTCTAAATCAGGTGAGCCATTAATTGGTGCCAATGTAATAGTATTACTTGAAGGTATTCAAAAAGGCGGTGCCATGACCGATGTAAATGGTAATTATACCATTAAACCTATTCCTCCGGGAAATTATAATATTCGTGCTACTTATATTGGTTATAATGATGTTATTGTACAGGGATATTTTATACCATCAGGTAAAATCTCGAATCAGGATATAAAAATGAGCCTGAAAGCTATTGAAACAGATGAAGTAGAAATTATTGAGTACAAAAAGCCTCTGGTTGAAAAAACTGAAGGAGCTGGCACCACACTTTCAGGTGATGACATTAAAAAAGCTGCCACACGTGATATTGGAGCACTAACAGAACTCACACCAGGTATGCAGGGTGGCAGTGTTAAAGGACAACGTACTGAAGGTACTATTTATATTGTTGATGGTGTAAAAGTACGTGGTAGCACAGGAGTTCCTCAAGGTATGATAGCAGAAATCAATACAATAACAGGTGGAATTTCTGCAGAATATGGCGATTTAACAGGCGGAGTTGTTTCAATCACCACTCGTGGTCCTTCTAACCATTTTGCAGGAAGTCTTGAAGCTATTTCTTCACAATTCCTTGATCCTTATGGATATAATACTCTTGAAGGTGCTATTTCAGGACCTATCATCGTAAAAAATAACAAATTAAAAGGCACACAATATCAGGAAGCTATTTTAGGATATTTAATTGCAGGGAATGCCAATTTCAGAAAAGATCCATCACCATCACCAATTCCTTTTTATAAAGTAAAAGATGAAATCTATAATGAAATTTACACAAACCCATTAGCTCCAAGTCCTAACGGAATGGGTTTTGTTCCAGCTGCTGAATATCTTACTAAAGAAAGCCTGGAACAAATAAAAGTTCATCCGGATATTGAAAATCAAAGCTATACTCTTAGTACTAAATTTGATTTCCAACCTGTAAAAAATATAAACTTTACTTTTGGAAGTATGGGTTCTTATTCAAAAGGCAGAGGATATTCCTGGACATATTCCTTGTTTAATTATAAAGAAGCCTCAAAAGCTCAGTTTATTAATACGATGTTCAGGGCTTATGTTAGGTTTTATCAAAAACTGAATTTTGGAGAAGCACAAGCACCAACTGATCCAAAAGCCAAACCAGCCACTAAACAAAAAGGATTAAAAATTACGAATGCCTATTATACCTTAATGGCCGACTATACCAAACTTTACAATATTTCTCAACATCAGGATTTTAAAGAAAATATTTTCGAATATGGCTTTCTGGGAACCTATGACAGATACTGGGAACCCGTATACAAATATGATTATGACACTGTTAATGGAAATCTCGAACAAGCTTATATATTTATTGGTTACCGTGATACTTTAGTAAAATTTACCCCTTATAGTTTTAATGAAGCACGGGCTAACTATACCAGACAACTTTATGAGCTAAGAGATAACGATATAAATAACATGAACACTATTCAGCAACTTGGGGGATTGTTAAATGGTGATAATCCCGGCAATGTCTATTCATTGTGGACCAATGTAGGCGCAATTGCTGCAAGTTACAGTAAATACAATGAAGATCAGGTGAGAGTAACTGGTAAAGCATCAATGGACGTTAACCATCATGCCATTGCCTTTGGTTTTGAATATGAACAAAGAATGCAATATTCTTACTCTGTTGGTGCAAACAGTTTGTGGACAGTTATGAGATCATTAATGAATTCTCATCTGCAGCAACTTGATACACGTAACCCCATTCCAATATTCGATTCAATGGGGAACTTTCTCGATACCATCAATTACAATATTCTTGATGATGGCAAACAATCAACCTTTGACAAAAATTTCAGAAATTATTTAAAATCAATCAATGCCAAAGACATCTATGGTAACCCTATTACTGACCAATCCATTGTAAATATTGACAGATACACACCTGATCAATTCAAGCTCGAATATTTTAGTGCAGACGAACTCCTCAGTAGAAATTTAGTTGGTTATTATGGATATGATTATTTAGGAAACCGACTAACTCAAAAACCTTCTATTGATGATTTTCTTAATAGTGATAAAAAACTAATTGCCCCATTGAATCCAATTTATATGGCAGGCTTTATTGAAGATCTGTTTTATTTCAGAGACATGATTTTCCGCCTTGGTGTCAGGGTTGACCGTTTTGATGCCAATCAGCTTGTATTAAAAGATAAATATTCACTCTACCCTACACTGTCAGCTTCAGAAGTAACAAGTTTAAATGGTAAAACAGTTGAACATCCTGGTAATATTGGTGACGGCTATGTAGTTTATGTTGATGATCCATTCAAACCAACAAAAATTGTCGGATACCGTGATGGTGACAATTGGTATAGTGCAACCGGAGCTGAAGTGACAGACCCAAATACGCTTGCACTTGAAACAACATCAGGGAATATTGCACCATATTTAGTTGAACGCAACGAAGACAATCTTAAAATTACTAAAGAATCTTTCGAAGATTACCAACCACAAATAGATGTGTCGCCACGTATCTATTTTTCTTTTCCAATATCTGATGTAGCAAATTTCTTTGCTAACTATGATATAAGAGTAATGAGACCAACAACCGGGTTATTTACTACAATTGATGATTATTACTATCTTGAACAAAGAGGAACTGCTTCTTTAAGCAATGCAGCATTAAAACCTCAACGCATTACCAGTTATGAAATTGGTTTTAAGCAAGCTTTATCAAAAAACTCTGCTCTGACTATCAATACTTATTATAATGAGACAAGAAACCTTATTAATGTAAGAATGATCAACCAGGCCTACCCTCGTTCTTATATGACATTCGACAATATTGACTTTTCAACCGTAAAAGGGTTTTCACTTCAATATGATTTAAGAAGAACAAAAACCAGTAATGTTCAATTATTGGCAAGCTATACCATGCAGTTTGCAGATGGTACAGGCTCTAACTCAGCATCGCAAGCAAATCTTATCAGTACAGGCCAACCAAACTTAAGAACACCTTTCCCATTGGACAATGACTACAGACATTCTTTATCAGGACAATTGGATTACAGGTTTAGAAGTGGAGAATCTTATAATGGTCCTGTATCAAGAAAAGGGAAAAGAATTCTTGAAAATACAGGTATCAACTTTTTGTTTTCTGCAACATCAGGACGTCCATACACAAAACAAGGGAATGTTACTGAATCAGTTGGTATAGGTATTCGTCAGTCAGAAACAATGAAAGGTACACTGAATGGTTCTCGTTACCCCTGGACCTATGGAGTAAACGCTAAAATTGATAAAGACTTTTTAATATATAGAAAAAAAGATAAAGACAAAAAAATGACCACTATGCCTATAATGATGATCAATGTGTATGTTTGGGCAAACAACATATTCAATATCAGGAATATTGCGTATGTTTACCGATATACAGGTGATCCTGATGATGATGGCTTCCTTTCTTCTTCATTAGGCATTAAAGCCGTTGAAGAAGCAACTATGGGTCAGGCATTTTATGACCAATATTTAATAAAAGTCAACTATCCATTTAACTATGGATCGCCTCGCCTAATCAGATTAGGTGCAACTATTAGTTTTTAATAATTATGTAAAAAAATGTTTACTATGAAGAGATATGCATTTTTACTCGGATTAATTATTTTCATTGCATTTTCAGCATTGTCAAAAGAAAATGTTCCGGGATACGAAAAGAAAACTCAAAATGAAGCTTTGAGGAGGCTGGCCGCTGGCTGTGACCCTGCTTCAGCTTCTGCAAACCTAGACATTAATAATGTCAGGGCAAGAATAATGAATGGTGGTGATATGTGGTGGGATTTAGTACAAAACCCAAAATATGAAATTCCAAAATCTGATGAAGAAGGTGTTGCCAAGAAAAATTCGTTATTTGCCGGTGCATTATGGATTGGTGGTTATGATGAAGGTAATAATCTAAGAGCAGCTGCAATGACATATCGTCAAAGTGAAAGCTGGGACTTTTTTCCAGGACCACTTGATATAAATACTGCTTCGATTGATGTCAGTGAATGTGTAAAATGGGATAAAATTTTCCAGATTACTCGTGAAGAAATTGATGAGTTTATTGAATCTGATGGCGATATTATGAGTGACAATATTCGTGACTGGCCAGCTCATGGAGATGAAAGTATTGGTCAGGCAAAATATCTTGCCCCATTTATTGATGTTGATGCTGACGGACTTTACGACCCTTACCAGGGTGATTATCCTGATGTTTTAGGCGACCAAACATTGTGGTTTGTTTATAATGATAAAGGAAATACGCATACTGAAACAAATGCTTTAGCTATTGGTCTTGAAATTCAGACTCAGGCATTTGCCTATGCCACAAATGACGAAATTAACAACATGACCTTTTATCAGCAAAAAATTATAAACAGGTCAAAAAATAAAATTTCAAAAGTCTATTTTGGGCAGTGGGTTGATGCTGACTTAGGATATGCTTATGATGACTATGTTGGATGCGACTCTACCAGAAGTTTAGGAATATGCTACAATGGCGATGCCTTTGACCAGGGGATTACAGGGTATGGTTCAAATCCACCTTCGATAGGTGTTGACTTTTTTCAGGGACCATTAGCAGATATTAATGATGGTGTTGATAACGATAAAGACGGCACTACAGATGAAGCTGGAGAAGAAATAATCATGTCCAAATTTGTATATTATGACAATGATTTTAGTTTAAAAGGCAATCCTACGGAAGGAATACACTTTTATTATTATTTATCAGGGAAATTTAAAAATGGACAAGAGATGCGATATGGGGGTGATGGATTCAATAATGTTTGGGATGCAAATAAAAAAGTAAATTACATGTTCCCTGATGATCCTCGTAAACCTAAACCAGCCTGGTCAGAGGTATCAGCAAATAACACTCCTTCTGATCGTAGATTTTTGCAAAGTGCCGGACCATTTACATTAAAACCAGGTGCTGTCAATTACATAACTGTTGGTGTTGTTTGGGCAAGAGCTACCACAGGTGGAAACACAGGCTCTTATGACCTACTCATCATTGCAGACGACAAAGCACAAAAACTATATAACAATAATTTTAAACTTGTTGACGGACCAAATGCACCTGATGTATCAATACGTGAATTAGATAATGAATTGGTTATCTCTCTGTTAAATACATCAAGTATTGAAAAATATAAAGATAGTCTTTTAAACGAAAACTATAAATACATTTCCTATCAATTTCAGGGATACCTTATTTATCAATTAAAAAATGCTCAGGTAACAACAGCCGAACTTGATAATCCTGATAAAGCCAGACTGATAGCCCGAGTTGATATAAAAGATGGGGTTACTTCACTTGTAAACAGGCAATTTGTGCCCGGATTAGGCATTATGCCAGTACTTAAAGTTGACGATTTAGGAGACAATGGCATCAAACATACCTATTCAATAACCACCGATGCATTTGCTACTGGTGAAGGTAACTTGATTAACTATAGGGCATACTATTATATGATTATTTCATATGCAAATTGTTTAGACCCAAATGAATACGAACAATTCCTTGCCGGTCGTAAGAATATTTCTGTTTACACCGGAATACCACATAAAAATGACATTCAGTTTGATGGTATAAAATTAAATGTCGGATATGGTGATGGACCTGAAATAACCAGAATAGAAGGTACAGGTAATGGTGGTCAGATACTCGAATTAACAGACAAGAGTATAAGTGAAATACTATCTACCTCATATATGAAAAACCCCACCTATAAAGGCAGTGGTGGTCCGGTAAATGTTTATGTTTATGACCCTGTTAAAGTTCCGGATGCTGAGTTTGAACTTCGTTTTGTTGATTCAAGTATCATAAATGTAACTACTAATTTTAGAACACTTAATAAAAATGCTTATTGGATTTTAACAAATAAAACTGATAACGAAAGCATTGCCTCAGAAGTTAAAATTGGTACCGACAATGAACAATTATTCCCGAAATGGGGATTAGCTATTAAAGCACCCTATGTTATTGGTCCTACAAAAGATACATTAACAGAAAAAAATGGATTTATTGAAGCAAGTCTTGAATTTGAAGATATTTCTAAAGCATGGCTCACAGGTATTACCGACAACGATCCAACTGTAAATAAAGACATTCCATGGCCTTATAACTGGATTCGCTCAGGAAAATTTGAAAATGCTGTCGGCACAACTGATTTGGCAACTGATGATGCTAAAGATGGAACCAATTATGTCGATCCAAATGAAATTTATGAAAAAGTATTACAGGGAAGGATAGCACCTTATGGTGTAGCAGCAAGAAATGCAGTTAAAAATGGTTATTATACTTTCGGTCCTGCATATTTATCATCAAAATATAGAGATAATGGCATCGACAGACTACAGAGTGTAGATTTGGTATTTACCAGTGACAAAACAAAATGGTCAAAATGTATTGTTGTTGAAATGTCTGAAGATCAAAATATGGCTGAAGGTAATGTTAAAAAACATGGTCTTCGTGCTCATGGAAGCTGGTCAAATTACACAGACATCGATCCTCAGGGCAATCCCATTTATTCAACCACTGAAAATGGCAGGTCTTGGTTTCCTGGATATGCAATCTGTTTGGAAACCGGGGAACGTATGAATATTATTTTTGGTGAAGATTCATACTGGAGTAAATATAATGGAAATGATATGCTGTGGAATCCTACTGTAGCATTTCAAAACCCTGCAGCATCGCATCGTGAAATAGTAAAATATATCTGGGGTGGAAAACATTTTATTTACTTAATGGAATCACGCCCATTTGTCAACTATCAAACTTTGTACAATCTAAATTCTGTATATGATGGAGGAGATAAATATTTACAATTTTTCAACTCCAATCCATCTCAGAATCAGCAAGTTTACTTCTGGTCACAATGTATGTATGTTATGATGGCACAACCCTACATGGACTTATTATCATTAAAAGATGGCTTAATTCCCACTGAAACAAAAATAAGAATCAGAATTGAGAAACCATACCAAACATATAAAACCTCAGACAATCCGGTCAATAACAATCAACCATTCTATAAATTCAGTACTAAAAGTATTACTAAAGAAAATAGCCAGGAACTTGGGCAAAATGCCATCGAAAAAATTAACATTGTTCCCAATCCGTATTATGCTTACTCATCATACGAAAAAACCCAGCTTGACAATAGAGTACGAATAATAAATTTACCCAAAAAGTGTGAAATAAGCATATTTACATTGAGTGGTGCATTGGTAAGAAAAGTTAAAAAAGACGAAACTGATGCAACTCATGTAACATTCTGGGACTGGGATCTTAAAAATCAATCAGGTATTCCAATTGCCTCCGGCATTTACATCATTCATATTAATGCTTTTGAACTTGGTTCAAAAACTTTGAAGTGGTTTGGTATTATGCGTCCTATTGACCTTGATTCATTCTAAAATTGAAAAATTATTAATCATGAAAAAATATTTAATAATTATTTTACTTGTTATTTCGGTAGCAAGTGTATTTTCAGGAAACCCTGACAGAGTTGGCCAGTCAGGTGCTACAGAATTAACCATTAATCCATGGGCAAGAAGTTCAGGATGGGTTGGTTGCAATACCTCAGGCATATCTGGTGTAGAAGCAATGATGTTTAATCCTGCTGGTATTGTTGGTATTCCAAATTCAGAATTCCTTTTTTCAAGAGTGTCATGGCTAAGTGGAACTGATATATTTATCAACTCATTTGGTTTTAGCCAAAAAATTGGTGCAGCACAATCATCTGCATTAGGATTAAGTATCATGTCATTTGACTTTGGCAGAATAGAAATCACTACTGAGAATCAACCTGAAGGCGGAATTGGTACATTTAGTCCTTCATTTGTAAATATTGGATTAAGCTATGCTTATATGTTTTCATCCAGAATTCGGGCTGGTTTGACTACCAGAATAATATCAGAATCAATTACAGATGCAAAAGCAATAGGTGTTTGTTTTGATGCTGGATTGCAATACATTACCGATTTTGGAGGTGATGAAGATTTGCAGAGAACAAAATTTGGTATTTCATTACGAAATGTTGGTACACCAATGAAGTTTTCAGGTGATGGTTTAGTAAAACGTGGTACTTTCGAAGGTGGAGAATATTCACAAAGCCTTGATGGAAGATCTGCTGCTTTTGAATTACCAACGATGGTAAATATTGGATTAACACAAGATTTTTACCTTGATGCAAAACAATTCCACCGTTTAACATTTGGTGCAAATTTCACATCAAATTCTTTTACCAATGACCAATATAATATTGGACTTGAATATAGTTTAAAGAACATTGTGATGTTGCGTTCAGGATATTTATTTGAAAAAGGAATTACAAAAAAAGAAACACGTCAGAATGTATATACAGGACCAGCAGCGGGATTTTCAGTTAATATACCATTTGGAGAAAACAAAGATAAAATGTTTGCTGTCGATTATTCCTTCAGAGCAACAGATTATTTTGGAGGAACACATTCCTTTGGCGCAAGAATTGTGTTATAATATTTAAAATCATTCATTTAAAACGTTTCAGGTGAATAGTCTGAAACGTTTTTTAAGTAATAACAGATACACATGGCAGAAATTAATTATTTTACCAGAGAAGGATTACAAAAGCTTATTGATGAACTTAATCATTTAAAATCAATAGAACGTGCAGAAATAAGTCAGGCTATTTCTGAAGCTCGTGAAAAAGGAGACCTTTCGGAAAACTCAGAATACGAAGCTGCTAAAGAAGCTCAGGGGATGCTTGAAATGAGAATTGAGAAACTTGAAGATGTTATTGCAAATGCCAGAATACTTGAACAAAATGGGCTTGATAATTCGAAAGTATATATTCTATCCATAGTTAAAATAAAAAATCATACTACAGACAGGGAGTTATGTTATAAACTTGTTTCAGAATCAGAATCAGACCACAAAGCTGGGAAAATATCTGTTAAATCACCTATTGGTGCAGCATTAATGGGTAAAAGTGTTGGCGATATTGTTGAAGTAGAAGTACCAGCAGGTAAAATTACTTTAGAAATACTCGAAATTTCAAGATCATAAAATTATGCCCGGTATATTTTCCAGAATAGTAGCAGGAGAAATTCCTTGTTATAAAGTAGCAGAAAATGAAGAATTTTTAGCCTTTCATGATGCTTTTCCCCTTGTAAAAGGTCATATTCTGGTAGTCCCTAAAGTTGAAATTGACAATATTCTGGAACTTGACAAAGATATGTATCTCAGATTTTTTGAATTTTCACGACATATAGCTTTAGCTATTGAAAAAGCAATTCCTTGTAAAAAAGTCGGCATTGCTGTAGTAGGCCTCGAAGTTCCTCATGCTCATATCCACCTGATACCTCTCAATTCAATGGAAGATATTGATTTTAGTAAGCCAAAACTAAAATTAAGTAACGCTGAATTCGAAGAGATCGTTGGGAAAATAAAATCAAAACTTACAGTATAAAACTTTATTTACCGATACAAAAACGGCAACTTTTAAAATTTTTACAATTTATTTTGATTGTAATCATATTTAACCGGTAAGTTTAAAAATGAATGAAACTTTTTACCTAAAAAACATTCCCTGACAAATCAACCAGAGAACAACTTAAGCTGAAATTCATCACAATGTTGACTAACCTTGTAAAACGGATTATTCAACCATTCAAAAA